>Ga0210040_10002599_pt1 | contig 25332 bp, 18 predicted proteins | sample CryGeyCG12114_NA_FD_185462 | JGI IMG/M metagenome (GOLD analysis project Ga0210040, IMG submission 185462) | Groundwater microbial communities from aquifer - Crystal Geyser CG19_WC_8/21/14_NA (SPAdes) (version 2) | ecosystem: Environmental > Aquatic > Deep subsurface > Groundwater | place: USA... | reverse complement strand
CCTAATTCATTTTCTTTTAGAGCCTTCACTATTTGGATCTCACTAATTCTGCTTTTTTTCATCTTTCCAGTTTAAATGTACAACTTTTGTCTCATTCTAAACTGTCTCGATTTTAGGGATACTTACAGGGGCTCTAACAACTTCATTAGCAATTATAGGGTTAGGTTATGAAGTTTTTAGGAGTGAATTTGAAATCACCGACACAGTTAAGCTTTTAACTCATTACCTTCCACGGCTTTCTCTAATAATCTTTATAGAAATTTTTGCTTTTTTCTTTCTTAAATTATTATAAAGAAAATTTAGATGATATAAAATACTTTAATAACGAGAAAACAAACATAGATTTTAAACTAATTTCCCTTAAAACCGCATTAAACAGCGGAAACACAGATTTTATTAAGCTTATACTTGATGAATTGGTTAAAACAGAAAGGAACTTTAAATTAAATCAAGGGGAATCCACTGTAGAATTAGAAAAAGTAAAAGTTGAAAGTCAGGCCAACCATATCTTAGCTCAAGTTATTGAAAAACTAAATTTAAAAAAGTAAAGCCATTGGCTAACGTCTGGGCTAAAAAGCATTAAAACGCTTTTTAGCCCAGACGTTAGCCCTAATTTATAACATGAAGAACCGCTCTACTTGCCTTGCAGAAAAAAGAATCGGCAGGAGAAGCAGAAGTGTTAAAATAAAAATCAGCTAAAGTAGAAGTTACCTTAGCAGAAGTCGGGAAAGGCCCAGAACAGCGGCCCGTTCCACAAGAGCGGGCGCAAAGCTAGCCACAGCAACTACAGCTGCTGCGGTCTAAGCTCCGCAGCAGGCTAATGAATTGACGTTGCGTATGAGCAGGAATTGACGCAAAATGCGTGCAAAAGAAATTGACGTTGCGTTTTAGCAAATGAATTTATCGGCAATGCGTGCAGACCGATTCTCTAATGCGTTTTTGGCCTCTTTTTCGTAAATCAGGGCAAAAACGGACGGACAAGAAAATAAATCAGCTGCGCTCAGCAAGCCATTTTCGGGCTGTTTTTCTGAAATCAGGCCAGAAACAGAAAAAAGACGTGGGGGCACTAAAAAAGAAAAACTAGGGCTAACAAGGTGTAAACGTCAGCCTTCGGCCGACGGCCTCTCCCGTCGTTTACACAAGACGTTAGGCGTTATATCAACGAAAGAAAACCAGCAACTTTGATAAATCATAGTGCTTTTGTAAATTGAAGTGTGAATAAAATAATAGGAACAGCACTAGAATTTGAAATTGACAAACTGACCAATTCTATAGAGAATGCTTTAACCGGAGAAGTATTCGACACCGAAATAACCAAGCTATCTGCTAATGATAACAGAAAAATAAAGAAAGCGGATTGGCTCTTTGACTGGAAGAAAGAACTGAAAGATTCTAGTAAAGAAGTTTATAAGCTGACAACCGCTAATAATCCGACAATCATACAAGGGATGTTGAGCATTGAAGACAAGCAAGACCACATCTTCATGCACCTGATAGAAAGCTCTCATTTCAATAAAGGCAAGAATAAAGTTTATTTAGGAGTTCCGGGTAACTTAGTTGCTTACGCTTGTAAAGTTGCCTTTGAGCGAAGTTACCAAGGATTCGTAGCCTTTGACTCAAAAACAGCGTTAATAGAACATTACCAGCGGACTTTAGGAGCAACACATTTCCGTGGACTTAGGATGTTCCTTGAAACGACCGCTGCTACAAAACTGGTTAGACAATATTTTAGAAATTAATGTTATGGGACTAATAAGAGAGCCAAAAAATATAGACTTCATTGTTCAATCTGAACCTTGGACAGAGCAAGAGTTAGCGGACTTTAGGATTGAGATGAATAAAATCAAAGCTAGAAATGCTAGAAGAAAAGCATCAGCAAATCCTGAAAACAAAAAAATACAACGCCTAACAACACCTAAAAAGCATTAAAACGCTTTTTAGCAGATACGTTGTGGCAAATTATATAAAAAGTGAAATACATATTAATAGTAATTATTTCCTTTATTCCATTTTTCTGTTTTCCGCAAGGAACGGCTATTGAGGAAAAAGCTCTGGATTTCTACTTGAAAAATATATATGAAAAGGGAAGCAAATTAAGGTCAACTGGAAAATTTGAAACTCAAAAGAACCCGTTTATTGGAGGAGACATTATATCAGATTATTTAAATTGTAAGAAAAATAGAGCAAAAGATACAGCCGAGGCAAATTTTTATCGCAAGTCCTATGTGCATTTAATTGAAAAATATAAGGCATCAGAAGCAAACATACCAAAGATTGACTCAGCGGAAATCAGCACTTTGGAGGTGAATCTACGAGACCCAATTAAAAAGGTAGAAAAGCTAAAATACCACAGACTACGTGGAGGGCCAATTGGATTATTTAGAAAAGTAACAAGTAAAATATTTGGTGAGCCTTTTAATATGTACTTATATCGACACATTGAATCTGAAGGTAGCTATTACACTTGTATAGCCGTTACTAAAAAAGATGCGGAATACAGTCTTGATTATTGGTTTAAATTATCCAAAGAAGAAAAAGTAATTGATTGGTGTCAAGGTGGTTGGATACAATAATAACTAACCACAACAACACTTATACGGCAACTCCGCCGCCACATAGCCTAGTACGTTAGTGGCAAGCTTGAACCTACAGCACCCAAATTGAAAATGAAAGAAAAAGTAGCTATAATTTATCAAACGAAAACACCACCAGAACGAAACGGTATCATTAAACCCATGAAACCGGGTGGCTATTCTGATAGTGGAGCTGATATTGCCTATTCGCTACAACGACAAAATTTACCCATCATTACCCCTGTTGAAAATCCCAATGTTGACAATGATTTAAATTGGGTTTTTCCTGACACAGCAGAAGGAATACAATTAAGTATCGACAAAGGTGCCAGCATTATTTGGCTCAATACTGTTCTGTACAAAGGGCATCCTATTGAAAATTTTATCAAAAATGGAATTTCAGTTGTCGGACAAATTCCGGAAAACGTAGATTTGTATGACGATAAATGGGTAACAAACAATTTGCTGAAGGCGAATGGTTTGCCTATACCAAAATCTGTGTTGATAACCCAGGATGATGCGGCCGATTACAAGTTACATTTTCCTTTCCCGGTCGTGGCAAAACCCATACGAGGAAGGGGTAGCCAAGGCGTTTCTGTTGTAAAAGACGAAAAAGGGCTACACATCATACTCAACGAACTGTTTGCTTCTCAAAGTTATGGAGAAGCTCTATATGTGGAAGAATTTTTATCGGGCCAGGAAATTACGATTACGGTAATGCCTCCCGGCACGTATTTTATTAATGGAAAAAATGTAATACAAGCTGATTATTGGGCATTACCACCCGTAAAACGGTTTAACCATGAAAACGGAGTTGCACCTTACAATGGAACCGTTGCCGTAATTAACAATAGCGAAGTTTTAAGCGATGAAGAATTGCTGCAGGCCAACATCAAAGAAGTATGCCATCAATGTGAACAAGCCGCTAAACTGGTAAATGCCAAAGCACCCATCCGTGTTGACTGTAGAACAAATGCGGAAGGGCAATATTTTTTGTTTGATTTAAATATGAAGCCTAACATGACGGGTGCCTCCCGTCCGCATCGTTCAGACCAGGACAGTTTGACGGCATTAGCAGCACGAAAAATTGGTTGGGACTTTGATGACCTGATATTAAATATGTTTAACCAACATTGGAAAGAATAAAGTTTGCCACTTTATGGTAGTTAGCTCTACAAAAATCTATTAATAATTTAAACTATTCAGCAATCCTAAAACATGCTCCCATGAAATTAAAATCTATTCTTAGCACTTTCCTTTTTTTTCTCTGGAGCATCGTAAATGCGCAAGTAAAAATTCCTGAAAAAATTATCGGTAATTGGATTGATGAAAAGAATAACACCTGGGAATATGCTTTCTACGAGCAGTTTGCCGTGTATAAGTCTGATTTTTGGGAATACGAGGCCATTAACATAAAGAAGAATAAAGTTGAGATTAAGCTGAAAAAAGGAACCCAAAGGGAAAACTTAAAACTTACGCTTCCCAAAAAAAATAACGGTACCCTCACCATTGCCCGAAACCAGGAAAAGCCCGGTAAGTTTAAGTTAAACCGCCCGGGCTTCTTCCCCTACGCTATATCCGACGATAAAACTTTTAAAAACTCCGGCTTTCAATCCGATACTGTTACCATCATCGGGTATTACCGCAACCTTGATCAATATAAACAAATAGTCGGCAATAACGGGGAAAGAGGGCCTTTCAAAATTTCCGTTCCCAATTTTATTCTGGATGAAGAAGTGGAGTACTTTGCTGATTTTGACTCCTTGGGCCGTTTTAAAATTAAGTTTCCGGTGCTAAATACCCAACAAGTTTACATAGACTGGGGAAGACTAACCCAACCGGATGTGGTAGAGCCCGGCGAAACCATTTTCCTGTTTGCCGATATGGCCGATTATCTCCCAAAAGAAAGTGAAAAAAATGACCGGGCCGGCTGGGTTGCCTTTCGCAGCCGACCTAAACAAATTCTTTATATGGGCAACGAAGCCCGCCTTCATAATGAATTGGCCAACTATATTGCATCCGCTGACTATTTTGACCGGCAGGAAACAGTAAAGAAAACTACTTCGGATATGGACTATTTGGCAGCGGCTAATGTAAATTACGAGCACCGGTTGCGGCATTTGGAAGCGTATATTAAAAGCAAGCCATCATCCCGAAGGTTTAAAGAATACCAAATGGCTTACGAAAAATACCAGTTTGCCTTCTGTTTAATGCAATACCAGTTTGATAAAATAAAGAAAAATGAGTTAGCTTTCGAAAAAGGCTACCTGGATTTTATAGAAAAGAACATGGCGTTTAATGACGAAAAGCTTTTTACCCTGGTTCGGGAGTACGGCACTTTTATGGGGGATTATACAAAATATTATAGTATGCAGCAAAGTAGCTATAAGGATGAAGCAACGGGTAAAATAATTGGTAAAGGTTTTAGGGTAAGTGACGCGGATGTTTTGAATAATATGAAAGGCCAGGGACTTCTTACTAAACAGGAAGAAGCAACTATTGCTAGTTATTTAGAAGTGGAAACGAAAGTTTTTCCGCAACTAAAAGCATTAAAAGACCCCAACAAGATTGCGGAGATAATGGAACCCTATCAAAAAGTCATGACAGACTATAATGCTTTAATGGAGAGGTTAGCATTCAAAGAATCATTACCGAAGTTACGTTCTCAACTTTTAGAAAAACTAATGCTGGAAAGTGAGTTGCAAGTACTTGATTCTCGTATTCAGAATAAGACGCTTAAAAAATTACTGGTAGCCAGAGCACTTTACCAATCCATTAACCATAACCGGGTACCGCTTTCCGCAGCGGCCCTAAGCAAGCTGGATGAGCAAGTTACCATCCAGCCCATTAAAGACTATATTCTTAGTATAAATAACCATTACGTTAAACTCGGGGACCAAAAAATATCTTACTTAGGGAGTTTAAAGAATACCGACCATTTAAAAGAAACCAAAGATGCTAACTTACTCTTCGAACAATTAATTGCCCCTTATAAGGGTAAAATTATTTACGTAGATTTCTGGGGAACCTGGTGCGGCCCTTGTTTAGAACAAATGCCATTTATGAGGGACGTAAAAAAAGAATTTGTCGGCAAGGAGGTCATTTTTATGTATCTGGCCAATAATTCTCCGGAAAAATCCTGGCAAAACGTAATCAAGCAAATGGATTTAGCCGGAGAAAATGTCGTGCATTACCGCCTGCCAGCCGAGCAGCAGGCCATGATTGAAAGAAAATTTTCGGTAAACAGTTTTCCTACCTATTTACTTATCGGCAAAGATGGCAACCTAGCTAAAGACGATGTTCCCCGACCCGAAATGAAATCTCAATTAATAAGTGAAATAAATAAATTGCTTAAAGATTAATCAGATTCTTTAGGATGCAGAACTTTAATAATTAATTTTTATTATTTAGAAAGAAGCATTCGCTGTTGAAACGGATTTCTTATAGGCAAACGCTGGATAAATACTAAATAACGGCTAAAAAGCATTGAGACTCTTTTTAGCCGTTATTGGTTTACGATTATAATAGTTCCTGTATTTTTATAGTCGGGTTATTTTACTTATTGAGAGTTATTAAATACTATCAACTAAAAAACTAAAATTAATCTGTTAAACGCACTACCGGATAGCGCAGGTGAGTTGTTTCGTAATAAGGAGAATGCAGGTAAATAAATTGCAGGTGCGCGTGGGCAGATTTCGCTTGTTCCGGATTTTGCTTTTTCCATTCTTCGTACTGTTGGCGCAGGTTGGCATCTTTTTTCAAGAGGTCGGCTGCTAAATCTTCGAAAACGTAATCCGAAAAGTATTCTTTTTGTTGTAAAATAGCATCAAAAAAGCCCCAGCTAAAAAAGGAATCTACGCCTTGCGGTTCCAGGGTTTCTACAATATACCGGTTGCCTGGTTGGTTCAGGTAAATTAAATAATCTCCTTTCAGAAAACGGGTAGTTTGTTTCTCCGTGCGTAAGCTTATTTGGTGGTGCAGGTAATGGCCTTCGTAGGGTCGCGAATTGGTTTTGTAATCCGCAATATAATATACTTCGGCTGTTAAACTGGTGTCCTGTTGTATGGGTCGCATTTGTACCCCGTTTAAATTTAACCTTTCGATTACTTCTGCCCAGGCCTGGGGGACCAGATACGCTTTGGGTTTATTGATGCGCTGGGTAGGTTTGTAGGTTTGATAGTAGTTTATTTTTTTCTCCCAGGGAGCTTGGCGGTCATAATATAAACGCGGTAATCCGCTTATATCGCTTGGTTTATGCCGGGCGGTATATCCCCGGAAAAAAGTTTTATCTACTACAGTGGTGTCTAAAGTCCAGTTTAAAGAGAATTGAGTTTGGGTGAGGGTAGCAGCTTGGGCTTTTTGGCGGGCGGCGGCAATAAGAACACCATCGCGGTTAATGGTATTTACCATTATTTCCAGAAAAGCATAGGTGGCTTTTACCCGCTCCGCAAAAGATTTCAGCATGTGGGTTTCGGTCATAAAGCCGATGGTGTTGAATAAAGTAGTGTAACCCGTAGAATAGCGCGGCGCATCCATAAAGCCAATTAAACCGCTATCGGGCGTTTCTGCTTTGGTATCGACGTAAGGGGTAAGCGGGTAATGGCGTTTGGTCATGGCCGATTGCAGCGCCGGCAGCATTTGCTGGGTAAGATACTGGCTTAGCTGCGGATGCAGTTTGTCTTTTTGCGTAGGCAGTAGGGTTAATGTATGCTGGTAATCGGCCCCGTTAGATGTATGCGTATCGACAAAAACATCCGGCTGCCACTCCTGGAAAATTTGCGTAAAGGTGCGGGCGTTGCGAGAATCGGTTTTGATGTAATCGCGGTTTAAATCCAGGTTGCGGGCATTGCCCCGGAAACCGTAACTTTCGGGGCCATTCTGGTTGGCCCGCGTACTGCTGTTCCGGTTTAGAGCGCCACCAATATTATAAATCGGGATAAATAAGACTACTACATTTTTTAGTTGCGCCCGCAAACTTTTTTTTTGTATAAAATCCCGGGCCAGCATCATGCTGGCATCTATGCCCTCCGGTTCGCCGGGATGAATACCGTTCTGAATGAGTAATATCCGTTTATCTTTTTTCCGGAGAGAAACCGGATCAAAATCTTTATCTAAAGACAAAATAACTAAATGCAGTGGCTTGCCCACATCGGTAGCGCCGTAAGGCACCATTTTTATTTCCTCGTAGGCGGCATCCAGGCGTTGGTAATACGCAATACATTCCGGGTAAGTGGTAGTTTGGGTCCCTTTGCTTTTTTCGTAAGGCGTTTGCCAGTTAGCGGGCGGTTGTGATAATAAATTGAAGTATAATAATAGTAAATAGAGCAGCATACACAGAAATAATTGAGGATATAAGAGTAAATATATTCCCGCAAATCTAAAATATCAAAGTCGAAAATCTTAGATAGATAATCTCTTTTTAAAAGTATCCGGCTTTTAGATAAAAACTAAACCGCTAGGCTAAGCGAGAGCTGATACATAATAGATTTTGTATGGATGGTAAGTCCCGGTAGATGAACCTTATGCTGAAAACCTAGAATTTGTAAGCTAAACAACTGACTTTTTAGAGCCATTCTTTTTTCTTAAACCAAAAGTAAATGCCTAAAGTAATAATTAACATTACCAGCATGGCCAGCGGATAGCCGTAATGCGATTCTAATTCGGGCATATACCGGAAGTTCATGCCATAAATGCCCACAATAAAAGTAAGCGGTAAAAAGAAAACGGAGAAAATGGTGAGTACCCGCATTACTTCGTTGGTCCGCTGTGAGGCCAGCCCGATGTGAATAGTAAGCAAGTTGTTCGTGCTGTTGTCTATTTCTTCGTACATGGTTAGCAGCCGCAGGTACATATCCTGAATGTCCTGGATATAAGGATCATGCTGATTTTCCCGGCTCAGATTATCCAGCACTATTTTCGAAAGATTTAAGACCCGTTTCGATACTTCTGCTTTGCGTTTAAGCCAGTACATCCCGTTGGTGAGCGGATAGTGCTGCGTGCGGCGCAAAAATACTTTCGATTCAAAATAATCCAGGTCGGCGGCCAGTTTAAGGCCGGGTTGTTCAAAAGAAGTTAAAGCTTCCTTTATAACCAGAATAAATAAATTAAAAGGGGTTTCACATTCACTTTTATCAATGGCATTCTTTTTAATTTCATCTAAGAAAGAGTAGGGGGTACGATGAATGGTAATCAGAAAAGAGTTGCTGTAAAATATCGCGATTTTATTCGTTAAATCCTGTACGGTATCCCCGGAAACCCCAACTTCTTTATCGAAGACCCGGATAATGGCAAATACGGTATCTTGAATAAGCTCATATTTAGGTAAATGATCGGGTTCAGCGAATCTTGCACCAGAGCCGGATGCAGACTATATTTTTGAGCAACTTCCTGTAAATCCTCGGCCGAAGGATCTGTTACATCAACCCAGTCCCAGTTGCACGAACTTTCTTTGGTTAAGTTTTTTACCATATAAGGTTTGAAGTATAGTGAGTAAATGAGTGAATGGGTGATTGGGTGAATGATTGATTAATTATGAGGCCGCTATATTCTTATTCAGCTTAAAATAAATTTTATCCTCTTACTTGATTATTATCTGGTGATTGTTTAAAGTTTTTTGAATGTTTTATACCGGAGAAAACCAGTTTAGCTTTAAGCGCGATTCATAGCGTTTCCGTTGGGATATCTCCCAAAATTATAATCCAGGCTGAAACGGCCGGGCCCGGTAAAGATTAAACTGAAAAATACAATGGCTAACTCCAAAGCGTGCGAATAGTCGTTAAAAGGATCGCCGTTTTGCAGGTGCATGGTAGTAGCTACCAGCATGGTAATAAACAGAAGTACGCAAACCGGCCGGAAAAACAGCCCCATTAACAAGAGTAAGCCCCCGCCAAATTCAGAAATACTAGCCATAAATCCCCAAAAAGTAGGCGCAAAATCTATTCCCAAATTCACCATAGCCCCGCCTACGCCGGTCCAGCGTTCTGGTCCGCCGGATATTTTGGGCCAGCCGTGCAGTACAAACATAATACCCAAGCCAATGCGCATCAGCAGCAGACCCAAATGCAATTTCGGATAGTCGTTCTCAAATATTTTCATTTCTTCAAATTTTATCTTTATAATTTTTCTTCTTACGGAAACAGAATCCAGGGTGTTCTTTATCGATCATATATGAATTTAGAAAGCCAGGAAATTGGCAATAAATAAAAAGAAGAAGTTTTGCTTAACCTGGCGGGGCTCTATCAATAATTTTCTTTAAACCCGCTCCCTACATTTAGAGTTATAAACAGGAAATAAGCTGGTTGTTTGGCTATCTGGCCTAAGTGCCTTAATTTGGCCCCGATTTAGAACGGAAAATATGAGTAAGCCTTTAATATTAGTATCCAACGATGATGGTATTACCTCACCGGGCATCCGGACTTTGGTAAACGTGATGAAAGAAATAGGGGAGGTGGTAGTGGTGGCGCCCGATAGTCCGCAATCCGGAATGGGTCACGCCATAACGGTAGCCAACACCTTGCGCCTGGATAAATCTTTAGCCTTTGAGGATGTAGAGGCCTGGGAGTGTTCCGGCACGCCCGCCGATTGCGTGAAACTGGGCAAGCATTATGTGCTGAAAGACCGGAAACCGGATTTGGTGGTAAGCGGCATTAATCATGGCTCTAATTCCAGCATCAGTGTTTTATATTCCGGCACCATGTCGGCGGCCATAGAAGCGGCCATTGAAGGTTTACCCGCTATCGGGTTTTCGTTGTGCGACTTTGGCCACGAGGCCGATTTTTCGCATACCGAAGAATTTGTGGAGCTTATCGCACGTCAGGCCTTAGCACATGGTATTCCGGTGGGTACGGCTTTAAATGTGAACTTCCCTAAGAAATCAGATGATAAAATTGCCGGCGTAAAAGTTTGCCGGCAAGCCCGGGCCAAATGGGAAGAAGAATTTGAAGAACGCCTGGACCCGAACAAACGCCGTTATTTCTGGATGACCGGTAATTTTGTTAATCCGGATAAAGGTGAAGATACCGACGAATGGGCCTTAGCACACAACTACGTGTCTATTGTACCTTGCCAGTTCGATATGACCGCAGCTTTTGCCATGGCCCAAATCAATAACGAATGGGAATTGCAGAGATAAAATTTATAGTCTCCTACTTAACAAAAAGCCAGATTTAATGAATCTGGCTTTTTGGTATTTGGTTTAGGCAAGTCCTACAAATCGAAACGAATCGGTAAAATATATTCTGAAACTACGAGCTTACCGTTTTGTTTAGCCGGGGAAAAATCGGGAAATAAATTGGCAAGCCGCAGGGCTTCCGTAGCAGTGCCATAACCTAAATCTTTTAGTACTTTGTAATCTTTGGTTTTACCGGTTTTATCTACCACAAATCTCAAAACAACCACGCCCGAAATCTTATTGGCTTTTGCTTCGGCCGGGTAATGCAGGTTTTCTTTCATAAACTGTTGCATAGCCTTTTCACCACCCGGAAAGCTGACAGGTTGTTCTACAAAAGTAAACACCACGTCAGCATTAATATCGGTTTCTAATTTTTTTCCTGATTTTTCTGCCAATACTAATTCTTCGGCTGTGCGGGGCCTTTCGGTGCTAATCATAATGAAATCGGAACTGAAACCCGGATTACCCTGGGGATCAAAAGTTGTTTTCTGCTTTGATGGGTCGGGATTTATGCGGGAAGGAGACGCCTCATCTATATAAGCAATGCTTAGAACATACGTAGCAGGAATACTTTGGCCATTTCTACGGGCAGGCTGCCACGGCGGCATTTTATTTATTACCCGGTTTAATTCTTGATGAAATTCAGGAAATTGCGAATCATGTTCTTGTATTTTTTCATAATTTCCGGCCGCATCCAGTTTAATAGGTATAGCCGTACCAATAACTTTTTTGTCTTTTAGATAGGCCGGCTTAAATTTTAGTTCGCTTAGAAAATAATCGTACATAGCTCTTTCACCACCCGGAAACTGAGGAGCAACTAAGCCGGTATCGGTTGTAGTTTGGGCAGATTGGTTCAGCGGCGATACAGCTGCAAAATTTGCCCGATTAGGAATTACATTGGCAACTGAAACCTTGCTGTAAGCGAGGAAACAAATTATTAAACCCAGAACCGGTATTGCCAGGAACGGTTTAATTTTATTGGAACGAGAATCTTTTTTCATGATCATTTGCAGGCGTTTAGAAGTGAGCGATTTATTAAAGAAGTTACCGATAGGAAAATTTATTTTATTTAAAACCTGTTTTACCAGCAAAGCAGCGTATTCCGGTTGGTTTACAGATTGGAGAACCCGGGCATCGGCCAGGTATTCGTGGGTAGTTGTAAGGGCTTTGGTATAGAAGTAAAGCAAAGGATTAAACCAGAAAATAATTCTTAAAACTTCTAGAAACAGCACATCATAACTATGCTTCTGTTGCACATGCACCATTTCGTGCTGTAAAATCTGCTCTTTCTCTAGCGCATTTAATTGCTGATGGTTATCCCAGAAAATATAATGCAAAAAAGAAAAAGTAGGCAACTGGCCTTGCGTTTCAATTATTCTAACGCCGGCTTCGGAATAATCTTCAGTTGCTTGGTGGTTTTGGATAAAGCGGCGCAGCTTATATAATAATATTATCAGGCGAAATGAAAAGGCACATACACCAAACCCATAAATAAAAAAGATGAAATTATACCAGTTAAAAGACGTGGAGGCGATTGCTTTACCGGCGGCAATTTTGGTTGAGGTATTAGTTATATAAATAGCCTCTTTGGGGTAAATAAAAGTTGGTAAAGCGGTTTGGTTTGTCGGGAAGGGAAAATCTATCAGGGGCAGCAGGAAAGAGGAAAAAATAGCGGCTAATAAATAAAAGCGGATGTACTGAAAACAGGTTTCTCTTTTTAATACCCCGAGATAGAACAAATAAAAAACCAACAGGCAAACTCCCGATTCGGCCAGGTAAATAATTATATTATTCATCTTTTTGTTCGTTTAAATCTTGTTTTACATGCTGGAGTAATTGGTCTAATTCTTTTAAATCCATGTTTTCTTCTTTCGCGAAAAAAGAAACGAGTTGCCGGTAAGAGCCGCCGAAGTAATTGCCGACAAAGTTTTTCAGGAAAGTGCGGGTATAATTTTCCTTAAGAATGAGGGGAAAATATTCGTGTGTTTTTCCGTAAGCCTGGTACGAAACAAATCCTTTTTTCTCCAGAATGCGCACAATGGTAGATACCGTATTATAAGCCGGTTTAGGCTCGGGAAGTTTGTCCAGGATATCTTTTACAAATCCTTTCTGGATTTCCCAAAGTACCTGCATTACTTGTTCTTCTGCTTTCGTTAATTCTTTCATTTATTCAAAATAATAATTTTCAGTTGTGCTGATTTTTTTATCAGTAGTTAATCCAGTATGCCTAATATGGGCAATTATTATATATCTAAATATTTAACTGAACTGCATTGGGCAAACTTTTCTTGGGCTGTTAAAGCAAATTGGTAATCTTTTACAAAGAGGTTTAACAGGCGGGAAAATTCTTTTTCTTTGGCGCTCGTTAATTGGTCTTTAGCGAAATTATAGAGAAAGTAGTCAATTTTGCCGTTAGCATTCAGGTAAATTCGGTTAAACCCTCTTGTTAGTACTTCCCATTTAAAATGGTTATCTTTTAAAAACTTACCTAAATCTTGCAGAAGCTGAGTATATGCTTTTATTAGTTTTGCCTGATCTTCTTTAGTTTTAAAAACGGCTAATTTTACATCCGTATGAACAGCACTTTTATATAAACTGTCCAGGTGCTGCATTGATATTCCAATTTTTTCTGCTTCCTGAGTGGAGAATGCTTTATGCTGTCCAAAAGAATGAAGCGTGAAAACAAGCAAAAAGCTAAACAAAAAATAACTTTACTTTTCATAACTTCTAAATTAAGCTGGTTTAATTTTTAAGTAATTGAAAACAAGTGCATTTGTGTAATGCAATGATATAACTAAATACTTAGTTTAACAACTAAGAGTTTAGTTATATTTATGTTGAGCCTCACAAATATTAAATCTGCATAATAGATTAATATTTATTAAAATATTTCTTTCATTTGCCTTATGCCATTTCAATTTTAACATACTTTAATCGCATGTTTAATCTAAAAAAACTGAAACTTGCACTAGCACTGGGCTTTATCTCGCTAACCGGGCACGCTCAAACTACCAAAATAGATTCAATTGCCATTCGCAATATTTATGATGAGGCTTTAGCTAACGGCAAAAGCTACGATAATTTAAAGTACCTCTGCAACCAGATTGGTCCCCGGCTCAGCGGTTCGGAAGGGGCTACAAAAGCCGTAAACTGGACGAAACAACTAATGGAAGGGATGGGCTTCGACCGGGTATATTTGCAGGAAGTAACGGTGCCGCACTGGGTACGCGGCGAAAAAGAAAAAGCCAGAATCAAATGGAAAAGCGGGAGCCAGGAGGTGCAAATCTGTGCCTTGGGCGGATCGGTGGGAACTGGTAAGAAGGGCATTAAAGCGCCGGTAATTGAAGTTAAAACTTTTGAAGAACTACGGAGTTTAGGCCGCGAAAAGGTGCAGGGCAAAATTGTGTTTTATAACCGCCCCATGAACCAGAAATTTATTGATGCTTTTGATGCCTACAGTGATGCCGTAAACCAGCGCGGCAGCGGGGCTTTAGAAGCGGCTAAATTAGGGGCCGTAGGCGCCATTGTACGCTCCATGAACCTGGCCATCGACGATTATCCGCATACCGGCGGCATGCGCTACGAAGAAAATGGTACTAAAATACCGTCGGCGGCTATTAGTACGCTGGGTGCCGAAACCCTGAGTCGTTTGCTGAAAGAAGATCCGGGTTTGCAGTTGGAGTTTACCATGAACCCGCAAACCTTGCCCGATGTACCTTCGCATAACGTTATCGGGGAAATAAAAGGAACGGAGTTTCCGGACGAAATTATTGTGGTGGGCGGCCATTTGGATTCCTGGGATATAGCGCAGGGCGCGCACGATGACGGTTCGGGTTGTATGCAAGCCATTGAAGTACTGCGCCTGATGAAAGCTTTGAATATCAAACCAAAACGTACTATCAGGGCGGTGATGTTTATGAACGAAGAAAATGGTAACCGGGGCGGACGCAAATATGCTGAGTTGGCCACGACCAATAAAGAAAAACACCTGGCTGCCATTGAATCGGATAACGGGGGATTTACGCCGCGCGGCTTTGCCCTGGAAGCGACCCCGGCAAAAATAGAGAAAGTAAAAAAATGGCAGGATTTACTCGCACCCTACGGTTTAGCCGAAATTGGTCCCGGCCACGGCGGCACGGACATTGGCCCGCTCCGCAGCGACAATATTGCTTTAATTGGGTTTAAGCCCGATTCGCAACGTTATTTTGAGTACCACCACGCCGCCAACGACACCTTCGATAAAGTAAACCGCCGGGAACTGGAATTAGGCGGCGCTTCTATGGCAGCTTTGGTGTACCTGCTGGATAAATACGGCTTGTAATTATTGGCGCATGAGTTTAAGTTGCTGTTGTTGATTATTATATTGCGCCGTTAGCAGATACATTCCCGCCGGTAAATGCGCCGGCAAGGCCATATCAATCTGATTAGCACCTTTACTTAAATACTTCCGGGCGGTGTAAACTATTTGCCCGGAAGTATTTTTTATTTCCAGGTTTATTGCCTCCGCATTTTCGGCCTGGCAAATTAAAGTGAAAGTTCCGGTAGTAGGGTTGGGGTAAGCCTGTAAAGCAGCAAGCATAAATTTATCCGGGAAAGCCACGGCCACGGGACCGTAATAGGTTACTTTCCCGTCCAGATCAACCTGCTTTAAACGGTAGTAGCGGGTGCCGGTTTTATTAGCTTCTTTGTCCAGGTAGGTGTAAGCCTGGCGGGTATTCAGGTTATTTCCTTTGGCGGCTATAAACGCTAGTTCTCGGTATATTTTGGCATCGGTTGAAACTTCTATCGCCATGCCTTTGGCATTATTCTCCGTGGCCGTTTCCCAGTTTACGGTAACCTGGTTGTCTTTTTTAGTGGCCGCAAACGAAATTAAATTTACCGGTAAAGTGATTATTTCACTGCCCGGGGCCGCGGTCCAGACTGAGAAAGCATCGATGTTTTTCTGGGTTATCGTATAAACGTTGGCGGTCAGGTCAGCTTCCGAATCAGACTGCTTTTCCCAGGTAATGCCGTTATCGATTGAGCGGAATAATAAAAGGCTATTTTTATCCTGACCGGTTAATTCGTGGAGAAAGTAAGAAAACTCCATCGTAGCGTTCAGCCCGGAATCTTTACCCGAAAGTACTTTAATAGCGTACTGCCGCAAAATGGCTTTATTCAGGCCGGAATTAATACTTCCGGTGGTGCGGGTTATGGTTATATCGCCGGGCGCCGTTGCCGTAGAGATTTTAATGCCGGTTTGGGCAAAATCGTGGGTAGTCTGGCTGCTGCTGAAGTTGCGGGTAGTTTCTACCGCACCGGTAATATAATGCGCATCCGTTTCCGCAAGCGAAGCTTCCGGTCCCAGTATTATTTTGTAATTACCCGTAGCTAAAAGACCGTTATCAAGCCTTAAATTACCATTTACCAATATATCCGAAGTAAGCTTGAAGTTACCGGGGCCGGTAATGGCGAAGTTTAAAAAAGGGCCGCCGGAGATTTCCAGGTTATCCGATCCGGTAAATTCTAGTAAACCCGCAGATTGGTTAAAGTTGCCGGTATTCAGGAAATTACCTTTAATTGCCAACGTTCCGCCGGTAAAAGATACATTGCCTTCTACTTTAAGATGGCGGGCCTGGGCCTGACCGGTACTGATTACCGGATAATTATTTACCCCGGTTGGTATCACCACATCCGATGTAGCATCCGGAACCTGGTTCGTCCAGTTAGCCGACTTAAACCAATCAGTATCGAAACTACCGGTCCAGGTAGTCAGGCTGCTGGTAACCCGGAAAGGGGCCGATGTAGCGGAACAGCCGCTTGCCCCGGTAACGGTAACCGAGTAAGTGCCAATATTCTGTACCCGGATACTTTGGGTCGTTTCGCCGGTAGACCATAAATAACTTGCGGCGGGGCTGCCCGTCAGGATTAAGCACGAGCCGGCGCAGGACTCATCGGTACTGGAAACAATTTCAGCTTCAGGAGCCGGCAGCCTATTTATTTTTATTGCATCCGAAAAAGCCTCGGCGCAGGCGCTATTCTGTAGTACTACCCGGTAGTACGTGGTGTCGGTAATATTGGCAAAGGTGTACTGACGAGTAGTATCGGTAATAGCTTCCCAGGTGTTTCCGTCTGGCGATTTTTCCCATCTGATAATTTGGCCGCCGTAATTTTCCAGGTTGATGGTGCCGGTATTCTCAACTCCGCAAACCTCCGCAACCGTGCTTTTTAACGTGCCGTTTTCGCGTACTGCTACCCTGGGGCCGGGATTGCCCTGCGCCCGGATTTGCCAGTTATACAGATATAAGGAGTTGATTCCGGAAGAAGAGCCCGTAATAGATAACAGATTCGCAACAGTATAGGGGTAAACAATGGTGCCAGGAGCATCATTCCGGTTCATCCTAACCCCGCCCGCCAAAGCCGAAACGGCTAATTCGTACTGATTGCCGGCGGCCGGAATAACCATATTTAAAGCGTAAGTATGAATACCCGGTATAATTTGTAACTGCACGATTCCGATATTCATTCGGCCCGGATTTATTAATTGCAGGGTGATGGTTCCGGCAGATTCCGCATTTATGGTAACCTGATCCAGCAGGAAGGGCGCGCCGGCATTAAAATAAACAGATTCTTTTACGCTGGCAAAAGAGCCCACCGCATTATTTAATAAGGGAGCGGTAGAACCGGAATAATCGTTCAGGGCGGCATAATAAATTTTATCGGCTGGTTTGTAAGTAGTGGTAGTGCTGTTGCCAACGGCTAGTAAATTGCCGGCCATAGGGTCATCGTACCAGTAAACAGTGCCGGAACCGGATGCTTTTAAAGCTACGTCCATGCTGGTAACACAACCGGTAGCTGATACCTGGGTGGGAACAGTATTTACAGGATCAGTACCGACAATTATGCTAAATGCATCGTTACTGGTATCCTGGTCGCCGGTTAGAGAAGTTGTAGCAGTAAAAGTATAATCGGTGGCAGCCTGGGCGGAGAAACTGCTGGGTAATACAAAATTTGTTTCGGCGTATGCCTCCAAAGGTCCGGCGTAAGTGCCCGTTAAAGTGCTCACCGTGCCAGTGGCATCGGCAATGGTTATTGTTACCGGAATATTGGTTTGAGAGACTGAGCCGAAATTGCGTAGCGTAACGGTTATAGATTGGGAGGGATGGGCGTAAAAGCTGCCCGTCATGGGGTTGATGATATTGGTAATACCAACATCCTGGCCGGCCGGCGCAAAGCGGAGACTATAATCTTCTGTTTCGCCATTTTGGTAATTATTTTCAGCACTTAAAGCTGCATTGTTGTTGTTTTCCAGAACCGTAATTCTTAAGCGGGTGGTATTGCCGGTTTGCACAAATTTTGGCACCTGAATAGTACCGGTATAGGTGCCGTTGTTCGCAATAATACCACTGGTGGCGGCAGCTTCGGCTTCATCTTCAAAATCGCCATCCTCGTTCCAGTCCACCGAAACATAAACCGTTTTTCCGGTCTCAGCACCACAGGAACCCAGAGTAATGGAAAACGGCAGTAATTGTCCAACTTCGGCCGTAGTAAGTAAAGAAGTAAAATCGGAATAGCTATTACAATCGGAACTGCTATTATCGATGCTGCCTAAAGTTACGTGGTCTATCCGGGCGCCATTCTTAGTAGTGGGTACGGCTACGGGATAAATATTGCCTTGCAAACCACTCATTATCAGAGAATAATCCTGGTGGTTATTTTTTAAGGTTCCTTTATGCGTAATAATAAGGGTATAATGCTGGCCGGGCTGCGGGTTAGTAATTAAGATTTGTTCAATGTTGTCGCGGATGTTGTCGCCGGTAGTAGCGGCTGCCGCGGGATTAGCTGGGTCCAGCACCCAAGGGTAAAACGTAGTAGTGCCATCACTTACCCGGATATCCAGGTCGTTAACCAGGCGGGGAGTACGGTTGTTAAGTACCGTTGGTCCCAAAGAAACTGGCATCACGGGCCCAGCCGGATCGGTCCAGGAAACAGAAACCCGCAAGGGTTCGGTGCCGGATGCCGTAATGGTTTGGGTGTAAGTTTCTTGTAAAGCCAGGGTTCTTTCGCTTACCTCATTTTTTTTACTCGCATTAGTTAAAATTTTTGCCGCGCCTTCGGTATCTAACAAACCCCAGCCGTGTATATAATCCGGGCCAGGGTTGGCACCGCTTTCTTTGGCCGTATGGATGGCCAGGCCCTTCAGGGTAGTAGCCCGCATAAAACTTCCGCTATGTAGCCGGGCATACAATTCCTGCAGCAAAGCCAAAGAACCCGTAACGTTAGGCGAAGCCATCGAAGTGCCGTTGCCGGCCTCATAACTATCATCGGTAGCGGCGGCGGTAGAAAGTACGCCCATGCCGTTGCCTACTAAATCCGGTTTAATGCGCCCGTCATCGGTTGGGCCCCAGCTGCTGAAGGAAGCAATTACCACATCTTCCGGTTTGGTATAACCACCGGGCAAACCATATACCGCCCCTACCGACAGAATATTTTTGGCCACACTGTGGTCCGGAATTACATCGTAGCCGCTATATTCCCGCATGTCGGCGGTGCGGCCGGCTGCAATGTACTCTAATTGGTTCTGAGCATTATAGCGATAATAAGGTGTGCCTAAAGCTGGTTGAGCTAAATTATTACTGTTTCCTACGGCCTTTACCATCAGGTAATAAGGTGCATTAAACGCAATATCGTCCCAAACCTGGGCGGTGTAATCATAATAGCCAAAATAAACGTCTTCTTTTTCGCTTACGTTTACATCACCCAGCCACAGCCACTTTCCACCCGACAACATCCAGCCGGTTTGCAGACCGTAAGAATGATTGGAAAGTAAAAGCCCGCTGGCCGCTCCGGCTATTTCGGATACATCATTATTAAACTGCCACGATTGCAGGTTAGGCGCACCGTAGGCCATTCCTTTGGCGTAAGGGTTAAGGCCCCGCGCAATCATGGTGCCCGCCACGTGCGTAGCATGGCCGTCTACCTTTGTATAACTATCCCGGCTCACAATGCGGCCGGCTAATTCCTGGTGGGTTTTCCGGATGGTGCCGCCGTCCCAGATACCAATTTTGCCCGCTAAAAAAGAAGAAGATCCGGATAAGTTCAGGCCGGCGGTGCCCCCGTTCCAGACTTTATCGGTGCCGGTGGTAATGGCGGAGGTGGTATTGTTATAAGTAGTATAGAAAATGGGTTTGCCAGCCTGGTTTATACCCTGTAAAGAAACAGTAGATCCGTCTGCCCGCCTTTCATTTATAATCCAATTATATTTTTTAGCAAATATTTGTGCTTTGGTATAAGATGATTTATATTTTGCTTCATGGTCAGAAGCCAGTTTGCTAAGCTTTTCTTTATTCGTATTATCTAGTTTTATTTGGGCGCTCACCGAAATCGAAAATAAAACCAAAGACGCTATAAGAGTAGAATAGTGTAAATTTATACTCATACATTAAATCTGAGAACAGGATTATAATTTTGTATTATAATTGTCAAGAAAATATAAGCGTTTAATATAATTGAATAATATTGAAACAAAGTTAATAAAACCTTTAAATAAACAATTTAAAGATGGTTTTTAAATTAATGTTTTTGTATAATATTTTTGGAAGGAAATAAATAATTGTATTATAATAATATTAAATATTTTTAATGTGATATTTGGTTTAAAAGCTTATTGTAGGAAAAATTAATTATAGTAATAATCGATAATCGTAGTTGTAATAGCTTAAAGAGGAAGAATAGTAAAATTTAATCAATTTGATATGATTTATTATTATTATAAATATTATTGTTAAAGTTATATTTTAAAGTAATGCTAAGTGACCGGTAATAATACTGGTTTTGTGGATTTTATTATAACGAATAAGGGAGTGGGTGTAGAATTAGAAAGATAAACGGCCAAAAAAGGAGAGGAATGGCTGTAAGCCAGAGAAAATACAGGCTAGCCGAAGGCTTGTTTTTTCAAGAAAAACGCTTAAATGATTTAAATCAGATAATCGGCTAAGTGCTGTTTAAATTTTATTCGGCTTAAATCTTTCGGTTTGAGCCGAATAATACCAAATCGTATTAACCCCGTTCCTGCCGAGGAAAAAGCTTCTCTTGTCATGCTGGAAGGATCTTTTGTTTAGAAAGGAAAATAGGGGATACAAGTTTTACTAATTGTTACCTTTAAGTCATTCTAATCAATAGATCTTTGCAAGATGACAACAATATGAGTATAGATTTAGGTATAGGGTTATTGCTATTTGTTATAAATTAGCATTAGCCTACGAACAGAACAGAGCTTTCTTTTCTTTGCAGATCTCGGTAAAACCAAATCCAATAAACATTTAAAAAAAATGCCGTCCTGCCTGCCAGCACCGATAAGGCGCGGACAAGCAGGACGGCAAGCAGTAGAAAAGCGCAGGTTTTATTCTTCGGCTTTTCCGTTTAAAATTTCGGTTTGGATATTAATAGATTGATGGTGTACGGTCTGGAATATAGAGCGTACAAATTTCTCATCCAAACCTTCTTTTTTTGCTTTATCCAGTATATCTTCCAGGATTTGGTCCCAGCGTTTTACCTGCAAAATGGTCATGTTGTGTTCTTTTTTATATTGACCAATTTTGCGCGATAAACGGGCACGACGGGCAAAAACTTCCATCAGTTCATTATCTAACTGATCAATTTCCCGCCGCATTTCCTCCAACTGTTCGTGGTCTTGCGGGGAATCGGGATCTACTTTTCCGAAACGGATAGAACTCAAAAGCTTTTGCAGATCGGTTGGCGTTACTTGTTGCGCGGCATCACTTAAGGCAACCGATGGATCGATGTGGGTCTCAATCATTAAACCGTCCATAGCCAAATCCATGGCTTTCTGGGCAATTGGTTGCAACAGCTCGCGTTTACCGGCAATGTGGCTCGGGTCGCAGATCAAAGGCAGTTCCGGCACCAGGCGTTTAAACTCAATGGCGCTGTTCCACTTGGGCATGTTGCGGTAAGGCGCATTATCAAAAGTAGAGAAGCCCCGGTGTATACCGCCCAATTGTTTAATACCAGCCTGGTTTAAGCGCTCAATGGCGCCAATCCATAATTGCAGATCCGGGTTTACCGGGTTTTTTACCAATACCGGAATATCCACGCCGCGCAAAGCATCGGCAATTTCCTGAATGGTAAACGGGTTAACGGTGGTGCGGGCGCCAATCCATAAAATATCAATTCCGTGTTTCAGCGATTCGTACACGTGCATGGCATTAGCCACTTCGCAGGCTACTTTTAAGCCGGTTTCCTGTTTTACGCGTTTCAGCCACTTTAAACCAGGTACGCCTACGCCTTCAAAACTGTTGGGGCGGGTGCGGGGTTTCCAGATGCCGGCCCGGTATACGGATACGCCGGGTACCTCTTTTATTTGAAGAGCGGTTTGCATTACCTGTTCTTCCGATTCGGCACTGCAGGGCCCGGCAATAATCAGGGGCGTGCCATCTTCGTGCTGAAGGGCAGACTGAGGGAGCAGGTCGATATTTGGTTTACTCATGACTGTTTATTTAATAGTTAATGGTTTCAAAATTAGTTATTTATAAGCTATAATTAAAGGTTAACAGCTATTCTTTTATTTATAATGGTGCCGTAACGTTCAGGGTTTTGTTTCTGGCCAGTAGCGGCTTGATATTGTCGATGGCTTTTTGAATCTGACTTTCGGTAGCGCAAACTGATATGCGCACGTAGCGTTCGCCGTTGCTGCCAAATATTTTACCGGGCGTCAGAAAAACGTGGGCTTCATATAATATCTGGTCCAGGAAAGCTTCCACATCGGCAATTTCGTCGGGTACCCGGCCCCATACAAACATGCCGGTGGCTTCTTTGGAGTAACGGCAATGTAGTACCTCTAATAATTCGTAAATTAATTCCCGGCGGGCCCGGTAAACTGCGTTACGTTCCTGGTGCCAGCTTTCGGGGTTGGCCAGAGCCGCAATAGCAGCGTGTTGCACCGGCAGAAACATACCCGAATCCATATTGCTTTTAACCGCAATAATTGTATCCAGGTATTCTTTTTGTCCCGCTACCATACCAACTCGCCAACCGGCCATGTTAAAAGATTTACTTAAGGAGTTCAGTTCCAGACAGCAATCTTTAGCCTCCGGGACATGTAAAATGCTAATCGGTGGTTTTTCGTTCAAAACCAGGCTATAAGGATTGTCATGCACAATTAAAATTTCGCGTTCGCGGGCAAAATTGATGATTTTGGCAAAATCTGCTTCGGTAGCCAAAGCACCGGTAGGCATGTTCGGATAATTTAGCCACATCAGCTTAATCCGTGAAGTATTTAGTTGGCGCAAAGCATCTAAATCGGGCAGCCAGTTATTTTCTTCCGTTAGGTCAAAGAAAACGGGTTCGGCATTTACCAATCTGGTTACGGCCGCATACGCCGGGTAACCCGGATTAGGTACCAACACCTGGTCGCCGGGATTTAAAAAAGCCAGCGATATATGAAAGATACCTTCTTTAGAACCCATTAAAGGTAAAATTTCGGTTTCCGAATCTAAAGCAACATCGTATACTTGTTGGTACCACTTAGTCATGGCTTGCCGCAACGCCGGAATAGACCGGTAAGCCTGGTAACCGTGATTTTTAGGGTTTTCGGCCGATTGGTTTAAAGCAAAAACCGTTTCTGCCGAAGCTGGTAAATCGGGATCGCCGATGCCTAAATTTACCACGTCGTGGCCTTGCGCTATTAAGGACCGTACTTCGGCCAGTTTGCGGGCAAAGTAATATTCCTGTACTTGGTTTAAGCGGTTTGCCTTCGGGATGATCATTTTATTTAACTCCTCTGTTGTAAATGCCTAATATTTTTATTTCCACGGTCATGGGTGCTACCTGGGCAATAGCCGCGCGGAAAGCGGTTTCGTCAGTAAATTCCAGATCCAGCAAAATGGTAAACTCTGTTCTTTTACTCAGGATGGGAATAGACTGGATGAGCGATAAATTCATTTGCTGGTCCCGGAAAACATCCAGTATTTTGGCTAGTTCGCCGGCCCGGTGATGTAGCCGGAAATTTACCGAAGCTTTATTTCCGCGGGCTTCTTGTTGGTTTGTTTCCGGCGCAATAACCAGAAAACGAGTATAATTTTCTTTAAAATCTTCGATGCAGGGCGCAATTATTTCTAATTCATAACGCTTGGCAGCGGCCTCACTCGCAATAGCGGCTATTCCGGATAAATTATGCTCCCGGATTTCACGGGCACTTTCGGCGGTATCGGCCGCTTCTAAAGCTTGCATGTGCGGATGAGCTTCCAAGAAGCCAGTGCATTGCAGCAAAGCCATGGGGTGGGAGCGTACCACCCGGATATCGGCTATCTGCTGGCCCGGCAAAGCCAGTAAGTTCTGGTGAATAGGTAAATAAGCCTCTCCGATAATAGATACCGGATAATCGTGCAACAGCGAATAATTACCCAGAATGCTACCGGCCAGCGAATTTTCGATGGCAATAACGCCGTAAGCAGCCTCTCCGGAGTTGATGCAGTTAAATACCCGCGGAAAAGTCATGCAGGGTACAATTTCTACTTGTTGCCCGGCAAAATATTTCTGGGTTACTACATCGTGAAAAGAAGCAGGGCCGCCCTGAATCGCTATTTTTAATGGTGCATTCATATTAATAAAAAAAGCCCCGAATGTTCGGGGCTTTAAGTTTATATCTTGTTTCTAAACGCAATACTATTCCTTAACACCCCGGTGAGGTACTAAAAAAGTAGTAATAAAAAAAAGCTGCGTTCTGAATTGCTTTCATATTTTATTTTGATGGGGCAAGTTTAGGGAGTAATATTTTAATATCCAACAAACCTTTCATAAAAAGTTTTAACAATATCAAAGATTTCCAAAATGAATTGAAATATAGGCGATCAGGGAGTTTGATCAGGAGAGATTTGATTATAAACTGCATTCATATATTAAATCTCAATCATAATCAAATGCGGGTGTAAAAAAATAGAATTAATTAAAGTTTTATCCCGATTAAAAATAACCTGTAGTTCTAATAGTTTATGATTGGTTTTAATGTTGTTCTAATAAGATTATAATTTATTTAAAAATATGATTTTATAATATTGTCGAAAATATGTAAACTTGTTTTAATAATATTTGTGAATACCTATATATTTGTAAATAGTAATTGTAAAGCTGATTCTAAAATTGGGTATATAATTATTAATGTTTTAGTGTTTATATGTTTTTGTATTAATCTTTAGCTGATGTTTTCAAATCAACTAATTAAGGTGCGGGTGCCGGTACTTGTTTTTCTGCTGATATGCCTGGGGGTAGTAGGTTGTACAAAAGAAATGCAGCCTCATTTATCGGATAAAGATTATTTATATCAGCAGCTTAAGAAAGCATCCGGCCGGAAGCTGACCGGAACTATTATCTATCCGGCCGGAGCAGAGGCACCCTTTAAAGGTTTGGATATTTGGCTGGAAGTAAATGCAAAAGATAAAAGTGAGATCCGTTTACCGGTTCATACTGGTTCCAAAATATACCGCACCTTAGTTTTAGGCCAGGATGAAACCGGCTACTGGCTGATACATGAAAATAAAAAAGCCGATGGCACCCACGCCGAAATTTCTTTGTACGGCGGGCATACAGCGGAAG
>Ga0210040_10002598_pt1 | contig 25333 bp, 22 predicted proteins | sample CryGeyCG12114_NA_FD_185462 | JGI IMG/M metagenome (GOLD analysis project Ga0210040, IMG submission 185462) | Groundwater microbial communities from aquifer - Crystal Geyser CG19_WC_8/21/14_NA (SPAdes) (version 2) | ecosystem: Environmental > Aquatic > Deep subsurface > Groundwater | place: USA... | reverse complement strand
GGACGCCACCCTCGACGCCTTCGCCCCGCGCCTGCGCGAGGCCGGGTACGGCGAGGTCGCCACCGAGCTGCGCCCGGCCAGCGACGCCGGCCCGTTCTACTACGCCGAGGACTACCACCAGCAGTACCTGCACAAGGTGCCCAACGGCTACTGCGGGCTCGGTGGCACCGGCGTCACCTGCCCGGTCGGCGTCGTCGGCGCCTGACCCGGCGGTCCCCCGGCGCCCTCGCGGCGCCCTCCGAACCGGTCGCCCCGGACGAGCGCGTGCCCCGCGCGGTCCGGGGCGGCTGCGCGTCCGGCACCGGACGGCGTCCGGTGCCGTGCGCGCCGGGTCAGACGGGGCGCACCGGCATCGCCAGGCGCGGCATGAGCACGTGGCACAGCGGGCCGATGCCGAGGGCGTAGGCGAGCGTCCCGACGCCGACCGTGCCGCCGAGGGCCCAGCCGGCGGCGACCACGAGCACCTCGATGGTGATCCGCACCACGCGCACGGAGCCGCCGGTGCGGGCCACCAGGCCGGTCATCAGCCCGTCGCGGGGACCGGGGCCGAGGCCCGCCCCGACGTAGAGGGCCGTGGCCACGGCGTTGAGCACCACGCCGGCGGCGACGTACGCCGTGGCGGGGGCGGCGCCGGAGGCCGCGGGCAGGACGGCCAGGGCGGCGTCCACCCCGGCGGAGACGAGGACGACGTTGCAGAGCGTGCCCACCCCCGGGCGCACGCGCAGCGGCAGCCACAGGAGCAGCAGGAGCACGCCGACGCCGAAGCTGGCGGTGCCCACGCTCACGCCGAGCTGGCGGTGCAGGCCCAGGTGCAGCACGTCCCACGGGGTGGCGCCGGCCTCCGAGCGCACGAGCAGCGCGAGGGAGGCGGCGAAGAGCAGCTGCCCGACGACGAGGCGGACCAGGCGGTGCGGCAGGGACCAGGCCACTGCGCGGAGCGGCGCGGCGGCGGCGGGCGCGCCGCGGCTCAGCGCAGGAGCTGGGCGGTGAAGGGCGAGGACGGCAGGGTGGCCTGGCCCCAGTCCTGGCGGGAGGCGGGGAGCGGGCGGCGGCCGTAGCCGTCGTGCGCGACCGTCTCGACGAGCCAGACGAGGGTGAGGACCAGGGCGAGGGCGAGGAGTCCGAGAGCGAGCATGGCTCTATCATCGGCTACGGTTGGCCTTGGATGCACAGGCCAATCGTGCGATCATGGCCTCATGGTGGCTCCAGTGGACCGACCCGCGCCGGGCAGCCCCGGCATCACCGCCGCGCGCCTGTCCACCCTGATCGGCCGTGACACGCTCACCGCGCCCCTCAACGCGAGCCTGGCGCACGCCGTGCGGGCGCTGGTGGCCGACGGGCGGGTGCCGGTGGGCGCGCGCCTGCCCGCCGAGCGCGAGCTCGCCGCCGCCCTGCAGGTCAGCCGGGTCACCGTCACCGCGGCCTACCGGCGCCTGCGCGAGGACGGCTGGGCCGACGCCGCCCAGGGCTCGGGCACCTGGACCCGCCTGCCCGACACCAGCGGCGTCGTCGCGGCCTGGATCCCCGGCGTGGCCCGCGAGGGGCTGCTCGACCTGTCCTACGCCGCACCGCCCGGGCCCCCGGAGGTCGTCGACGCCTACGCCGCGGCCCTGACCGCCCTGCCGCGCCACCTGCCGGGCCACGGCTACGCCCCCGAGGGCCTGCCCGAGCTGCGCGCCCGCATCGCCGAGCGCTACACCGCCCGCGGCCTGCCCACGACGCCGGAGCAGGTGCTCGTCACCCTGGGGGCCAGCGGCGGCATCACCGCGGCGCTGCGCGCCCTGGCCGGCGCCGGGGAGCGCGTGCTCGTCGAGCACCCGGTGTGGCCCAACGCGCTCGACGTCATCGCCATGCTGCGGGCGCGCCCGGTGCCGGTGCCGCTGGAGCCCGGGCGCACCGACGCCTTCGTCACGGCCCTGCACCGCGCCGCGCGCCAGACGTCGGCGCGGGCCGCCTACCTGGTGCCGGACTTCTCCAACCCCAGCGGCGCCAGCCTCACCGAGGGCGACCGCCGGCACCTGGTCGTCAGCATGCAGCAGCAGGACGTTCCGGTGATCGCCGACGAGACGCTCGTCGACCTGCCGCTGGAGGGCCAGCAGGTGCCGCCGCCCCTGGCCGCGTTCGGCCGCCCCGGCGCGGTCGTGTCGGTGGGGTCGCTGAGCAAGTCGGTGTGGGCCGGCGTCCGCGTCGGGTGGCTGCGCGGAGAGCCGTCACTGCTGGCCCGGATCGCCTCCGCCATGTCGCGCGACCACGGCTCGCTGTCGCTGCTGGACCAGCTGGCGGCCTGCGCGCTGCTCGACGGCCTGGACGCCGGCCTGGTGCGCCGGCGGGCGGAGCTGCGGTCCCAGCGCGACGCCCTGGTCGCCGCCCTCGCCCGCCACCTCCCCGACTGGACCGTGCCGGTGCCCGACGGCGGGCTGTCGCTGTGGTGCCAGCTGCCGGAGGGCACGTCCTCCTCGGTGCTGGCCGACGCCGCCGAGCCGCTCGGCGTGCGCCTGGCCACCGGGTCGCGCTTCGGCACCGGGCACGCCTTCGACGACCGGCTGCGCCTGCCGTTCACGCTGGCCCCGCAGGTGCTCGAGGAGGCCGTGGAGCGCCTGGCCGCCGCGGCCCGCGCCGCACAGGGCTCGGCCCCGCGCGCGCAGGCCCCCCTCGTGGTCTGAGGGGGGCCCGCGCGGCGGGTGCTAGCCGGCGAGGTGGGCGAGCAGGTCGGCGCGGGTGACCACGCCGGCGGGCTTGCCGTCGACGGCGACCAGCACGGCGTCGGCGTCCTTGAGGGCCGCGCGCAGGTCGTGCACCGACTCCCCCGCGCCCACCAGCGGCAGCGGCGGGTCCATGTGTCGGCCGACCGGGTCGGTCAGCTGCGCGCGGCCCGTGAACACGGCGTCCAGCAGCCCCTTGTCGGTGACCGAGCCGGCCACCTCCCCCGCCATCACCGGTGGCTCGGCGCCGACCACCGGCATCTGCGAGACCCCGTACTCGGCGAGGATCGCGATGGCGTCGTGCACGGTCTCGGTGGGGTGGGTGTGCACCAGGGCGGGCAGGTCGCCGCTCTTGCGCCGCAGCACGTCGCCCACGGTGCCGCCCTCGGCCTCCTCGGCGTCCAGGAAGCCGTAGGAGCGCATCCAGGAGTCGTTGAAGATCTTGCCGAGGTAGCCGCGGCCGCCGTCGGGCAGCAGCACGACGACGACGTCGTCCGGGCCGAGCTCGCGGGCCACGCGCAGCGCGCCGACCACGGCCATCCCGCAGGAGCCGCCGACGAGCAGGCCCTCCTCGCGGGCCAGGCGGCGGGTCATGGCGAAGGACTCCGCGTCCGAGACCGCGACGATCCGGTCGGGCACCGACGGGTCGTAGGCCGGCGGCCAGATGTCCTCCCCGACGCCCTCGACGAGGTAGGGGCGCCCGGTGCCGCCGGAGTAGACCGAGCCCTCCGGGTCGACGCCGACCACGGTCACCGGGCCGCTCGCGCGCTCGGCCGAGGCGTCCTTGAGGTAGCGGCCGGTGCCGGTGATGGTGCCGCCGGTGCCGACGCCGGCCACGAAGTGGGTCAGCCGGCCCTCGGTGTCGGCCCAGATCTCCGGGCCGGTGCTGGCGTAGTGGCTCGCCGGGCCGTTCGGGTTGGAGTACTGGTCGGGCTTCCAGCCGCCGGGGATCTCCTTCGCCAGGCGGTCGGAGACGGAGTAGTAGGAGTCGGGGTGGTCGGGGGGCACCGCGGTCGGCGTGACGACGACGCGGGCGCCGTAGGCGCGCAGCACGTCGATCTTGTCCTGGCCGACCTTGTCGGGGCAGACGAAGACGCAGGAGTAGCCCTTGCGCTGCGCCATCAGGGCCAGCCCGACGCCGGTGTTGCCCGAGGTCGGCTCCACGATCGTGCCGCCGGGGCGCAGCTGCCCCGAGGCCTCGGCGGCCTCGACCATGCGCTGGGCGATCCTGTCCTTCACGCTGCCGCCGGGGTTGAGGTACTCGACCTTGGCCAGCACGGTGGCGCTGATGCCCTCGGTGACCCGGTTCAGCCGGACCAGCGGGGTGCCGCCGATCACGTCGACGATGTTCTCCGCGTACTTCACGCGGCCATCCTCCCAGGCCCGCGCGCAGCCGCGTGCGAGGAGCCCGTCAGAGGGCGCGGCGCAGGGCCGTCAGCTCGTCGGCGACCGCGGCCAGCTCCGGGCCGTCGGCCGGCACCGCGGCGAGCAGGTCGGCGGCCAGGACGGCGAGCTGGTCGCCGAGGGCGTGGGCGCCCAGCTGCGGCACCCGCCGGCGCGCCCGCCCCTCTGCGTCCGCCGCGGCGTCCGCCAGGTGCTGCAGCAGCGGGCGGACCCGGTCGGCGGGCGTGACGCCGTCCGGGCCCGGACGCGCCGACCGGGCGGGACCGAGCGCGGCCAGCCGGGTCAGGACCCGGTCCAGCTCGCGCCCGACCCGCCCGGTCGGCGTGGTGGGCTCAGCGATCACGCGCTGATGGTGTCAGTCGCTCCCGCGCAGGATCGCGATGATCCGCAGGAACTCGATGTAGAGCCAGATCAGCGTGACGGCCAGGCCGAACGCGGCGGTCCAGGCGTAGCGCTGCGGGATGCCGTTCTTGACGCCCTGCTCGATGAAGTCGAAGTCGAGCACCAGGGACAGCGCCGCCAGGGTGGCGCCCACGGCCCCGATCAGCAGGCCGAGCATGCCGGTGCGCAGCCCGGTGCCGGCGCCGAACATCACGAAGGCGAAGTTGATGAGGCAGAACACGGCGTAGCCGAGGACCGCGCCCAGCATGATCTTGCGGAACCGGGGCGTGGCCCGGATGGCGCCGCTGCGGTACAGGGCCAGCATCACGCCGAAGGTCGCGAAGGTGGCCAGCACGGCCTGGACGACGATGCCGGGGTACTGGATGTTGAAGAAGTAGCTGACGCCACCGAGGAACAGGCCCTGGAAGGCGCCGTAGGCGATGATCAGCGCGGGCGAGGGCTCGCGCTTGAAGGCGTTCACCAGGCCCAGGACGAGGCCGATGATCGCGCCGACGATGGCCAGGCCCGGGTACATCCAGCCGACCACGGCGCCGGCCACGACGGTGGCGAGCACCATCGCGGTGCGCATCACGACGTCGTCGTAGGTCATCCGACCGGTCTGGGCGGGGCTCGCCGCCGGGGCGGCGTAGAGGTCCTCCAGCGAGGGCGTCGACGCCGTCGCCGTGGTGGACCGGTCGTCGAAGCCTGCGTAGCCACCGCGCTTGAACTGCGGGGCGTTGCGCAGAGCCGGGTTGTTGCTCTCCATCGACGTCCTTCCGACGCGAGCCGCGGCCGGGGTGGCGCGGGTCCACCTAGGGTAATGCATTCGTAAAGGGCTGACATTCCCGACGCACGGACGGACGCCGGAGGGACGCCGACCGGACGCCGTCCGCCGCGCCGACGGGGAGTCCCGGCGGTGCCCCCGGCGGGGTTCGAACCCGCACTGAGGCGCTTTTAAGGCGCCTGCCTCTGCCGGTTGGGCTACGGGGGCCGCACCCACCGCGGATGCCCGGGGACGCGTCGAGGGCCGCGCCGCTGCGTGCGACGCGGCCCTCGGGGCACTGCGGTGGAGCAGGTGGAGCCGGTGCGTCAGGCGCCGGGCGCCTTGTCACCGGCCGGGCGCGGCGCCGGCGGCTTGACCGCGGAGGAGACGAACTCCTCGCGCGGGCGCTCCAGGCGGCCGATGGCCACCGTGTCGCGGCGGAACGCCGCCTGGCCGACCCAGTCCAGGAGCACCCGGAACTTGCGGTTGAAGGTCGGGATCGCCATCAGGTGGTAGCCGCGGTGCATCAGCCACGCCGGGAAGCCCTTGACCTTGACGCCGTAGATGGTCGCGACGCCCTTGCCGATGCCGAGGGAGGCCACCGAGCCGGCGTACTTGTGCTTGTACTCCTCGACCGGCTCCCCGTGCAGGACGGCCACGATGTTCTTGGCCATCTGGCGCGACTCGCGCACCGCGTGCTGGGCGTTGGGGGCGCAGAACGCGCCGGGCTCCTTGGTGAGGTCGGGGACGGCGCACGCGTCGCCGGCGCCCCAGGCGCCCTCGACGATGCCGTCCTCGCCGGCCACCCGCAGGTCGGCGCGCACGGTGAGGCGGCCGAGCTTGTCCAGCGGCAGGTCGGTGCTGCCCAGCACCGGGTTCGACTTCACACCGGCGGTCCACACCACGGTGTCGGTGTCGAACTCGGTGCCGTCGGACAGGACGATGTGGCCGTCCTCGCAGGACTTGAGGAAGGTCTCCAGGCGGCAGTCGATGCCGCGCTCGCGCAGCTGCTGCAGCGTCCACGTGCCCATCTCCGGCCCGACCTCGGGCAGGATCCGGTTCAGCGCCTCGACGAGGACGAACTTGATCTCCGACTGGTCGATGCTCGGGTGGATCTTCACGGCGTCGCGGACGAGGTCCTCGAGCTCGGCCAGCGCCTCGATCCCGGCGTAGCCGCCGCCGACGAAGACGAAGGTCAGCGCGCGGGTGCGGGCGGCCGGGTCGCGCAGGGACGCCGCGGCGTCCAGGCGGTCGAGGATGTGGTTGCGGGTGGCCGTCGCCTCCTCGACGGTCTTGAAGCCGATCGCCGTCTCGACCAGGCCCGGGATCGGCAGGATCCGCGAGACCGAGCCGAGGGCGATGACGACGTGGTCGTAGGAGACCTCGAACTCCTCGCCCTGCTGCGGCTTGATCGTGGCGACCTTGTCCGCGTGGCGCAGGCCGGTCACGGCGGCGGTCACGACGTCCACGCCCTTGAGGTTGTGGCGGTGGGAGACCACCACGTGGCGCGGCTCGATGGAGCCGGCCGCCAGCTCGGGCAGGAACGGCTGGTAGGTCATGTAGGGGCGCGGGTCGACGAGGACGATCTGCGCCTCGGAGCGGCTCAGCTTCTTCTGCAGGCCCATCGCCGTGTAGAGGCCGACGTAGCCTCCGCCGAGGATCAGGATGCGAGGACGACCGTTCGCCGCTGGGGGCGTGGTCTCCAGGGACGTGGTCGCGGTCATGGCAGCAGGGTAGAGAAACCCCGGGGCCGGTGGTGACCGGGGTCACCGGACGGTCACCCGGACGCTCCCGCCAGGTCCACCGCCCGGGCCACGACGGCGTCCAGCATGGGTTCGGTGAGGCGCCCGGTGAAGGTGTTCTGCTGGCTCACGTGGTAGCTGGCGACCACGTGGAGGACGCCGTGCAGATCGCCGTCCCCCTGCCGCCCCGGGGCGAGCGAGACCTCGGCGCCGTGGCCGAAGCGGGGCAGCGGGCGCGGCACCACCCAGCCGAGCCGGGCGGCGCAGGCCAGCGCCGAGGCCCAGGCGAAGCCGCCCAGCGCGAGCAGCACGCGCGGGCGCACCAGCGCGACCTCGGCGTCCAGCCACGGGGCGCAGGTGTCGCGCTCGCCGGGGGTCGGGGCGTTGTCCGGAGGGGCGCAGCGCACCGGGGCGGCGATGCGGACGCCCTTCACGGCCTGCCCGTCGCCCGCGCGCTCGCTGGCCGCCCGGGCCGCGAGGCCGGCGCGGTGCAGCGCGGCGAAGACCCAGTCGCCGGAGCGGTCACCGGTGAAGACCCGCCCGGTGCGGTTGCCCCCGTGGGCCGCCGGCGCGAGGCCCACCACGAGGACGCCCCCGTCGGGGTCGCCCCACCCGGCGATCGGGCGCCCCCAGTACGGCTGGTCGGCGTAGGCGCGGCGCTTGAGCACGGCGACGTCCTCGCGCCAGGCCACGAGCCGGGGGCAGGCCCGGCAGACCGAGACGCGGGCGTCGAGCGCGGCGAGGTCGGGCGCGGACGCCGCGAGCGCCGCCACGTCGGCCGCCGTCCGCGCCACCGGTGCGGGGCCGGAGCCTGCGGGCACCGGGTCCTCCGGCCAGCCGGTGCCCGGGGGCACCGGAGAGGGGAACAGGCGGCCCGTGCCCGGGTGCGGCAGGAGGGCGGGGTCGGGCGCGTCCACCCCGGGGTCAGGAGCCGGGTGCCGCCTCGGGGGCCGGGGGCGCCGTCGGGGCGGCCGCGGGAGGAGCCACCAGGTCCGGCGAGGGGGTGGCCGAGGGGGTGGCCGGGGCGCCCACCAGGGCGGGCAGCGTCGGCTCCGGGCGCGGGACCTCGACCGCGCGGCCGCCGCCGTCCGGCCCGGCGCCGACCTGCAGGGGGTAGGCGTTCCAGCGCACCTGCCCCTCGGCGTCCACGGCGGGGCGGTAGGGGTCGGGCTCGGCACCGGACCAGTCGGTCCGGTTGTCCTCCCCCACCTGCACGGGGCGGCCGTAGTCGTCGAGCAGCTGGACGCCGGTCAGCGGGTTCCCCTGCGCGTCGTAGGGGAAGAGGTTGGAGACCACCTGCCCGTCGACCCAGACGCCCGTCGAGGGCATGGTCCCGGTCTCCGTGACGTACTGGACCGAGGACACCGGAGCGGCGGCGGCGGCGAGGACCGGGAGCAGCGCCAGCGCGGCGACCGCGTTGGCGGCGGTGACCCCGGCGCCCGTGCCGGTGCGCCCGGCCCAGCGGCCCCGGCCCAGCTCGACGCTGGCCAGGGACAACGCCACGAGCGCGACGAGGCCCCCGAGGCTCCCCGGCAGCACGCCGGACGTCGTGTCGGACCCCCCGAACAGCAGCTGCCAGACCACCCAGGCCCGGGCCAGCCACCACGCCGGGCGCAGGGTGCGCGCGAGGTCGCTCGCCCACGGCCACCAGCGCTGGGCCCGCACCGCGGCGGCGCTCTCGGCCCAGCCCTGCGCGAGGTCGGCGCGCAGGACGGCCAGCGGGTTCGCCCGGGCGGGCGCAGGGCCCGCCGGGCCCCCCGTGCCCCCCGGGGCCCCCGCCGCCGGCGCGGCCAGCCCGGCCGCCGCCCGCAGCTCCTCGGCGTAGCGCGCGGGCTCGCCCAGGCGGTCGCGCAGCGGGGTGGCCGACTCGGCGGCGGAGCAGGCCAGGTCGGCCTCCAGGCCGCCGGCGAGCTCCTCGACGACGTCCGGCGGCAGGTCGGCCAGGGCGGAGCGGACCGCGGCGGCGTACTCGCGGGCCGCGGCGAGCTCGGCGGGGGTCTCGGGGGTGGGTGCGCTCATCGGTGCGCCTCTCCGGGCTCGAGCAGGGTGGTCATGGTCTCGGCGAAGGACCGCCAGGACTTGCGCTGCTCCTCCAGCAGCGCCCTGCCCTGCGGCGTCGTGCCGTAGTACTTGCGGGCGGGGCCCTCGCCGGAGGGCACCACGTAGGAGGTCAGGGCCCCGGCCGCGTAGAGCCGGCGCAGCGTGCCGTAGACCGAGGCGTCGCCGACGTCCTCCAGGCCCGCCGCGCGCAGCCTCCGGACGACGTCGTAGCCGTACCCGTCCTCGTGCTCGACGACGGCCAGGACCGCCGCGTCGAGCACGCCCTTGAGCAGCTGGGTGGCGTCCACGACCCGGACAGTACTGCGCCGTCCGCAGTAGCGGGGGCGACTCGCCGGGGCCGGGGGCGACGGGACTCAGGCCAGGGACAGCGCGATGCCGTCGAGGATGTCGTGCTCGCTCGTGACGACCTGCTCCACACCGGACTCGCGGGCCACGCGCTCGACCACCTCGCGCCACACCAGGGCCCCGGCCCCGATGACGTCGACCCGGCCGGGGTGCATGAACGGCAGGGCCGCGCGCTCGGGGCGGCCCATCGCCAGCAGGTCGTCGCAGGCGGCGAGCACCTGCGGCACCCCCAGCACCGCGCCGTGGATCCGCTCCGGCAGGTAGGCGGGCAGCCCGAGGACGTGCGCGGTGACCGTGGTGACCGTGCCGGCGACGCCGACCAGGGTCGCGGCGCGGGCCAGCGGGACGGCGCGGGCGGCCTCGTCCAGCGCGGCGCGCACGTCCCGGCGGGCGGCCTCGACGGCGCCGGGGGCCGGCGGGTCGGCCGACAGGTGGCGCTCGGTCAGCCGCACGCAGCCGACGTCCGTGCTCCACGCGGCCTCGACGTCCTCCTCCCCCAGCACCAGCTCCGTCGAGCCGCCGCCGAGGTCGACCACCAGGCGCGGAGCGGGGTGGCGCCCGCGCAGGTCGCCGGTGGCGCCGCGGAAGGACAGCCGCGCCTCCTCCTCGCCGGTGACCACCTCGGGCTCCACGCCGAGCGCCTCGCGCACGCCGTCCACGAGCAGGGAGGCGTTGCTCGCGTCCCGGCTGGCCGAGGTCGCCACGAAGCGCACCCGGTGCGCGCCCAGGTCGGCGATGCGCGCGGCGCAGCGCCGGGTGGCCGCGAGCGTGCGCTCCAGGGCCGCCGGCGAGAGCGCCCCGGTCCGGTCGACGCCCTCCCCCAGCCGCACGACCTCCATGGTCCGCTCGACGTCGACGAGGGAGCCGGTCGCGGCGTCGACGTCGGCCACGAGCAGGCGCAGGGAGTTGGTGCCGCAGTCGACGGCGGCCACGCGCACGAGGGTCACGCCGCGATCCTCCCCGAGCCCCGTCGCCGGGCGGCGAGCGGGGGCGGCCCGCGGCGAGCGCGGGTAGCGTCTGCGGGGTGAGCCCGACCGAGGTGGACGTCGTGGTCGTCGGTGCCGGCCCGAACGGGCTGGCAGCCGCCGTGGTGCTGGCGAGCGCGGGGCTGAGCGTGCAGCTGCACGAGGCCGCCTCCACCGTGGGCGGGGGTGCGCGCACGGCCGAGGTGACCCTGCCGGGCTTCCTCACCGACCACTGCTCCGCCGTCCACCCGGCCGGTCTGGTGTCGCCCTTCTTCCGCGCCTTCGACCTCGAGTCCTCGGGGGTGCAGTGGTTGCAGCCGGAGGTGCCGTACGCCCAGCCCCTGGACGGCGGCCGCGCCGGGCTGGCCTTCCGCGACCTGGACGCCACCGCCGACGCGCTCGGGGCCGACGGGCGGGCGTGGCGCTCGCTGCTGGGGCCGCTGGTGCGGCACTGGGAGGACGTCGTCACCCTCGCCCAGTCCGACCTGCGCACCTTCCCGGGCCTGCGCCCGCAGACGGTGGCCACGGGCATCGCGATGGGGCTGCGCGCGCTGGAGCAGGGCACCCGCGCGTGGAACGCGCGCTTCGACGGCGACGCCGCCCCGGCGATGCTCACCGGGGTCTCCACCCACTCCATCGCTCCCTCGCGCGCGCTCATGCCGGCCGGCGCGGGCCTGTACCTGGCGGCGCTGGCGCACGCCGGCGGCTGGCCGCTGGTGCGCGGCGGGAGCCAGCAGATCAGCGACGCCCTCGCCGCCGAGCTCGTGCGCCTGGGCGGCACGATCGTGACCGACCACCGCGTGGGGTCGCTGTCGGAGCTGCCGCGCTCGCGCGCCGTGCTGCTGGACATCACCCCCAAGCAGCTGCTGGAGATGGCCGGCGACGCGCTGCCGCCGGTCTACCGGCACTGGATGCGGGCGTTCCGCTACGGCGGTGCGGCCTGCAAGGTCGACTACGCCCTGGCGGGGCCGGTGCCGTGGACGGCGGAGGGCCTGGACCGCGCCGGCACGCTGCACCTGGGCGGCAGCCGCGCGGAGATGCTGGCCACCGAGCGCGAGGTCGCCGCCGGGCGCCACCCCGAGCAGCCCTACGTGATCGCCGTCCAGCCGGAGGTGGTGGACGACACCCGTGCACCGGCCGGGAGGGCGACGCTGTGGACCTACGCCCACGTGCCCAACGGCTCGACGGTGGACATGGGCGACGCCGTGGACGCGCAGATCGAGCGGTTCGCGCCCGGCTTCCGCGACCTCGTGCTGGACCGGAAGGTGCTGCCGGCCGCCCGGCAGGAGGAGTACGACGAGAACTACGTCGGCGGCGACATCGCCTCCGGGGCGGTCACCCCGTGGCAGATGGTCGCCCGTCCGGCCCCGAAGTGGGACCCCTACCGCACCCCGCTGGACGGCGTGTACCTGTGCGGGGCCTCGACGCCGGCCGGGCCGGCCGTGACCGGCATGAACGGCACCCACGCCGCCGCCCGCGTGCTGAGGCAGCGCTTCGGCGTCCGCACCGACCCCCTGGAGCTGGTGCGCGCGGCGCGCGCGGGCGCCGGGGTCAGCGCGCCGCGCTGAGGGACGCCGGCCGCTCGGCGCCGGCGGCGGGCAGCGGCAGCCGCACGGTGGCCGTGGTGCCCTCGCTCTCGGCGGAGACCACGGACAGGACGCCGCCGTGCTGCTCCACGATGCTGCGGGCGATGGCCAGCCCCAGACCGGTGCCGGGGACGGCGGCGGCGGTGGCGTTGCTGGCGCGGAAGAAGCGGGCGAACAGCCCGTCCTGCTCGGCCTCCGGGACGCCCATGCCGGTGTCGGCGACCTCGACGAGCACCTCCCCGTCCAGAGCCGCGGCGCGGACCCTCACCGACCCGCCGGCGGGCGTGAACTTCACCGCGTTGGAGACCAGGTTCAGCAGCGCCCGCTCGAGCTGGACGGCGTCGCCGACGACCGTGACCGGACCCCCGCAGGTCTCGACGTCCAGGTGCAGGCCCGCGCGGACCGCGGCGGGGCCCAGCGCGGTGACGACCGCGGCGACCAGCTCGGCGACGTCCACCTCCCCCGAGCCGACCCGGAAGGCACCGGACTCGATCCGGGAGAGCGTGAGCAGGTCCTCGATGAGGGTCCGCAGCCGCGCGGTGTTGCGCTCGACCACCGCGAGCATGGCGTCCACACCCGGGTCCACCTCACCGGCGTCGCCGTCGCGGATCAGCTCCAGGTAGCCGGAGATGCTGGTCAGCGGCGTGCGCAGCTCGTGGGAGACGGTGGACAGGAAGTCGGTCTTGACCCGGTCCAGCTCGCGCAGCTGGTCGACCAGCTCCTCCTGCTGGGCGTACAGGCGCGCGAGCACCAGCGCGCGCCCCAGGTCGGCGGCGACCGAGCGCACCAGCGCGGCCTCGCCCTCGGTCCAGGCGCGGGGGCCCTCGAGCATGGCGATGCTCAGCGAGCCCAGGAGCTCATCGCCGGCGCCGACCGGCGCGACGAGCAGCGACGACGCACCGGTGCTGGCCGCGACGGGGGCGAAGCGGGGGTCGCGGGCGACGCGGGCGACGACGTCGTCCTCCTGGGCGTGCTCGCCGGCCTCGTGCAGGCGGACCAGCCAGGTCGGCTGCTCCAGCAGCGGGTTGTCCGCGGTCGTGGTGGGCGCCGTCACGCCCTCCGCCCACCACTGCCCCTGGACCTCGCCCAGCCCCGCGCTGTCCATCAGGCGGACGTGCGCGCGGTCGGCGCCCAGGCCCCGGCCCAGGCGCGAGACGGCCTCGGCGACCGAGTCCCCCGCGTGCAGGTGCTCGCGGATGCTCCGCCCGACCTCGACGGCCAGGCGCTGCAGGCGCGAGCGCTCGGCGCGCTCGGCGCGCAGCCGGTCGCTCTCGTCGGCGAGGGCGTTGACCGAGCGGGCGACCGCGCGGACCTCCTCGGGCCCGGCCAGGACGGCGGCCCGGGCGCGGTGGTCCCCGGCGCCGAGGCGGCGCAGGACGTCCACCACCCCGCTGAGCGGGTGCACCAGGGCGCGGCGCGTGCGGTGCGCGGTGACCACCGCGACGGCGAGGGCGGCGAGCAGGGCCGCCTCGGTGGTCCACAGGGCGTGCCTGCGGGCCCGCTCCTCGGCGGCGAGGGCGCGGTCCGTCTCGGCGTGCGCCAGGACGTCGAGCTCGGCGTTCAGCGCCCGGAGCCGGTCGAAGAGCCGCTTGTTGACCAGCGTCTGGGCGTCGGAGACGGAGATCGCCCGCGGGTCCGTCGCGGCCACCGGTCCGGCGTACTCCACGAGCCAGCGCTGGGCGATGCGGTGCTGCCGCTCGACCAGGTCCAGCTCGGCGTCCGTCGTCGCGGCCGCCAGGGCGTCGCCGAGGTGGCGGGGGTAGTCGGCCCGGCCCACCCAGTAGGGCTCGAGGAAGCCCTCGTCGCGGCCCAGGCGGTACCCCCGGATGCCGGTCTCGGCGTTGGTCATCGCCAGCAGCATCTCGGTGTTGGCGCTGTGCAGGGCCTCCAGGCGCTGGGCGCGGTCCTGGTGGTGGCTGGCCACGACCAGGCCCACGACGCCGCTGACGCCCACGACGATCAGCAGGGCCACGAGGACGGCGAAGGTCGCGGTCAGGCGCCCGGAGACCGACTGCACCACGCGGCGGGTCACGGCGAGACCTCCAGGGACGCGCGGGCGGACGGGATGAGCGCCTCCTCGGCGAAGCCGGTCCGGGTCATCACGCCCCAGACCTGCTCGCGGCGGCGCAGCGCGGCCCACAGGCCCTGCAGGCGCCACAGCGCGGTGAGCTGGCGGTAGCCGACGTTCTCCACGACGGTCACGGCCATGGCCACCGCCAGGTCGCGCCAGCGCCCGTAGCGGTGGAAGGAGAACTCCTCCACGGCCAGCGCGGCGACGGAGACGAAGACGGCGTACACGCAGGAGACGAGCAGGAACGCCAGGGCGTAGCCGGCGTCCACCACGCCCAGCGCCAGGCCGACCGGCACGAGCAGCAGGCCCACGACCTCCAGCAGCGGCGCCGCGAGCTCGAAGACGAGGTAGTAGGGCAGGGCCACCAGCCCGATCCGCCCGTAGCGGGGGTTGCCCAGGGCGCTCCGGTGGCGCCACAGCACCTCGGCCAGCCCGCGGTGCCAGCGCCGGCGCTGGCTGGCGAGGACGCTCAGGGTGGAGGGCACCTCGGTCCAGGAGACCGGCTCGGCCACGAAGACCACGCGGTAGTCGCGGCCCTGGTCGCGCATGGCCCGGTGCACCCGCACGCACAGCTCCAGGTCCTCGCCGATGCAGTCGGGGTCCAGGCCGCCCACCTCCACCAGCACGTCGCGGCGGTACAGGCCGAAGGCGCCGGAGATCAGCACGAGCGCGCGGATCCGCGACCAGCCGGTGCGGCCGAGCATGAAGGCCCGCAGGTACTCCACGACCTGCACCCGGGCCAGCCAGCCGGCCGGCATCCGCGCCTCGACCACACGGCCGGCCACGACGCGGCAGCCGTTGACCGCCCGCACGGCGCCGCCGGTGGCCACCACCCGGTCCGGGTCGTCGGCGAACGGGGCCGCCACGCTGAGCAGCGCGTCGGGGTCGAGGATGGAGTCGGCGTCCACGAAGCAGACCAGGTCGTGGCGGGCGGCGTTGATGCCGACGTTGAGGGCGTCCGAGCGCCCGGAGTTGGTCTTGCGCACCACGACCAGCGGGGTGCGGCCGTCGCGCGGGACGTGCACGGACAGCACCCGGCCGCGGGTGGGCACGTCGCCGGGGACGACGCGAGGGACCTCCACGAGGTCGTGCGCGGCGCGCAGCACCTCGTAGGTGGCGTCGGTGGAGCCGTCGTCGACGACGACCACCTCGTGCACCGGGTAGCGCAGCGCCAGCAGCGCCTGCACGGAGGAGACGATGCCGGCGGCCTCGTTGTAGGCGGGCACGACCAGGGACACCGGCAGGGTCATCGGGGAGGCGTAGACGTCCTCCTGGCCGGCGTAGGGGGCGCGGCGCACGTGGCGGACGAGCTCGGCGACGGCGAGCCCGATGAGCAGCAGGTAGCTGGTGTTGATCGCCACGAAGTAGGCGAGGACCGGCACCGACGCGGCGTCCAGACCGGCCGCGAGCAGGTCACGGGCGCCGTCCAGGGCGCCGCCCAGGACGCCGTCCAGGACGCCGCTCACGAGGCGCCCGCCGGGACCGGGGCGTGCAGGGACGCCTGGGCCAGCACCTCGCGGGCGCGAGCGGCGGCGGCCGGCGAGGCCGGGTCCTCGTCGGCGCGGCGCAGCAGGTCCAGGCCGTGGGCGCCCAGGCGCAGCAGGGCCGGGCCGGCCTGGGCGGCCACTCGCTCGTCGTCGTCGTCCAGCAGCGCGCACAGGGCGGGCGCGGCGCCGGTCGAGCCCAGCTCGCCCATCGCGCGGGCGGCGGCCACCCGCACGGCCGGCTCCTCGTGCGGACCGACGGCGACCAGCAGGGCCGGGAGCGCGCCGGGCAGGCCAAGGCGGCCGAGCGCGGTGGCCGCACGGGCGCGCACCAGGGCCCGCTCGTCCTGCTCCAGGCGCTCGCGCAGCGGGCCGACGGAGCCGGAGCCGCCCAGGCGACCGAGGACCTCCACGGCCGTGGTGGCCACTGCGGTGGAGGGTGAGGCGAGAGCGGCGGCGCACGCGCCGGCCGCACCCGGGCCGATGCGCAGCAGGGCCTGGGCCACGACCGGGCCCGGCACGCGCGCGGGGGTCCGCTCCAGGGCGGCCAGCAGGGCGGTCGCGGCGTGCGGCGAGGCCAGGCGCCCCAGGGCGCGCGCGGCGACCAGCCGGACCTCGGGGTCGCGGTCGCGCAGGAGGCGGACCAGGGGGCGGGCCGCGGCCTGCTCCTCCACCGCGCCCAGCAGCTCCGCGGCGCGCGCGCGGCGCGCGCCGGAGGTGGCCCGCAGGTCCCGGCGGGCGCGCGCCAGGACGCCGCGGTCGGCCAGGACGCCGACCACCTCCCGGCGGCCCTCCCCGCGCACCTTGGCGAGCAGGCCCACGACGCTGGGCTCGACGGCGTCCCAGGTGCGGCGGTCCAGGGTCCGCAGGCGGGCGGCGGCCCGCGCCTGCTCGTCGGGCTCGCCGGCCAGCAGCTCCATCAGGGCCGGGCGCACCGGGGCGGACAGGGCGCGGCGGTGCAGGACGGCGCGGCGGCGCAGGCTGCGGCGCGCGGCGATGGCCAGGGCCAGCACGACCACCAGCGCCGACAGCGCCGTGACGGCGGCGGCGACCACGGCGGGCGTCGTCACCGGCGGGTCCGGGCCAGGACCGCCTGCACCCGGCTGACGAGCTCGCGCGGGCTGAACGGCTTGACGACGTAGTCGTCGGCGCCGGCCGCGAAGCCCGTGGCGACGTCCTGCTCCTGCGCCTTGGCGGTCAGCATGATCACCGGGAGGGTGGCGGTGGCCTCCTCCCGGCGCAGCTGCGCGCACACGTCGAGCCCGGACAGCCCCGGCATCATGAGGTCCAGGACCGCGAGGTCCAGGGGGGTGGTGCGGGCGGTCTCCAGGGCCGACACGCCGTCGGGCGCGGTCACCACCTCGAAGCCGGCCTGGGCCAGCTTGAAGGCCACGAGCTCGCGGATGTCGGCGTCGTCGTCGGCGACCAGGACGGTGGTCATGCGAGCTCCCGCGCCGGAGGACGGACCGCGTCCAGGACGCGGCGCACGTCCTGGCAGGTGGAGGGCTCAGGCGGGACGGCGACGACGCCCGGGCGGGCGCCGGGCGCCGCGGCAGGCAGGGTGGTCACCCGGGAGTCCTCGGCACGGGAGGGCCCCGGCTTGACCCGCAGCCCCCCTCCCCGCTCACGCCGGCGCGTCCACCGATCGGCTCAAGGCGCGGGCCGCCCGCGCCGATGCCACCGCCATGAGCAGTCCGGACCCGGCCGGCGCGCGCCGCGCCGCCGCCATCGAGGATCACCGGCTCCTGGGCGGTGGGCGCGACCCGGAGCTGGACGCCGTGGTGCGCGTCGCCGCCTGGGTGGCGGGGGTGCCGACGGCGGTGGTCAACCTCGTCGACGACCGCTCCCAGCACCAGGTCGCCACCGTCGGCTTCGAGGGCAGCACCTCCGCGTGCGAGGAGTCCATGTGCGCGCGGGTCATCACGCTGGGCGGCGGGCTCGTGCACGTGAGCGACGCCACCACCGACCCGCGCTTCGCCGACAGGCCGTTCCTGGACGAGGGCGGGGACGCCGTCCGGTTCTACGCCGCGCACCCGATCGCCACCGCCGAGGGCGTCGTCATCGGCACCCTGTGCGTCTTCGACACCCGCACCGGCGCGCTCGACGAGGCCCAGCGCGACCGCCTGGCCGACCTGGCCACCGTCGTCTCCGCCCTCTTCGAGCGCCGCCGACAGGCCGCGCGCCAGGGGCACCTGGTCGCGGCCGCGGAGGAGGCCCGCGACCTGGTGGAGCTCGCGCACGCCGAGCTCGGCCTGCGCCTGGACGAGCTCGAGCGCTCCAACGGCGAGCTGGAGCAGCTCGCCGCCGTCGCCAGCCACGACCTGCGCTCCCCGCTGACGGTGGTCGACGGCTACCTGGAGCTGCTCGAGGACCTCCACGAGGCCGACGAGGGTCCGGCCCCGTCGTGGGTCGCCACCGCGCGGGGCGGCGTGCGGCGGATGACCGCGCTGATCGAGGCCCTGCTCCGCTACGCCCAGACCGGCGCCGGCACGGTCCGCGTCGAGCCGGTGGACGTGCGGGACGTGCTCGCCCTGGTGCGCGCCGACCTGGCTGCGCAGATCACGGCGGCCGGCGCCGACCTGGTGGTCGAGGGGGCCCTGCCGGTCGTGAGCGCCGACCGCGTGCAGCTGCAGCAGGTGCTGTCCAACCTGGTGTCCAACTCCGTGAAGTTCGCCCGTCCCGGCGTCCCGGTCACCGTCCGCTGCTCCGCGAGCGAGCAGGACGACGCCTGGGTCCTGTCCGTGCGCGACGACGGCCGCGGCATCCCGGCCGAGCAGCGCGCGAGCGTCTTCGGGATGTTCGAGCGGGTGGGCACCGGCCACGCCGTGCCGGGCCACGGGATCGGCCTGGCCACCTGCGAGCGGATCGTCGGGCGCCACGGCGGCCGGATCTGGGCCGAGGAGACCCCCGGCGGCGGGACGACGGTGCGCCTCACCCTGCCCCGGCGGCCCGGGACCGGCCTGGCCGGCCTCGCCGCCACGACCGGCGTGCCCGCCCCGCGCTCAGCTGCCGGCGCAGCCCTCGGCGCCGACGCACGGGCCGGCGGCGCCCCAGTCGCCCAGCTGCCGGGCGACCTCGTCGCCCAGCAGGTTGACGACGGGTCCCGCGGCCAGTGAGTGCGCCAGGAGCACGTGCAGGCACTTGACCCGCGTCGGCATCCCCCCGGCGGAGACGCCGGCGATCTCCGGCACCTCCTCGCCCAGCGCAGCGCGCCGGGCCAGGTAGTCCTCGTGCGCCGCGCGGTGCGCGGCCGCCAGCTCGGGGTCGGCCGCGATCCGGTCGCTCATCTCCCGCATGAGGCCCGAGGCCTCCAGCGTGCCCACGGCCGAGGCCGCGCGAGGGCAGGTCAGGTAGAAGGTCGTCGGGAACGGCGTGCCGTCCGGCAGCCGGGGCCGGGTGCGCACGACGTCGGGCAGCCCGCAGGTGCACCGGTGCGCCACGGCCGCGACGCCGCGGGCCGGGCGGCCGAGCTGGCGGGCGACCGCGGCCAGGTCGTCCTCGGACGGCCCCTCCTCGACCGGGCCCTCCTCGACCGGGCCCTCGGACGCCGTCACGGGGCGCCCTCCACCGGGTCGACGCCGTCGCCGCCGTCCTCGTCATCACGGCCGCCGAGCACCTGCCACAACCGGTCCAGCCCGGAGGGGGACGGCGCGGCCGACGGCGACGGCGCGGGCGCCGTCTGCGCGGGCGCGGGCGGCGCGTCGACCACCCGGTAGCCCGTCTCACCCGGCTGGAGGTAGTGCAGGCGCTCGCGAGCCTGCGCGCCCACGTAGGCGGGGTCGTCCCAGCGGTCGGCCTGGCGCTGCAGGTCGCTCACGCGCTCCTCGCGGGCCTGCACGTCGGCGCGCAGCGCTCCGAGGTCGGACTGCTGGGCCGTCCACGTGCGCACCGGGGCCACGACCGAGAGCAGCCCCAGCAGCGACACGCCGACCATCACCGCGGTCCGCAGGCCCAGGACGCGGGGCAGCGCCGCCAGGGGCCCCGGGCGGCGGCCCCGGCCGGCCGCGGCCGGCCGGCGGGACGCCGGCCCCGGCCGGCCGGTGGGCCGCTGCGCGGTGCGCGCAGCGGCCCGCTGGACCGACCGGGGGGTCGCCGGACGTCGAGGTGCCACGGGAGCCAGTCTGCGGTCAGCCGGCGAAGCGGGGGAAGGCGCCGCGCCCGGCGTAGCGCGCCGCGTCGTCCAGCTCCTCCTCGATGCGCAGGAGCTGGTTGTACTTGGCCACCCGCTCCGAGCGCGCCGGAGCGCCGGTCTTGATCTGGCCGCAGTCGGTGGCCACCGCCAGGTCGGCGATGGTGGTGTCCTCGGTCTCGCCCGAGCGGTGGCTCATCATGGCGCGGTAGCCGTTGCGGTGGGCCAGCGACACGGCGTCCAGGGTCTCGGTCAGGGTGCCGATCTGGTTCACCTTCACCAGCAGGGCGTTCGCGGCGCCGGAGTCGATGCCGCGCTGCAGGCGGGCCGGGTTGGTGACGAACAGGTCGTCGCCGACGATCTGCACCTGCGAGCCGAGGGCGGTGGTCAGGGCGGTCCAGCCCTCCCAGTCGTCCTCGTCGAGGGGGTCCTCGATGCTGACGATCGGGAACTCCGAGACCAGCGCCGACCAGTAGTCGACCATCTGCGCCGAGGTCCGCGCCTCGCGCTCGAAGGTGTACGTGCCGCCGGAGTGGAACTCCGACGCCGCGACGTCCAGCGCCAGCGCGATGTCGGTGCCCAGCGACAGGCCGGCCTGGTCCACCGCCCGGGCGATGAGCTCCAGGGCCGCGCGGCTGTCGGCCAGGTCGGGGGCGAAGCCGCCCTCGTCGCCGAGGCCGGTCGGCAGCCCCTCCTTCTTCAGCACGGACTTCAGCGCGTGGTAGGTCTCCGCGCCCCAGCGCAGGGCCTCGCGGAAGCTCGGCGCGCCGATCGGGGCGATCATGAACTCCTGGACGTCGACCCCGGTGTCGGCGTGGGCGCCGCCGTTGATGATGTTCATCATCGGGACCGGCAGGACGTGGGCGTTCGGGCCGCCGACGTAGCGGAACAGCGGCAGGGACGCCGACTCCGCGGCCGCGCGGGCCACGGCCAGGGAGACGCCGAGGATGGCGTTCGCGCCCAGGGAGCCCTTGTTGTCGGTGCCGTCGAGGTCGAGCATGGCCTGGTCGACGAGGCGCTGCTCGCTCGCCTCGAAGCCGAGCAGCTCGGGGCCGATCTGGTCGATCACGGCGTCGACGGCCTGCTGCACGCCCTTGCCGAGGTAGCGCCCGTCGTCGCCGTCGCGGCGCTCCGCGGCCTCGAACGCGCCGGTGGACGCGCCGGAGGGCACGGCCGCGCGGCCGATGGTGCCGTCGTCGAGGGCGACCTCGACCTCGACGGTGGGGTTTCCTCGCGAGTCGAGGATCTCGCGGGCTCCGACGGCCTCGATGCTGGCCACGACTGTGCCTCCTGGGTCCGGGGACGGTTCGGCGCCGCGAGGCGGCTCCGCGGTCGGCAGCCTAGCCGCGCCGGCGGACCGGCCGTCCGGGCGAGGTGCCCGCCCTCACCGGGGCCGCTCGGCGGCGCGCGCGGCGACCTCGGTCTCGCGGACCGCGGACCGCAGCGCCGCCTCTGCGTCCACGCCTCCCGCACGGGCCGCCTCCACGACCGCCAGCAGGTGGTGACCGACGGCCTCGGGGGCCACCTGGGCCGGGACGAGGGGTGCCAGGCCGGCGCTGGCGGCGCGCTCGAGCACCTCCGCGGCCCGCTGCAGCGCGGGCAGCCCGGCGGGGACCCCGTCGAGCGTGGAGCTGCGACGGTGCTCGGCGGCCTTGCGCTGCTCCCACACCGCCTCCAGCTCCGCGACCGTCGGCGCCGGCGCCGACCGCTGGGCCGGGTCGAAGACGTGCGGGTGGCGCCGCACCAGCTTGGCCACCAGCGCCGCCGCGACGTCGTCCACGTCGAACGCCGCCCTGGGCGCCTCCGCGGCGATCCGAGCGTGCAGGAGCACCTGCAGCAGGAGGTCGCCGAGCTCGTCGCGCAGGCCGTCCAGGTCCTCGGTCTCGATCGCCTCGACCACCTCGTGGGCCTCCTCGATGACGTAGCGCGCCAGCGACGCCGGCGTCTGAGCGGCGAACCAGGGATCGCCGCCCGCGGAGCGGAGCCGGTCCACGACCGCGACCGCCTCCAGCAGGCCCGTCCCGACCTGCGCGCGCGGGGGCGCCGAGCCCCGGTCCCCACCCCGCATCCGGACGCGCTGGAGGGCGCCGAGCAGCAGGAGGAGCGCACCGGCCCACTCGAGCGCGGTCTCCACCGCCTCCGTGCGCGCGGGGGCGCCCGGCAGCGCCACCAGCCGGGGGTCCAGGACGAGCCCGGCGAGCAGGTAGGCGGAGCCCGCCACCACGACCAGCGCGCGCTGGCCCGGCGTCGCCGCGGCGAGCACCGCCAGCACGACCGGGAGGCCGACGACGACGAGCAGCGCCTGCACCGGGTGGTCGGCGAGCGCCCCGGGGAGCCAGGCGACCGGCTCGACGCGCAGCGCCTTGTGCAGGCCGAGCACGTGGTCGACCGAGAGGACGACGAGCATGCCGCCGAGCGTCGTCCAGGCGACCGGAGCCGCCCCGGGACCGGTGCGGCCGCGGTAGCGGCGGCGCAGGCGCTCCACCCGGGCGCGCACCCAGCAGCCGAGCGCCACCAGGACGTACAGGACGGTGGTCCACCAGTAGGGCAGCCCGCCGACGACGCCGGCCCGCGCCTCCACGGGCCAGGGACCCGCCGATCCGCCCGAGCCGTCGTCGAGCCCGCCCGCCACCAGCGCGAGCACCGCCAGCGCGGCGCTGACGAGGGCGAGGACCCACAGGGAGCGGCGGGACAGGTCCAGCACGGCGGTGACGCCGCGGCGGTCGCCTGCAGCAGCCGGAGAGGTCATCCGGGGATCATGCCCGTTCGGGGCTCGCCGCCCGGCCGGATCGGGGACAGCGCCCCGTGGAGGCGCGGCGGAGGGGCCGGGGCCTGCCCGGCCCCTCCGCCGTCGCGGCTCAGGCCGCCGGACGCCCCAGCGGGCGGTAGGTCCAGCCGGCGGCGGCCCAGCGGGCGCCGTCAAGAGCGTTGCGCCCGTCGATGATGCTGCGGGTGCGCACCAGGGAGCCCAGCTCTGCCGGGTCGAGGCCGGTGTACTCCGGCCACTCGGTGAGGAGCAGCACGACGTCGGCCCCGGCGCAGGCCTCCTCGGCGGTGTCCGCGAAGGACAGGTCCGGCCACAGCTTCGCGGCGTTCTCCACCGCCGCCGGGTCGGTCACGACCACGTCGGCGCCCTGCAGGCGCGCCTGCGCGGCCACGTTGAGGGCCGGGGAGTCGCGGATGTCGTCGCTGTGGGGCTTGAAGGCCGCGCCCAGCACGGCGACCTTGCGCCCGACGAAGGAGCCGCCGCAGGCCAGCCGCGCCAGCTCGACGACCTTGGACCGACGGCGCAGGTTGATGGAGTCGACCTCGCGCATGAGCGTGGAGGCCTGGTCGGCACCGAGCTCGCCCGCCCGGGCCATGAAGGCGCGGATGTCCTTGGGCAGGCAGCCGCCGCCGAAGCCGACGCCGGCGGAGAGGAACTTGCGGCCGATCCGGTCGTCGTGGCCGATCGCGTCGGCCAGCACCGTCACGTCGGCACCGGAGGCCTCGCAGACCTCGGCCATCGCGTTGATGAAGGAGATCTTGGTGGCCAGGAAGGCGTTGGCCGCGACCTTGACGAGCTCGGCCGTGGCGTAGTCGGAGACGATCACCGGCGTGCCGGCGGCGATCGGCCGCGCGTAGACCCGCCGCAGGACCTCCTCGGCGCCGGTGGAGGTGACGCCGAAGACGAGGCGGTCCGGGTTGAGGGTGTCGGCGACCGCGTGGCCCTCGCGCAGGAACTCGGGGTTCCACGCCAGCTCCAGCGACGGGGCCGACTCGGCGAGCAGGTCCGCGAGGCGGGCAGCGGTGCCCACGGGCACGGTGGACTTCCCCACCAGCAGGGCCGGGCCGTCGAGCACCTCGGCCAGGGAGCGCACGGCCCCCATGACGTAGCTGGTGTCGGCGGCGAGCTCGCCCTTGCGCTGGGGGGTCCCCACGCACACGAAGACCACGTCGCAGCCCTTGAGGTCGGCGACGTCGGTGGTGAACTTCAGCCCGTCACCGGCCGTGCGGGCCAGCAGGTCCTCGAGGTGGGGCTCGAAGAAGGGCGCCTCGGCCCTGCGGAGCGAGGCGACCTTGCGCTCGTCGATGTCGTAGCCGACGACCTGGTGGCCGAGGTCCGCCATGCACGCCGCGTGCACAGCACCGAGGTAGCCGAGGCCGACCACCCCCACGACGAGGGCGTCGGTGCGGGTGGGTGAGGACGTGCTGGTCTCGGACGTGCTCGCCATGCTGGCTCCATCTGTCGGTCGGTCGTGGTCGAGCGCGGGACGCAGCGCCACCCCCAGGACGGTAACCCCGCCCGCGCAGGGGCCGCGCTCGAGGAAGACCGGGTGGCACCGATCGGAGCAGCCCGCTCACCGCCGCGCGCGCGGCGGTGAGCGGGCTGGGGTCAGGGGACCAGCCGGGCGTCCCGGGCGCCGGGGACGGCCCCGGAGTTCTGCACCGTGACGTAGCGCATGGCGCTGGTCCCGACGTTCCCGGCGGCGTCGTAGGCCTTCGCCACGAAGCCGTAGGTGGCGTTGGGGTAGTTCCTCGTGTCCACGGCGAGCACCCACTCGTCCAGCTCCCTGACGCCCGAGCCGAGCAGCGTGCTCCCGGCGTAGAACCGGACCGCGGTCACGGCGGTGTCGTCCGAGGCCGTGGCCCGTAGGACCATCGTGCCGGTGGCCGTGGAACGGTCGGCCGGGGCCACGACGGTCGCCGTGGGCCGCGTCGTGTCCGCCGTCGCCGTCGGGGTGGGCGTCGTCGCCGTCGGGGTGGGCGTCGTCGCCGTCGGGGTGGGCGTCGTCGCCGTCGGGGTGGGCGTCGTCGCCGTCGGGGCGGCGTAGTCCGCGACGGGGATGCCGTACCGGTCGGAGAGGTAGGAGTGCAGGGCCGAGCGCTCGTCGGCGCTCAGCGCGTGGTCGTAGACCCCCCACTCCGCCACCTGACCGGTCAGGCCGCCACCGCCGGAGTAGAACCGCCCCAGGGACAGCGCCCGGCTGGTCGCGAGGGTCTCTCCGCCGCCCGTGGTGACCCCGTCGCTGACGCCGTCGAGGAAGGCCTCGGCTCCGGTGGCCGTCGAGATGCCGGTGAGGACCACCGGCGTCCCGGACGTGGTCGCGCGACCGGAGAGGTCGTTGCGGAACACTCCGCCCGTGGAGCGGTTCGCGAAGTAGGCCGCGTTCGCGTCGGAGAAGCCGAGGCGGGTGGCACGGGTGCCCGTGGAGTTGCCGTCGGCCGCGAGCACGCCGACGGCACCGGTGCGGGTCCGCGAGGCGACCGCCCAGAGCGTGTACCCCTGCGCCGGCCAGTCGAGCGTCCCCGTGGTCATGAAGCGGTTGCCGGAGACCTCCACGGCGGGCCGGCCCCCCAGGCCGGTCGCGCGCAGCACCGGGGCGCTGCTCGCCGTGCTCTGGACGAGGTCGGCACCGCCGCTGACCCGGCTGGGCCACCGGGTGACGGAGCCTCCGTCCGTGGTGGTGATGTCGTCTGCCCGCGCCCACTGGACGAGCCCGGCGATGGACGCCGGGTCCGCTCGCGGCACCGTCGGGGTGGTCGGCGTCGGAGCCGGGGTGGTCGGCGTCGGAGCCGGGGTGGTCGGCGTCGGAGCCGGGGTGGTCGGCGTCGGCGTCGGGGTGGTCGGCGTCGGCGTCGGGGTGGTCGGCGTCGGCGTCGGGGTGGTCGGCGTCGGAGCCGGGGTGGTCGGCGTCGGAGCCGGGGTGGTCGGCGTCG
>Ga0210040_10002597_pt1 | contig 25338 bp, 16 predicted proteins | sample CryGeyCG12114_NA_FD_185462 | JGI IMG/M metagenome (GOLD analysis project Ga0210040, IMG submission 185462) | Groundwater microbial communities from aquifer - Crystal Geyser CG19_WC_8/21/14_NA (SPAdes) (version 2) | ecosystem: Environmental > Aquatic > Deep subsurface > Groundwater | place: USA... | reverse complement strand
CGAAGTCAGTTAATCGCTATGGCAAATAATATTTAGCGGTTTTGAGTTTTACTATTACTCAATCATGAAGGCTTGAATACAATTTTATGTGCATTAGATAAATTTGTTTGTTTTACAAACAGGGGAGCAGTTTTAGAACACGCTCATTCATATGTTTGTACACAAAATTCACAAAGTCCTTCCTGTTGGCTACACTCGTGCCACTTTGGATTCTACATAGTTAATATAATACAGTCTGTGTGAAGTTGGAAAAATCCCTAACCGAGTCTAGAGAGAGAGAAATATCTTTATTAACAACAACAAGATCACTGCTATCCAATGATAACATTAATAAGAAAAATTAATTATTAATAAGAATTATTAATAAGAAAATGATAACATTATAGCATTAGCTAACCAACTAACTAAAGGAATCATACAAAAGAATTCGACCGGAAAGTTTTAACACATACATTGCTTACAATACAACATACAAAGAGCACATAATCGGTTGGTCAATTAAAATGTACATCAACGAGTGTACAAGATGCTTTTTTCGTTAACTGTTTTAGGAATAAAACTCTTAAAAAAATGTGCAGGAGTAGTAGTATAGCAACAAAATCTCTTCAGACCGTAACATAAGATTCCATTGGAGTTGGTTAGTTCTGATGGCTGCATATGCGTTAGTTGGTGCACTGCATATGACATACAGGTTTAGTTAGTTCCTTTGGAAAAACCATGTGGCCTCTCTATAATAATGCACAGAGCCCAACTCAAAGATTTTTGAGACTATTTGATTGCAAGTAAACAAAAACCAGTTCAAAGTGAATGAATTTTTGTAACCTTATGCGTATTAGTACGTGTACTCACCCACATTTCGTATAGTTTCCGGATGTACAGTTTTTCTGTATCCAACTAACTACGCATATAATAGTTTTCAATGCCATTTATTATCCTTTTTCATCACATTTAGAGCGCCCGGCCAGAATAATTTTTATCTACCGGAATGAAATATGATCTGGTGCATATGTTATGCTCCATTTACTTAATCGCACAAACTTCTCTTAACTTGAATATATATTGTGAGTATTCCATGCGTGTTTGTTTGTTATGACTCTAGAATGAAACTATCGATTTTCTTATGACACAAATTGCATATATTCCTCTTAATACTTATACTTACTACCATACTAATATTTATTTGTATTGTGGTTGGTATCCTATGGCTTGAACGATTGTATAATGTCTGAAGAACCCACGTTACTTTTTTTATTGACCGAGTCAAGTGAAATTTTTTTACAAAGCCAAAATTTCATTTTGTGCACACTCATTATGAGTGCCACAAAGCAGCTTCAACATTCCCAAATATTTATTAGCCTTGTGGAGCCAATTTAACACATTGTTTTCAACAAACAAATACTTTTCTAATTATTTCCCCTAGTGTGCTCGAACACGAATAAATACTTGAGTAGCCAAGTGTGTAGAAAAAGGAAGACTTACAATTGACTTTATCTTGCAAACATTTGGATACCCAAAAAATCGAAACCCTTTTTCTGGCTCACTGACTAGCTACTATACTTCCATAGTTGGTAACTCTGTTTGTCAGCCTATTCAGATTGCTCGCGTCATTTTTAAGCTAATTAGAAAGCAGCACGTTTAATTAAATCACACACACATACTCCCAGTAATCACTAACTGACGGACTGAGTGACTAACAATTCTCAATGGTGATACTAACTAACTATTTAACTAACTAGATAAAAGGCTTGAATTTACGAGACATGTAATTTTCCAAACTAGGAAATCATCATCAGATAATGAATTCGTTTCGTAAAAGCAAACAACTCTTATTCCTCGGCTGTATGCAACTGATTGGGAATTTTTTCCAATCAGAAAATGAGAAAATAATCACACAGCTAGCCATGCATTTACCCCATAACTTATTGCAGAGTAAATTAGATTAAGGCCGACTCATGATATGGATTTTGTATGCCAGCTGTGAACGGCCATATATATTGTTACGGGGCAAAAAACGGAAGTCCATTGGCAGTTTTCTCATTGATTTTAAGGCATGTATGCATATCATAGTTACTTTTTAGTTAGTATCTCACATGTATGAACTATTAGTAACTTACTGTTACAATGCTACACGCATTGTTATTACTGTTTTGGGGCCAATGTATCGTCTGTTGCAACGTTTTTCAGCGCTCATTCACAGAATATCACATAGTTTTGAGCTACTAATGAAACCTATTTCATGTTTCAAGTTAATTAAAATGGAACAAGAATTTATTTCGTTTGTTCTGCTCCTGCACACACCCAAATAGTTCACATTACATATTCAAATACGGGGTGAAAGGGTTGGGCTCCAAAAATCCATAACATTTGAAGCAAACTTAGCTATTTAGTTCTTAATGCTTCAAGCAGTTTGCATTATTCGTAGCGGGACTGTTAGCAAAATTACGGCATTTTCTGCTTTTGGACCATTCCTGTGCAACAATCATACACTCGCCATACAAACAAATTAAACAAGCACAAATAATTAGCTTGTAACTACTATATACTATATACTACAAAACTACAATGTATCTTTTCGGTGGGTAGTTTTTGCAATCACGCAGTCAGTCAGTCAATCTACCCAAGCTGTTGTTTTTAAGTGAACCAAAATTAACCTGAAATAGTATTTTTTTTACAGTTTTTGTGAACCCAAGAGTATATAGCTCAGTATAGTAGCTGGATTAGAACGTGTCCGAATACGAATACCTTCATTGCATGACGACAACATGGACACGTAGAAAAAGTTATGAGGCCATTGACTGCATGCTCCATAATACAGCTACAGCGCAAATAATGCTCCTAGAGCAGCGCTGTTGATTTTGTAGCAAAAAACAACAACAACATTGGTCTCTACCTACCAATACAGAATGAAAAATATCTTCCAAATATATAGCACTTTCCGCATCCGTACTTCCGGGCTTTGCCTTCATACCTTAACTAACTATAAGACCACTTTCAATATACTGTTACATTCTGTTTGCACAAGAGACCGCCCCAGAGATACAAAAAATACTAACTTTAGTGACCTAAACAGTAGTTGACATGATTTTCGGGCTAACAGTGTTAAAAATGTGTAACGGCAATGAAAATCCTTTCAAACAATTCCCTGTATGTACACGTAGCTAAATACTCCCATCCCCATGTTTCAAAATCAATTCATTAAGCACGAATATTATCTCTTCATTCTGAACATGTAAGCTGTACATAGATTTTTAGTTAGTATAGTTACTTACTAGCAGTAACAAACTTGCATGTGCTATTAAACATTAGTACGTTTTTTTTCAAACCAAAGTGGACATGAAAGAACAACACTTTAGTAAAGCTAAAGGCTCTGTCGTACAAAAAAAGGATATACATTATGACCAAAACGTTATAATCATAATACTACATGCGCTGTCAAGGCTCTGAGAAGCGCCTACTCCATTTAAGTACAGTAGATGGGTTGTTCAAAACGGATAGAAAGAGGAATTCATGCATAAATTAGCGACCTACGCATCCATTTGAGTGCTAGTTTAGTTAGTTAGTTACAAAACTTTGCATGAACGAAAAAAAAACTTTACCTCATTGTTGAAAAGAGAACGACACCTAACTGTTCTCACATGATTATTTACCACCAGTACATTTAATAATTATCACAAAAAAATGCGTTGACAAAATGTCAAACGGTGCTCCTTTCATGATGGATGGCATTCTATGCACAACAATTTACTGTTCTTCAAGGATATTATGGTTAAACTGATTCCCTGCTATATCTAACCTACAGGAGATACCAAGCCCCCAAAAAACGTTACATTAACTCAAGTTGATAAAAATTAAAAGCGGGAAAGGAGGGAGCATAGAGCAATGTATAGAGAACGAGGTCATTTGCACCCATTCATAGGGTTTTTTGAAACTACCAAATAAGCAAATGCACGGCAGATAGTTAGTTGGTTCTTGCTCTTGTCATTACATGGGGGAATATAATAATGAGATTAGATACGGTTTAAAGTCAAAAGTATTATTCATGAACATTCGAGTGATATCTGTTTCCATCCCGTTGTTGAGTACTACATACTAAAATTTGGCAATTATGAGTCGTGTACTTTTTCATGGGGCTCATGTTCAAATGGTTTAACAGTTGTGATAAGGATTTCAATGGGAGCTTAATCATGCATTCATGATCAATAAATGAGAACGATAATGAAACCCGCAAATCTAACTAACTAACTAACTAACTAACTAAGCACGCAGTTGGGAATGTAGAAGTGAACTCATTAGGATTAATGGGAAGATTTGAAAATACCTATGTTGGTCACATTAGATGGGGACGGCCGCAGAAAAATTGTGGCATTAGAGCTTTTAGCAAGTCATAGTTTTAACTTTGTAGCGGTGTATCAAGTGAGACATTAGAGTTGGCTAGTTAGTTAGTTTACTTTCAGTAAGAGTATGTAAGTAATTATACTGTGGATTTCAAAAACAAAAATACGTATTAGTGAGTTAAGATGCAAAGTTTTTAGCACAAAGTTGAGTATAGTATGAGTAGAATAAGTATGATTCAACGTAATATGCAATGCAAGGAATATATATGTACATATGTACATAACATAGCATTACTCTCACAACTCAAAGGTAGTATAGCATGAAGTTTGGCCCAAATTATGAAACATATAATAGAAATCATAGATTTAACACGGAAACAGAGACGGTGATGAAAACATTTCTACAGCTCATTCGTACATTTAGTTAGTTAGTTAGCGCAATTACAAAAATCATATTATGATATATGGGATCCTTAATTAAAATGTATCCCACAGCCAAAAATATTTACGACTGAGGACTGTGAACATATTTAATTGCAATAATAAAAAATGCAACAATATATTTAAATTTTCGGTACAAGTAATAGCTGCGAGACTATGATTAAAATTATATAGTAGATTTCTTTGTTGAGTTGACACCTGTGCAATTTATATGAGGCGAAGACAACAAGTTTGTCAAATTTTTATTGCATTGTCAACGCTTGGCAGAACTCATAAATCTCTAAGTGGGATTATACTAACTATTAATCTTGAGAAACTTTTCTTTTCAACCAGTCTGAACCCTTAATGAGGGAATCAATTTCTGAGCTCTTTTCATTAAGTCATATAAATATGGTAGATAAGTTATCTGCAGCACTGCCAGATAGTCCAAATTATTTCATGTGTATTCCTCATTCATTCAACTCAACTAAAAAGAGAGTTTGAACCTGAAGCCAAAGAATAGGGATTTCCCTTTTCTTACAGCTTGGTCGAAAAAAATAACAAACCCAACTATTTCATATGTAGCCAGTATGGTGTGTGAATGCGCTTAGCCAACCCAATTTGTACATATAGATATATTTATTAGCTACATGTTTTGCCATTCACAATCTTTCTTCCACAAATTACAGCCATTGTAACCAGCTAACAACTTTTTTGAACAAATCGCTACCAAACCATGGTCTTTGACACGGACTTACAGCACGTTCACATAGTTTACAAGCGTCGTAAAATTTTAAATCTTTCTCCAATTACTTGTAACTAAAAATGTTTCTCCTAAATGGCAACAAATGGAAAAAATTGCAGGCAAAAAAAATGCCAAAAGTGAACCACAGAATGGGAGTCATACCGGTTGCACTTTATGAGTGCAAATTGTAACTCGACCAGCATTGTGCATAGACAACAACAAAGTTGGTGAGAAAGCCTCTATGTGAAAAGACAAAGATGATTAATCATTGAATGAAAACTTTGTACATCTCTCAACAATGGCAACAAGTTCAGGTCTTGTTTAAAAAAAAGCGAGTTTCCAACTTTTTTACCCCCTTTTAGTTATAGAGCACGTACCACGTATTACTGTATGATGGAGTACATGCCCGAAAAAATTGAATTCATGTACCGTGTGCAGATTCAATCTACAAATAATGTGCACAATCGCTCCCGCACGCTAGAGAAAAAAAATACGGTACTTTTAATGCATGTTTTCAGATCTCTTCCTGATTCCCGAATATCAGATTAGTTTATAGGTACTGCTTAACAATGAATCTGGTGCGCATTACTATACAATCTACACAGTGAAGCGCTCGCGCAACAAAAAATCTATTCATTACCATATACACTATCCATATTAAGATTTATTATCCGTGCGTGCCTCTGCATTTTTTTACCATTGTATTAACCAATTAACTAAAAACCATATCACAACATTAATTTCTTAAGAGTCAACCTTTTTGTTATTCAATATACAGTCACATCTTCTTTTTTTGTGCACATGTTTCATTATTCTTTTATTTTAGCCGCATTGTTACCAAATGAATTCCATTATCTGTCAATCTTTTTAACTTCATGCGAACTGCAGAAGGAGCGCAAACTAACTATATGGTTATTCCGTGCATTCAAGATGGCCGGTTGTGCCAGGATTCCCGTTACTTTTGCTTTACATCTCTCCCACCTTACTTTATCATCATACTCTAATTCACGAGGAACGGATGTCCTTCTACACATTAAAACCCCGTAGTTTACACACACTAGCACTATGGTAGGAGCAAAATGGCTTTGGTACACTTTTAGTTGGTTAACTAGTTAGTTAGTTAGATACCATTGAATTAAATTCTGAGAAAAAAATGGTTCGGCAAGTGTATAAATGTATATGTACGAATTCATTCTAGCAAACCAGCTAAAAGAAAACAATTTCATTAATGGGAGCAATAACAGTAGTCAGTGAAAATTATTTTCCCATGCACACAACAAGTAGAAGTATCGCAGCAATAAAAATAGTGGTTTAGTAAGTTGGTTTGGCAGGTTAGTTAGTCAGTTAGTAAAAATAACAAGTATTTGGAAAAAATACTCGCCGCTGTTAAATGACAATAAAATTGCTAAGATCTCGTGACTCACAAACCAAAATGATGTTTTCTATGCAAGTAGTGTGAACCTAGAAACCAAATTGAAGCCTAAAATTTATAAGGCCAATAGCTTGACCTACAAGTATTTATGAATAACTCATTTAGAATTAAAGGTGTGTTGAAAAAACTGGACTCATCTCAGATCTTTTTTTGCACTCATTAGAGAAATGGTATGCGAGAGTGGAAAAATACTTGTTAAAGTTGACCAAGAAAATTTGGTTTTTCTTCACCATGCTGACAAGAGTGGCTACTAACTAACTAACTAACTATCTACTAAAGCCATATGGCTAGAGATAATACAGTAGTTAAGTTCTTTCCCAGTTCTTGATAGATTCATAACGATTCATCAAAAGCGGGAAGTAAATGGTTGCATAAAAGTGAAACTTGAGAGTCGACAAGGATCGTGCTTAATATTCTATTTCAGTTGGCCCATAACAAGTGGACATCATATTTTATCTTTGTGCTGCCAAGTACTAACTAGCTACTAGCTACTTGCTTTTCAACTAACTAGCTTCATAAAAATAGAAAGATAAGGGATATTAGTTAGTTAGTTTAGTTAGTCAGAAGCAGCAGTATATATTTTTTTATTGTAATGCGGCTTTCACTGTTTTACGATTCACTTTTTTCAACTGTTGACCGTTTTCATTCTCCATGTAATCAACACAATTTTGTAGGCTTTTCAAAAGACCAACTAACTAACTTAACTTACTACCACACCACGTGCATACTATTCAGGAAAATGACTACATGTTATGCAAACCATTGTGATTGTATCGACAACAAAATCAATAGTTACAATTATTATATGGAAAACAACTGTGCTAGCATTAATGTCATTTCAGCATACATACAACATAGCCAATCATACCTGGAAAGAAAATAGTAATCATAGTAATAACTTCACCCAGTGCACAACAAACTGAATGAGTGAGCTTAAACAATTCATTGTGTGTGTGTACACATGTGTAAGAAAATATTGATAAAACGTGAATCAATACATGGCCTTAAAAAAAGTAATAATCCATGTCATATAATATATGTAGGGACATTGCCAGAATTATCTACTCCCTATCTCCATTCCCTTGTCCTTGTGCACAACTCATACATTACATATGATGGAAAAAATGGATGGACATACTACTACTGACTCACTGACTGTAATAATTTTAGCAATGATTGCCCTCATCGTCCTTTGTCATGCAACGACTGCGAAATTCAGGAACGGCAAAACTCACCTTCATATTTTCAAATTTCACTCAACAATTCATATGATAGGCTGTACTATTGTCTACTACAGTTGCTGGTTATACTTTTCGCAACGTGCAACCAACGCCTTTATTTACATTTTGTCTATTTATGACGACAATGTGCATTGCTGAATAGTCAAGAAAACCAATACAGTAGATTAAAAAAATCGCTACGAAAGATGATAAGTGTGTTTCGACATGAGATCAAATGTATAACAAAACAATTATCAGATAATGTAGACTGCACTCGAATTTTTTGTATCATAAACAATGTACTGTTGCAATCATCCTGAACCCTATAATTGCTCTAGATTTATCCAAGCTGGTTCCCAATTTAAAAGTTAATTAACAATGCTCCAAGTTGCCACATCTTCATCATACAGACAATTAGGTAGCGCACGTTGAGCTAATTAAGCTCCATATGGGAAATCTAACCTGAACTTGGTTTGGGCAGATAATGCACATCTCATTCGCAATACTGCTGCTCATATATAGTGATGGCAATCCATACAATTCAATCTGTGATCCCCATATGACTAACTAACTTACCCAATGCATTCATAAATTACGTATTACTGCTCTCTGCTACTGTGCATACATTTGGAAATGGAAGCTCACTAACTAACCATCTTGATTGGCAATGCATATGATTAATACAGTATGAATGAAACCATAAAGAGTTCATTATTGTATTAGTCAACGCTTTTTTGTGACTGACTATTGGTGTGACCTTGTTTAAGTACAAGGTAAAGAATAACACAATCCTTTTTTGTCCTTTGTATGCATAGGGAGAACTAGAGATTTCTTTTTTGTACTAAATGCACAAAATTTCTACATAAAGGTTGACACCATACTACATAGACAGAGTTTCATAATAATCACCATGAACCTTCCCTATCTGTTTTTTTTGCTCCAATGTCATGATAGTTAGTTAGGCAGTATTACATTACGCATGAGGAATTACATAAAATTGGCAAATAGTGTATATAACATATAGGATAATGGTGCATGCATCCTACCAACTCACAGATTATTATTCTGGCGTTGAGGTAAAACTCTCACTTAAGTTACTTTTTGTGCCACTTTGAAATGTGACTCTGACTCATAATAATAGTCAGGTGCCTGCATACATTAAAATTTCTCTCTCAAACGCCTATACACACAGTAGACAGATGGATTGAGTGCTGATTTTGCAACTGGTGTCTAACTGAACTAAACACGCATACCAATTGTTGACAATGGAAACTGCGAAACTCGTAATAGATGAACTCACTGACTGGCTCTATCTGTATGGGTTGAGGAGAGTCGTTGACTCACACAAGAGTCAGTCGTAATTACTAGTTAGTTAGTTAGTTTCAAAAAGGGTTTACACTTTTCCCCATACACAGTCCATTCAATTCGTTAACCTATGTGCAATATGTAACTGTATAAATAATAGTTAGCTACTTTTATTGTTACCTACAGCCTACAGTAGGTATAGATAGATACAATTTAATTGGAGCTTTTTATGTACTACGGATACTACAAAGATTAAAAAACTGCTTCAGCTAGCTAAATGTGTGTAATTTTAGCCCAAAAAGGGAACTTTTTATCACAATGGCATTGCTATCAGCAGTCAATAATATGGCGGGTGCAGTATAACTGTAACTGATTGGCGGAGATAGGCTCTCTCCATTTGTTTGTAATAATGAGTATTTGAAGTGACTGAAACATCTGCAACTTTATTTGCTATCTCCTTTAATATCGACATGGCTTGTTTGTTCAAAGGATCATCTCGTTATCTAATTGCCGATCGGCCAAATCCCATATCTACATGGAGTCGAGTGGGAATAATGATGCCTTAACCATGAAACTAATGTTCTCATTGTTTTCACTATGTAGCTAACTAACTAACTATAAGTACGGTTCATGATCCGAATAAACACTAATTTCTTTATTGACTAGCTTAATTAGTTAGTTAGTTAGAACAAACATGATACATTTGTATACATTACACATACTCACTACATACTAGTGGGGAATGATTGTAGCAAATAAAAACAGATGATACAAAGTAAGTTAATTGGTGGGTGAGTATTTAATCTACAAACCAACTTTCCTAAATAAATTCTAGATAACTCCTGTTTGTCTTCAGGGAGGCGGAAAACTGCTCAATTCATAATGGATGATTCCCACAGCCTAGGCAAATTTCAATCAACTATTTTTTGAGGTGTGTTCATGCGTCATATTTTTTTGCATACCTAATATGAATGAAACAACATGTAGTTTCCCACCTTATTTGTATATTAATACAAATATGTAACTTGAATCAGCAGATTTTTTAGCATTTTATCAAGTGAACTAAGAATTTTAAGTTGTAAAATTATATAGAAAACATATGAATCTATAGACATTATGCACCCTGCTACTAATAATACGCTAGTCTATTGTGGTAGATGCTGTGTGCACATGAGCTGAATACTAACAGCTCAAATTAGGGAGCAATAAGGTGATCTGTATGTGCACTGTGTATAATGAAATAATAATTATTGTGTCTGGTGAGCCACTAAAATCTCAATGGTCACGAAATCTACAGCATTGATCACCCATTGTTAGAAAATTTATGCTGGAAAAATTATTACTCGACGACTACTTTTGAGAGCTCATTAAAATACAGTCATCCTCATGTCATGTATCATTATGACGTCAGGGCTTTTAACCCAAGGGGATTTTTAAAAATGCCAGGGTAACTAAATTCACATCATATTTATTACTAGCTGTAGTTTTTATCTTGTTGGAGCTGTTCCAATATATATGCCTTTATGATGTTGGGTAATTACACAGCCCTTATCAATAGAATGGAATAATGCACCGACTTGGTTTGTCTTTTGTAAATATATAGTTAGCTAATTACGCTTGCCTTGGTTCGTTTACTCATACTTGGTTCATGTACAGTGGCAAACCGATGAGAATAGAATCTACTGTTTGCTTCTGTAAGTATTATTCACAAATGCAATAACTAAAGATTTACCTTATATGGCTTATATTCACCACTGACGCCATATTTATGCATATAAATGTACCATGGCACCTTTTTTCTATGGATGGGCGAGCGTGAGAGTATCTCACCTCTCCGAATGATTTTTAATAGTATATGTAGCACTGAAAAGCAAAAGCAGAATCTGGACTAAAAAACTTTAAATTTTCAAAATCTCAGCTAACCTCAAGTTTCTGAGTATACTCCTCAGTGATGCGCTCATTTTGTCGTGAGAGCTCTGCATTCTTATCCAACAGATCCTTCCCAATTTGAGCGGCCATCATGAGGTCACGCTCCTTATCCAGCAGCTGCCTTTGCAGATCTGCATCATCATTTCTTGTCGCCATGGCTGTTACGTAGTCTTCCAACGTTCTCAAAGCCGATACCATGGCTCACAAGTTAAAAGCTCAATAGATGACATTCCTTAGGATTTTATTCTCAGTCAGTCCAACTAACAGTTTCGGAGCACGCCACAATACTGATATACAGTGGAAAAATTGATAAGTCATTCACTCCCTTCCTGTATTTGTATAGTATCTCAAAACTAACTAACTAACTTATGCATAGAATGTCACAAAGTTCACAACCTATGTAGCACCATTTTCAACACACAATGAGTTTCATCCCTCAAGCTGCTTCAAGCCCATTTACTTACGCACACGCACATGCGTACGCATGTAATGAAATGAGGTTGAAATTATGATAACTAGCTAGACAAGTTTTCCAAAGACGGTGTTATCGACTCGACGAATAAAAATCACTAGTTCCTCGTTCCGATATCAAATGGCTCAGTCAGCAAATTCTCCTTGGAGTCAGTAATGTCTACTTAATCGAACTGGGAGTTAGTTATTTTCTGTCTATCTTCTATTGAAGAAATTCAACTCACAAACTTGACTTGCGGTAATTAATGACTATACACTGATATGCAATCCAGAAAAAAGAAACCTTTGGATTGTGGCAGTAGTCGATATAAGGCAGTACAGCACCGCATGAGTTTTTTTCCCTTTAGTTGTATTCACACTTGTGTCATCATTGAAAAGAAGGGTTGAAGCAAAAACACAAGGCAGGATTATCATGTGTAGAACAATGTTATTCCTTGGCTGCTAATAAACTAACTAGCTCACTATACAGCAAATGTTGACTACTCATCCAAAAGGTGCAAATGCAACTCTCCTTAAAGTTGACTTGTACAATCAGGTACGATGATAATGGTGGACTGGGTGGGTTTTTTCCTTCACTTTTTGCCGTCCAGTATATAAGATCATTAGTGATGTCTGTAACATGCAGGGAGGCTCACCAAAAAATCAGTTTAAAGCACATAGCAACAACTGCTAACTGCAGACGAACTAACTAACTGAGGCTGATGGTTCCTCTATACACGACGCAGTATATAGAACATATGAATTTATAAATCACTGTGGTCTGGAGGCTCATTTGAAGCCTGAATTTTTAAACAGACGACTTCTGGTAATCTCTGTAAAGATAACACATTGATAATTACTCTTTTTGTATTAGGATGTATTTAATACTTAAAGTTCTAATAATCTGCTCTCTGCAATATAATTTCATACATAATTTGGACTATGGTGACTTTTAGCATTGTTCACGGTTGTATGCTTTTGCGAGATTAAAAATACAGCAAATTGTGAGGAGGAAAAGAATATGATTTTCAATGCAAAAAATAGTACCACATTAACTCGGGATACTGTTGCATGATAATCTTATAGAGCCGTTTTTGGTGTATCCTAGATGATTCACAAACGTGCATGGTCACTCCAAATTTCTTGTGCTTATCACGATGGCCTAAAAATGTTGCGCCTGATGCATTATTTTCGTGCATGCGGAGCACATAAAATAAAGTGTATAACACACTAATGAGCATTTCCTTAATGCAGTTCTCCATATTTCGATGACTTGACTTCCTCTGCACAATTTAAATCTCATTTAGACCATGGAGTGGTTTAAAAGATACCTAGGTTCCATATTACATCCCTTTTTGCAGTGAGTGAAGGGAAGATGGATGTAAGATTACATATTAACAGGATAGGGACACGAGGGTAAGAATAAACCAATTTTTAGCCTCCATGTAATGTAGTAGTGCATTATCCTAGAAGTGTAATGTGAAACAGCTTATTTCACTGCAGTGACAGTCAGCAAATCTATATTTGTCGATTTGTCAATACGTATGATAAAAGAGAAAATTCATATATTATATAATAATTTTAGAGCGACTGATTTTGCCAACAAATTTAGACGCATTCGCATGTCTTTAAGTGACATTTACTGTCTTTAAATGAGTTTATGGCCTAGAAATAAGTATTGGATTATTTTTACTCTTTCTCTCAAGTAATTTATAACTGTTCGTACTCTCAATTTAAAGGCACATAAAAAGAGACATGGAGTAGACCTGGATCCGCTCTATCAATCCTATTATCTGAATTATAGAACCAGAAAACCAACAGGAAATGACAGATGGGATCCTCACTGGTTCAAAACGATTCCCACATCAAATTTAAACAATATTGACTTTAAAACAGATATTGTAACTTACAATTCATTCTGTGAGTCCTTTAAGTTATTTGCATACATGAAAAATTTCACAAACACTCCACTATGTTTTCACATTCTAACTTGCATACAATCACATATGCAAACCAAAAATCTTCCTCAAATGTCACAGTCACAAGTGAATAAAAACAAGACGAGCTTCAAAAGTAGTACAGACTTCTTATAGTAGTACACATTTAGTTGCTGCGATTGGGATCACCACTTAGTTAGTTAGTTGTAGAAAATATGTTTGCCAACCTGCAGTTCGTTGCGTATGAAGCAAAGGAGGGTAAACAACACAGAGCTATGAGAGCCCCACAATTCTTTCTCACCAAGAAACATTCAAGTTGGTGAGAACCTTAAGGCACGAACGTCACTGTACAACTAACTCACCTGTGCTCAACCCTTTCTCCTACAAGGTTAGAAACAGAGTTGTACCTGGGCCAGCTGCAGTTGTTAGTTATTTGCTTACTAACAAACGAACTACAATGCCCCACTCAATACTCTGCAATACACACATACATATATAGCAGGTAATGCTAAAACTACGTGTATGAATGGACACACACATGTATCAACGTTCGTTCACTCCTTGAGTTCCCAACAAACTGACTTTGAGACCTCTTATTTATACATATTCTTATTGTGAGTATCATCAGTGTGATAAACTAACCAGTAGTACATTTCAAGCCAGTCATTCACATGCAAAAGGCACTTCGACTTTAGTTAGTGGTTAGTATACCATGATCAGTGTATATATCTGTCCATGCACTACCTAACTTAAGTATTATTTACTACATGATGAGGCACACAGTTGGTAGTTGGTATACGTGTCGTAACAGTGGAGCTTATGTGCATGTTTAACTGTTTTTCAAGTCGAGGATGTGACTGGCACTATTAATTTAGATCATAGATGACAAAAATGCATTCCGGTCTAATATATTTATACGGTTTTTGGAAGCGTTAGACACGGATGATGAGGTTAAATCGTTAAATGTTTTTACTTACAACCCACTAGTCGGGCGTTGAGATATCTGATGATTGCATGAGATCAAATGAAAACGGTCACAACTCCAACTGCACACTGATTGAATTGATTGACTGATTGAAAACGAATTGCACGGTAGAAAATAAGTCCAATGATTTGTATTAAATGACACATTCTGTATTTTGATCCTCTTAATATTAGGGCTACAGCGACATATCTACTTCGAAAAAATTGCTATGCTTACGACAGGTAAGATGACCCAGTCAGAAAAAAAAATGCGCTTCCATAAAATGTAAACATTCCCACCCATCTGCTTTTATCGGCCATTCAAAACAACAAAACCGCTTCCCACGATCTTGTATGTTGCAAACAAGTGGAGTCGACACACATTAACGCGCATGGTGATCGAATACCTGAGAATAAGATTTGCATCATAGAAATAGATTAGATGGCACACCCGACGCCGTGTAAAGTCGTAGATTTCTACGCGCGTACTTCTCCCAGCCAATGGGGATGGGGGTAGGTAGTCTGCTTTGATTGGCTGAGAGAAATACGCGCGTAGAAATCTGCGAAAGTACCAGGCTTCGGGTGTACCCTTACTATATTACGCTAGAAGGATTACTCCATCATAGTTTTGTCCGCCAATTTTGCAACAAATTTTAAGGGAGAATTGATTACGAAATTTAACTTTTGATAGATTCCCTCGTTTTGTGTGCCAGCTTGGCAGAATTCAACATAAACTTTCGACGTAGAATAACCGCTCTCGATCAGAAATACGCGACGCTATTGGGATTACTCCATGCAAGATCTGCTGGCTGCCATTAATTGAGAAAGAAGGGCGGGAGCATTGATTTGCGTCAGCTTTAAAAATTGCATGTCGTAGTGAAGTCACAAGACGATCGGCCAAATCGTGATTTAGCCATCGGCTGACTTGCATACGCAGTAGACTACTCTTCAGACACAACACATGGAAAGACCTAGAAAGCAAGTCTTGTGACTTTTGGCAAGAAAATACGACACGACTCACAACGTAAGCAGAGAGATCTAGATTCGCCAGTACACTTTTCGCAGTCTCACATAATTTTTATAATTGCGCTCAGTTTATCGAATCACCTACAACTGTGAAGACAGGAAATTATTGTTCTCTAAAGGTAAGGAAAGGATTGTAATTTTGGTTTGCTTCTTCCTTGATTATTTCTATTTGGTATAGTAGTATAGAGATTTTATGCGTTACCACTGAATCTAAATTTTGCACTTCAATTCATTAGAAACTCAGGCAGTTTAATATATTCTTTGTTTTGTGGGTTAGTTTCGGTCAGTTTAGTCGATATATCCCTCGATTATTGTTGTTACTGAATATTTTTGCGAGAATATGCGAGCCATAGTCATTTCTGGGGTTAAACCGAGCAGTTAGTGAATTGATTACGACAAGTTACATAATTCAATTGTTTAATTTTTAATTTTTTGTGTAACAGTTTGGGTCAGCTGAAGCAAATAATTAACAAAAATGCCAAGACGTGGTCGTTCCAGCAGTCCCCGAGCTGCTCCTAGAGCCGCTCCTGCACCAGCAAGGTAAATAACCACGTATTCTCCGCTTACTATTTACAAAACAGCGATCGACAAAGTTTTGAAACTGTCCAACCCTCAATTATTTAATTTAAAATAACTAACAACTTGTTATCGTAAACTCAGGTATGCCCCTGCCCCGGTGCAACAGCCACCATCTCAGATGATGACTCCTCAACCCCAGGCACCCGGATTATTAAAGCAAATGGCAGCTACCGCTGGTGGTGTTGCAATTGGATCGTCAGTGGTACGTACTCTGAATATTGACTAATACAGTTATTTTCGGGAAGGGTGGTGAATGTTAATTTTAAGACCAATAAGTCAGAAACCTTTGCTTTAGGATGTACATTAAATCATCAGAATCTGCTTCTCTCTATTCATTCTCATTTATTTCGCAACCTACTATATTACACAAGTTACAACTATACACATGACTAAATAGTTAAAAAATATGATCTGAACGTTGCATTTTTGTATTTGTCCACCTCTCAACTGGATTTTTTTTAGGGGTTAGAGGCTTAATGTAAGTCCGAAGTATGTTCGTAAGCAATTTTCTTTAAAATAATTTGTAAGTCATCTTTTGACCCTCTTGTATATGCACCTGAAATATTCCCATGCGATGCTCATTCATTTGTCAGTAACAGTCGAACAAAGAATCCGGAAAAATTGGGCCCAAAATCGAGGTCCATTTTTCGATTTTTCATAAAATAACACGTAAAAATTCAGTGAAGACAGGGTTACCACTTTTTTCTTCCATTTAACTCTATGTTAAATTTTTTTACGAATTTAGTTATTGCGAAGCTCAACGGCCGCATCGAATTACAATACAATATTTTGTAGGCATATACTAGGACGAGGTATTAGGAAGACTTCAAGTCTGTTTTCAAGAAAATTGCCCGCGAACACATTTCGGACATACATTGTTAGAAAGTCTAGTGCTGGGCTGACTAAAATAGTGTGTTTTCACTGTACGACTATGGACTATACTGTTCATTCTTTTATTTGCAGGGACATGTTGTTGGACATGCCTTAACCGGAGGTGGAAGTTCTGCTGCAGCTGCTGAAGCTCCTCAAAATACCCCAGTGGGCGGTGGCCAACAACAACAACAGCAGCAAGAAGCTCCTTGCGCCTGGGAAATTAAGCAATTTTTGGAATGTGCCCAGAACCAGTCAGATATTTCTTTATGTGATGGATTCAACGAAGCTATCCGTCAATGCCGCCAATACAGTCAGCAGAGGATGTAAAGTAGTTGAGTAGAATTCTTAGAAGCTTCATTTTTATCAGTCCTCACTATCTTGTTCTTTGCTCCGCAGTTAGTCATTATAATAAATAAATTCGACAGTCTAACAAGTAGTGCAAGCAAAGACAACGGAAAAAACACTATAAAACTGCATATTTCCATGTACCGCCTCATTGGGTCCTTGTTGATCATTCAACATGTTGTGGTGTTGAATAGTAGTTTTCCTAATTGTTGAAAGATATCTCAATAAATCAGCCATCTTTCGCACTAGAAACGAGGAATATGAAGAATAAACAGTGATACATTACCCAAATCATGCGCTGTCTTTATCTAACTTATTTATCCGGTTGGCAAAGTAGTTGGGTCACACCTTGAGAACTGGAAAGTTTCATGATATGAAAATTCAGTAAGTAATGCAAATGAATAAAAATGACACATTTTTTTCTGAATTCATTGCAGTAAGTAACCAACGATTTATTCTAATTTTCTATGTTTCTTTCAGCAGAAGCAATGAGTAAATCATAAGTACACTCAGTATTCCTGTTCATATTAAAACTTGCCATCAGAAAGATTCGCATACACACCACACATTACAACTGAATAGCAGAAAATTTCTCGAAACGGATGGCAGCTGTACGAGTTGACATTACATGGAAATAACAAAACATTTTTATACTCTCACTGGAATTATAAATTTGAGACCATTTTCTCCATGTAGTAATTATATCTAAGTAAATCATTCATATTCCAAGTGCAACCCAAAAGTTACACATGTCATCGCTTTCAAAAAATGAAGGAACTGTATCGTGCCTTCTCACCTTTTCCTTAATAAAAGGCAAAAATATTCGAATCCTTAATCAACCTTAGTTACTAGTTAGTTGGTAATTTATATCATCATCAGCGATTCAGTAATAAGAACTATAGTACTGTCTGACACAACAAATTCACAATACAAAATTTACTATCAATCCTATAATTCATTTTCCATATAATTCACATAATTACTTTTTTTTATGCGCACTATGCTTTTAAATACAGCCATTGTCTCAACAATTTTCTAAAGGTTAAGTTCAAGTTTATGTGGGCATATTATTAAAAACCTTTTCATGCGCACAAATCGTACAATTTTAAAAGCACTTGTGCTCCGTCCCGTTGTCTGATTTAAACTCCACTGGCTTTAGCTGTATGCACTCTGCTCATCAAATAATATTACTTCGTTGACTCTTAACTCTTTTCATGCAAACATATTTCTTAAACCCTTGACAAGCAATAAAATTCACACGTAGTTATCTACTGTTGTAGACATATTCCGAATTAATCGAATCCTTATTTAGTAAAAATCAACATTAAGGTCTGGTTCATAAATTCGTTGTACTGCGACACAATGATATCATTCCTTAACTGTTCCAAATTTAGCTCAAACATAACCTTAACCTCATACCAAACCGATGTTTTGAACTAATTTGATCTGTTCAAAAACAAATACTGCACGTATCCATTGTTAATGTAATGCATTTAATGAAGGTTCCCAAAATGTATTCAAAGCAATGCGATATAATATATACAAACGCTCAAGTCAAAGCACGTCTTCAAATACAGTTATCTACTTATTTTTTTCAAAATTTCAGTTCCATTAATGCACACTAAAGATAAGGAGTGACTATTACACATATTTTTGGTAACAACGTTTGTAATGAGCCTTCATTTCGGACTACAGTCTATACAGCTGTAATATTTTTAGTAAATTTAAGCACAATCTTATTTATGATCACTCTTATTTTTTCCCCATAACTTATCAAACCGATGTTTTGCTTTTTCTAAAACATCTGACGCTTTAGAACGTCCAGCCGGTGATTTTGGATCTGGTTTGTCAGGAGCTTCTAAAACTTTTATGGCTCCTTTTACTGGGGGTGATTCTGAGACGTGTGAGGTTCCTACCACTGGGTTTTTAGGGGCAGCCACAGGAGCAGGGGGAGTAAATCCGATAGGCTCCTGTTTATCCACACAAGTAGTTAGGACACTACTAGGGGCTTCGAGTACGCGTATTTGACCTTTAGGTTTTGACACAGGCTGAGCAGAAACAGTTGGCTTCATAACAGGGATTCCACTAGTTGGCTTCGGTGATGAGTCAAACATAAAAGTAGGATCTTCCAAACAACGTAAAGTTGTCGCAGGTCCACTTTTTCCTTTTTCTACCTTCGCCGGTCCACTTTTCTCACCTCCTGGTTTACTACTACTACTACTACTACTTGCGGTAGTACCACTGGGTTTTCCTTTCTGAGCAATTTTTGGGCTTTTTTTAGTCTCGCCAGTAGTACGGCTGGTGGCTTTGGATTTTGGAGCAGCAGTTTTTGAAGTTTTCTTCTCCGTATTGTTACTACTCCCATAGCCATTGACTGCGGACTTTTGGGGCACTCCTGAGGACTTGTGGTTTACAAAGGACTGCGGTTTATTCTCTATGCTAGACAACGGGCCAGTTGCACCACAACCAGTACCACCACCACCACCTATTTGCATGCAAGACAAGCACCCAATCTAAATCAGATTTTTTAAGCTAGACCCAACTATCGTTAAAACCATATTTTGTTTTAAAAGGTTTGGTGTGCGGAAGAGGAAAAATTAGTCAGCTACACACAGAGGTGTCTACATACACTACAAAAACAGAGCGCTACATTGAGTTACGCTACAGATTACAGAACCACGTTCTGAATTATGAGAAAGTCTACTCTTCTTCAAAGGATTCCTAATTACATTAAGTCAATACAATACAAACTCTTGAAATCTACTATAAGGCCAGCCAAAAGCATTTAAAAGAAAATGGGATCATCCTCATCGCAATCTTCTTCTGCAGAATATTGACAAGATTGCGTAGACGAAGGGGGATCATGTGAGTCATCGGTAGTACCTGCACCATCAGTCAAATGTCCATTCTTAGGTTTTGAATCTTCATGAAAGTAGCCCCTATGTTTTGAAGACGACCCAGGGAAAGTCCCATGTACAGGACCAGATCGATTTGACATTGGAGATGAAGCGAGAGTAGACCCAGCCGAAGAATGTGGACCATGGTGTCCACTTCGGCCGTCAACATGGGCACGTTCACCTTTGGATATTGGAAACAAATGAGTTATGCGGCAAAAATGGCAACCAAAATTTCCAAGTTATTGAAAAGCCGAAAACTGCTGACTGAACTGATCCAAATATTATGGTTGGTTATGTACATTGATAGTTACAAGCCTACTGCTACTTGACTTGCTTAAACGAAAAGTGATAGTATGGAGACCAAAAGGCTGGCATTTTTACCTGATCTAAATCTGGGACTCGGAGGGGCTACCGAGAGCAATAATAAAAACAAAACGCAACAATCACAAAACAACAAACAAAATTAAAGCTTTTAGTAGTACTGATCCGTATGCATGTTACAAGTGTGTTGGTTTAAGTGCACCCAGTAGTTCACCTTCTCTTATATTCTGTGTGACAGTGAAGCTCTTTGTAGTGTCCAATGGTACAGTCCAATTCACTGGATCGGGGGATCTCAGAATTGCCTTGGGAAAAAATAATGCATTCGTATGATTATAAAACTCAATTTTCAAAATATGAAATCCTGAGATACGAAAAATTTTACCTGCTCTGGCGATTTCATCCTAGTTGGCTCCGGTGGTGACTTTACAACGGGTTCAAAAGGGCCCATAGCAGGGTCAGCAGAACCTTAGAAACACAGAGGAACATATATTTGCCAGTGAGCTCTGTGTTGTGATGCATGGACGAGTAAGCACATTCAAGTGGAACAAACAGAGGACACACTCCACGTGTGGAACTGACAATCTAAAACTTGTGTTCTCATGATTACGGTAACATGACATTCATTGAACTTCATGGCATACCATTGAAAATATGTCCAAAAACATGAGTTCATTACAATACAACGTCTGAGTTCATTGGGAAACTAACAACTAACAATGTCTATATATAAATAGATGGGAGAAAGCATTGTTGCATAATTATACTAATATTTTAAGTAATGCGGACATGCAGTCAGTAAGTTTTCACATGCAAATGGCAAGCTAATGAATTTTTTTGTAGAAAAAAGCTTTTGGGACAAATTTGGTATTCTTTCATGTCACATCATACAGAAGTTAGTTTAACATGTACATGGCACACACAGTATAGCTTGCACAGTAATTTTGTATCCCGATCTAATAAGCCACAAAATAAAAGCATTTATAATTTACTACAACAGCAATAGTACCATACATTCAGGCTCAGAGACAAGGAAGAGTTAGGGGGAACAGAACATAAAACACAAAAACATGATAGTGCACAGTAATTCATTAGATTATATGAGAGTATATAAAGTCCTTTGAATCCTCACTTTTGTTAAACTGAAGCTGTTTGGCCAATTTGGAATTAGGATCCCGGTCACCTTTACCACTACTAGCTTTAGGACGAGGACTAGTAGCTAAAGTGGCTGCGTGAGTTCAATAATAAGCGACATAGTTTGTTAAAAAAATTCTCTATCAATCATGTTATTTTAAGCTACATGGAAGTACTAAATTTACTAAATTGTACACAATCTATTATCATTCATTTTCACAAACGAGTACTTGTTTTATATATCTTTTTCAACTCTAATGTGTCTTAATGACACACTAACTAACTAGTTCTATGAAACTTTAGTTCAAATTTACAATAATAATGCATAATGTTTCTGCTCAACCCGGCTAGCTTTACAACTCAAAGACTAGACTATTTGAAAATGTACGCCTATGTAGCCTAGATATTTCATGTATAGCAAGAAAAAATACTAAACAATTCAGTACTACAAGTTTCATCCTTTCATTCTAAAAATTTAAAATACGAATACGTACTACTGCCGATGGAATCTGGCGTTTTGGTGACTTTTCCGACTTTTCCCCCCGCATATTGCATTGGAGTTTTAACAAGGATTCAAATGGACCTGCATTTTTTAATATGCGCAACATGCATGCATTGTTGTTGGTGATTTAGCGACAACATGAGATGCTTTTGTCACCTATCAATACTACAACTACCGACTCTGTATGCAGCATTGATAGGTGATAAAAACGAGAATGTTGCATGACATCTAAATTAGTTTTTAGCCTGCATCCATGCATTGTGAACAATAGTAATTCATTTGGAAATTAAAAGATATAGTACTGAACAAGTAAATTTTAAGAAATGGCATTAGCTGTTTCCAAATCAACAATAATAAATGTGATGATTTTCCACCAGCAAAAAATGATGGGAGAGAAGGTGAAAGATTTTTATAGTGAAACTATGATTTGTAATTCATTTCATAAGGCGAGTGTGAGCCAGCAAAGAAAGCCACATGCCGTACCACACCGGTATGATTTTATGCACACATATTTTAGTTAGTACAAAAAATGAAGTATGCCAAGAAAAGGCCCTGTTTGCATGAAGCTACAGTTGCAATTTAAAGATATTCAACATAATTGGAAATAAAAAACACTCTCTCATCAGTCAAAAATCCACTCACTCGACAAATTGAATGTCTGTTTACCTATGAGCTGTCTGTTAGATTTCAACTATCACTCGAAATGCATTGATTCATACACATTTATAGTAATAAAACATAGGGGAAATAATCTCTCAACAAAGCATGAGAATAGCAATGTTGGCACAAAAACCGTCACCAAATACAGGAAAATTAATTATTGGTATTAGTACTCGTAAGTGAATGATGCACTATCAAACGCAGTTAGTTACTGGCAATAAACGAACTCTCCTGTCAGAAAGGACATGTTTAGAGCTATTAGGATTGGCGTATATGCCACATATAGAATAAAAAGTAGAGTTTTTCCAAAATAATGGACATAGTGATTCCCTTACTAGGCCGGGGATGCCTTTGTGCCGGCTTTGTGAGTGGAGCACTATTGCTTCCACTTCCCACAGAGTCTTGTTGATGGGCTCTCCATCCAGTTTCTTTTGAAGTTTGGCGTGCGGTTCTCCACGGTGATCTGCCAGCAGGTCCGGCGGACTGGGAACGCGCTGAGAAAGCATAGGAAACCACAATTTGCATTATTAGATCAATACAATAGCATGTCTTTCGTGTCATAATAATAAGTCTAATGGTTGAAAACATAGAAACCAAACCTTTGCCTCTACCCCCGTCTCTGGGTGCAGGGCCTTCATATCTTCTTTTGTAGGAATGGACGGCATCAGTACTGTCTTTACCCTGTGAATACAAATTGTCAATTTTATGCTAAAAGAAGTGAAAATCAGTTTAAAAAACTGACTGCTGACCATCATGATAAAACATAATCAAAAATAATATAATGGAATTTTTTGTAACGGAATACCAAAAATGCAAAAAGCTACTGTGTAAATATTTATCTGAATTAGTATATAAAATAAAACACAAAATGGCATAAAGATAAAAATAATTTCATCGTTTAGTTTAGGGAATCATTGATGGTTGCACATGCGCATTACATAGGACGCGCAATCCACAACTTGCTCTTTTATCACCAAAACACTTTGTAAAGTGCGGGTTATTTGAACTAAACTGATTTTTAAGCAAGCATGATTTAGTAGTCAATCACACGTTTTTGTGTAGCAAGTCTTTTCATGAAAATGTTCTTTCGTTTATTTCCAAATATTTTTTACCTTATCCAAATCACTGATGGGATGTTTTGGTGTGGCAGTGTTGGGACGCGGAGCTCCAAATTTCCCACCATGACCTCTTCTACTATTTTCTTTATCCTTCTCATCTTTCGATATGGAGCGACTGTATTATATGGGAAACGTAAAAACTACGGTAATATAAAATTTTCAACATTCCTCATTTGTACCGGACGCTATAGACATCCGGAATTATCAGCAGTGCAGTAAAAATCGTTCCTTAATTTAAGCAATAAGCACTTTTGTTACCTGGTAGTAGTAGTGATGAGAGCCAAAGCTGCTAGAGAACTTCTCCGGGAAACCTGATCCCATAACTGTTGATTATAGATTGCAGCTAAATGTTGAGGCACAAGTTCAGTTCCCCATCCCCGGTACTAAAAACACGTGAATATTCTCTTTTACGAACAATCCTCTCTTTGTGTACATTGTTGCCGGACTCAATTGGATCCGCCGCAATACACAGCATGATGGATTATAATTTGATTACAATGTACACACACCACTCACCTTGTATTCACCAGCTTTTTTACGTAGCTCAATGACCTCCTTATACCACGGATTGGGAGTGGAGGCTTCAAGCTCATCTCTCTTAACAAATTTCCCCTCCACGTACTCATATTGGGAAAAAGGGCGGAACCTCTTTTTATATTCCGATCTGTACTCTTTTCTGTGTTCAGATCAGAATGCCCCGTTTAGTTATTTCATCTATTCTAGTTCATAACGTTATTCCTTATTCCTTTTTACGACCCCAAAACTGTGTCAAATTATATAGTATCTGTTCACTCGAGCAATTATTTATGTTCAAATCTACTACTCCTCATTTTATATCCTCCATAGTCTATGAACATAAAAAATACAAAAAAAATGTTGCACCAAAATCATACTGATTCGATGTGAGCAAAAATTGTATTAACTTGCATTGATTTGGTATATCTAACTATAACTGCATCAAAATGAGCATTACCGCATAGTATGGTTTCCAAACAAATCATTATAATAGCCACTTTTTTCTAGTCTGGTTAACATCTCATGCTTTATTTCATCACAAACTCGTTTATATACTGTGCAAAGCAAAATGTACTATATAAAGCCTGCTCTCCAGTTCTTTATCTCTTTTCCATGTCTCTGCTCTGTAACGAATG
>Ga0210040_10002596_pt1 | contig 25340 bp, 18 predicted proteins | sample CryGeyCG12114_NA_FD_185462 | JGI IMG/M metagenome (GOLD analysis project Ga0210040, IMG submission 185462) | Groundwater microbial communities from aquifer - Crystal Geyser CG19_WC_8/21/14_NA (SPAdes) (version 2) | ecosystem: Environmental > Aquatic > Deep subsurface > Groundwater | place: USA... | reverse complement strand
GTAGAAGTTTTGATAAATTAACATTCCTTGTGGCGGTACGGTTAATAGTTAAGGCAAAGATTAGAAGCAAAATGGTGTTGTGTGAGGGAGCTGTTTTCATACAAGAAAGTTTCATTAGAAAATTTTGAAGTCCCTTGAGTTATAATTGATAATTGAAAGTTTAAGCTGCATTACAATTTTGAATGGCAACTCGGACATTCCAAGTAAGGGATTGTTCCCGATCAGAAACTTTATCTGAATCTGTACCAGAGCCCCCAGAATTTCCTGGAGTTTTTTCTCTTCTTTTAAATCGTCACAATCATCTTCGATCGAGATGGCCCTCATTCTCTGTAGGCACTCGATCCCTGTGGACAAAATACTGTCTCCTATGCACAATTTGTGGATCAGCTGCTACCATACTGGCTGCCATATTTTTGGTGGTTGCCGCACTATTTCGATATTACACTACGTCAACGTACTATTTTGAAACTGTACCGACCTACATTCCAGCAATTTTGGTATGCATTAATTGCTTTTGCTTTGCTATGAAACTCGGTGTTTACAAATATGCGTGACAAATTTTCATTTGAAAATGTGTTGGTTACAGCTGTCAATCTGCGGAGTGAGCACAATCGCATTCTCATGCAAAAAGAATCGTAACATTATCCTTGTACGTGACTTAAGAATCAAATACACGATTTATTGGAATTATATTCCCTACTGCGTGTTTAACTAACTATGTATTTTTTTCGTAAAAACATATAGCTAAGAATAACATCATGTTGGTCGCTTGTATCCGCCGCAGTGTGCTCCGTCATAACAATCACGACAAGTTTGATCCATATGAACAGGCTACAGACTCTGAAAGAATGTGTGTACAACAAAAATCCACCCAGTTGTACATGTTTCAGCCATTCTTACGGTAAATATCTGCTATCTGCTAATATTTTTTCATCGAATGAACTCGAATATAAAAAAATAACTCATGTGCGTGTGTAATGTAATTAATGCGTCTTCAATAGTTTTAACAATTAATTTTTTCTGTCCATACAGTCCACTACATTTTTGAGAACACACCAGACTGTGACGTGATACATGGCGTTTTGTATTCTTGCCTGCGAGCAGTGTTTGCCATTTCTGTCGTTTCAGTTCTACTGTCCATTTTCCTGTGCATGCTGCTGTACCAGTTAATTGGGTGCGTGTAATGAGCTACATATTTAACAATTTTGTGGATTATATTCATTTTAAATAATTGTCCTAATAACCTTGAAATTTTTTGCTTGACAATGTCAGCCATGAAAGGAAAAAAGCATACTGGTCCAGAATACGACGAATCAATTCAGACTGGGGCGCCGATTTTATTGCGTGCTTGTCCAGGTACATTAAAAAAATTCTTCTAAATTTTACTCTTTATGGTAACTTATTTTTCGGACTGAATGCATTGTTCTTTTTTAAATTTATTTTGTAGACCCATGCCAAGAGAGCGCTCAAGTCTCCTGCCACTCGTAATGTCCCCATCAGGTGGAATGTCCGCATCCTTGCCCGCCGCTTGGGGTCCACCCCCACCATACGAGGAGGTAATTCGAAACAGTTCGGCAGCCGAAACTCGACCTCTGTCATCCGAACCATTGGCTCCAAACTATCGATTGCCCTCTGAAGGGCCAGTACTAAATCCTCATCCATTTAGTCCGACAATCACCTCTGTAGACCCCGTAGCCGTCTTCCGTCATCATCAAACTATTGCTACCGCGGCTCGCTCATCTCGAAACAACGGGCGGCTTTTTCTCGGTAGCTCTAGTCATGTCAGTAGTAGTAGTAGCAATAGCAGTACCCCCAATATCCTGGGTCCCGACCACAGTTTCGATATTCGACAACCCCTGCGACAAATGTCGTCAACTTCGATGCTCCCCCCAACTACTCGTCCTACGTTCGGTATCGATCTGCACCCTACTCCATCAGGTCGAACTCCATTTGTACAACGAGCTGATTACTACGACGACTCGTTTTTGAACTCATTCAGTCTCACACCAGATGAAGATTACGAGGAAGATGAAGAAGATGAGCTCCAGCATTGTTTTGCCGAGCCTGAGAACACATCCGAGCCAGTGCTTTTGTCGAAAGTAGCTGCCAGTGTTGAACCCGAGGTGAAATCCAGAAGCCAAGGGCTCAAATCATCCACTTATAGTCCCGTCCTAGCTCCCGTGATAAAAAAGGAGACAATGTTGAAGAAACTTTCTGCTCGAAATAATCGCTCACTCCCCTCCACTCCACTACTTCACATACGCAGGTTGATGCAAAAAGTGAAGACTGGGAAATCCGTGGAAAGTATTTCTAATATCAACTACTGCTATGATAGTGAGGAGGAACAAAAAGACGCTAGTATTGATGATGAGTGTGCGCATGTGCAGGCAGATGGACTGCAACGAATGATGGTTGAGAGAAGTAGTGCGTCTGCGCAGATCCATGCACAATGTGAAACAAAGAAACAGCTGCTGGAGAATTATGAGAGAATTTATTTGCCAGGAAAGAATTTAAATTTGGGAGGAAAAAGTTTACCAGCTAGTCCAAGAAAACAATGGGTACTAACTAAAGCCAAAGAGATTTAGACTATACTTATAGCTGATGAGTTTTATATTCTTTGTTCTCGTTTTTCAATGCATGATTAAATCAGTCGAATTGGAAAGTAAGTAGAGGTCGGGAACGCTATTTTCTATTTGTGTCAACGATTGGTGTCACTGTTAGGTAATTTTGCTTTAGTCATAGTTATTAGTATATTGTCTGCAACCCACCTTATAGTTAGTATCATTACTGAATTCAAGGTCTGTTTATTGTTGTCAGTAAAGTGATGTAATCGGTAGCACTAGTTATTTAAAAATATCTGTGAACACCAGAAGAAGTGGGTGTGGTATTGATAGTCTGACGATACGCATAATAATAAAATGAACATAGTGAAGATGAAAACGAATATACTCGGGTATACAACAAGTATTAAAAGAAGTTTGTTACATAACGTTTAGTTCCTAAAAAGTTTCGAAAAATTAGGTCATTAGGTATGTAATAGTTGTTTATAATGATTTATCAAAATAACTTCAGTCGATTGTCGATGAAATTGAATAAAAACAGTTGGTAGACTTTTGTGAGTTGCGTTTGAAATTGAACACGCATACTCTGGTTTGTTTTCTTTAAGTTATAGTTAAACAATTTGATTGTAGCTACATAGGTGCGATATTTTCCAGTTTGACGCTTGATATAAAGCTCAAGTCATTGGCTGGAGCAGATAACGTCATTCATTTTTCGTTTTAAATAAATTATGGCCAGCTTACAGACGGTACCATTTTTTTCTTGATAGTAGATGGCAAATGAATAAGCTATAAGTGGTGATTTGGGTTTGACGATGACGATACAAATGACTTTTGACTAAAAGATAACATTTTCACATAGCTTACTTAGGTAAGGAATCGTTAAAAACTAAAGTCATCTGGATTTAGTCTTTTCAGCAGACAAACTTAGGAACATAACTAAACTCTTAAGTTGTTTTTAAAGTAAATTGCAATCACTCCCATATTAATATCAATTTTTTCATTCAACTTTTGTTTATTCACACTTACTTACCACCTAATATTTCATCTTCCAGTCGCTCTCATGTTGGTGTGCTTGTTCATGTTCAAAATGCCTTATATTTTAGAATTGGACTGGAATTCCATAGAACCTTCATGTAGAAGTTCTGGTCATAAAGAGGCCATTAGGTTGCACTTTTACAACAGACTATAATCTGCACTACATCAATGTAGTGTACTGTGTACTGTGTGTACCGTCAATAATAAAGACTGCAAGAATGAATCTTTGTTTTCGCTCTATACATGTATGTTGCACCGTCAACTTCGCAAACAGTGAGTTGAGTGACTAGTGTTAGATTGAATGAATACTTCATGTTAGTTAGTATCGTGGCCGTGGCTAGGGCTAGACTCGTAGTGAATATAAGTGACACAGAAACATTATCGATTGAATCATAGTTTGTGGTGCACATTGTTAGAACTAAAATTGTCAGAAAATGAAGGAAAAAGGTGAAGAAGATGCAAAAGTTGAAGACATTTGGGAAGATATAGGTAAACCATTAATTTTTGAAACATTAACTTAAGTATCAACACCACTGCTTAATAGTAATGCTTCTATGCAGGTGGATACGCGACATACCAAAAATGGCTAACCTTCATTCTGCTGTTTCCCCAATTGCCATATGGTATGATTGTATTGTCTCCAATATTTACTGGATCCAGTCATGTTCCTCTGTTTTGTGAAGATTTGGATGAAGCTAACATTTTCAACAGAAGTACTGCGACCGGAAATGCATCTTGCTCACTAAATTGCACTGCAGATGCGGAAGGCAAGACGTATTCCAGTATTGTTCAAGAGGTGAGAGGAAAAAGATAATTTAATGGAAACCAATAAAAGTTAAAAAAAACTAGCATGCTAAAATTTTCTTAGTGGTCATTGGTCTGTGGACAAGAATGGATCGTAGAAACTATAACCAGTGTACAAATGGCTGGGATGATGACTGGTGCGTTTGTTTCTTCCCTCATTTCAGATCAGTAAGAAGCTGATCCATAATATGGATTAATCCGTAACACAAAACTTATTCAATAACTTTAAGCTCATGCATAAATAAACTATTTGTTTTCAAGATTTGGCCGTAAAAAATGTTTCCTCTATCAAACCATTGGTATGGGTGTGTTTGGAATGTTACCAGCTTTGGCAGTCGATCCTTGGACTTATCTAGTTGCACGATATTTAGCAGGGTTTGGTGGAGGAGGTAAAAAGGTCTCGTCTCGCATTAATGAACATGTAATTTTAAGTTATGGATCAAATAACACTAATAGTTTTTAAAATACATTTCAGCTTGCTTTGTTGTCTACATTAGTCACCTGATGGAATTTCTTACTCCATCATGGCGAATTTTGGTAGGTTGCTTAAATTTCTTCACAGTGGGGGAAATATTGTTAGCTCCTCTAGCCTACTTTATTCGAGATTGGCGGTGGTTGACTGTAGCTTCTGCTGCTCCTGCAATATGTCTACTACCTTTTTACGGGTGAGTTTCATCGTATTACCTGAATGTAAACTAGCAAGTAAAAACATTATAATTTACGTAAATTTTTGCGTAGATTAATATTAGAAAGTCCAAGATGGCTCCTAGTGAGACAACTAACCGATAAAGCGTTCAACGTGTTTGCAACTGTAGCAAAACAAAATGGGAAGCCAGTGCCATCTATAGAAAAGATTGAACAAGTGCAAAAAAATATTTTAAGGGAAGAAGCTTCTCAAGTCCACGGAATCCAAGCTGCAAAACTAATTGTGACAAATCGAACTCTGTTTCTACATATCTCGATTGAAACACTGTGCAATCTCACTTGTGCCATGTTGTACTATGGTGTCTCATTCAATACGAAAAATTTGAGTGGAGATCCCTATTGGAATATGCTTTTTCTCGGATTGGGTGATGCCATGGCCATGCCTGCTGTTGTAATTTTTCTTAATTGGGTTGGACGAAAAAGAACGTTCACAATTTATATGATGGTTGCCACTGCTTTTGCGTCAACTTTGGTGGCATTGCTTGTAGCAGGAATTGACATGCCTTTGGTTACATTGATTCTCTCTTTGGGCGCCAAATGGGGAATACTTACTAGTTGGGGGGCTCTTGGACTTCTTGTTTTTGAAAGCGCTCCGACCAATTTGAGATCCACTTGTGGAGGATTTATAGCATTTACTGGCTACTTTGGGACCATATTGGCACCTCAGATTTTCTTACTGACTAAATGTAATTAAATTCAGCGTATTTTTTAAAACAATTAGTTGCAATCCCTATTTTTTGTGGTAAAATTTTTTTGTCCTTTTCAGATCACGCAGCCCTGCCCTACATCATCTTTTGTATCCTAACCATGAGCAGTTCAGTATCTTCATGGTTTTTACGGGAAACATTAGGCAGACCTTTAGAGGATACAGTGGAAATGAGAAAACTATGAAAATAAAGCAAAAAAGATACATTATTTGTCAAACGTTTTAAAAACTGTTTTATTCCATTTGACATTTACATGAAATGTAATAATACATATCTAAAAAAATCTTAGTTAATTGCATAACGTAACGAAAAACAAATAGCAGCACAAAGATGTCTCCTTATTGTCGTGCAGTGTACTAACTAACTTTCTAATCCATAATTCCTGCCACAAGAAAGAATGCAAAGTCTTTTCTCTATTGTACAAAAAATAATGATACATGTCAAGTTTGACATTTACAAAATTCCCGAGTTCCGAGTCTTCTTCATTATTACACAAACCAGTAACGAACTAAATGCCAGCCAACCAATCATACTGATTAGGCAAGTCCTGCCTTTGGCTTAGAGAGAATTTTGGCATCACATTCGAGAACATGTATCTTTGCACTTTTTCTACTTGGTTGTTAATCCTATGCTTCATGATGTCGGTCATCCCATTCCATGAGTTTTTCACTTGTCGGGACAGCCTTCCAGTGAGTTGCTCTAGCCATGTTTTACCTTCATCGTTATAATCTTGTTTGTCTCCATACCCACTGTAAATCCCCAAAGGATCAAATCCAATAGTTTCATACGGACTAATGGATTTTGAGTGCACTTCAGTTAGCACTATGGTGAGCACAAGTAGAAGAGCGGGCACTATAATATATTTGGATCCCATTTTTCAGAAAATCTATTAAAGATGAATAAAAAGTTGTTTAGTTAGCTCATAGAAATAGATATACTATATACACAGAGTTAGCTATAGTTACTAATGTGTAGGAATAAAATATCGATATTGATTAGCTCACTTACTTGCTAAATATTTGGAAGATGCGAGATTTGCAAGATTCGAAGAGCGACTAAAATAAGAATGTGAACGATGATAACCAACCAATGAGCAATATAAATATGACGAGTTTTTGGGAAATCTGTGGGAAAAAATCAAAGGGAAAGTTAGTTAGTTAGTAATAGAAGATATTAAGTCATTTTGTTGTTCACATGTCGTTAGTTTGTGTTTTGTAGTTTGACGAGTTATGCGAGTATGCGTATGCTGATGAGATAATATAATAGTAGGAAACAAGTAGAGGCACTAGCTTATAGTAACAGTTTGTTTCATTGCTAATGCCACACACTTGTAGCACGCGTAGGTTCATGTACACTTTTAACGAAGCAAAAAATTGCATACAGAGCAACGGAAGGTTATTGGCTACACCAATTAGTTAATAGTTGAGATGGCAGTTTAAAAATAACGTAAATATTGATAATACAAAATGAAGAAGGTAGAAGGACTGGTTTTTTTCTGACAGTGTTTGGCACATAGTTACGATATGTGATATAGAAAAAAATACATAATATATGATGAGCACCTATGAGCACCCAGCCAGAGGATGTAAAAAATTAACTTTCCTTATTGTGTGTGCGTGAGTATTACCAATAATTGTGCACAGCATAGAGTATGGCTGTGTTTTTTGTGTTGTCGTTTCACATCGCTTGATTGATTCAAATTATTTTATTGTATCATGTAATTATACATTATATTGTCAACTGTTGTGAGTTAAGTAATTGGTGATAGACAACAGAACTTGGAAAGTGTGCATCTGAGCGGTAGTAATTTAATAAAAAAGCAATTTCACATTAATTACAGAAACAGTTTATTTGTTGTAATTGACAGAAGCCATAATCATGATGAATCCAACTTTTAGAGGAAAACTCAACCTGTGCCTTATCCATATTATCAGATCTTCCCTCTGTGTATTAATAATCCAGTAAATTGTCGTTTATTTCACAAAACCATTCTACAATAAAAGCATTAATTCCACAACCAAGAATAAGTAAAATTCTCATTCAATAATTTACCATATGCTTATAAGCATTCGCACCAGTGTAAATTGACAAGCACCTATTCTTCGTATTGCCATAGTCAACTTTAGTTCCTAACTTTTGGCTTTTCTTTTTTCACAAGGGTATCGAAATTCTTGTCCCCGCTCATGAATCCATTTGTTTGCAACTAAAAAAGCGATAAATGAAAAGTCAATATTCAACGAAAATGTTTATTGTACAAAATTGAAGAAAAACTAGCATTTCACACACCCCATTTTGTCCCTACTAGTACTGGGCATGCCCCGTGCCTTGTACGGCGATCAACTTTACCATTTGATTTGATATTGTACCAAAACAGTGCGGACCCTTTCTCAGGATATACGGTCAAGTCAAGCGATGTAAAAACTGTAGCGCCACCTGCCTTCACATTGCTCAAATAGAACATAAACGTGGCCACTCGATTCCCAATTTGTTCACTGTAGAAGTTGGCCTTTTCTTCATCCTTAGAAATTGAATGATTCATGTCGATTAACAAACATGATTTGAAAATAAAAACAAGGTTTCAATTTGTTTAAATTTACATCTTTGAAATCAAAATGGGGCTCATAATGTCCCCCCGGGTTGTAATACGCAATTTGTAAATCTTCCGCAGATTTCATGGAAAGACCAGTGATAGCTTCCAACCTTTTGTCTAGTGTAGATAAAAGTCGATCTTCAAAACTTGCAAGCCAAGAGGATTCACTGGTGCGTTGTTTGGATGGGGAATCTAAGCCTGTTTTCTCATTGATTACTGTGGCTGAAGCTAACTGTACAAGAAAACAGAAAACCAATTTCAAACAATAATGTGTCTAATGAGTCCTGAAAGTACTCATTTAAGAAATCTTACGTTAGGAGCAGCCAATGATTTCAACTTTCGTATTTCTCCCTCATGTATCACATTATGATAGACGATAATCAATGGATCCAAAAAGATTTTTTCAGTTTTTGTAGGCATAATCACCAATGAAGAATGATTTGCAGAATAAAAACATTTGAGTTCGGGATTATGCGTCTTCGGAATAACTGTTTTATTTCTTCTACATAGTTTCTCATATCCTGAAATTAGATACTTGTACGATTTGGTTGCTACCTGTACACAATAAATAGCAAAAATGAAATCCCGAGTGCGTAAGCAAGTTAGTAAAAGAAGAGAGACGAGCAAATTTAAAAAATTATATACCGGAAACCTTTGAAGCTCTTCAACTGGAATATCCATAGCTTTTATAAATTCAATTCCAGCAACAATCTCCTCTGCATCACTTATTAGATCCAGAACCTCTGCCTTTGATTTCTCATATACTGCATGTACTACTTTTTTTCTGAGGCTAGAATCACGTCTGGTATCAATCACTGAGATCAAATGATTTTTTTCTTTTTGCTGCTTTTGTAATCCAATGTTAAACCATTCTAAGGCTGCATTGTAATGTTTTAGTTGAAACTTTTCTCGGCCAAGCTCAAAACAATCTTTGGCTACACACACAAAGAATGTAGAAAATCTTATAATATCGTCCATTTTTAGCACAATTATATATCATTTTGTGGTGCAAACCTGAAGGATCAAATTCACTGGAATACTCTTTCAAAATCCCATGGGATAAGTCTCGTATCGTAAGCTTATATGTGCTTTGAAGCCGAAATACAGAATCCATTGAGGATTGTAGGTCTTCCTTTGTTGGTAAATTATGAGAAATTTCATGGATTTTATTGAGAAGCTCTAAACATCAAATTTACGCATTCAATGATAAAAAATCCTGTAACATTAAGTAATATACAATAGTCATAGTTGAAAACTTACTCAATTTGTTAACTTCAGAAGTTTCTGTGTAATTCATAATCTTCTGCAATCCTAAAGTTAGTCGATTCAAAAGCCCATAATTGCTCAAGGGATCTTGCATGAGTTCTTCATTCTCAAAATTATACTTTGGATGAAAATTTTGAAACTTAAATTCACTATCGAGCACATGCTGCATTGAAATCAACGTTCTCTCCTCACTTCTAATATAATTTTGAATATCCTTTGCCAGGATGGCATGAATATCGAACAGCCGTGAATGGGACTTGGTAATGCAGAGAAATAAGATGGCACAAATGCCACACATTCTACTACGAATACGTTTCATGGCAAAGCAAGGGTAAAACAGAAGTGATTTATTTTTATGACCTGAGATTAAAGTATTTTTTCCACGACGCCTCATAAGGTATTGTTACAATTTTGTGTATCTGCTCTCATGTTTGGTCTCAGTTTGTACAAAGTATCAATCCCTAATTCCTTACTTCAATGCAAAACTCTGAAATCAATCATAAAGATGAAGCCTACAATCTAATGTCTGACGGATAATACTTTGCATGATTTGTATCTCCATTATCACATGAAGACTATTATGTCTATGCTTATCCTCATGCCTGCATGATTCATCTGATTGAAGGATTTACTTTTAACATGTCTCAAATGACGATGATCATAAAATTTTCTTGCACCAGAATAAAAAATGAGAGGACTTGATCAAACCAGTAAACCAGTTAGTTGAAAGATCTATTCACAAATTCACCAGTGTGCTGCGCTCTAAAAACTGAAGAATGCAGTTCAGAAAACCACATTAATCTGTCAATCCTACGTGAATCTAGATACATATGTCACACAATTTCACGGTCATTAATTTTTCTCAATCTTCGATCGAGTGCGAAGAATCCCACAAGTCGTGACAATTCAAACAATCAAATAGAGACTAATCAATTATTTTATACCAATGTTTTGTAGCCTATATTTTTTTCCCCTTTATCACATATTCTCGTCAGCAATTATAACAATTGTCATGTCTCACATCATACAAATAGTATAGTAGCTCCAAACACAGTCACTAAAAAAATCCACACGTCCCACGTGTCTTCAAATACCTTCATTTTATTGAACACTCACTCACTAACTTTAACTACTGCAAATCATACAAATCACTCATTTATTGCGGTTTCAATCACTTTTGAGCAACACATTGTGCTAAAAACGGTCCAATATATAAGCCACTGAAATAAGTGTTTAAAGGACATTTGTTAGTTGGCCATCGAAGGAAAACTCCTTCTGTTCACGATGAAGCCTGATCACATAAGAAAACAGTTTTTGTTTACAGTTGTATTCACCCTAGGATTAATCTTGAATGCTCAAAGTTTCCAATCCGAGTCCTCTAGAGAAGATACCAAAAATTCTAGTAGTAGCAGCCCAACAAATCATCAAGACGACCAACATAATGAATACCAAAGTGATTTCCCCCAAAAAAGTAGTAGTAATAAAAATACTTACAATCACTACTACGATATGAAACAAGCTGGATTTAAAAGGATACGGGATAAGGACAGCAATAGTAAAAGACCGAAGAAACTGGATTCCGGTATGGAATATGGTTGGCCCGAAAAATCAGAATACTACTTTAAAGATTCGGCCCCAAGTATCAACGACCACAGCCATGAGAGAGATTTGTTTAGAGACTCACAAAAGTATAGTAGTCACAGCTCTTACTATCGAAATAAAAATGTCAAAGACGATCGGGAAAGTGACAAAGACTCTTACTACTACAAAAGTGATTCGACTAATCAGATACGGGATAAAAAATCTAAAGCTCTATACAGAAAGCGCTATCAAGATGACCCTGTTTCAATATACAAGGATCCAGGTAAGCTGTTGATTTGATTAATTTGCTAGCTCTATTAATGACACTCAATAAAATACAAACTGATTATACTATTTGAACTCATTATTGCGATTCAGTTTATGTCAAAGATATTCCGGTTGAGGAACCAAATATGGCTTCAGCTTTGCAATTACAAAAACGAGTTTCGGAGCCGCGCTCAGTTGAAAACAGCTTGTACAATCGTAAGTCATAGAGTAGTGTGGGATAAAAAATAGCATCAAGTAAATAGTTCTGTGGGTATTGTAATCCATCAATCCATGCCTCCATGCTGAAAATTAAATGTCGGATCTATTTATTTTCAGTTTTGGAGCCTCTCTACTCGTCCGCCAGTTCGCGTGTTGGACACGAGTAAGTGTTCTATGCTTGTTAAGATTTTCATATTAAAGTGTGTATATTTACAAAGAATGAAAAATTAAACAATAATGGACAGCTATGGTGGTGATGGTAGAAGCCATGGATGGGGTGGGGGCTGGGGCGGAGGCTGGGGTGGAGGTGGATGGGGATGGCCAGTTTATCATGTGGTCAATAAGGACAGTGGAGGCACTTCATATGGAGCCTTAGGACTTGTGGGCATGTTTTCTTTGTTGGGGGTAAGTGGATTAACTTTGCGTTGTTGGTTAATTATAGATTATTGATATTGATGAGACTGTGCATAAAATCAATGGTTTTTTTTGCAGAATTTACTTTTGCTAGCCTATAGTGGATTGTTTAATACTTCTACTGCGGCACCTGGACCTCCTGGTAAAATTTGAAATAATGTTTAAATGTATATTTTGATGTTAGTGAAAAGATTTTTAATACAAGATTTTTTTTGGTTTAGGTCCTGCTGGACCAGCTGGACGTAAGATATAGCAAAGCAAATATATGTATACAATCCGAATTAATTTGTGGGGAAAATATACTTGAAAATAACTTTATTTGATGTGTTTTTTAATTTACAGCAACTGGAGCAGCAGGTTTGAAATTTGAATGATTGTTTTGGATAGATTTTTTTGGAAATACTAAATATATATTCATTCCATGTTTTATTGTTTTTAGGACCAACTGGGCGTAAGGATTGGTTTTTTTTACCTTGTTTGTTTTTCTTCTAATTATGTTCTTGACTTGTACTAATTTTTTATGCTCTATTTCGATGGATGATGCTCTTGTTCAATAGCTTCTGGTGAGAAAACAGACAATGATTTTCATAAATTTTCATAAAAACATGTTCATTAGATTACTTATGCACGTTTTTTCTTCTAGGTCCTGCTGGAGGTTCGTTTTTATTAATTCCGAGAATATCTTACTTTTTTATGCATATTTCTAATTCGTTTCATTTATTTTCTGAACTGCACAGCACCTGGACCATCGGGTTAGTAACGAATATAGTACTACAAGCAATTACAATATTCCAAATAGTATGTTCGTATCACTGATGACGTGATTATTTTTTTATTTTTAGGTCCTGCTGGTCCTCCTGGTAAGAAATACAAATAAAATTACTTACTACTAAAAATATAGACATTCAAAATTCGAAGAAATGCTTACTATTTAATTATTTTCATGAACTCAGGCCCTCCCGGACCTCCAGGTACACTAATTTCAACTTCCTAAAACATGCTTAATTTACTACTGATAGTAAGTCATGGCCGTCTGCTAAAACCCGTGTACACTTTTTACATCAGGTCCAACTGCTCGAAGGCGAAGATCTATAGACGATGATAGTGAGGAACGACTTTGGCCTAAAGGAGCAGATTTCCAGTGGACGACAATATCAAATCAAACATTACCAAATCCTATCACCAAGACTCATAATTTGACTCTAAATGAGTCGGCTGCTTTTCAAGAAAATGACGCTCGGAAGAAAGTTGAAGAAATAAGATTGAAACTTTATCCTTCACTGGTTAGTTCAGTAAAAAAAATCGAATATTCAATTCATAAAGTAGAAAAACTGGGCATCTTCTCGTTTTCAGAATGTTATAGCCTACGCAAGTGATAAAAAGATACAGATGAATTGCACACACCAAGAAATATGTGTACTGAACAAAATATTGTCGGAAGAACTTGAAGAATCATTATGGAAAACAATTATTTTTCCTCTGAAGTGAGTTGAAAAAATTTATTAAATACCAGCCTGTATTCATAGCAAAAGAAATTAGTTACTATAGATTTTATCATGCTATATGAAAAGGAAGGACTAATGAAAATTTTCTCGCTCTTTTTCTAGCTCTGCCATAAGCAAACTACTTAAAGCAGTAGATAACACAGAATCATTTCATTCTGAGCTTGAGAAAGCAAGTGTGTTAGGCCAAAAGAAAGGAAACTGTGAGACAGAAGTAATGACTTGTGAAGAGCTCAAATTACCAGGAGGTGCGAAATCACTGAAACCTTTGTGGCTACCGTCAAAGAAACACTTGTACTATTATTGACGATAAAAATGCACAAATTTTTTGATATATGACTGTGAACTTTTTGTAGTTAAACAAAAGATTGTGTTATAATCATATACAGGTATTTATTTATTTAATAACTTATTTTTGCAAACTGAAAAAATCCTAGAAAAAAAAGTTTTATTTATGTGTGCTTTGCTGAGCAAAGCAATTTGACAGACATGGAATATTTATGTCTGTAAAGCAATAAAATGCGGAAAAAGTGAATAAATAGATAATTCTGCATCATTGATTGAGTTGTGAGATTTTATTGCTAAATGTATCTACTGCTCAATGCATCAAATTTTCACATGTTTTCAATACACATCAGAAATCATATGACGATTTTATTTTATTTTCAGTTCTGAGAAAATCAATCCGATTGCTACAAATAAACAAACAAATTTATTTTATAGTTTATGGCTCCAAAACAAAATTGGATGATACAAGTTCTGTGGTAGTATTTTATTACCTATCCAGGTGACCCACACGCTAGCCTAACTCCAGCCCCCATAGTTAATCCTATACTACGGCTGATCCTAATACGGTTGAGGATCCGTTAAAAGCAGTTTCTAGTTTTGACATCTTCAGAGCTATTTTCTCTGAAAAAGGGCGGATTCTGGTACATGCCTCAAACTAAATCATGCAATTCATGCTATACACATGACATTGATGCAACATATTTAGTTTACAAAAACAAAATCATTTATCTATCCAACATTCCACAATGATCTTAAATATGTGAATTTAACAGCCAATAAACAGTTGCAGTAAATCGTAATGCTCTAAATCACATATGCATTCCACACTCTAGGAATGTCCTATAATATCAACATTCTAATCTTCTGAAAAAACTCATCCTCCATTGTAAATCTACAAAGTATCGTGCTACACAATCATCATAAAAATAGTTATAAAAACATCAATTGATAACTAAACTATCTCTCGCTCCATTTCATCCATACACCAATTTGAAACACTCTCGGCAATTTCCAACCTCAATCATTTTTGGCAATGAAATGAACATTATCATTTACCTGCCTTCCAAATGTCATTTCCAACCACAAGCTGTGACCAAAAAATCCAATAATATGCACATTTTCAGCACCAGTGAGTAAAGCAATCAAAATCAACAAATCTCACCACCACGTAATGTGGAGCACAGAGCGCACTGCAGTTTTTATTGTCCCTATTTACTTTACAAACCAGCTCTTAACATTATTCCTTGAAGGATGAACAAAAAAAATTAGATTTATTACCCTATTATTGTCATCACCATTCCTCAAAGTATATAAATAAGAAACAATATATCCAATTCCTTCCATTTGTCTCATTACATTTCAACGACAATATGGGTTTCTTCTATCCACAGAATTTGTCAACACCGTCAATTTCTAACAATACTGCCATTAGGAACCACTTGATACTATCCTTTGTTGCTGTGTCCATAGTTCTATTAAATGTGATTCCCATTCCAGCTACAGAAGTGGATAGTCAGAGAATATTATCCAAACTTTTGAAACCTCCTAGTTCAAAAAATAATAGCTCCATAGGTAACACAAATCGCAATACTACTACTACTACTACTACTTCTGCAAGTTTTAAAGGGCGAGAGCTAGCCAGTGGATATGAAGAAGACGATAAGTACGAAACTCCTGGGATGAAAAGTAAGTTGAACAGTATACTCAAATCCTCTGACTACTATCGATACAAATGGCCAAAATACGAAGAGTATGGACAGGCTCGGAGAAATAGTTTCATTCCTGAGGATTTTACTGAACAACCAGGTACAAACGATTCCTTTGTTATACATAGAACGGTCGATTTTGGCTGTGTAGTGCAGTGGATGTTTTAAAACCTATAATAGTTAATATATTGACTAATCACCTTAACTCCAATGATTTTAATTAATTGGAGTCACCCAAATGTCATACGAATACATACAATGCAAACTATGAAACACAAAATGTTATGTACTTACTTTGTATGTGCACAGTACAAACTGCTTATGCTCGGAAAAAGATGAGAGCTTCGTACTCCGAGTATGCACTGCCTGAATCGCTTGTTCAAAGGGATTCAGCTGGACAACGTTCTGTGGATCATGTGTCTGACTACAAATGTTAGCTGTTTTATACTTTTTCGAGCACTGAGTACTTTTAATATGCTTTTCTAGACTAGTTATTTTTTATATAAATGCTCTTTGCAAGTAAAACTTGAATCCCACTTATTTCTATATAGTTATAACGTTCAGCCATTTGCTTAGTTAGATTAGTGCTAGAAATCGTTGTAGTAGTGCAATGCATAATGTACACAAAAAATAAGTCTGTTTTTTAACTTTTTAAATCCCTACTCGAATCACTTTAATAGATGTTGACCGTGAGCCGTATTATACAACAAGCCGGAGAATTGATGAGTGAGTCTTCTGTCTACCATTTTTGAACTGAAATTAGATTTCATGCCATAATGAATGCTTGGTTTCGAAGTGAAAACTAACATGGCGGATTGATTTTGTAGCTCTTATTCCCATAATAACGATGGCTACAGTCACAGAGGAGGGGGTTGGGGCTGGGGACGAGGTCACCATCACACACCCGTGTATTATTCATCAGACTCATCAAGCTCATCCTTTGGTACTGTTGGATTGGTCGGCATGTTTTCTTTGTTAGGGGTGAGAAGAAAATAATATGCATGCATGCAGAGCTGCATGTGTAAAAAAAGTTGAAAATGATGAAACTGGAAACTAATAGAGTTTAAATTTGGGATGTTACTAGAATTTGCTGCTTTTAGCATTGGCCAGTTCATTTTTAAATACTGGAACTGCAGCACCTGGTCCCCCGGGTATGGTTTTACAAAATCATCTAATCTGTATGGATTTTACAAGTTTTTTTGGATAGTTTAAGAATGCTTGATTTTAATCTTGTTTCAGGTCCTCCTGGAGGTATAATATAATGATTATTTCTAGAGTTTATATAAAGATTTCGTTATTACATGGCGTTTATTGCATTATTTTTTGTGTGCTACTTTCAGAGGCTGGACCAACAGGTACGTGTTAAAAAAATATTGGATTTTTTAAATATATGGAATGTTTCTGACAACCAATGCTTTTGATTTATTTGTAGGACCGGCAGGAGGTATGTAACTAAAGCATGAGATGATTTCCAGAATTATAAATAATTACATTATTTGTTCATTATATGCTAAAAGTTATTTACAAACTAAACTTTTTTCTTTGTATAATTTTTGAAAAACAGCTACCGGTCCCACTGGAGGTTAGTGAAGAGAAGATCATTATATTATGAATATTTTTTTATTGTTTTTAAAAACTTTAACGTAAAAATATTTGGCATTTTTAGCAACTGGACCTGCTGGACCTACAGGAGCTGCTGGTATACAAATGCTATAAGCTAAGTACGTATTTCAGTTATGAAAATCTATTAACAAAGCTAAAACATTTAACTTTTTCAGGACCTCCTGGACCACCCGGTTAGCATCAAATCAATACCAATATATACGTAGCTAGTACACATAAAATTGTAATAAATTTTAAAACCAATCTTCTTTTTTATTTTGCTGTCCTTAACACCAACAGGACCCCCAGGTAAATGCTTGAAGCAATATCACTCAAATTCATATTTTTTGCTACTTCAACTTAATTTCCTATTTTTCCCTATTTTTCAGGACCAACCGGTAACCAAACAATTATCAATGGATTAATAGATTGGACGAATTTTTTGCAATTAATTTATATTCCATCTTATACACTAGTTGATTTTTAACCACTGCTCGTAATACTTTTTATCAAAGGACGACGAAGGAGAGATTTAGGTGATGTCAGCGACTTTGTCAATATGAACCTAGTCGTTGGGTCGAAACCAAACTACACAAAGATTTCAGATGATGTCAACCATGACAAACTGAGGGCCCGAGCCGAGGAAATCAGTTTGAAAATCTATCCATCTCTGGTACATAAAATACGCACACAAATACTTTTAGCATCATACAAACTATTTGACCTATGGAAACTCTTTTGACCCCTTAGAACGTCATAGCGTACGCTCGAGATGGTAAAATCCCATTGAACTGTACACACAGAGAAGTGTGCAAGCTAAATCTTATACTGTCCAGAGAATTAGAGCCAACGCAACAAGATATCGTGGCTTCCATGCTCAAGTGAGTTTTTTTTTCTACTACAAATGATAGATTATACTGACTTACCAGCTAACTACTACACCATATGAAATGTACTTGAACTGACGTATAGTTTTTGGAGTGAAAAGTCATTGTGTGTTCATATGTTGTGGGTGGAGAATCAATTTATGCGCCATTGTGTTGCGTAAATTTGATAGGTTTCTCAGTATTTTGCAATGTAAACAAAAGGCCGTATTTGCTTTATCTAGTCCGGCAATCTGCAAGTTTCTAGCCCCCGCAGATAAAACTAAAACATTGGATCTGGACTTGGCTATTGCTAGTGAAATGGGCAGAAAAGGTCATGATTGTGAGACCAAAATGCTGGTTTGTGAAGAATTACGTGATCAAGGTGGAGCTGATTCTTTAGCCCCGTTGTGGATCCCTCATCAGCTCAAGGGAATCCAGTCTGATACGAAACCCATGTAGAACCGGCTTAACCAATGTACTTTTAATTGTTGTTTGTTTGTACGGTATGTGATTTCAGGGCAAACAAAAAAGGGCATGAAATTGGATGGAAACCTATTCAGATATCCAAACTAACTAAATTGTGTTGAATGGAAAAAATGCTATATTTATTTCTATTGTTAGTATTTAATTTCATAAATAAAACTTGTTGTCTAGTTTAGTTTTGGGTTTGCATGAAATAGGAGATGTAACCTTTGCTGTGCAACCAATATTTCATTCTATATTACCTACGCAAGTAAAGCAAGTGATAGGGAAACTGGAATAAAACATAGCTGGTCAAAAACTATGCTTCTTATTGCGGTTGCATTGTCAGCTCGATATTTTACTCCAAACAAACAAAACGAATGGTATATTGTAGTCATTCATAACCATTGTTAACCATCCAATAAAAAGACAGTGTTGTATCAAGTTCATAGAAAAAATTAACACTTCCCTAAATCAACTGTGCCACAGCGTACAGTCAATTAAGTAAGGAAGAAAAACAGTCCAAGCAATTTTTGTACTCTACCACAAACATAGTTCTTAGTTCATCATATGAGTTATACACATGATAAGACTCTTTCTGCTCCACCACTATTTAGTGCAGACACGGGGCCACATTATTTCCCATATCCAGCCATAGCTATATAGTACATATGCATGTACATATTATGTTCCAGCAATGTACTTTTGGATTTTCTTTCTAGTTTCCATTGCATCCGCCTGCTACTTCTAAATACAAGTCAGCGAGCTATATTTTGGGAGTTGCATTCACATTAGTAACTGGAAGTGCGTGCATGTAGAATTGGAATAGGATGAAGAACCCTCCAAATGCAGTAATACTAACTACCTAACCAACTTGAGCATTGAAAATAGATAGTGTTGAATGCAACGGACTGAACTTGTTTACTACACCATTAGGAACTATGTGTAGTAGTACTATTATGGCTTTAGGTTGAAAGTTTTTGGAACAGACTGAATTCTAATGCTTGAGTAAGTAGAAGTACTAGTAGTTGCAGGCAAAAATGATAATGGTTTTTTAGCTGTGGTGATTAGGAAGAGAAAAGTAAGTAACTATAGGAATTATACATGCAAGTTAGTCAGTGGGAAAAGATACACGAATATGTGGCATGCATGTCCATTAGGATGAGATGCAGAGAGGGATTTAGTAAACTTGTGTAGGGAAATGCGTTGGTAATCCTTTACTGGGTTGAGGAATAATGTAAACACCTACCTATGTAATCTGACAAGCTCTTGACAGGCATTTCAGTCAGCCTGTCACTTCTAAATTCTATGCGGAGCTTGTACTATGGAAAGAGCTTCTTTTCTTAGCATTGTAGGGCTGTGGGCAGAAGTGAGTTGCGTGAATTCAGCGGTAGCTTCCGCACTCAGAATAGTAGTGTTAATTTATTGTTGTATTTTATACCATAGTGTGCCTAACTCATCCTAATATCCTAATCATGCGATGCATGATATTGACGCAACATATTTAATTTACGAAAAGCATTTATCTATCCAAAATGATCTTAAGTATATGAATTTTAAGTCAATATATATTTGCATTAAGGGGTAATGCTCTAGATCACATTTCCATTCCGACAGCACTCCATGAATGTCTCATAAAATCAAAATTCTATTCTTATAAAAATATGTTGGGATGAATTTAAGTAGCTTGCTAATAGGGATATCGATTTTTAAAATATTGATTTAAAGCTGGTTTGGAATTTAGTGAATGAGCATCAGTTTGGAAGTTTCTATTCGCTTGTTTTATTTAGTTGTTAAATAGGCTTAGTCAGAGTTAATAATTTTAATAATGCTTTATGAGAAGCGAAGTAAATCAGGAATTTAAATGTTATTAACATAATCAAATTAGTCAAATTTAGCATAACTGAAGTCATAAATATGTTTCACAGCGGAGATTTTATTTGCAGAATATAAGTTTAAAAATAGTTACCGTTAATTATTTGTACTTACAAGCACATTTTAAAGCATTTTACGAATTGGACCTCATTTAATAGCTATAGTCAACTATCAAAATCAACTATGTTTTCTTACAGCGCAGGACAATAAGTAAAACAATATTCAGCCATTTAGTCGAAAAAATTTGAATATGCTCACTTTTAGTATTTTAAAGTGTGAATTTCTAGAGCTATTTCACATGTCTTAGTGAAGTTACTACAAGTCTACTTTTGTGGAATAATGCGGTTTTTGCCTAATTCAAATGAAGACGTCTCAGATACGCCGATATTATTTGATGACTAAAATTACAAACTCTGCTTAAATATAAATCAGTCAGTCAATAATTAAACCGAATAAATGGTGTTGACGGGTTTTTTCATACAACTACAGTAATACGAATCGTAATAAAGCGAAACAAAATAAAAATAGAAATATTATATTGGAGTGGAAAAGTTCTATTTCGGCGCACCTTGTTGTGAAAATACTTAGGCACTAGCTATGAATACTCGCATCAAAGTACACGATCCTAATGCTTTTCCCATCCATTCGCTTTCCATCTAGTAAATCCCGACGGGACTCACTGTGAAGAAAATGCCGTTGAACGGTCCACCTTATTATGCCCAGCTGTGCACCATTGTAGTGAATTTGGTCCAGAATCACTTACAATCCTGCATTCATTAATGTAAAAGCTTTCTGTAAATTACATTGCAGTTTTTTTAAATAAACCCCCTTTAATATTGTAGTCGTTTTTTGTTAGACCAAAAACATGACGAATGATCGGGTGGGTTGGGTTATTCAACGTATGAGCAAATCTTGACTTGAATCACCGTCAAAAAATATGTGTAGTTAATTTATGTGCAGCACCTATAACATACAAGAATTTTGAATATGCGAAGAAAATTGACAAGCAGTCACAAGCAAGATAATTTTTGAAGGGCTTATTAAATACAAAATATTTTATTCGTTTTCAAAGAATCAATTTATTTATCTAAATAATCTATATGTAAGAAACAGTTGAGTCCGTAGGTTCTGTACTTAACGATTTAATATGGGCGTCAAAATTCTGGAAATTCACATCCACGTCCACGTCGACTTCCATAGTTTGCCTAAGTGCAGAATACGCAATTCATGGAGCGAAGGTATGCAACATAAACAAATGGAATCCAAAATTGTCTCACTCACCTATTTTCATTTTGCATCTTACTCAACTTGAATGCATAAGTTTCGGCATCGTTTGCATCCTCATAGTCACTTCCATCATCAGCAACATAAGCACGATTTTCATACACAGTTTGAGATTGAAATGTCTTACTTGATCCAGAGAATTCGTTGACGCTATAATTCATGGCATTTCTGCTATCATTCATTTCCCCATATTTAACATCCTCCGGAGGATTTTTCTGGAGATTCCTTATGAAGCTCACAATAGGATTGTGCTTGTCAGTAAAACCAATTGGTTCTCCTTTTTCCATAGCTTGTGCCGGTGTGTTTGCATACTCAGCTTGTCGTCTGAAACAATAAACAATATTACATAAAAGTGCAAATATTCTCACTCCCGTATTTAGTTTAAAATGCTCGGTTGATGCTCACCTTCTACGTAAATTGTCTTGCAAATGTCTCAACCAGGCGAAACAAAATATTATGAGAAAGAAGAGGATGATTCCCAATACTCCTGCTACCCATAGCCAACTATCAACATTTATAATTGGTGCTGGTGGCGTGTACGGACAAAAACTATTTTCTAACAAAATTGTTTGATACTCCGGTGTGTTCCACATTTCTTCCAATCTTTCTCGCACCATGATATATACTCCATTGACATTGAATCGTACTACTGCGAATCTAACTTCCACACATTGGTCATAAACGGTCCACAATGGGTCACAAAAGTGAATTCCCGTTTGACTAGGAATGTTCACCTCTGAAATACTGTAAGTAGTATAGACATAGTCACATAGTATAGTTTTTAAACGATATTTTGACAATTATTTACAGTTTAAAAAAATTCAAGCCTAAAATCTTACTTGAATGGACCTTCTCCCAATTCAATTCCTTTCTTCTCACAGTACATTGTGGATATGTTTGCAATGACTGTCTTAAAATTGTCTTTGTCTCGTACAAACTATATTGGTGGAGAAAATCGTGGGAAAGTTTAAATTTGTGTGTTTTGTATTTCTTTGTTCTTTTCACCACTAACTTTAGAGTATTTTTTTTACCTTATATGGGTCGTAACAAGATAGATATTTGTGGATGTAAACTTCTTGGCCTGGTGCTGGGGTCGTAATTTCGGGTTCTGGAGTACTTGGAGGAGGAGTTGTTCTCAAACCATCTGGAATTTTAAAAATATTTATATTTAATTCGCGAGTTAGTTGAGAACCAGCTATGCTTTTAAATTTGTGACAGTCATTTTCTACATACCTAAATCAAAAAGATTGATGTCAAATCCTGCAATAGTCATAGCCTGTACGCCATTTGTCCTAGGCCTTGGTTCAGCATGAAAATATATAAAAGTTCCATGTTCACTCAAAGCTTGTATCGTTTCATTCACAGTCCAAGAAAGGAGTAAAGCTTGACTACTCATAAAAACTTTGTTGAATATTTCGCCTGTTAAAACTGTCCCATTTAAATACTCCTCGTACATCAGTGGAAGCTCGGAAACAAGAAGGAAATCTCCATTTTGTCCATCTAGCTGGAAAGTGTTAATGTCAAGTTGTATGCTATGATCTAAACTCCAAATCACATCGATTCTTTGCTCATTGTTTGGATAGTCGAATTCTGATGATAGGAGTTGGTCTTGAAAGTTGCGGATTATGAGACTTGAGTTTACTACCGGAGCAGTAAAAGATGTGATTAATAAAAAAAAGAAAACGATCTTGAGCAATGACTTCATTGCTAGAAAGTTAAATTGTAGCCAAAGGCTGCACTACAGTAAATGAAATTACTCAAGTTGAAATCGTGGTAATTAACTGAATGCCAGTTCGTTTTACTCACTGGAAATTAATGTGGTAAAAATGGAGTCGAGTTATGGATGTCATTGTGGGGAAATGTTTCTTATCTTATCTGAAAGGCAAAACGATAGTGTTCGATATTGTTTTTAAGTAATGCGTATTGTGATTGTCATCACCTGGCATTGTATTATATTATGCATGAGATATGACGTGAGACCCGAGATGAAGAATATGCAAAAGATTGAGTAAATTCGGTCATTCTGAAACTGTACTTTATTTTTTTTGGATATGTAGAATGAAAACGTATCGTGTCACAAAAGATAAATAGAAATCGAAACCAATGCCAAAATTAAATATGTTCTAATTGAAAAACAGCTGGGAGAAGAATTTTTTAAAGGAAAAAGTAATGAATGCACGTGAACAACGTATTCATCAGTCCTTCATTCTGCAAACGGGAAAATCGTAATCATTCATGAGTGAAATGTTAAACAGCACACAGGTAAAATTTTCGTACCAGCACCATCTCATAAAGTTAGCTTGTTAAGCAAAAGAAACACACTCACACACACTATTTATTTCCATAATAATAGTTTATTTTCCAATTTCGTCATTTTTTTTTATCAAATACAGAGTCAAACCTACAAGCAGATAGTACGCACCGCGCAGTCTAGTTAATGAAAACTTGAATTGCATGTAAAAGTTGAGTTTGGACGACATAGTAAGAGTTTTTATGTTCACACTCACAGCTTTTTAGTTCCTTGGCATTTCGTTTTGAAGAGACTACAGAATTTTTAACATTAACTAGGTTCTACTGATAGAATTATTTGGGAATGTGGTCACTCTTATTGGAATTGAGAAGGAGGTTAGTTACTAGCTACTCTAAAACTATACAAAGATTTTAAGACAATGCCGAATGGTTTGACAGAAGCTCACAACTGGTCAAATTCTTTGGATTGATTGGATGTTATACAAACTACCTATAGCTACTAAAGATGAAGTAGACAGTTCCCGAGTTGAATTTTCGTAATAATATCTTCGTTTGGTCCGATCACTCCCATTGGACTATAGTTTGGAGACAAAAATGACCCTAGAAGGGTCACAGTTAAAGAAAGCACCGTAAGGCAATGAGGTTTCAAGTTTACATAATCACACGTAGCACAACTTTAGTTACGGTGATTTACATTGTCATTAGATCATGCTCAAACTTTTGCAAAAAGAGATCTTAACAAAACAAGGCAAACAATCAGTAACCCGCATATACAGATAACAGCAAGTTTTGATGGTTACAAGATAAAATAATAATAATAACAAAGGCAATTCTTTCATTCAATCTAATAAACTAATAGGCTAACTATAGGATCCTGTGTTAAGTACAGTATTACAATTTGTGGTTCAAATATAAACCATGAACTTTACTAAAAGCTACTTTTCTAGGAACAGCATAATTGAAAGTTATATGCAGTAAAACAAAACGAAAATGCAAAAGAGACTAATATCATCACGCCGAAAGTAATGTGAGATAAATCAGTTTTCTTTACATGTGCTCAGGATGATTGCGAATGCAGTCAATGATTTCTTTTGCCTCCATCTTTCCAGTACAAATGTTGTGAATTGCGGTGAATAGTGGAAATCTAGTACAAAAAAGTAAATCAGTCATTCGTTAACTTTTTGGGGAGGGGGAGTAAAAAAAGCATTCATATTACATATTAGGGGTGTTCACGAGCACCGGGGTAACGCGGTAACAGGGTAAAAGGGTAACTTTTCTCCATTTAAATACATTGCAAAAAGTTACCCTAATACCCTTATACCCCGTTACCCCGGTGCTCGTGAATACCCCTATTAT
>Ga0210040_10002595_pt1 | contig 25341 bp, 20 predicted proteins | sample CryGeyCG12114_NA_FD_185462 | JGI IMG/M metagenome (GOLD analysis project Ga0210040, IMG submission 185462) | Groundwater microbial communities from aquifer - Crystal Geyser CG19_WC_8/21/14_NA (SPAdes) (version 2) | ecosystem: Environmental > Aquatic > Deep subsurface > Groundwater | place: USA... | reverse complement strand
GGTCGCCGACTACTTCCGCAAGTACCAGGGTGCGCAGAGCCACCTCGACGCGATCCTGCACAGCCTCCGCAACGGCCAGGACGAGCTGACCCGCGACAACGTCGCGCTCAACCTCGAGAAGCAGAACCTCTGGACCGTGATGGGCCGGCTGAACGCCTACATCTACGTCGCCGAGCAGCTCGACGGCCGGCTCGAGGAGAAGATCGCCGAGCTCGAGCTGATCGACCCCGAGCGGGCCAAGGCCCTGAGCCAGGACGTGCTGTTCTACGTCCGCCAGAAGCACCAGGACCTGCTCACCCAGCTCGCGGTGTCGATCCAGAACTACCTGGCGATCGACGTGATCATCAAGAACAACATCGAGCTGATCAAGGGCGTCGACCGGGCGTCCACGACCACGGTGTCGGCCCTGCGCACCGCCGTGATCGTCGCCCAGGCGCTCAACAACCAGAAGCTGGTCCTCGACCAGATCACCGCCCTGAACGAGACGACCTCGGACCTGATCCTGCGCACGTCGGAGCTGCTGCGCGACAGCTCGGCCTCGATCCAGAAGCAGGCGGCCTCGGCGACGGTCGGGCTGCCGCAGCTCCAGGCCGCGTTCGCGAACATCTACCAGACCATGGACTCGATCGACGCGTTCAAGGCCGAGGCGCTGACCTCGATGGGCGCGACGATCGGCGCCCTGGAGTCGGAGGTGGCGAAGTCGCGCAGCTATCTCGATCGCGTCTCACGCTCGGACGCCAACGCCGCCTCGGGAGCGCTCGAGCTCGGCGACTCGGACTGACGACCAGGACGGGTGGTCGGGGCGGGCGATGAGCCTTCGGGACTGGTGGGACCGGGTCAACGGGCGCGCTCCGGAGCCCGCGGCCGACGAGGTCGTCCTCGACCACGTGCCCACGGAGGCCGACCTGCTCGCCGCGCTCGACGCCACGGATGCCTCGGTCGCCGGCGGCGCCGTCCCCGCACCGGTCGCCTCCCGCGTCCGCCGCATCACCCGGACGGTGCGCGAGACGCTGCCGCGCGTACGCAACCTCGGTCTGGGCAGCGCGGAGGCGTACGCGGTGACCGCGACGGCGACGGACTACCTGCCCGAGGCGCTGCAGGCGTACACGCGGCTGCCGCGGCAGTGGGCCGACTCCCGGCCGGTCGACGGCGGTCGGACCTCGCTGATGCTGCTGATCGACGCGCTCGACCTGCTGGCGAGCTCCATGGACTCCATCCTCGACGCGGCCGTCCGGGTCGACGCCGATGCGCTGGTCGTGCAGGGACGGTTCCTGCAGGCCAAGTTCGGGCACGCCTCCGCGGACCCCTGGGCCGGCCCCGGGCTCGGCCCTTCGACGGGCTCAGGAGGAGCGCTGTGAACCCTCCTCCCTCCGACACCGGCGGGCTCCGCGCGTCGATGGAGGCGGCCCTCGCCCGGATCGCCGCGCTGCGGCAGGCCTCCGACGAGATCGCCACGCCCGGCCCGCCCGGGCTCAACCCGCTGGACGTGGTCGGCGACCCGGCCGCCGGCGCGGTCAAGTTCCCCGGGATCGGTGCCGGCACGGGCTCGCTGCCCCCCGCACCGAGCTCGGAGACCCCGGCCACGTTCCCCGAGCCCTTCGACAAGCTCAGGACAGGCTCTGTCGAAGGGCCTGAGGACGTCGGTCCGGCGCCGGTCACGGGCTCAGCGGAACCCGCCCTTCGACAGGCTCAGGGAACGACATCAGGGGCGGCCTCCGAGCCGGAGAAGACCGTCGAGGAGCTGCTCGCGGAGCTCGACGCGCTGACCGGGCTCGCCGAGGTCAAGGGCGAGATCCACCGGCAGGTGGCGCTGCTGCGCGTCGAGAAGATGCGGGCCAGGGCCGGGCTCAGGTCGGCGACGATCACCCGGCACCTGGTGTTCGTCGGTAACCCGGGGACCGGCAAGACCACGGTCGCCCGGCTGGTCGGCGGCATCTACGCCGCGCTCGGCCTGCTCACCCAGGGCCAGCTGGTCGAGGTCGACCGGTCCGAGCTCGTCGCCGGCTACCTCGGCCAGACCGCGCTCAAGACCGCGGAGGTCGTCGCCTCGGCGGCCGGCGGGGTGCTGTTCATCGACGAGGCCTACAGCCTGGCCGGGGACTCCTACGGCCAGGAGGCCGTCGACACCCTGGTCAAGGAGATGGAGGACCGCCGCGACGACCTGGTGGTCATCGTCGCCGGCTACCCCGGCCCCATGGTGGGCTTCGTCGGGCAGAACCCGGGGCTGTCGAGCCGGTTCCGCACGACCCTGGAGTTCGCCGACTACTCCCCCGACGAGCTGCGGCAGATCCTCGCCTCGATGGCGACCGGCGCGGACTACGACCTGGAGCCCGGTGCGGCCGAGCGGTTCGACGCGCTGCTGGCCGCCACGCCGCGCGGTCCGACCTTCGGCAACGCCCGCTTCGCCCGGAACGTGCTCGAGGCCGCGATCGGGCGGCAGGCCTGGCGGCTGCGCGAGGTGGCCGAGCCGACCGTGTCCCAGCTCCGCGGCCTGACCCCCGACGACCTCGGGGACGACCCGTCCCCGCCGGTCACGGACGGCTTCGTGCTCGGGATCGGCCCGGACGGACCTCCGGCAGGCGATGCTGGACCTCCTCAGACGTCCCAGACGGCCGCAGAGCCGAGCGAGGAGCAGCCCGGGTGAGCCAGCCGTCGTCCGCGACCGCGCCCGTACGCCGCGGCTCGGCACCCGCGCCGGTCGCGACCGCTCCCGCACGCGTCGCACCCGTCGACCTGGGCGCGACGCCCGCGGAGGTCGCCTCGCCGGCGGGGAGCACGCCCGCACGGCTGCGTCGGCTCCGGCTCATCGTCGTCGCGAGCGGTGTGGTCCTCGCGATCCTCGGCACGGCGGCCATGGCCCTGCTGACCCTCACGCTCCGCCAGGCCGGGAACGACGTCGAGCAGCTCGTCCGCGTGCAGACGATCGAGACCGACCTGCTGGTGGCCGACGCGAACGCGACGAACACCTTCCTCGTGGGTGGCCTGGAGTCCCCGCAGCGCCGGGCCGCGTACGACGCCGCGCTCGCCGAGGTCGCCGCGCTGGTGCCCCAGGCCGCCCGGGCGCAGCCCGCCGACGCCGCGGCGCTGGCCGCCCTGAACGCGCACGTCCTCGACTACACCGGCCTGGTCGAGGCGGCGCGGGCGAACAACCGGCAGGGGCTGCCCGTCGGCGCGCAGTACCTGCGCCAGGCCAGCAACGGGCTGCGCGCCGACGCGCTCCCGGTCGCCGACACCCTCGTCCGGGCCGACACCGAGCGCGCGACCTCGGCGCTCAGCACCGGCTGGGGGTGGGTGCTGCCGCTGCTCGGCCTGGGTGCGACGGCCGTATTCGTGGTGGTCCAGGTGCGGGTCGCGCGGCAGTTCAAGCGTCGGGTCAACGCCGGGCTCCTCGTCGGCTCGCTCGTGCTGGTCGGGCTGTCGCTGGCGTCCCTGGTCGCGCTCGTCGCCCTCGCGGTGTCGGTGAGCGCTGCCCGCAGCGACTTCGACGACGTCAACGACGCGGGAACGGCTCGTGTCCAGGCCAACCTGGCGAAGTCCTCGGAGAGCCTCACGCTGATCGCGCGCGGCTCGGGGCAGCCGTACGAGGACTCCTGGCGCGCCTCGGGCGCGCAGGTCACCGACCGGCTGTCGGGGATCCGCGACGCGTCGGTCTTCACCGGCGAGTGGGACACCTACGCGGCGGTCCACGCCAAGATCCGCAGCCTCGACGACGGCGGGTCGTGGGACGACGCCGTCGGGCTGGCCGTCGGGTCGGGTCAGGGCTCGTCGAACGCGGCCTTCGCGCCCTTCGACCAGGCCGTCGCCTCCTTCGTCTCCGGCACCGGCGCCGGCGCGGTCGCGAGCCTCCGCGGCCACCAGGCCGGGCTGGTGCTCGGCTGCCTCCTGACCTTCCTGGCCGGTCTCGGTGCGGCCTGGTCCGGCAGCCGCGGGATCGCGGCGCGGCTGCGGGAGTACCGGTGAGCGCGCGTCGCGGCGCCCCTCGGGGCCTGCTCGCCACCGCGGTGCTGACCCTCTGCACGCTGCTGCCGGCGTGCGCGGTCTTCGGCACCGACCAGACCACCGTCCCGGCACCAGCCGCCTCTCCGACCCCGACCGCCGCAGCTCAGGCCGCCCCCGCCCGGTGCGCCGACGCCACCACCTCGTACGCCCCGAGCGACCTGACGAGCAGCGCGGACCTCCCGCCCGGCTCGACGATGGCCAAGATCAAGAAGCGGGGCCGTCTCCTCGCCGGGGTGTCGGCCGACAGCTACCTCCTCGGCGCGCGTGACCCGCTGAGCGGCAAGATCCAGGGCTTCGACATCGACTTCGTGCGGGCGATGGCCAAGGCCATCCTCGGGGACGAGAACCGCTACCAGCTCGTGGTGATCACCGCCGCCCAGCGCATCCCCGCGCTTCAGTCGGGCCAGGTCGACCTCGTCGCGCGGGCGATGACCATGAGCTGCGACCGCTGGAAGCAGATCGCCTTCTCGTCGGAGTACTACCGGGCCGGGCAGAAGATCATGGTCCGGCAGGGCTCTCGGGCGAGGACGCTCGCCGACCTGGCGGGTCAGCGGGTGTGCGCGCCGCTGGGCACCTCGAGCATGGACAACCTCGTCCGCCTGCAGCCCAGGGCGGTCGCGGTCGGCTCGGACAGCCACACCGGTTGCCTGGTGCTGTTCCAGCAGGGCAAGGTCGACGCGATCACCGGTGACGACACCGTGCTGGCCGGGCTTGCCGCGCAGGACCCGTACGCCGTGGTCCCGAAGCAGGAGCCCTTCACCGCCGAGCCGTACGGGCTGGGCGTCAACGCGAAGAACGTGGACCTGGTCCGCTTCGTCAACGCCCGCCTCGCCCAGATGCGCGCCGACGGGGAGTGGACGACGATCTACGACCGGTGGTTCGTCGGGCCGCTCGGCCCGGCCCCGGCGCCGCCGAGGGCCGTCTACGGGCGGTCCGCGTGACGGGCACGGCCACGACGCACGGCAGCGTCCCGCCGGGCGTGCCGGCACCGCCGGCCCCCGGCCGGCTCGGGGAGGCGCTGGACCCCCAGGCCGCCCTGACCTACCTCGAGGCCCTCGGCGACTGGCTGGCCCGTCGGCGCGAGGAGCTCGACGCGCTGGACCGCGAGGTGCTCGCCTCCGCCGACCCGGCCCGCCACACCGGCGACATCACCCTGGCCATGGCCCTGTGGCAGGCGGTGGCCGACCGCGAGGCCTCGTTGCGCGCGGTCTGGGGCTCCGGCCGGGTCGGGCGCGACGAGCGCGAGCGGATGGCGACGCTGGTCTGGGGCCGGCGGGACACGACGGGCTCGAGCGGTCCCGGGCAGGGCAGCCCCCTGGCGCTGTCCGTGCCCGAGGCCTGCCGCCTGGCCGACGCGGTGGTCGGGGAGCTCCGGGAGGGTCTTGGTCTGGACCCCTCCGGGGCGCAGACGAACGCCCGCGTCGCGGCCCTGCGGGCCCAGATCGAGCGGTTGCGCGACCAGTCGGCCCTCGAGCCGGCCGGGTCGCCGCGGCGCCGGGCCACCGAGCAGGTGTCCACGCTCGCCGCCCGGCTGTCCGCGGCGGTGGACAAGGCCGCACGCGGCGGTGACGTCGGCGGCATCCTCGGACCCATCGAGGTCGAGGCCGCCACGCTGGAACGCGACCTCATCGTCGGCGGCGCCCGCCGCCGCGAGGCCGGTGCCCTGGTGGCCCGGGTGCGCGACCTGCGAGCCGACCTCGGCCGCCGCGCCGCCGCGCTGCGCACCCTCGCGGACCGGTGCGTGGCGACCGTCGAGGAGGCGCCCCGCTACGCCGTGCCCGACGTCGAGGCCCTCGGCCCGCTGCCCAACACGGTCGCGGCGATCACCGTCTACGAGCACCGGCTCGACCTCGTCGGGCGCGCGCTCGCGGTCGCCGAGCAGGCGTACGGGCAGGCGCTGCGGGACCACGACGACCGGGAGATGCGGCTCGCGGCGCTCCAGGTCCTCGCCGAAGCCCTCGGCCAGGCCGACGAGCCGGACCTACGGCGCGCGTACGCCATGGCCCGCGCCGCGCTCGACGCCCGCCCGTCCCGGGCCGCGCTGAGCGAGCAGCTCGTCACCCTGTACGCGACCTACCTCGAGGCCCTGCGCCTCGAGGCCCAGCACCTCGAAGCCGCGCACCTCGACAGCCCGCGACCCGGCAGCCCGCACCCCGACAGCCCGCACCCCAGCAGCCCGTACCCCAGCAGCAGGGAGGCCCGATGACCGCGACCACGGTCGGACCGGCGTGCACGCAGCCCGGCTGCACCGGGACCGTCGTGGACGGCTGGTGCGACGTGTGCGGCAGCCCGCAGGTGGCGTCGGCACCACCCCCGGCCGCGTCCAGCACCGTCGGCCCGCCCCCCGCGGTCGCCTCGGGCCGCTGCACCCGGCCCGGCTGCGGCGGGACGTTCGTCGACGGGTGGTGCGACGTCTGCGGGTCGCCCGCGCCGAGCGGCTCCGAGGGCGGCCCCGTCCAGCAGGTCGAGTCGGCCGGGTCGGCCAAGGCCCCGGCCGGTGTCACCTCCTCCCTGACCCGGGGCTCCAGCCGGCTGGGTTCCGTGGTGCTGGGGTCCTCCCGCCTGACCGCCGGCCCGTCGCGCGCCACCCGGCGCGTCGGCAGCGGGTCGCAGCGGCTCCGGGCGGCGCGGCTCGGCGCCGGTCTCACCCGTGTCCCGCCCGCCCCCGTCGTCGACGCCGCGAACGTCGTCCTGGTCGACGCCTCGGTCCCCGAGAACAAGCGGTTCTGCGCACGCTGCGGCAAGCCGGTCGGCCGGGCCCGCGAGGGCCGGCCCGGACGCCCCGAGGGCTTCTGCGCGAGCTGCGGCGCGCCGTACTCGTTCACTCCCAAGCTGAAGGCCGGGGACCTCGTCGCCGGCCAGTACGCGGTCGCCGGCGCCCTGGCGCACGGTGGGCTGGGCTGGATCTACCTGGCGCGCGACCGGAACGTGTCCGACCGCTGGGTCGTGCTCAAGGGCCTGCTCAACTCGGGCGACCCCGACGCCCTGGCCGCCGCCATCGCCGAACAGCAGTTCCTCGCGGCGGTGGAGCACCCGAGCATCGTCGAGATCTACAACTTCGTCACGCACGAGGGTGCGGGCTACATCGTCATGGAGTACGTCGGTGGCGTCTCGCTCAAGCAGATCCTCAAGGAGCGCATGCGGGCCAACGGCGGCGTCTTCGACCCGCTCCCGGTCGACCAGGCGCTGGCGTACATCCTCGAGGTGCTGCCCGCCTTCACCTACCTGCACGACCTCGGCCTGGTCTACTGCGACTTCAAGCCCGACAACCTCATCCAGGTCGGTGACGCGGTCAAGCTGATCGACCTCGGCGGCGTACGGCGGATCGACGACGAGGACTCAGCGATCTACGGCACCGTCGGCTACCAGGCCCCCGAGGTCGCCCGGCTCGGGCCCAGCGTGGCGTCGGACATCTACACCATCGGGCGGACGCTGACGGTCCTGATGACCGAGTTCCGCGGCTACCAGACCACCTACGTCGCCAGCCTCCCGTCGGTCGCCGACACCCCGGTGCTCGCCTCCCACGACTCGCTGCACCGGCTGCTGCTCAAGGCCTGCGCGCCCGACCCGGCCGACCGCTTCAGCTCCGCCGACGAGCTGCGGGTGCAGCTGCTCGGCGTGCTCCGCGAGGTCGTCGCCGCCCACACGCCCGGGACGGCGCTGACCTCGGCCGCGTCGGTGCTGTTCGAGGCGCCGGCCATCACCGGCGGGCTGCTCGAGGCCGGCGACCTGCCGTCCCTGCGCGTCGACACCACCGACCCCCAGCACTCCTGGCTCAGCCTGGTCAGCGTCGAGGACCCGGCCGAGCGCCTGGCGCTCCTGCAGGGCGCGCCGGCGCAGAGCCCCGAGGTGCTGCTCGCGTCGGCACGGGCCGCGCTCGAGCTGCACCGACCCGACCTCGTCGCCTCGGCCGTCGACCAGATGCTCCACGCCGACCCCTGGGAGTGGCGGGCGGTCTGGATGAGCGGGCTGGCCGCGCTCGAGGCGCGCGACCCCGCGGCCGCCCAGTCGGCGTTCAACGCGGTCTACGGCCAGGTCCCCGGAGAGCTGGCGCCCAAGCTGGCGCTGGCCCTGGCCTGCGAGCAGGGCGGCGAGCCGGACGTGGCCGAGGGCCTCTACACGACGTGCGCCGGCACGGACGCGAACTACGTGGCCGCCGGGGCGTTCGGGCTGGCCCGGCTCCGGGAGGCCCGGGGCGACGTGGCCGGCGCGGTCGCCGCCCTCGACCTGGTGCCGTCGACGAGCCGCGCCTTCAGCGACGCCCGCCGGCTGCGGGCGGTCGCGCTGGCCGGCCCCTCCGCCGACCTGCCCCAGCTGGACTCGGCGCTCGGCAGCCTCGAGGGCGCCCGGCTCGACCCGCACGACCGCGGGCTGCTGACCGCCGGCATCCTCGAACGGGCCCTGGCCCGCGCCGTGGACGCCCCCTCTGGTCCTGGAGCACCTCAGAACCTCACCGTGGGCCGGTACGCGGCGCAGCCGGACATGCTGCGCGACGGGCTCGAGGCGACCTATCGTGAGCTGGCCCGCAGCGAGGACGACGAGGCCCGCAGCCACGCCTGGGTGGACCGAGCCAACGCCGTACGAAGGTGGACCCTGCGATGACCGAGACCGTGCCCGACCCCGGTGCCCCCACCGCGGCGACGCCGGGCGCCCCGCTCGCCTGCCCGGTCTGCGGCGCCGCCGTCGAGCCGGGCCAGGCCTTCTGCGAGTCGTGCGGCTCCGCGCTCACGAGCACCGGCGCCGCTCCGCCGGCAGACCCCGGCCTGACCGTGGTCGAGCAGGACGTCGCCATCGAGATCACCCGACCGACGTCGACCACCGGGTCTGCGACCACGGAGGCGCTGGTCCCCGCGGCCCGCTGCCTGTCGTGCGGCAGCGAGGTCGGCGAGGACGGCTACTGCACCGTGTGCGGGACGAAGGCGCCGATCCCCCGCGACCACTACGTCGAGCAGCCGGCCACCTGGGTCGCGGCCGTCTGCGACCGCGGGGTCAAGCACCACCGCAACGAGGACGCCACCGCCGTCGACGCGGAGCCGGAGCCGGGCTCGCGCGCGGTGCTCGTGGTCTGCGACGGCGTGTCCACGTCCACCGACTCCGACATCGCCTCGCTGGCGGCGGCCCGGCGCGCCCGCGACGTCCTCGTCGCGCTGCGGCCCACCGGGCTGCCCAACCCCGCGAGCCGGGCGGGTGCGGTCGCCGACGCGATCGAGACCGCCGTGGCCCAGGCGAACGAGGCCGTCCTGGCCGCGACCCCGGCCGACGGCCCGGACGCCGCCGCCTGCACCTTCGCCGCCGCCGTGGTCGAGGGCGACCTGGTCGTGTTCGGCAACGTCGGGGACAGCCGGGTCTACTGGCTGCCGGACCCCGGTGGTTCCGGCCTGGGTGCGCAGCCGACCGAGCTGAGCCTGGACGACTCCATGGCCCAGGCCCGGATCGCCATGGGCGTCGACCGGGTCACCGCCGAGACCGGCCCGCAGGCGCACGCCATCACCAAGTGGCTCGGCCGCGACGCGCCCGACACCGTCCCGCGTACGGGGTCGGTCCTCCTCGGCCACCCGGGCTGGGTCCTCGTGTGCTCCGACGGGCTGTGGAACTACTGCTCCGAGGCCGCCCGGCTGGGTGAGCTGGTCACCTCGCTCTCGGGCGCCACCGCCTCCCCGCTCGAGCTCGGCGAGGCGCTCGTCCGCTGGGCCAACGCGCAGGGCGGACGCGACAACGTCTCGGTGGCCCTCGCCCGGCACTGAGCCGAACGGTCCGCCTCCGCTTCGCTCCGGCGCTCCGGGCGCTCTGACCCGATGTCTTCCTCCTTCGCGCGGACGACGAGAAGCGTGTCGTCCTCGCTCAGTCGTCCAGACACCGGCGCGCCCGTCGGTCGTGGTCCAGCCGCGCGCTCCGACTCGTGGAACCCTCTCGCTTGCCATACTGATCGATCAACACCCTCAACCAGGAGGTCCAGCGCCGATGGCGGAGTTCGCCGCGACCGTCTACCAGAACGAGTTCCTGCCCGAGGGCGGCACCGACGTCAACGCGATCGTCACGATCACCTGCGCCCAGGTAGGCGCAGCCGGGACGGCGGGACGCACCGGCTCGGGCGACGCGGGCGAGATCATCATCGTCGACACCTCCGGCTCGATGGGCCGGACGCGGATGGAGGCGGCCAAGCAGGCCGCCGACGCGGCCCTCGACCAGATCGCCGACGGCACCTGGTTCGCGGTGGTCGCGGGGACGCACCAGGCCTACCTCGCCTGTCCCCCGGTCCGTTCCGGTCCCGGGATGGTCGTCATGGACGCGAACCGGCGCTTCCAGGCGCACCAGGCGGTGCAGCAGCTCCGGGCCGACGGCGGCACGGCGATGGGTCAGTGGCTGACGCTGGCCGGGCGGCTGTTCGACTCCGTCGGCGGGCCGGACGGGCGCGGGCTGACCAAGCGGCACGCCATCCTCCTCACCGACGGCGAGAACCACAACGAGACGCCCGACCAGCTCAGCGCCGCGATCGCGGCGGTCGCCGGCCGCTTCCAGTGCGACTGCCGTGGCGTCGGCGTGGACTGGCAGGTCGCCGAGGTGCGCCGGATCGCGCAGGCGCTGCTGGGGACCGTCGACATCGTGCCCGAGCCTCGCGCGCTGCGCGCCGAGTTCGCCGCGCTGATGCAGGCGTCCATGGCCCGCGGCATCGCCGCGGCCGACCTGCGGGTGTGGACCCCGCAGGGCGCCTCGCTGCTGTTCGTGCGCCAGGTCTCGCCCTCCGTGGAGGACCTGACGGCGCGCCGGACCGACGTGAACGCCCTCACCGGGGCCTACCCGACGGGGTCCTGGGGCGACGAGTCCCGTGACTACCACGTGGCCGTACGGCTGCCGGCCAAGACGCTGGGCCAGGAGCAGCTCGCCGCCCGCGTGCAGCTGGCGGTGGGGCCGGACGTGGTCGCCCAGTCGCTGGTCAAGGCGCGGTGGTCCGACGACGAGGGGCTGACCACGCGCATCAACCCCGAGGTCGCCCACTACACCGGACAGACCGAGCTCGCGGACGCGATCCAGGAGGGTCTGGCCGCCAAGGCGGCGGGCGACGAGGCGACGGCGACGACCCGGCTCGGCCGCGCGGTCCAGCTGGCCGCGGCCACGCAGAACGCGGAGGCGACGACCCGGCTGCGCAAGGTCGTCGACATCGACGACCCCGAGACCGGGACCGTACGGCTGCGCCGGGACGTCGAGAAGGCCGACGAGATGGCGCTCGACACCGCTTCCACCAAGACGACGAGGATCCGCTCGTGACCAGGTGCCCCAACGGCCACCTCACCAGCACCGTCGACTACTGCGACGTGTGCGGGGCCCCGCTGGACGTGGCCGCTGGTCAGGGGGGTGCCTCGGCCACGGCAGCAATCGGGGGCGCCGAGCCCGAGGTCGGTCCCGCGCCGAGCCTCGACCCCTGTCCGAGCTGCGACCTCCCGCACGGGCCGGACGCGTTGTTCTGCGAGAGCTGCGGCTACGACTTCACGACGGGCACGATGCCCCGTCCGCTCGACCCGCCCGCGGGGGTCGACCCCGCCCCTCCGGCCGCCGCCCGGCCCGCCGCGTCCATGGTGACCGGGCAGCCCGACGCCGGCCCCGGACCGGGTCCGGACGAGTCCGGGCTGCCCGACGTCCCCGCGCCCCCGAGCCTGGGCCGCTGGGTCGTCGAGGTCTGGGTCGACCCGGCCTGGTACACCGAGTCGCAGAGCTCGGACCCGATGCCGTCGGCGGGGCCACCACGTTCGGTGGTGCTCACGAGCCGGTCGGGTCTGGTCGGTCGCCCCTCCACCAGCCGGAACATCCACCCCGACGTCGACTGCGCCGAGGACAGCGGCGTGAGCCGGCGCCACGCGCAGCTGACCACCGACGGCACCCGCTTCTGGGTCGAGGACCTCGAGTCGGCGAACGGCACGTTCGTCGCGCCGTCGGGCGGACCGCTGCCCAAGGACCCCGTCCCCGTCGGCGCCAAGCAGGAGCTCGACGCGGACGACCGCGTGTACGTCGGGGCGTGGACCCGGCTCGTCGTCCGACCGGCCACCGAGGACGAGTTCTAGCGGTCGGCCACCTGCCGGTACGGATGCCGGCTCCGCCGGGCGCGAACACATCCGTGGTCCCAGCCCCCGGTGTGGCACCGTGGGTCCTCGGTCGTCGGGGGTCCACCCCGGGCCCGGTCAAGAACGTCGAAGGAGCTCCGTGGAGATCAAGGTCGGCATCCAGTACGTGAACCGCGAGGTCGTCGTCGACACCGACGAGAGCGCTGCCCAGGTGGAGAAGTCGTTCTCCGACGCCGTCGCCAACGGCGCCGTGCTCACCCTCACCGACAACCGCGGGCGCCGGGTCATGATCCCGGGCGACAAGATCGCCTACATCGAGCTCGGCGAGGAGAACGCCCGCAGGGTGGGGTTCGGCAGCCTGTAAGAGCTGTGTCGTGAGGGGGGCGACCCCCCACACCCCCCGACTGCGCTCCACTCGCTGGCGCTCGCGAAACGCGAACACCATCGTGAGGGGGGCGACCCCCCACACCCCCCGACTGCGCTCCACTCGCTGGCGCTCGCGAAACGCGAACACCATCGTGAGGGGGGCGACCCCCCCACACCCCCCGACTGCGCTCCACTCGCTGACGCTCGCGAACGCGAATGCCCGTCAGGGCTGTAGGCCGAGCCGCCGCAGCCGGGCCGCGTGGTTGTCGACGAGGCGCGAGAAGGTGCGGTTGACCGCGACCACGTCGACCCCCTCCGCGCCCATCAGCAACGCGGTGAGGCCGGCGCGGTCCAAGTCACGCGCTGCGCCTGACTCAGTGCCTCCCGACGAGGCGTCGTCCCCACAGCGCCAGGCGGCCCGCGACCCGCGGGTCCGCCTCGATGCCGGCCAGCGCGTGCTCGACCACGAAGTCGTCCTGCCCGCGGTCGGAGAGCACCTCGTCGATCAGGGTCCGCGTTGCCGGGTCGCCCGGGACGGCGACCGCGGCGCAGAGGTCGTCGGCGAAGCCGCTCCCGACGTAGACCCACATCAGGCCCTCGAGCCAGTCCTGGGGACGGGTGCGGGCGTGGAAGTCGTCGAACGCCCGGTGGAACGGCGCCATCGCCTCGGTGAGGTCGGCTCCGAGCTCGCCGAGCCGGTCGCGGACGGGCTCGAGGTGGTCGACCTGACGTGCGGCCAGGGTCGCGAGGGCCAGCTTGTCGGGCAGGATCGGGGCGCCGGCGCCGTCCTGAGCCAGCCGCTCGAACGCGGTCAGGGGCCGTACGCGATGGCGCCGAGCAGGTCGACGGTGCCCGCGGCGTTCCTCGTCGGTGACCCGGAGAGGCCTGGCTCGTGCGGGCCCCGGTCACGTCGGCCATGGCGGGCAGCCCAGGGCGCGTCCTTCCCGACCTGGCCGGACGGGGACGCGCGCCGCTTGACAGGGTCGCGGGGCCCGGACGGCTAGACTCCTTACCACAGACGCCCTACCGGCGTCCTGGCCGCCGGCCTCGGCACCGCGATCCGTTCGCGTCGTGCTGGCTCGCGCGGCCCCAGAGACTCCAGAACAGGCGAATACGCTGAATACGCAGACCGACAGCACGACCACGCCCGGAGAGGCCTTCGACGAGTCCGCCGTCGACCCCACCGTCACCACGCTCGACGGCGACCTCCTCCCCGGCGAGCCCGAGGACGAGCTCGACATCGCGCCCTCCGACGAGGCGCTCGCCGCGGCCGAGGAGGCTGACGACGCCGAGGAGCAGGTGGCGGAGACCTTCGCCGACCTGGGCGTCGCGGGGCCCATCGTCCAGGCCCTCGAGCAGGTGGGCATCGTCCACCCGTTCCCGATCCAGTCGATGGCCATCCCCATCGCCCTCTCGGGCACCGACATGATCGGTCAGGCCCGCACCGGAACCGGCAAGACCCTCGCCTTCGGCATCACCATGCTGCAGCGGTCCTTCGCCCCCGGCGAGGCCGGCTACGACGCGCTCTCCAAGCCGGGCGCCCCGCAGGGCCTGGTCGTCTGCCCGACCCGCGAGCTCGCGAGCCAGGTCAGCAAGGACCTCTCCACCGCCGCCGCGCTGCTCGACATCCGGGTGCTCACCGTCTACGGCGGCGTCGGCTACGACGTCCAGCTCGAGGCGCTCAAGAACGGCGTCGACGTCGTCGTGGGCACGCCCGGCCGGCTCCTCGACCTGGCCGACCGTCGGGTCCTCGACCTGTCGCACATCACCACGCTGGTGCTGGACGAGGCCGACGAGATGCTCGACCTCGGCTTCCTGCCCGACGTCGAGCGCCTGCTGGCCAAGACGCCGGCCTCGCGCCAGACCATGCTCTTCTCCGCCACGATGCCGTCGGCGATCGTCACGCTCGCCCGTCGCCACCTCGAGCACCCGGTCAACATCCGGGCCGAGTCCGCCGACGACGAGACGACCGTCCCGGCGACTGCGCAGTTCGTCTACCAGGCGCACATGCTGGACAAGCCCGAGATCGTGGCCCGCATCCTGCAGGCGCAGGACCGCGGCCGCGTGATGGTCTTCAGCCGGACGAAGCGGTCCGCGCAGCGGCTCACCGACGACCTCGCCGAGCGCGGCTTCGCCGTCACCTCCATCCACGGCGACCTCAACCAGGTCGCCCGCGAGAAGGCCCTCAAGCGCTTCCGCGAGGGCACCGTCGACGTGCTCGTGGCGACCGACGTGGCCGCGCGCGGCATCGACGTCACCGGGGTCACCCACGTGATCAACTACGAGTGCCCCGACGACGAGAAGACCTACATCCACCGGATCGGCCGCACCGGTCGCGCGGGTGCCTCGGGCATCGCGATCACCTTCGTCGACTGGGCCGACCAGACCCGGTGGAAGGTGATCAACAACGCGCTCGGGCTCCCGTTCGAGACGCCGGAGGAGACCTACTCGACCTCCGCGCACCTGTTTCACGACATGGGCATCGACCCCAAGGCGAAGGGCCGGCTGAACGAGCCCACGCCCGAGCCGCCGCGGGTGCGGGAGCCCAGTGGCCGCGGCCAGGGCCGTCGCCGCAACGAGGACAGGTCCGAGAACCGGTCCGAGGGCCGGTCGGACAAGGTCGAGGCCGAGGCCAAGGCGGACGCCGGGTCCGAGGGCAAGGGCGAGAGCGCTGCCCCGAGCCGTAACCGCAACCGCCGCCGGCTGCGCAACGGCGTCGTTCCCGAGGCCGACGCTCAGACGCCGGAGACCCCGACCGCGGACGCTCCCGTGACCGACCGGGTCGTCCCGGTCGTCGAGCCGACGCAGCAGGAGGAGACCTCGGCGGCCGCCGAGACCGCTACGGTCGAGGGTGCCTCCGCAGAGGGTGACGCCACCAAGCGTCGTCGCCGTCGTCGCGGCGGTCGTGGGCGGAGCCGTGCAGACGCAGCCACCACCGACACCGGCTCGGACAGCAGCGACGCCGCCGCCACGAGCGGCGAGTGAGCTAGGCGCAGCCCGGCTGCGCTGGTCGAAGGGCCTGGTCCGTCAACGGGCCAGGCCCTTCGGCTTCGCCGTGACGACGACGTTGCTGTCGTAGCCGCCGGCACCACGGTGGTACTCCCCGCCGCAGGTGATCAGGACCAGGTGCGGGTCGCCGGTCTGGTCGAAGGCAGCGCCGCCGGTGGCGAGCGCGTTCTTCTTGATCGTCCGGATCGACGTGATCGTGTACGCAAGATGGTGCCCGCCGGGCCCGCGCAACGTGACCGTCTCGCCCTTCTTCAGGCTCAGCAGCCGGGCGAAGAAGCCGAGGCCGTCGGTCGCGGAGTCGACGTGGCCAGCCACGACCGTGTTCCCGAAGGGGTCGCCCGCCTCCGCGCTGCCGTCCCACCAGCCGACGTGCTGGACGTCCTCGGGGACCTGGAGCTCGCCGTCGCGCGTCGCGGCGGGCTGCACGGGTGCTGCGTCACCGCCGGGCAGGACGACCTGGTCGGGCACGAACGACACCCGGTTGCTCGCGGCGGGCGTGCCCACCGCCGCCGGCGGGGCCGGTCCGTCCGGCGGTGCGGCGGAAGCCGCTGCCGTGGACGGTGCATCGGGAGCAGGTCCTCCCGCTGCGGCCGGGCCGGTCCCGCCGCACGCAGCCAGGCTCAGCACCAGGGCGACGAGGCCGGCCGAGGCACCCGTACGCAGCCAGCGTGGCCCGGACCGGTGGGTCAACGAGTCAGCTTGGCGAGGAACCGTACGGCTCCCGCAGCCTCGCCGCCGGTGCCGGTGTCGACCTTCTTGGGCCGCTCGGAGCCCGACGAGCCGGTGGGGAGCACGTGCACCGCGACGTTCATCGTGTTGTTCTCAGGGTCACCGAGCGCGTACACCCGGTTCACGGCACCGCCCTTGACGGTCAGGCTGACCGGACCGAGGTAGATCGGCGACCTCTTCCCGGTCGGGGTGATCGCCACCTTGTAGGTCGCGACCGGGACGGTGAGGTCGAGCGACTGGCCGTTGGCGATGTCGGAGAACAGGACCTTGCCGTTCACCCGGATGTCCGCCGCCGGGACGGTCGCGGTGTGCGCGACGACGAGCTCGGCCTTGCCCCGCGCGACGGAGGTGGTGTCGTTGCGGAACACGGTGACGGCCGGGTCGGTCGACCCGCCGGCGGGCAGGTGCACGACGACGTCCCAGCTCGACCGGGCCTTGACGGGGAACGAGCGGCTCAGCAGCACGGTCCCGCCGTCGCTGAACGTGACCTTGCGGGAGCCGGGCTTGACCTTGAACGGGCCGACGATGGCCGCGGTCTTGACGCCCTTGGCCACCTGCTTGCCGTCCACGGTCACGTCGACGCTGCGGCCCGGCAGGCCCTGGACGACGTAGAGGCTGGCCTCGTTGGCGGCGAAGCTCGGTGCAGCGGTCAGGCCGGCGAGGCCGAGCGTGCCGCCGAGCATGAGCACCAGGACAAGGATCCGGTGCAGCGCGCGTGTGGTCATGGAAACTCCCCCGAGCTTCGAGTGGGCGTCGATGACGCCGAGCAGCACCAGGCCCCCCTGGTGCTCGACCGAGGGTACAAGTCCTGCGCGACCCGCGCAGCAACTCGGATTATTGCGTCCGGCGTACCCGGACGCAGGGGGCTTCGTCCCGGCGCGCTGCCGGACCGGGCGCTCGCGTGCGCGCGGGTAGCGTGGCGATCATGACGGAAGCCCCCCGACCCACAGCAGCCCTCGCCGGCACGTACGACCTCGCCGGCTACCAGGTCCACCGCATCGGCTTCGGCGCGATGCAGCTGCCCGGCCCGGGCGTGATGGGCCCGCCCAAGGACCACGACACCGCGATCGCGGTGCTGCGGCGCGCGGTCGAGCGCGGCGTCAACCACATCGACACGGCACAGTTCTACGGCCCGGACGTCTCGAACGCGTTGATCCGTGAGGCGCTGCACCCCTACTCCGACGACCTCGCCATCGTCTCCAAGGTCGGCGCCCGGCGTGACACCAAGGGCAGCTGGCTCCCGGCGCTGACGCCCGAGAAGGTCCGCGAGGACGTGGAGACGAACCTCCGCGAGCTCGGCACCGAGCGCCTCGCTGCCGTCAACCTCCGTCTGCAGGAGCGCCCGGTGCCCGGTCAGGCACCGCTCGAGGACCTGCTCGCCGCGATGGTGTCGATGCGCGAGGAGGGCCTCATCGCCGGCGTGGGCATCTCGACGGCCTCCCGCGACCAGGTCGCGCAGGCCATCGAGCAGGCCGGCGTCGTCACCGTGCAGAACGCCTACAGCCTGCTGGACCGCAGCGACGAGGACGTGCTCCGGCTCTGCTCGGACCACGGGATCTCCTACGTCCCCTACTTCCCGCTCGGCTCCGCGTTCCCGGGCATGCCCAAGGTGGTGGACGACGCCACGGTCCAGGCCGTCGCGCAGCAGACCGACGCCACGCCGGCGCAGGTCGGGCTCGCCTGGCTGCTGGCGCACGACGACAGCATCCTGCTCATCCCCGGCACCTCCTCGCTGTCGCACCTCGAGCAGAACCTGGCCGTGGCCTCGGTCCAGCTGACCGACAGCCAGATCGCCCAGCTGGACGCGATCGCGCCGCCGAAGTAGCGACGCCGACCCGCCCTCGGGTCAGACGGCCACACGGATCCGCTTGCGCAGCTCGTCGTAGACCTCCGGGCTGGTCGTGTTCACCCCGAGGCCGTGGTCGGTCTTGCCGGTGCCGTGGTAGTCGCTGGAGCCGGTGCCGAGCACGCCGAGCCGGTCGGCGAGCGCGCGGAGCTCGGTCCGCGCCTCGGCGTCGTGGTCCTGGTGGTCGACCTCGATGCCGTCGAGGCCGTGCTGCTCGACGAGCTCGGTGAGGAAGTCGACCGGGAGCAGCGCCGCACGGCCGCGGCCCCACGGGTGCGCGATGACCGCGACGCCGCCGGCCGCGTGGACCAGGTCGATGCCGTGCGCGATCTCGATGGCGTAGCGCCCGACGTGCGCGGGACCGCCGTCGGCCAGGAACCGGTCGAACGCCTCGGTCCGGTCGGCGACCCAGCCCGCCGCGACCAGGGCGTCGGCGATGTGCGGGCGTCCGACCGACGGCGAGGAACCGACCTGCGCCAGGACCTCCGCCTCGGTCACCGGCACGCCGAGCCCGGCGAGGAGGTCCAGCACCGGGCGCAGCCGACCGGACCGGCCCTCGCGGACCCGGACCATCTCCTGCGCCAGCGCGGCGGCCTCGGGGTCGGCCCCGTACGCCAGCAGGTGCACGCTCTGGCCCTGCCGGGAGCAGGAGAGCTCCATGCCGCGCACGACCTCGACCCCGTACGTGAGTCCGGCCGCGACGGCGCGGTCCAGCCCGTCGAACGTGTCGTGGTCGGTCAGCGCGACCACGTCCAGACCCGCCTCGTGCGCGGCCACCACCAGCTCGGCCGGGGTGTCGGTGCCGTCGGAGACGTTCGAGTGGGTGTGGAGGTCGATCCGCATGCCCCAGACCTACCACCCCTCCCCCCACCTCGCACCGGGAAGTGGCAGTCCCGGACCGATCTCGGACCGATCGGGGACCGGACCGACCACTTTCGTGAGAGGTGGAGCAGGCTCAGTCGCCGACCAGGCCCCGGACCACGCGGAGGGCGACCGAGGCCTTGGCCAGGTCGGTCGTGCCGGTGAGCACGGAGCGCAACGTCGACCGCGCGCCGCCGACACCTGGCGTCGAACGTTCCCAGGCGTCGACCAGCTCGGTCACCGCACCGCCGGCGTCCCCCGCTGCTGCGCCGGCGAGCGCACCCCCGGCCACGACCTGGGCGGTCAGCCGGGCGTGGGCCGTGTGCAGGTCGTCGCGCAGCGCGGCCCGGGCCATGGTCGACCAGCGGTCCTCGCGCGGCAGCGCGGTGATGCGGGTCATCAGGCGGTCGAGGCCGAGCCCCTGGGCCAGGGCGAAGTGCACCCGGGCCACGAGGACGGGGTCGGAACCCGCCGCGCCCGCGATGGTGACCGCGGGCAGCGCGCCGAACGCGGCGGGGAGGGCCGCCACCGCCGCGGCGAGGCCGGCCGGGACGCCCGCCGTCCGCAGCTCCTCGACGCGGTCGGCCACCCAGCCCGCCTCCCGCTCGCCGAGCACGCCCGGCACGGCGGCGATCACCGCACGGACCCCCGCCCCGAGCTCGGCGACGGTCGCGGAGATGTCCAGGGGCCGCGGTCGTTCGTTCACCAGCCAGCGGGTCGCCCGCTCCACGAGCGTGCGGATGGCGAGGCGCATCCGCGTCTGCACGTCCGCGGCGACGCTGTGGTCGAGCTCGGCGATCGCCGCCTCCAGCTCGGCCGCACCGAAGATCGTCCGGGCCACGACGTGCGCCCGCAGGAGCTCCGGCGCGCTGGCCCCGGTCTCGGAGGACAGCCGGTGGAAGCAGGTGATCCCCGCCGTGTCGACGAACGTGTTGACCACGACCGTCGTGACGATCTCGCGGTGCAGCCGATGGCGCCGCATCTGCCCGGTGTACGCGCCGCGCAGGGCCGACGGGAAGTAGGTCACGAGCCGGTCGGCCAGGTCGGGGTCGTCGGGCAGGTCGCTGCGCCCGACCTCGTCGCTCAGCACGATCTTCGTGTAGGCGAGCAGCACCGCGAGCTCGGGCGAGGTCAGCCCGCGGTTCTTGGACCGGCGGGCGTCGAGCGCCTCCTCCTCGGGCAGGAACTCCAGCGCCCGGTCGAGCAGCCCGTGGTCCTCCAGCCGCTCGATCCACTCGCCGTGCACCCGGGCCATCGACGCAGCCTGGGCCTCGGCGTTGGCCAGCGCCAGGTTCTGCGACACGTTGTGGGCGAGCACCAGCCCGGCCACGTCGTCGGTCATCGACGCCAGCAGCGTGTCGCGCCCCTGCGTGGTGAGGGAGCCGTCGGCCACGTCGGGGGCGAGCAGGACCTTGATGTTGACCTCGTGGTCGGAGGTGTCCACGCCCGCCGAGTTGTCGATGAAGTCGGTGTTGATCTTGCCGCCGCCGGACGCGTACTCCACGCGGCCCAGCTGGGTGAGGCCGAGGTTGCCGCCCTCCCCCACGCAGCGCGCCCGCAGCTGGCCGCCGTTCACGCGCAGCCCGTCGTTGGCCTTGTCCCCGACGTCGGCGTTGGTCTCGGTCTCGGCCTTGACGTAGGTGCCGATGCCCCCGTTCCACAGCAGGTCGACGGGCGCCTTGAGCGCGGCGTTGATCAGGGCGGTCGGGTCGAGCGAGACGACGTCGTCGCCCAGCCCCAGGGCCCGGCGCACCGGCTCGGTGACCGGGATCGACTTGAGGGTGCGGGGATAGACCCCGCCGCCCTCGGAGATCAGCGCCGGGTCGTAGTCGGCCCAGCTCGACCGTTCCAGCCCGAAGAGCCGGCGCCGCTCGGCGAAGCTGCGGGCCGGGTCCGGGTCGGGGTCCAGGAACAGGTGGCGGTGGTCGAACGCGGCCACCAGGCGGAGGTGCTCGCTGAGCAGCATCCCGTTGCCGAACACGTCCCCGCTCATGTCCCCGACGCCGACGCAGGTGAAGTCGTCGCTGCCCGGGTCGATCCCGAGCTCGCGGAAGTGCCGCACGACCGACTCCCACGCGCCGCGGGCGGTGATGCCCATCGCCTTGTGGTCGTAGCCCGCCGACCCGCCCGAGGCGAACGCGTCGCCGAGCCAGAAGCCCTCGTCCAGCGCGATCGCGTTGGCGATGTCGGAGAACGTGGCCGTGCCCTTGTCGGCCGCGACCACGAGGTAGGGGTCGTCGCCGTCGTGGCGCACGACGTCCGGCGGCGGCACGACGTCGAACCCACCGGCGGAGGCGACCAGGTTGTCAGTGAGGTCGAGCAGGCTGGTGACGAAGATGCGATAGCAGGCGATGCCCTCGGCGAGCCACGCCTCGCGGTCGACCGCCGGGTCCGGCAGCCGGCGCGGCACGAAGCCGCCCTTGGCGCCGGTCGGGACGATCACCGTGTTCTTGACCGTCTGCGCCTTCACCAGGCCGAGGACCTCCGTACGGAAGTCCTCCGCGCGGTCGGACCAGCGCAGCCCGCCGCGCGCGACCAGACCGAAACGCAGGTGGACGCCCTCCACGCGGGGCGCGTGCACGAAGATCTCGTACGCGGGCCGCGGCTCGGGCAGGTCACCGACCTCGCGCGACCGCAGCTTGAGGGCGAGCGCCGCACGACCCGGGCGGTAGAAGCTGGTGCGGACCAGCGCCCGCAGCACCGCCAGGAAGGAGCGGATGATCTTGTCCTGGTCGAGGCTGGACACGTCCTCGAGCGCGCTCTCCACGGCCGTCCCCAGCTCGTCGGCCCGGGCCGAGCGTTCCGCGAGGGTCAGGTCGAGCGCAGGGTCGAAGCGGATCGCGAAGAGGTCGAACAGCTGTCGGGCGATGCCGGTGTTCGCCGCGAGCGCCTGCGCCATGTAGGTCTGGCTGTAGGAGACGCCGCCCTGGCGCAGGTAGTGCCCGACCGCACGCAGCAGGCTCACCTCGCGCCAGCCCAGCCCGGCCGCCATGACCAGAGCGCAGAACGCGTCGGACTCGGCCACCCCGTCGTACGCCGCCCGGAACGCCGCCACGAACCGGTCCCGGTCGGCCGGGCCCCAGCGCGTCGCGACGGCCTGCGCCCCGCCGGGCACCGACAGGCCGAAGTCGTAGATCCAGGCGCGCTCGGACTCCCCGGCGTCGAGCTCGTACGGCCGCTCGTCGATCACGTCGACGCCGAGGCGCGACAGGTGCGGGAGGAGCTGCGAGAGCGAGAGCGAGACGTCGCGACGGAAGATCTTGAGCCGCAGGTCCGCCTCGTCGACTCCCCGCCCGGGCATCGGGTCGGGGACGTAGAGGGCCAGGGCCATGTCCGCCCCGCCCGACAGGTCGTTCAGGGCCGCGAGGTCCTGGCGGCCCTGGCGCGGCGTGTAGTCCTCCTTGTAGCCCTCCGGCAGCGCGCGGAGCAGGGCGCCGAGCCGGTCGGCCGCGCGGGTGCCCCCGAGCAGGTCGGCGAACTCGTCGTCCCACGTCCGGGTCGCCGCCGTGAGGTCGCGCTCCAGGGCGCGCAGGTCGACACCGGGGTCCAGCGTCACGGCCCGGTGCCCCGCCGGCATCCGCACGACGACGTGCAGCCGGGCCAGCACGGCGTCGGTCACCCGCGCGCTGTCGTCGATGCTCGCCCCGCCGAGACGCTCGAGGAGGACCTGCTCCATCCGGCGGCGGACGGTCCCGGTGTAGCGGTCGCGCGGCAGGTAGACCAGGCAGGACACGAACCGCCCGTACGGGTCGGCGCGCACGAACATGCGCACCTGGCGCCGTTCCTTGAGGTGGGCGATCCGTTCCACGGTCTCGGCGAGCTCGGGCAGCGGGGTCTGGAACAGCTCGTCGCGCGGGTAGGTCTCGAGGGTGTCGACGATCGCCTTGCCGCCGTGGCTGGCCAGGTCGTAGCCCGACCGTGCGATCACGCCCTCGGCCTTCTGCCGGAGCACCGGCACGCGCATCACGCTCTCGGAGTAGGCCGTCGTCGAGAACAGCCCGAGCAGCCGGTGCTCGCCGACGACCGCGCCCGAGTCGTCGAAGCGTCGGACGCCGATGTAGTCGAGGTAGGCGGGCCGGTGCACCCGCGACCGCGCGTTGTCCTTGGTGACGACGAGCAGCGCGGGAGGTCCGTCCACCCGTGGCAGCGCCGAGAACGACCCCGCGGGGTCCTCGTCGCCCTGGAGGATGCCCAGGCCGGTCCCCGGGACGGGCACGTAGCGGGCGTCCTCTCCGTCGCCGACCAGGTCGTAGTCCCGGGCGCCGAAGAACGTGAAGTGGTTGCCGGTCAGCCAGTCGAGCAGCTCGCGGGCCTGGTCGGCCTCACCCCCGACGCCGCCGTGCGCCCCCGCCATGACCTGGCCCGCGAGCTCGGTCGAGATCCGCGCGCCCCGCTCCGCCATCGCCTGCCAGTCGGCCACCGACACCCCGACGAGGTCGAGCACCTCGTGCACACCACGTTCCAGGTCGGCCGCGGCGACGTCCTCCGAGCCGAGCCGCGCGGGCGGCAGCAGCTCCAGGTGCATCCAGGACTCCTGCAGCGTGGCCGGCTGGGCGGCGGCCTCGGCCGAGCGGAGCAGGTGCTGCAGCCGACCCTGCGCGTCGCGCGTCACCAGGAACTGCGGGTGGAACACCTCGCGGATGGTCCAGCCCTGCCGCAGCACCTCCATCGTCACCGAGTCGACGAGGAACGGCAGGTCGTCGGTCACGACCTGCAGCACCGTCGCGCCCCCGAGGCCACCCGGTCCGGCTGCGCCGTCAGAGCCAGCGGCCGGGTCGAGGTCGTCGAGGTGCTCGAGCACGTCGGTCCCGCCCGGCCCGAGGACGCGGACGACGTCCTGGCCGGGCTCGCGGACCAGTGCCGCCCGGTAGTGGCTCTCGACCAGGGCCAGCAGGTCGTCGACCGTACGGTCCTCGAGGTCGGCCGGGTCGACGTGGCGGAAGTAGTGCCACATGAAGGTCGAGACCGCGTCCGGGTCCTGCCCGAGCTCGCTCGCCACCCGTCGGCCGGCCGAGGCGACCGCGGCGATCTTGTCGGTCTTGTCCTGCTCGAGCCCGACCTCGTACGTCGTCACCACACCATCCGTCCTGACCGCGGCGCTCCACGCCGGGCGCCGTCACCACGTTAGACGGTGCCGATCGTGCTGGTTCAATATCGGGATGGACATCTCGACCGACCTCGACTTCGCCGCGTCTCCGGCCCAGGTGCACGCGATGATGCTCGACCGCGGCTACCAGGAGCAGGTCTGCGTGGCCAGCGAGGCCAACCCGTGGCAGGTCGAGATCACCCCGCCACGCACCTGGACCTCGCGGACGCTGGAGGCGCCCGCCTCGGCCGCCCGCTTCACCGGCGCCCAGCTCACGATCCTCGAGGAGACGACCTGGGGCGAGGCCGCGGCGGACGGGTCCCGCGAGGCCGACCTCGTGCTCACGGTCGACCGCCAGCCCGTCTCGCTGCGCGGCAAGCTCCACCTCGGCCCGGGCGGTCGCGGGACGACGGTCCGCCTCACCGGCGAGCTGAAGGTGAACGTCCCGCTGCTGGGCCGCAAGCTCGAGCAGAGCGCCGCCCCGGCCGTGCTGGCCGGGTTCCGCACCCAGCAGAGCGCCGGCGACCGCTGGCTAGCGGAGCACCCGAGCGCCTGACCTGTACGTCAGGACACGACGTCCACGTGGCACCGCAACCCAGGCGCACGGGCGATCCTCGCGTCTGCGGTCACCAGCTCTCCGCCCAGACGTTCGGCTAGCGCGACGTAGCAGGCGTCGTACGCGGTGAGGTTCGACCGGAGCTCCCACACGCGTCCGGCGAGCGGTGCGGCCGAGTGACGGTTCAGGGCCAGACGTCCGAGGTCGTCGATCGCCACCTCGGCGTCGGGGCCGCTCAGCCGTCGACCCAGGAAGTGCCCGCGCAGTGCGCTCAGCACCTCGGAGTCGATCAGGAACGGCGCGTGGAGCTCGTCGACGCGCAGGCGTGCCCGCGCCGAGGTGTCTGCGAGCAGCGCCTGGACCAGCGCCGAGGAGTCGACGACGATCAACGTCCCGCGCGACCCTGGTCGAGCGCACGCAACGTGTCCTCCGCCGAGATGCCGAGGCTCGGCCGCGAGTCGAAGACCTCGGCGTTCTGGGTCCAGCGAGCCAGGCTCTCCAGCTCCTTGACGACCACCGCGTTGACTGACGAGCCCTCGCGCGCGGCGAGCTGCTCGAGCCGCTCGACGACATCATCGGGCACGTTGCGGACGTAGAGGGTCCTCATGGAGCCATGCTAGCAATCTGCTAGCAGCTCAGCCCGCCTTCGCCGCGGAACCTTCCGCGCGACGCTTCTTGGCCGCCTCGACCGACGCGCGCAGCGCGGCGACGAGGTCGACGACCTCGGCCTCCTTGGGCGCCTCGGTCTGCTCGGCCATCGGGACGCCGGCCGCCTTGCTCTGCACGACCTCCTCCAGGGCCTCGCGGTAGGCGTCGGTGTACTCCGCGGGCT
>Ga0210040_10002594_pt1 | contig 25341 bp, 19 predicted proteins | sample CryGeyCG12114_NA_FD_185462 | JGI IMG/M metagenome (GOLD analysis project Ga0210040, IMG submission 185462) | Groundwater microbial communities from aquifer - Crystal Geyser CG19_WC_8/21/14_NA (SPAdes) (version 2) | ecosystem: Environmental > Aquatic > Deep subsurface > Groundwater | place: USA... | reverse complement strand
CCCGCCATGGCCTTCGGGGAGGACAGGCGATGAAGGGTGAGTTCAAGCGCGTGGCGCTCCTGGGCGGCTCGGGCCGCGAGGGAGCCGCAGGCCGCCCGCCGGCCGATTTCGGCAAGCCGGGCATCCCAGCGTTTGGCACCCGCCAGACCGAAGAATCCCGCCAGGACCTTGGGGTCGGAGGGTTTGGGATCATGCGCCTTGGTGGCGGTCTGGTCGGCACTCGGCATGCGATGACGAACCTCGGATTGTGTCCAAGGGAATACTCGACTGCGCCGGTCGGATAAAGCGTCTCGCGTTCAGTTTCTCGGGAGCCGCGTGGTGAGCGGGGCGTCCGGCACCTGGGCCCGGTGGCGCATCAGGGCGTCGGCCAGCACGCAAGCCATCATGGCCTCGCCGACGGGCACGGCACGGATGCCCACGCAGGGGTCGTGGCGCCCTTTGGTGACGAGCTCGCGGTCCCGCCCGTGACGATCCACCGTTCGGCGGGGAACAAGGATGGAGGAGGTCGGTTTCACCGCGAAACGGGCAACCAGGGGCTGGCCGGTGGAAATGCCGCCCAGGACACCGCCGGCGTGGTTGTCCAGGAACTCCACGGTGCCGTCCGGGGCCATGCGCATCTCATCGGCGTTGCGGTCCCCGGTCAGGGCGGCCGCAGCGAAGCCTTCCCCGATCTCGACGCCCTTGACGGCGTTGATCGACATGAAGGCGGCGGCGATCTCCGCGTCGAGCTTGCCATAGATCGGGGCACCGAGGCCGGGGGGTATGCCCTCCGCCACCACCTCCACCACGGCGCCGACGCTGGAGCCGGACCTTCGGAGCTCCAGCAGCCGTTCCTCCCAGCGTGCGGCGGCAGCGGGGTCGGGGCAGAAGAAGTCGTTCTCGCGCACGGCCTTCCAGTCCCAGGCCGCGCGGTCCACGGCGTCGCCCCCCATGGCCACCAGGGCGCCGCGGATGGAGACGCCCATGCCCAGCACCTTGCGCGCAACCGCCCCGGCGGCCACCCGCATCGCGGTTTCCCGCGCCGAGGAGCGGCCGCCGCCGCGATAGTCCCGCACGCCGTATTTGAGATGGTAGGCGAGGTCGGCATGGCCGGGACGGAAGCTGTCGGCGATCTCGCCATAATCGCGGGACCGTTGGTCCTGGTTCTCGATGAGGAGCGAGATGGGGGTGCCGGTGGTCAGCCCCTCGAAGGTGCCCGACAGGATGCGGACCTCGTCCGGCTCCTGCCGCTGGGTCACGAACTTCGACTGGCCGGGCCGGCGCAGGTCCAGCCATGGCTGGATATCGGCTTCGGTGAGGGAAAGGCCGGGCGGGCAGCCATCCACCACCCCCCCGATGGCCGGACCGTGGCTCTCGCCCCAGGTGGTGACGCGGAAGAGATGGCCGAAGGAGTTGTGGGACACGGCGCGGGCGTCAGACCGTCGCGATGTCCGGCGCGTCCGGGTGCTTCATGCCCACGATGTGGAAGCCGCAATCGACGTGGTGCACCTCGCCCGTCACGCCGCCCGAGAGGGGGGACAGGAGGTAGAGGCCGGCGCCGCCGACCTCCTCGAGGCCGACGTTGCGACGCATGGGTGAGTTGTACTGGTTCCACTTCAGGATGTAGCGGAAGTCGCCGATGCCGCTGGCCGCGAGGGTCTTGATGGGCCCCGCCGAGATGGCGTTCACGCGGATGCCGGAGTCGCCGAGGTCGGCGGCCATGTAGCGGACGCTCGCCTCCAGCGCGGCCTTGGCGACGCCCATGACGTTGTAGTGCGGCGTCCAGCGCTCCGCGCCCAGATAGGACAGCGTGAGGAGCGAGCCGCCCGGCTTCATCATCGCCGCGGCGCGGCGCGAAACCGACACGAAGGAATAGCAGGAGATGTCCAGCGCCTGGAGGAAGGCCTCCTTCGGCGTGTCGAGGTAGCGGCCTCGCAGGTACTGCTTGTCGGCGAAGCCGATGGCGTGGACCAGGAAGTCGATGCCGTCCCAGCGCTCCGCCACCTTGGCGAAGGCGGTGTCGATCGCGGCCTCGTCGGAAACGTCGCAGGGCACGAGCAGGTCCGCGCCGATGCTGGCAGCCAGCGGGCGCACCCGCTTCTCCAGCGCCTCGCCCTGATAGGTGAAGGCGACCTCGGCCCCCTGGGCGGCGACGGCCTGGGCGATGGCCCAGGCGATCGAGCGGTCGTTCGCGACGCCCATGACGATGCCGCGGAGCCCTTGCATGAGCGTGCCGCGGGCGGGAAGGGCGGGCGCGTCCGCCGCCGTCTCCGCCTCTGTCCGGCGCGCGGTCTCGGCATCATCCATGAGGGCGTCCTCCACCGGGGGCAGGCGTTGTTGCGACGGGCGGGGAGGGGTGGCACACCGCTCCGAACGGAACAAGGGGCCGAACGCATGAGCCTGACCACCGAGCTCCCCGCCGACGCCGCGCGCGGGCCGATCCCGGACACCGCCGAACCCTATGCCCTGTTCGAGGAGTGGATGGCCGAGGCGGTCGCGCGGGAGCCGAACGACCCCAACGCGGTCTGCCTGGCCACCTCCACCGCGGATGGCTGGCCATCGGCGCGGATGGTGCTGCTGAAGGGGCGGGACGAGCAGGGCTTCGTGTTCTACACCAACGAGCAGAGCCGGAAGGGCGACGAGCTTCTGTCCAACCCGCGCGCCGCGCTGTGCTTCCACTGGAAGTCGACCCGCCGCCAGGTGCGGGTGGAGGGCACGGTGGAGCGGGTGACGGCGGCCGAATCGGACGCCTATTTCGCCTCGCGCTCGCGCGGGTCGCGCATCGCGGCGGCGGCCTCGGACCAGTCCCGACCGCTGGCCACGCGCGCGGACTACGCCGCGCGCGTGGCGGCGCTGGAGGCGGCCAACCCCGGGGAAACGGTGCCGCGCCCGCCGCACTGGGGCGGCTTCCGGGTTCTGCCCGCGCGGATCGAGTTCTGGCAGGACATGCCCTTCCGCATGCATGACCGCCTGGTCTTCGAGCGCCTTGGGGAGGGGTGGAGCACCGGGCGCCTGTTTCCGTGACCATCCCGGCCGCCCAGGCGCCGGCCGCGGCGCTGCTGGCGCGGCTCACCGGGGCGGATCGGCCGGTGGAGACGCATATCTCGGCGGTGTTCGTCGGGCGGGAGCGGGTGCTGAAGCTGCGCAAGGCGGTCAGCCTCGGCTTCCTGGACTTCTCGCGGCCGGAGGCGCGCAGGCACTTCGCCGAGCGCGAGCTGGCGCTGAACGCACCGGCCGCGCCGGGCCTCTACCGTGCCGTGCACGGCATCGCCCCCGGCGCCGACCGGCTCCTTTCCGCCGATGATCCGGAGGCCACCGAGTGGGTGGTCGAGATGGCCCCGGTCCCGCCCGGGCTCTTCCTGGATGACATCGCGGCACGGGGCGGGCTGGGCGAGGCGATGCAAGACGCGCTGGGCGACGCCGCCGTGGACCTGCGCCGCAGCTATGCCGCGGTGCCCCCGATCGACGCGCCCGCCGCCTTCGCCGCGCTGCTGCGCACCAACGCGCGCGCGGCGCTCGGGGCAGGGCTGCCGGCCGCCCCGGTGCTGGCCTGGCGCCGCGCCGCCGGGCGCTGGCTGCGACGGCTGGCGCCGGTGCTGCGAGCGCGTGCGGCTGCGGGACGTGTCCTGCGCTGCCATGGCGACCTGCACCTGGGCAACATGCTGCTGTGGCAGGGGCGCCCGACGGCCTTCGACGCGCTGGAGTTCGACGAGGCGCTGGCGACCATCGACACGGGCTACGACCTCGCCTTTCTCCTCGCGGACCTCCTGCGGCGCTGCGGACGCGCGGCGGCCTGCCGGGTGCTCGGGCGCGCGGTGGCGGTGGGAAACGACGCCGGGCTCGTCGCGGCGCTGCCGCTCTGGCTTTCCACCCGCGCGATGATCCGCGCCCACTGCTTCGCGCGCATGGAGGGGCGCGGGGATGAGGCGCGCGGCTTTCTGGCGGATGCCGGGGCCTACCTCTCGCCGCCCCCGCCGCGCCTGGTCGCGGTGGGCGGGTTGCCGGGCACGGGCAAGACGCGCCTGGGGCGGGCGCTGGCGTCGCTTTTCGGCGCCGCGCCCGGCGCGCTGCACCTGCGCAGCGACACGATCCGCAAGCGCCTGGCGGGCGTCGTGCCCGAGAGCCCGCTGCCGCCCGGCTGCTATACGGAGGCGGCGAGCGACGCTGTTCACGCAACGCTGTTCGCCGAGGCGGCGGAGGCGCTGCGCGGCGGCCACTCCGTGCTGGCCGACGCGGCCTTCCTTCACCCCGCGCGCCGCGCCGGGATCGAGGCGGTGGCGCGCGAGGCCGGCGTGCCCTTCACCGGCCTGTGGCTGGAGGCACCGCTGGTCCTGCTGCGGGACCGTGTCGCGGCACGGCGCGGGGATGCCTCGGACGCGAGCGTGGCGGTGCTGGAACACGCCGCCTCGCGCCCGCTCGGCGCCATCGCATGGGCGCGGATCGACGCCTCGGCGGACCCGCTCGCGGAGGCCCTTGCGGCGCTCCACCTCTGATCGTGCTAGACGGAGTGGCGCCCCGGCGGATTCGGCGGGGCGTGGACGGAAGGGCTGCCAACGCATCCCGTCCAGCGGTTCACGACGGAGCCTCAGAAACATGGCCTACCGCCGCATTCTCCTGCCGCTCACCGGCACCTCGGCCGGCGAGGCGGCGCTGCACACGGCGCTGCTGACGGCGCGCATCTGGCATAGTCATGTCCATTGCATCCATGTCCGCGTGGACGCGCGCGACGTCGCGCCCCTGGCGGGCGAAGGCCTGTCGGGCGCCATGATCGAGGAGATGATGGCCGCGACCGAGCGGGAGTCGGGCGACCGCGCCTCCCGCGTGCAGGCGCTGTTCGACCGCTTCGTGGAAGGCCGCGAGGTGGTGGTGGCGACCAGCGCCGAGGCGGCCGAGAAGGCCGATGCCGCGACCATCTCCTTCGCCTCCGTCGCCGGGCGGGAGGAGGATCTCGTGGCCCAGCAGTCGCGCCTGTACGACATGGCGGTGGTGCCGCATCCGGATGCCGGGGAGGACGTCTCCTCGTCCGATGCACTGCACGCCATCCTGTTCGACAGCGGACGGCCCGTGCTGATCGCCCCGCGCGAGCCGCCCGCCACCATCGGCGCTCGGGTCTGCTGCGCCTGGAACGGCACGGCGGAAAGCTCCGCCGCCATTGCCGCGGCCCTGCCCTGGCTGCACCGCGCGGATGCCGTGCGCATCCTTTACAGCCGCGACTACCAGCGGCGCGGGCCGGACGTGAAGGGCATCCTCTCCTATCTCCGCTGGCACAACATCACGGCGGAGCCGGTGGAGTTCTCGCCCGTGACGCGTGAGGTGGGCGCGGGGCTTCTCGGCGCCGCGCGCGACTTCGGGGCGGACCTGCTCTGCATGGGCGCCTACAGCCATTCACGCATCCGCCAGCTCATCCTCGGCGGCGTCACCCGCCACGTGCTGGAGAACGCCGACATGCCCGTGATGATGTGCCGCTGAGCGCTCCGCGGCGTCAGCGGGCGGGGACGGCCTCGGCCTCCTCGCGCCGCATCTCGAGTTCCAGCCAGCGCTCCTCGGCCTGCGCCAGGGCTTGCTGGCGCGCCGCGAGCATTTCGGTGGCCTTGGCGAAGCGGCCGGGATCGCGCGCATAGAGCTGCGGGTCGGCCAGGATGTCGGCCAGCTTCGCGATCTCGGCCGAAAGCTTCTCCATCTCGCCGGGCAGGGTCTTCAGCGCCTGCCGCTCGCCCATGGTGAGGCGGGCGGGCGCCGAAGCGGAGGCCGGCGCGGCGGCGGGGCCGCCCGCGCTGCGCCGCGGGGCGGCCGGCGCGGCGGCGCCGCGCGCCCGCACCCCGTGCCCGCGCTGCGCCACCATGTCCGAATAGCCGCCGGCATATTCCTGCCACCGTCCCTCGCCCTCGTAGGCGATGACGCTGGTGGCGACGCGGTCCAGGAAGTCGCGGTCGTGGCTGACCACCAGCACCGTGCCGGGGTAGTCCGCGATCATCTCCTGCAGCAGGTCCAGCGTTTCCAGGTCGAGGTCGTTGGTGGGCTCGTCCAGCACCAGGAGATTGCTCGGGCGCGCCATGGCACGCGCCAGCAGGACCCGGGCCCTTTCGCCGCCCGAGAGCACGCCGAGCGGGGTGCGCGCCTGTTCCGGCAGGAACAGGAACTCCTTCATGTAGCCGATGACGTGGCGGGGCGAGCCGCCGACATGCACCATGTCGCCCCGGCCTTCCGTGAGGGAGTCCGACAGGGTCATGGCGTCGTCCAGGCTGGCGCGGCGCTGGTCCAGGGTGACCATCTCGATGCCGGTGCCGAGCCGCACCTCCCCCGTATCCGGGGAAAGCACGCCGGTCAGCATGTTCAGCAGGGTGGTCTTGCCCGCGCCATTGGGGCCAACGATGCCCACGCGGTCGCCGCGCAGGATACGGGCGGAGACGTCGCGCACCACCACCCGGCCGTCGAATCCCTTGGAGATGTGGTCGGCGACGGTGACCTGGCTGCCCGAGCCCTCGGCCTCGGTGGCGGCCAGGCGCACGCCGCCCTGCGGGCCACGGCGCTGCCGGTGCTTCTCGCGCAGGGACTGCAGTTCGCCGACGCGCCGCATGTTGCGCTTGCGCCGCGCCGTCACGCCGTAGCGGAGCCAGTGCTCCTCCCGGACGATCTCGCGGGCCAGCTTGTGGGCGTCGCGCTCCTCCTCCTCCAGCACCTGGTCGCGCCATGCCTCGAAGCCGGAGAAGCCCTGTTCCAGGCGGCGCGTGGTGCCGCGGTCCAGCCAGACCATCGCGCGCGAGAGGGATTCGAGGAACCGCCGGTCGTGGCTGATCAGCACAAGGGCCGAGCGCATGGAGCCAAGCTCGGCCTCCAGCCACTCGATGGCCGGCAGGTCCAGGTGGTTGGTCGGCTCGTCCAGCAGCAGGATGTCGGGCGAGGGGGCGAGCACCGCGGCGAGCGCCGCGCGGCGTGCCTCGCCGCCCGAGAGCCGCGCGGGCTCCTCGTCGCCGGTTAGGCCGAGTTCGCCCAGAAGGTGGCGGGCGCGGTAGGGGTCGTCCCCGGGGCCGAGCGCCGCCTCCACGTAGGAGAGGGTGGTCGCATGGCCCGACAGATCGGGTTCCTGCGGCAGGTAGCGCAGGGTGACGCCGGGCTGGACGAAGCGCGTGCCGCCGTCGGGGGTGACCTGCCCGGCCGCGACCTTCAGCAGGGTGGACTTGCCCGAGCCGTTGCGCCCGATCAGGGCCAGCCGCTCGCCCTGGCCGACCGAGAGGGTGGCGTCGCGCAGGAGCGGCGTGGTGCCGAAGCCCTGCCGGATGCCTTGAAGAAGAAGGAGAGGGGGTGCCATCGGCGGGGGATATGGCACTGCGTGGCGCCGATGACACGGGGTATTCCGAACAGGTCAGCGCTGCCCGGGTATGGCGGGTGATACTGCGCCTGGCGCTTGTCATCACGCGCACGTGAGCGGTAGGCTTCCGCCGACATGCCGGATGAAGGCCACGCCACTCCGCGGGTAGGCCCTTCGTAACGGTTCGGCGTGCAGCCTGGACCCATGCCGATTCTGATCCCGCGTCGCGCCGCGATTGGCTTCCTTGCCGCAGGAGCGGCCGCCATCCGCCGTGGCGGCACCGCCGTCGCGGCCGAGGAGGCGCGCGACTGGGTCGCCTTCAAGTCGCGCTTCCTGCTGCCCGAGGGCCGGGTGGTGGACAATGCAAACGGCAACCAGTCCCACTCGGAAGGGCAGGGCTGGGGTCTCTCGCTGGCCGAGCACCACGACGACCGTGCCGCCTTCGACCGCATCCTGGCCTGGACGCGCCGGAATCTCCGGCGGGAGACCGACCACCTCCACGCCTGGCGCTGGAGGCCGGACCGCCAGCCGGCCATCTCGGACAGCAACAACGCAACCGATGGCGACCTCTTCATCGCGAGCGCCCTGCTGCGCGGCGGGCGCCGCTGGTCGGATCGCGCGCTGACCGAGGAGGGCACGGCCATCGCGCGCGACGTGCTGCGCCTGCTCGTGCGGCGCGCCGGCGGGCGCCTCGTGCTGCTGCCCGGGGCCCACGGCTTCGAGCACCGCGGGCACATGGTGGTGAACCCTTCCTATTATTCCTACCCTGCCATCGCCTCTGTGGCCGAGGCCGTGCCGGATCCGGCTTGGCTGCGGGTCGCCTCGGACGGGCTGCGCCTGCTGCGTGCCGCCCGCTTTGGCCGCTGGGGGCTGTCGCCCGACTGGGTCTCGGTGTCGCGCGCCGACCGTTCGCTCGTGCCGGCGGAGGGATGGCCCGCCCGGTTCTCCTACGATGCCGTCCGGGTGCCGCTTTGGCTCGGCTGGGCCGGCCTTTCGGACGAAGCCGCGGTGGAGGCGCCGCTGCGCTTCTGGTCGGACCCGGCGTTTCCGCAGATCCCCGCATGGGCAGACCTGACGACGGACAATGTGGCGCCCTACGCGGCGGGCGCGGGCGTTTTGCAGATCGGTCGCTTCGTCTCACAGCAGCGGGGATTCCGCACCGATCGTTTTCAACTTGACGTTATCTCCCAAAATCGTGACTATTATGACGTTGCGCTGTCGCTCCTCGCACGCATGGCCGCCGCGGAGCGGGGGACAAGCCTCTAGGGCAACAGCGAGCGGCAAAACCTGACCGTACGCTTGTTGCGTCTGCGACCAGTGGCGAACGGGCGTGATCGTCGGGGTGTTACGGATGCGTCAGGACACAGATGTCGCTCGCATGGCGGCTGCCCTCCGGACGCCTTCCCTGAAATATCGCAGTTTCGGCAATGAGCCGGTGCGCTGCGCCGCGCCTGTGCCAGCATTGGGAGAGGAGCAGGCGCTCGGCATTCTGGACGACGTCCTGGCGGGCCTGAACGATCTTTCCGCCGAGGCCGTGTTGGGTGATGCGCAATTCGACGCCGGTGGTTTGCTGCCGCAGAACTCTGATCCGGTGCCGTTCGAGCCTTCCCGCTACGCAGCCTCGGGCGCTGAGGCATTCCGCCTGCACGCTTCGCGAGCGGAGACGTCCCAGGCCGAATTTTCCTCGCCCGCCCTTCACCGCCGCGAAGTTGCCCACGCCGAGCCGGCCGCCGGGCGTGGCGATGCCGGCGCCCGCCGTGGCGCGCCCGCGATCCGGAGGGAGCTGGCTCTCGCCGAGGCCGTCGCCGGCCACCGCCCCCCTGTCTTCGTGCCGGAGAGGTCGACCGGGGCCGGTGCCGTCCCGCCGCCCTGGCCCGCGGCGGATGTCGACGCGGCACCGCGGCCAGTCTTCGCCCCCGTGATGCAGGCGCCACCTTCCGCTTCGCGCCGGGACGCGCCGCGCGGCGATGGCCATGGTTCCACGCTGCTGCAGGAGTTGCTGGGCATGGGCCGCCTGCCCATTGCGCCGCGGGTGGCTCCGCCGGCCTCGCCCCCGCCCGGCCTCGCCGCGAACACGTCCGCCACCCCGGCGACCGGCACGCCCCGGGCCGCCACGCCGGTGTCCCTTCTTCCGCTGCCTCCGGCACCGTTCCGCCCGGGCTTGAGCACGGGATCCTCGCTCCTGGACACGCTGGTTGGCGCGGGTGCCGGAAGAGGCGCGCCCGCGCCGTCGGGGGGTGTTCACTATCCCCTGCTCGATGCGCTCGGCGCGGCCATGCTGGGCACGTCCGCCGATCCCTCGCCGCGCCACTGGCCTGCTGCGCGCGTCGACATCGCGCTTCCGGAGCTGCTGCGGCGCGTGGCCGCCGGTCTCCGTACTGCCCGAAGCGCCGCCTGAGTTCAGGAGCATCGCCGTGTCGCTGATCTGCTTCGCGTCGCCCAAAGGTGGGGTCGGCAAGACAACCCTCACCGCCAACATCGCCGATGCGCTGCACCGCCTGGGTCACCGGGTCCTGGCGATCGACCTGGACTCGCAGAACGCCCTCCGGCTGCATTTCGGCGTGCCGCTGACCGACCGTGGCGGCTTCCTTGCCGGCCTGACCCAGGGCGGCGGTGACTGGCGCGGGCAGCTCCGCCAGACGCCCTCGGGCGTGCTGCTGCTGCCGCACGGCGCCATGGACCTGCGCGGCGCGCTGGACATGGCCGCGGCGCTGGAGCGCGACCCCGACCTTCTCGGCAATCCGATGCGCGAGATGCTGTCCGAGCCCGGGCTCGTCGTCGTTGCCGACCTGCCCCCCGGCCCCACCCAGGCCCTGGCGCTGCTCGCGCCCATGGCCACCATGGTGATCGGCGTGCTCCAGGCCGAGGCGATCAGCGCCGCCCTGGTTCCGGAGATCGAGAGCGGCCGCTTCCTGGGCACGGGCACCATGGCGGCGCTGCTGGCCGGCCGGCTTCGCGTGGTCCTGAACGGGGTGGACCTCGCTTCCCGCCTTTCCCGCGCCTCGGCCGAGGCGGTGGCGCGGCACCTGGGCTACCGCATGATCGGCGCGATGAGCCGCGAGGAAACCGTGGCCGAGAGCCTGGCCTGCCAGCGCCTGCTGCTGGACCACGCCCCCGACAGCCAAGCCGCCTCCGACCTGAAGGAAATCGCGCGGCTGATCGCCGCCGCGCTGCCGCCCGCCACCGCCTGCGTCGCGCCGGCTTCTGCGCCGGTCGGAGGTGTTATCTCCGCGATGGCGCCTGCGGCGCCGCGGGCGACGGCCGAGGCAAGCCAATGAGGCGCCTTCGCCGCCTCCTCGGGGGCAGCATCTGGATCGCGCGAGCCATGGTGGCGCTCGGCTTCCTCCTGGCACTGCCCTTCGTGGTGGCGCCGCTGGAGGCAGAGCAGCAGGCCTGGGTGGCGGTCGGGGGGCTTCTGGTCTTCACGATCTGCGCCATGGTGCCGGGCCGCGGCACGCTGGTTTTCCTCGCGCTTGTCTCCGGTACGATCTCCATGCGCTACATCTACTGGCGCATCACCGATACGCTCGATTACGCGGGCTTCTGGGCAACCTTCCTGGGCACCGGTCTGCTGCTCGCCGAGATCTACGCCGTGGTCGCGCTGCTGTTGTCCTACCTGCAGTCGCTCTGGCCGCTCGACCGCCGTCCGGTGCCGCTGCCCGACGATCCCGATCAGTGGCCCACGGTGGACATCTTCATCCCCACCTACAACGAGCCGCTCGATGTGGTGAAGCCCACCATCTTCGCTGCGATGGCCATGGACTGGCCGCGCGACAGGATGAACGTGATCCTTCTGGACGACGGCCGGCGCGAGGAATTCCGCGCTTTCTGCAAGCAGGTGGGCTGCGGCTACATGACGCGCCCCGACAACAAGGGCGCCAAAGCCGGCAACATCAACCACGCGCTCTCGCGCACGGAGGGCGAGTACGTCCTGGTGTTCGACTGCGACCACGTCGCCACCCGGGCCTTCCTGCAGATGACCGTCGGCTGGCTGATGCGTGACGCCGGCCTCGCCATGGTGCAGACCCCGCATCACTTCTATTCCCCCGACCCCTTCGAGCGGAACCTTGCCTCGGGCGCCCGTGTCCCGAACGAGGGCCTGCTGTTCTACGGGCTGATCCAGCAGGGCAACGACCTCTGGAACTCCGCCTTCTTCTGCGGCTCCTGCGCGGTGATCCGCCGCACGGCGCTCGAGCAGGTGGGCGGCGTGCCCACCGAGACCGTGACGGAGGACTGCCATTGCAGCCTCAAGATGCAGCGCCTGGGCTGGCGCACGGCCTATCTGCGGCTGCCGCTCGCGGCCGGGCTCGCGACGGACCGCCTGATGGCCCATATCGGCCAGCGCATGCGCTGGGCGCGCGGCATGGTGCAGATCTTCCGCATCGACAACCCGCTGCTCGGGCCGGGCCTCACGCCCACGCAGCGCTTCTGCTACGTCGCATCGATGTGGCACTTCCTCTTTCCGGTGCCCCGCTTCATCTTCCTGACGGCGCCGCTCGCCTACCTTCTGTTCGAGCAGAACATCATCGCGGCCTCGCCGCTCGCGATCGTTGCCTATGCCGGCCCGCACGTCGTGCACGCGGTTCTCACGAACTCCAAGCTCCAGGCCAAGGTGCGGCACTCCTTCTGGTCCGAGATCTACGAGACCGTGCTGTCGCTCTACCTTCTGCCGGTGGTGCTTACCACGCTGCTCGACCCCAAGCGCGGCAAGTTCAACGTGACCGACAAGGGCGGCACGCTGGAAGAAGGGTATTTCGACCTGCGCGCCACCGGACCGAACTTCGCGCTGGCGGTGGTGCTGGTGCTCGGCCTGCTTTCGGGCATCTACGGCATGTCCGCGAGCCCTCCGGAAAGCCTCGAGTTCCAGGCTTATGCCCTGAACTCCATCTGGGTGGTCCTGTCGCTGCTCACGGTGCTCGCCGGCCTCGCGGTGGGCCGCGAGCGGCGCCAGGTGCGAGAGCGCGCGCGGGTCGGCGCCATCATGCCGGTGGGAGTGGTGCTGCCGGACGGCCGCCTCATTCCCGGCCAGACCGCCGACCTTTCCCTCGGTGGCGCGGCCATTTCCGCGCCGCGTCCCGACGGGCTTTCCGACAATGCTTACGTGACACTGGAGATCGATTTGGGCTCTGAGCGCGTGTCCCTTCCGGCCGAGGCCCTGCGCTGGCGGGAGGGCCGCCTGCAGGTCCGCTTCGCCCCGCATGACGTGCGCGACGAGGGCAATATCACGCGGCTGGTGCTCGGGCGCGCCGATGCCTGGGTTGATTGGGACGACGTCCGCCACGATCGCCCCCTGCGCTCGCTCGCCGAGGTGCTGCGCAGCATCGGCGGCCTGTTCCGCGGCGACAGTCAGTTCTCCTTCCGTGCCCGGCGGGCGCGGCGGGAGGCCGCCGCGCGCGCGGCAAAGGCCCAGGCGGCCCGGGGAATGCCGGCCCAGGCGACCGGACGGGTGGCCCCCAATGGCGCCGTGCTCACCGGCCGCGGCGCGGAGGCTGCGCGGCGCCGTGCCGCGGAGCGGGCGCGGCGGACCGCTGCCGTGCTGCTCGCCCTTTCGTTCGGCCTTCCCGCGGCCGGCATGGCCCAGGGAACGCGGCAGGCGCCGGCCTCGCTCGCCCCCCAGGGCGGCGCCTTCACGCCGCCCGCGCTGCCGGGTGCGTCGCCGCCCGCCTTCCTCACCCAGTCCGCGCAGCCATCCTTCCAGGCCGCGCCGGCCGCCTCGCCCCCCCTGCCGCCCGTGCAGGTGGCACCCGGTGTCCCCGTGACCTTCGGCGGCACCCCGCCGCCGGGCGCCTCCTCGCGGGTGGAGACGCGCACCCTCCGGCAACTCGGGCTGCGCAGCCCCATGCAGCTGCGCGGCCTCGCGGATCTCCAGGGCATTCTCTTCGGCATCCGTTCGGACGAGGTGGTCACCGGCGCGAAGCTCGTGCTGCAGGGGGCGACCAGCCCGGCGCTGATCCCGGAGCTGTCGCAGATCGCGGTCACAATCAACGAGCAGTTCGTCGGGACCATCACGCCCGACCGCGCCCGCCCGGCCTTCGGCCCGGTGGAGTTCCCGATCAACCCGGTTTTCTTTGCGGACAGCAACCGGCTCAACATTCGCTTCACCGGGCGCTACGCGGTGGAGTGCAACGATCCGCTCTCGGGCCTGCTCTGGTCCACGGTGTCAGACCTTTCCACCCTCCAGCTCACGCTGGAGCGACTCCCGCTGACCCGCGATCTTGCCCGGCTTCCCGAGCCCTTCTTTGATCCCCGTCTCCTGCGCGAGCCGCTGGTCCTGCCGGTGGTCATGGCCGAGGGCGCGGGGAACGACGCGGTGCGCGCATCCGTGGTGGCCTCCTCCTGGTTCGCGGTGCAGGCGGACTACCGCGGCGCGACCTTTCCGGTCAGTTCCGTCGTGCCATCCCGCGGGAACGCCATGGTCATCGCGACGGGCGCGGATTCGCTGCCCGGCCTGGCCCTGCCGCGGATGGAAGGGCCCACGCTCGCGATCCTGCCCAACCCGAATGACGCCAACGCCCTGTTGCTGCTGGTCGGCGGGCGCTCGGGCGCGGAGGCCGCCGTGGCGGCCCAGGCGCTGGCCACCGCGAAGCAGAGCCTCTCCGGCGAGGTCGCGACGGTGCAGGTGACGGATCTGCCTGCGCGCGAGCCCTACGATGCCCCCCGCTGGATCCGCAACGATCGACCGGTGCGCTTCGGGGAACTGGTGGATCCGGTCGAGTTGCAGTCCTTCGGCTACGCGCCCGGGGCGATCTCGGTGCCCTTCCGGACCGCGCCGGACCTCTACACGGCGCGCGAACGCAACCTGCCCGTGGACCTGCGCTTTCGCGCCCCGCCCGGGCCGATCCTCGATCTCGCGGTGTCGCGCCTCGATGCCGCGCTCAACGATGTCTACCTCAAGTCCTTCCCGCTGCGCGAAGGGGAACCGGGCTGGCCGTGGAACTGGCTCTATCGCACCGTGGGTGCGGCCGGTGCCGAGCGGGGAGAAGGCCAGGTCGGCCTGCCGCCCTATCTCGTCTTTGGCCTGAACGAACTCCAGTTCCGCTTCGACCTGCGCCCGCTGCATCGCGGGGATTGCGTCAGCGTGCCCGGCGACATCCGCTCCTCCATCGATCCCGACAGCACCATCGATCTGTCGGCCGCCTATCGCTACACCGAACTGCCCAACCTCGCCTATTTCGTCGGCAGCGGCTTTCCCTACACGCGGATGGCGGACTTTTCCTCCACCGCCGTCGTGTTGCCGGACCGGGCGAGCCCGCTGGAGATTTCCTCCGGCCTGAACATGGTTGGCCGGATGGCGGCGCTCACCGGCTATCCCGCGACCCGCATCGAGATCGCCCGGCCCGGCGGGCTGGACGCCGTCGCGAACCGGGACCTGCTGGTGGTGGGGCCGCTGAACCGCCAGCCCGCCCTGGCCGCGTTGCTGAAGAACGGGCCGATCGCGGTGGAGGGGAACCGGCTGAGCGTGTCCCTGCCGGACGCGCTGCAGCGCTTCCGCAACATCTTCCTGTCCGATGACGGGCGGCTGGAGCGCGAGCGGCTGACCGCCACGCTGGGCGGCAATGCCGGCGAGGGAAACGGCCTGCTGATCGGGTTCCAGAGCCCGCTGGACGCCAGCCGCTCGGTGATCGCCCTGACCGGCTCGACCCCCCAGGCGATGGAGGCCATGGCGGGCGCGCTTCGCGATCCCGAACAGCAGCCGCGCATCCAGGGGGATGTCGCCCACCTGGTCAACGGACGGGTGGATTCCTTCAAGGTGTCGCGCAACTACGGTGTCGGCAGCCTGCCGGTCACGCTGCTGCCGCAGCGCTACCTCACCTCGCGCCCGGACCTGATGCTGGGCCTTCTCGTGCTCGCCGCGCTTGCGGTCGCCGTCCCGTTGTACTGGACGCTGCGCCGGCGTGCGATCAGCCGCCTGAGGATGCGCGCATGACCTCTTTCCGCAGCAGGTTGCTGGCAGCAGCCGCGACGGCCATGGCACTCGGCACCCCGGTCCAGGCGGCGGAGCCGGTGCGTACCGCCCCGGTGGCCACGCCAACGGCGAGCACGCAGGAGTTCATCGCGCTCGGGGTGGCCCGGCTGCGCCAGGGCCGCCCCGCTGAGGCGCGGGACCTGCTGCTGCGAGCTTCGGCGAACCCGGCCGAGGCCGGGCGATGGGCGCCCCTGCTGGAGGAGGCCTCCTTCTGGGCAGAGCTGTCCGAGGGGCGCCGGCTCATGGCGCTCGGCCAGCAGGAGGCCGCCGGGCTGCTCCTCGCCCGCGCGGTCCGCCGCGACACGTCGGGCCGGGCGGAGGCCGAGGCTCTGCTCGGGCGCCTGGAGCTCGCGCGCGGCGACGCGCGGGAGGCGGAGGCGCGCTTCCGCGCAGCGAACTACAGGCGCCCTGGCCTGGGCGCGGTCCGCGAGGGGCTGCTCGACAGCCTGCGGCGACAGGGGCGGATCGCCGAAGCCGATGCCCTGCTGCGCGAGCCCGAGGCCCCGCTGCGCGCCGACGCGCTCCGCCAGGAGGCCGACCGGACCGAGGAGCCCGAAGCCGCCCTTGCCTTGCTGCGCGGCGCACTGGCCGCAACCGCGGAAGGATCGCCCGCGAATGCCTGGGCCCGCCTGGATCTCGCCCGATCGCTGGCGCGCCAGGGCCGCACGAGCGAGGCGCGCGAGGTGATGGCGGCGGGTCCGACGGCCCGGCCGGAGCTCCTGCAGGCCGCGGCGCTCTTCGCCGGGGAGGACGGGCGCCCGGTGGAGGGCATCCGCCTGCTCGAAAGGCTACCCGACCGGCTGCGCAGCGCGGATCAGGCCAGCCTGCTGCGCAGCCTGCGCCTCCAGGTGGACGTGGCTGCCGCCATGGTCCGCCCACCCGCCGAGGCGCGGGCCGCCCTGCTTGCCATCGCCGGGCGCGCGGATGGCGGCGGGGAGGCCGGTCTCCGCGCGCTGCGCGCGCTGCTGCGCCTTGAACAGAGGGATGCTCTGGAAGAGGCGACGCGCCTTGCCCTCGAAGCCAGCCGGGCGGGTGCCGCCGCGCTGCGGGTTGCCCTGGCGGAAGCTCTGGCCGATGCGGGGCTGAGCGGAGAAGCGGCCGCGATGGTGCGCCCCCTCATGGCGGCCGAGGGGGTTGAGACAGCCCGGCGGCGCCGGCTGGCGGGTCTGGCGGAGCCCTCCCTCGCCATCAGGCAGGAGGCGCCGGGGCCGGTGGCCACCCAGGCGGAAGCGCCTCACCCCTTTCATGCGTCGCGCGATCCGCGCGTCGCCGCGCGCGTGGCCGAGGCTGTCCTGCGCCGCGATCCGCGCAATGCCGGGGCCCGCATGGGCGCCGTGGAGGCCGCGGTGGCGCTGGAGGACCTCCCCGCCGCCGAGGCGCTGCTCGCCGAGGGCCGCGTGCTGCACGGCAGCGACCCCCGCCTTTCGGTGGCCGAGGCGCGGCTGGCCCGGGCGCAGGGCGATGGGCGCAGGGCGCAGGCGGCTCTTCTCCTGGCGGCGGACCAGCGACGCGCGCAGATCGCGCCGGCAGGAGCTGCGGCCGGCGCGCGACCGGCGGGCCGGCGGACGATGCTGGCCGGCGACGGGCAGGGCTCTTCCTTCGAACCGCTGGACGCCAACCCCGCCGGGGCCGCCGCGGGCGGGGTGACCCCGACGCAGCTCCGTGCATCGGATGACCCGCTGCTGGCCGAGATTGGCCGCCAACTGGCCGAGGTCAACGAACTGGCCGCGGGACGCGCGGTGCCCAGCTTGGCCTTCCGCAGCCGCTCGGGCAGCAACGGGCTTGACCGGCTGCGCGAGCACGGGGGCGGAGCCGAGGCCGCCATGCCGCTGCCAGGCCTCGGCGGGGAGCTGAGCGCGCGCGTGCAGGCCGTGAACATCGACGCCGGCCGCCTCGACAGCGGGCTTTCCAATCTGCGCCGCTTCGGCACCAACCCCGTGCTGCTGCCGGGTTCCGCGGGCTTTCTTGCGGACGCGCAGGCCACCGCGCTCCGGCCGCGCGACCAGTCGGTCACGGGAACGGCGATCGGTGCCGCCTATGCGCGCAGCGGCGTGACCGTTGATCTCGGTTCCACGCCGCTCGGCTTCCGGGAGCAAAGGCTGCTCGGCGGGATCGAGTTCACGCCGCGGATTTCCGAGAACATCCAGCTCCGCCTTCGCGGCGAACGGCGCTCGGTCACGGACAGCCTCCTGTCCTGGTCCGGTACGCGCGACAGTGCGAGCGGCACGGTGTTCGGCGGCGTGACGCGCACCACGGGCCGCGCGCAGGTGGAGTATTCCGCCAACCAGATCAGCGCCTACGCGGGCGGCGGGTACTCCTCCATCACAGGGCGCAACGTGGCGGACAACAACCGCCTGGAGGCATCGGCGGGCATCGGCTACGCGGTGATGCGGTCGCCCACCCGCGAGCTGACGACGGGGCTCGATCTCAGCTACTACGCCTATGACAGGAACCTGCGGAACTTCACCTTCGGCCAGGGCGGCTACTTCAGCCCTCAGACCTATATCAACGCCTCGGTGCCCGTCGACTACCGGGAGCGGCTCGGCAACTTCGCCTATCATGTCGGCGCCAGCCTGGGTGTCGCGAACTTCCGCGAAAAATCCTCTCCGGTCTTCCCGACCGATCCGGGCCTGCAATCCACGCTTGATCAGCAGGCGGCGTCCGACACCTCCATCGCCACGCGCTACGGCTCGCAGCGGTCCACCACGCTCACGGCAGGGTTGCGTGCGGACGTCGAGTACGCGCTGACGCCCGTGCTGCGGATCGGAGCGACGGCCCGCTACGACCGCTCGGCCGATTTCAACGAGACGCGCGCCCTTGTTTACGCCCGCTACCGCTTTGACCCGTGAGCAGGCGCAGAACCCCATGACCTCCCCTGAGCCCGGCCGCCCGAAATGGGACGGCTTCCTGCGAGCCCTGATGGAAACGCTGGAGGCCCATATGCAGCCTGAGGAGCAGGCGGTGCTGCTGCGCGCGATCGGCGGCCAGATGGCCGCCCTGGCGCCCATCGCGCCGGAGGGAACGCTGGGGGCGCTGGAGGCGCGGATCAACGAGCGGCTGGCGGACCAGCGATGGGGCGTGGTCTCCATCGCGCTCGACTCCCATGGCCCCGCGCTGGTGCTGACGCATGAGGCCCTTCCCGTGTTGCCAACCACCACCGATGCCGAGGGCCGCTGGCTGGGGCCGGTGCTGGAAGGCCTGCATGGCGGCTGGATCGGGGCCCAGCCAGGCGCCGAGCCGGACGTGTCGGCGCAGATCGTCCGCCACGGTGCCGCCAGCGTCGTGCTTCGCTACGGAGCCTGATCGAGGGCAGGCGGGCTACGAAGGCCCAGCCTCGCGGACGGGCGCGGGGCCTCGGCCTGGCGGCTCGCCCGTACCCTGTTCCCGGGTGCCCAGCGCATCGGCCAGGCGCACGTTCGCGCTTCCGCGCCGGGCAGGGCGTGGCTGGTCGGGCCCGGGGCTCCAGCCGGTGAGGGTCAGCAGGCGCAGGGTCACCGGCGTGCCCTCCGGCCCTTCCGGCAGGGCGGCGAGGGCGGCTGGAAACAGCGCGCGGGGCGGGATGCGCACGTCCCTGGCCAGGAGAGCGCTTCCCTCGCCGGCCGCCTGGAGGTCCCGGAGCAGCGCCAGCGGGTCGCGGTAGGCCAGGGCGATGTCCTCCGCGTCGGCGACCGGCAGGGCGAAGCCGGCGCGTTGCAGCAGCGCGGCGCCGTCACGCAGCTCGGGAAAAGGGGACACCCGAGGGGAGGCCCCCCCGCGCAAGCTGGATTCCGCCCCTGTCATTGCCTCGCGAAGGGGCTGCAGGGTGCCGAGCGCGGGAAGCGTGGCCAGGAAGAGCCCGTCCGGGGCCATGGCGTGCCGGATCTGGGCCAAGGCGCCCGGCAGGTCGTTCACCCAGTGCAGCGAGAAATTGGCGAGAACGAGGTCGAAGCTGCCCTTGGCGAAGGGGAGCCATTCCTCGTCCCCGGCCACGGGCGAGCCGCCGGCCCCGGCGGCTTGCCGGGATGAAAGGTCCATCGAGACCACGGAGGCGATGCCGCGCGCCCGGAGCGCCGGCGCGACGAGTCCGCGGCCGCCGATCTCCAGCGCCCTCCCGAATTGGTGGGTTGTATCGTCCAGCCGGTCGAGCAGGCGCTCGGCCACGGCTTCGAGAACCGGGCGCACCCGGTGCTGGGTGGCTGCGGCGCGCTCCCGGCGGAGGCGGAGGAGGCGGCGGTCGAAGATGAGGTGTGACTCGCTCATGCCCCGGATATGTCGCCCCACACTGTCTGCCGCCAGGGGGGCCGGTTCCGGCCGGCATCGTTCCGGGTGTAGGATGAAGGTTCGTCGCAGGGGTCTGTCATGGGTTTCGCGGGGCGGGTGGCCGGATTGGCGCGGCGCGGCGGGTTGGGCGCGCTGGACGTCCTGCTGCCGCCGCACTGCCTGGCTTGCGAGGAGCCCGTGCTGGACCAGGGAACCCTCTGCCCCGCCTGCTTCTCCGGCCTGCATGGGATCGTGCCGCCCTTCTGCCACAATTGCGGCCAGCCCTTCGAGCACGAGGGCGTGGCGGAGGACGGGCTCTGCCCGGGCTGCATCGCGCGGCCCCCGGCGTTCGAGCGGGCGCGAGCAGCCTTTGTTTACAACGACGCGCTGGCGCGGCTGGTTCTGCCGCTCAAGCACGGCGACCGCACGGATCTCGCCGGCCCCCTCGCGCGGCACATGGCACGTGCCGGGGCGGACCTCCTCGCCGAGGCGGATGTGATCGTGCCCGTGCCCCTGCACCGGCGGCGCCTCTTCGCGCGGCGCTACAACCAGTCGGCGCTGCTGGCGATGCGGCTGGGGCGCATGGCCGGGGTCAGGGTGGTGCCGGACGCCTTGCGGCGAGTTCGGGCGACTCCGTCGCTCGGGCCGCTGGGCGCGGAGGCACGGCGTGCCCTGATGGCGGGCGCGATCCGCGTGGCACCGCGCGCGGTCGGGCGTCTGGCCGGGCGCCGGGTGCTCCTGGTGGACGACGTGCTGACCAGCGGTGCCACCGCAAACGCCTGCGCGGAAGCCCTGCTGGGCATCGGCGCGGCCCGCGTCGAGGTGCTGGCGGCCGCGCGGGTGCCCGATCCGCGCATGGCCAGCCCGCATGCCGGAGCGGGGGGGACGCCTTGAACGGAGGGCCGGCTTCGCCGAAATGGAGGGAATGGCCCAAATCGAGATCTACACCATCCCCTTCTGCCCCTATTGCGAGCGCGCCAAGGCGTTGCTGACCCGCAAGGGCGTCGCCTTCGAGGAGCTGGACGCGCCCACGGGTTCCGCCGCGCGCAAGGCGGCGATCGAGCGGTCGGGGGGCAAGTCGACGGTGCCGCAGATCTTCATCGGGGGGCAGGCGATCGGCGGTTCGGACGACCTGGCGGCGCTGGAGCGGGCCGGGAAGCTCGACGCTCTGCTGGCGGGTTGACGGCGGCAGCGCGAGGCCGGGTGCCGGCGTCGCGCCGGCGCCAGCGGCCACCATTGGGAATGCCTGGCACGGGCCCCTGCCAAGTGCCAGGATTGGCCGTGCCACCGGCCGGAGACCTACAAGAACAACCATGATCCATTACCAACTGCGCTGCAGCCAGGACCACGGCTTCGACGGGTGGTTCAAGGACAGCGTGGCCTTCGAGAAGGGGGCCGCAGCCGGTTTCGTGGACTGCCCGGTCTGCGGTGACACCAAGGTGCGCCGCGACCTGATGGCGCCCGCGATCGGCAAGGCGCGACCGGCGGCGGCGGCCGCGCCTGCCGAATCGCCGCCCGAGCCAGCTCCATCCCCGGCGGCGGCGCCGGTGAGCACGGCGGGACCCCTGCCGGCGCAACTCCTCTCCCTCCTGCAGCGCATGCGGGCGGAGGTGGAAAGGAACTGCGACCATGTGGGGCGGGACTTCGCCGAGGAAGCGCGCCGGATGCACCGCGGCGAGAGCGACCGCCGCGGGATCTATGGCGAGGCGACGGCCGACGAGGCGGAGGCGCTGGCCGACGAGGGCATCGAGGTCGGCCAGATCCCCTGGGTGCCGCGGGCAGACGGCTGAGGCCGGTTCAGCCCTTCCGGGCGGCCATGATGTAATTCACCCGGGTGTCCCGGCTTTCCCGCCAGCCGCCCGTGAGGGGGTCGGGCACCATGCCCGCGACGTCGATCACCCGGAGCCCCACCCGGCGCAGCCCGGCGCCCAGTTCGGCGGGGGTAACAAACCGGCGCCAGTCATGCGTGCCGCGCGGCAGCAGCCGGAGCAGGTATTCGGCACCGAGCTTGGCGAACAGAAAGCTCCGCGCCGTGCGGTTCAGCGTGGACAGGAACACGGTGCCGCCCGGCCGCACGGAGCGCGCGAGGGCGGAAAGGAAGGCATCCGGGTCCGCCACGTGCTCGATGACCTCCAGGGCCGTGACGGCATCGAAGGTCTCGTCCAGCTCCTCCGGGCGTCCCTGCTGGTAGCGGATCGACAGCCCCTGGCCGGCGGCGTGGAAGCGGGCTGCCTCGAGCGCCTCGGGCGCCATGTCGAGGCCCGTGACGACGGCCCCGCGCCGTGCCAGCGCCTCCGCCGCCAGCCCGGCCCCGCAGCCGACATCGAGAAGGGTCAGCCCGGCCAGCGCCTCGGGCGGCCGACCCAGCCGTTCCGCGATCCAGCGGGTGCGGAGGGGGTTCATGGCATGGAGCGGCGCCATCGGGCCGCGGGGATCCCACCACTCCCGGGCCAGCGCGTCGAACTTGGCGATCTCGCCGGCCAGGACCGTACCGCCGCCCCTGGCGGCGCCCGACATCCCCGGCTCCATGCCCGCCGCAACCGTGCCCTGCGCCATCCGGAACCCCGATCCCCGTCCCGAAGGTTGCTCCCCCGGGCCTGGGCCGGTATCTGTGCCGCCCCGCGCCGGGACGCAACCCGCGCATCCTCCACCCGGCAGTTCCCGATCCGCTTATGTCCCGCATCGTCATGAAGTTCGGCGGCACCTCCGTCGCCGACCTCGACCGCATCCGCAACGTCGCCACCCGCGTGAAGCGGGAGGTCGATGCCGGCAACGAGGTGGCCGTGGTGGTCTCGGCCATGTCGGGCGTGACCAACCAGCTCGTGAAGTGGTGCCAGGACCTGTCGCCGCTGCACGACGCGCGGGAATACGACGCGGTTGTCGCGACCGGGGAGCAGGTGACCACGGGGCTGCTGGCGATCGCGCTGCAGACCATCGGGGTGGATGCCCGCTCCTGGCAGGGCTGGCAGGTGGCGATCCGCACGGATGGCGCCCATGGCAAGGCCCGCGTGGAGGAGATAGACGGCGCCCTGCTGGTCGAGCGCATGGGGCAGGGTCAGGTGCCGGTGATCGCCGGGTTCCAGGGCATCGGCCCCAGGAACCGCATCACCACGCTCGGGCGGGGAGGATCGGACCTTTCGGCGGTGGCGGTGGCCGCCGCGGTGCGCGCGGATCGCTGCGACATCTACACCGACGTGGACGGCATCTACACGACCGACCCGCGGATCGTGCCGCGCGCGCGGAAGCTCACGCACGTGGCCTATGAGGAAATGCTGGAACTGGCCTCCGTCGGCGCCAAGGTGCTGCAGACGCGGTCGGTCGAGCTGGCGATGAAGCAGAAGGTGCGGGTGCAGGTGCTGTCCTCCTTCGAGGACAAGCCGGGCAGCCTGGTGGTGGACGAGGACGAGATCGTGGAACAGCCGCTGGTGACGGGCGTCGCCTATTCCCGCGACGAGGCGAAGGTGACCCTGCGGCGGGTGCCGGACAAGCCGGGCATCGCGGCCACCGTGTTCGGGCCGCTGGCGGACGCCAACGTGAACGTGGACATGATCGTGCAGAACCTGGGCACGGACGGGACCACGGACATGACCTTCACGGTGGGGAAGGCCGACCTTCCCCGCGCGCGGGAGGTGCTGGAGGGCGCCCGGCCGGAAATCGGCTTCTCCGAGATCGTGGCGGACCCGGAGGTGACCAAGATCTCGGTGGTGGGCATCGGCATGCGCAGCCATGCGGGCGTTGCCGCCACCATGTTCAAGACCCTGGCCGCCAAGGGCATCAACATCCAGGTCATCTCCACCAGCGAGATCAAGACCAGCGTGCTGGTGGGCGGCGAGTACACGGAGCTGGCGGTGCGCGCGCTGCACACCGCCTACGGGCTGGACGCGCCCTGATGGCCGCGCTGGACCTGACGGACATCCCGGCCTCCCAGGGAGGCGCCGGCTACGGCGGCGCGGCGGCGCAGGCCGCGGCCGAAAAGCCGGAGGTGCCGCCCGCGGTCGCACCGGCCTTTCCGGCCCCGGACGAGGCGGCCCGGGCTCGCCTGGCCCGGCTCATGGCGCGCGGCGCGGCCTTCCTGGGCAGCGAGGTCGCCATCATGGGCGGCGCCATGTCCTGGATCAGCGAGCGCCACCTGGTCGCCGCCCTGTCCAGTGCGGGCGCCTTCGGCGTGATCGCCTGCGGTGCGATGGAGCCGGACCGGCTGGCGCAGGAGATCGCGGCCACCCAGGCGCTGACCGCCCGGCCCTTCGGCGTGAACCTGATCACCATGCACCCGCGCCTGGATGCGCTGGTGGACGTGTGCCTGGCGGCCAGGATCGGGCACATCGTCTTCGCGGGCGGCATCCCGCCCACCACGGCCATCCGCAAGGCGAAGGAAGGCGGCGCGAAGGTGGTCTGCTTCGCCCCGGCGCTCGCGCTGGCCAAGAAGCTGGTGCGCTCCGGCGCGGACGCCCTGGTGATCGAGGGCTCGGAAGCGGGCGGGCATATCGGCCCGGTCTCGCTGAACGTGCTGGCGCAGGAGATCCTGCCGGTCATGGCATCCGAGGTGCCCGTCTTCGTGGCCGGCGGCATCGGCCGGGGCGAGGCGCTGCTGTCCTACCTGGAGATGGGCGCGGCGGGCGCGCAGATCGGCACGCGCTTCGTCTGCGCCACCGAGAGCATCGCCCATGCCCGCTTCAAGCAGGCCTTCATACGCGGTGCCGCGCGCGACGCGCTGCCGACCGTGCAGCTCGACGCCCGCTTCCCCGTGATCCCCGTGCGCGCCCTGCAGAACGAGGGCACCAAGCGCTTCCTGGAGCACCAGGCGGAGGTGATCCGCCGCCACCGCGCGGGCGAACTGGACAAGGACGCGGCGCAGCTGGACATCGAGCACTACTGGGCCGGCGCCTTGCGCCGGGCGGTGATCGACGGCGATGTCGAGAACGGCTCCCTGATGGCGGGGCAGAGCGTGGGCATGGTGACCCGGGAGGCTCCGGTGGCGACGATCCTGGCCGAGCTGATGCAGCAGGCGGCCGCCGTGCTCTCCGCCCGGGCGGTCTGAGCCGCGCCGCAGGAACCGAGGCGCTCCATGGCGAAGCCCGAGGCAGTGGCGGAATCGGTCCGCGTTGGGGAGGAGCTGCGCGCGAAGCGGCTCGAGCTCGGCGTGACCCTCGAGGAGGTCGAGAGCACCCTCAAGATCAACCGCCGCTACCTCGCGGCGCTGGAGGAGGGGCGGGGCCAGGAGCTGCCGGGCATGGCCTATGCCTTGGGCTTCGTGCGCAGCTATGCGACCTCCCTCGGCCTGGACGCCGACGATCTGGCGCGCCGCTATCGCGATTCCGCGCCCGCCGCCCGCCGCCCGGTGGCGCGGCAGCCCGAGCCGGAGCCCGAGCCGCGGCGTGCCGGCGGGAAGGGATGGCTCGCGCTGGTCCTTCTCCTCGGGGCCGGAGCCGCCGGCTGGTGGGCCTGGAGCGACGGCATGATCCCGCTTGGCGGGGAAGGGCCCGCCACCCCGCCCCCCTCGGAGGTGGTGGTCGCTGCGCCTCGCCCACCGGTGGCTGCTGCGCCGCGCGCGCCGGTGGCCGAGCCTTCCGCCACCCCGGCCCAGCCATCCCCTGCCGAGCCGGCGACCCGCCCGGCCCTGCCGGGCGTTCCGCCCGAGCCGCCGGAGGCGCCGAGCCGCGTCTCTCTTCGGTTGTCCGACGAGACCTGGGTGCAGGTCCGCGATCCCGCCACGGGCCAGACCATCCTCAACCGGGTTTTCCGGGCCAATGAGTCCTTCGCGATTCCGCGGGAGGGGCTGGTGCTGACCACCGGCAAGGCCCAGGCGGTGGAGGTGCTGGTGGATGGCAGGCCAACCCGCGCGCTGGCC
>Ga0210040_10002593_pt1 | contig 25341 bp, 26 predicted proteins | sample CryGeyCG12114_NA_FD_185462 | JGI IMG/M metagenome (GOLD analysis project Ga0210040, IMG submission 185462) | Groundwater microbial communities from aquifer - Crystal Geyser CG19_WC_8/21/14_NA (SPAdes) (version 2) | ecosystem: Environmental > Aquatic > Deep subsurface > Groundwater | place: USA... | reverse complement strand
GCTGGCGGGCGTCGGCGAGCTCGCTGCGTGAGGCGCGTCCTCGTCACCGGTGCCTCCCGCGGCATCGGGCGGGCCGTGGCCCAGGCGTTCGCGGACGCCGGGGACCGGGTGGCGGTGCACTACGGCGCGGCCGAGGAGCAGGCGCAGGCCACCCTCGGCGCCCTGCCGGGCGAGGGCCACACGCTGGTGCGCGCCGACCTCGCCGACCCCGAGCAGGTGCGCGGCGCCGTCGAGGCGGCCGCGGGCGCGCTCGGCGGCCTGGACGTGCTCGTCAACAACGCCGGGATCTTCGAGGCGCACCCGCCGCTGTCGACCGGCTGGGAGCAGTGGCAGGACGCGTGGACGCGCACGCTGCAGGTCAACCTGCTGGGCGCCGCGCACGCCACCTTCTGCGCGGTGCCGCACCTCGTGGCGGCCGGTGGCGGGGCGGTCGTCAACGTGAGCAGCCGGGGCGCGTTCCGCGGCGAGCCGGACTGCCCGGCGTACGGCGCGTCCAAGGCCGGGCTGAACGCGTTCGGGCAGTCGATGGCGCTCGCGCTGGCGCCGCAGGGGATCTCGGTCGCCACGGTGGCGCCCGGGTTCGTCGAGACGGACATGGCCCGCCGGGTGCTCGACGGGCCGGGCGGGGACGCCGTGCGCGCCCAGTCGCCGTTCGGGCGGGTGGCCCTGCCCGAGGAGGTCGCCTCCGCCGTGCTGTGGCTGGCCTCGCCGGCGGCACGCTTCGCGAGCGGGAGCATCATCGACGTCAACGGCGCCTCGTACCTGCGCAGCTGACCCCGCCGTCCGCGGCCGGCATGCTGCACCCCGGGGCTACGCCGCCGGCAGGGCGACCTCTGCCCACACGCACTTGCCGGGCCCCTGCCGGTAGGAGCCCCAGCGCACCGCGACCTGGCTGACGAGCCAGAGCCCGCGGCCGCCCTCCTCGTTCGCCCCGGCCTCGCGGGCGACCGGCAGCCGGCTGCTGTCGTCCGCGACCTCGACGCGGACCCGGCGCGAGGTCCACGCGACGCGCAGCCGGATGCGGGTGCCGGCCGCGGCCTTGACGGCGTTGCCCAGCAGCTCGGACACGATGAGCAGCACCGCGTCGCAGGTGTCCCGGTCGGGCCAGGACCGGCAGGCGGTGCGGGCGAGCTGCCGGGCCACGCCCACGACCGTGGCGTGCACCGGCAGGGCCCACTCGAACTGGCCCAGCTCGACGATCTGGCCGCGTTGGTCGGCGGTACCCGTCCGGACGGGGTGCACGGAGCCTCCAGGAGCAGCGGCCGGGGCAGGGGCGCACGGGGAAGGGGGACGGGGGACGGGGTCGTCTCCTGGTTGTGCCCCTCTGCCTGCGCCGTGCACCTGCTGGGGGCCCGCACGTGGACGGGCGTGCTCCCCCGGCTCGCGTAGTCTGCGTCGCGGCCCGCACGCGGGCGCCGCCTCCGTAGCTCAGTGGATAGAGCGCCTCCGTCCTAAGGAGGGCGTCGGGAGTTCGATTCTCTCCGGGGGCACCTGACCGGCCGGCCGCTACGCCGGCAGCTCGACCCGCCGCAGGGCGGGGGCGAGCGCGAGCGCCCCGGCGAGCACGCAGACGCCGCCGCCCAGCACGAAGGGCGCCGAGGGCCCGGCGACCGAGGCCGCCACCCCTGCCAGCGCGTACGCGACCGGCGCCAGGCCGAAGAAGGCCAGCATCGCCAGCGACGACACCCGGGCCACCATGTCCGGCGGGCTCAGGGTGAGGAGCAGCGCGCCGAACAGGGACCCGCTGGCGCCGCCGCCCGCGCCGACCACGGCCGCCAGGGCGGCCGCGGCGAGCAGGGAGGGCACCAGGGCGAGCACGACGAGGGCGGCGCCCATGAGCACGACCAGCGGCAGGAACAGCCTTCCCACGTGCGGGACCCGCCGGAACAGGACGAGCCCCAGGGTGGCCACGGTCGCCCCGCCGCCGAGGGCGCCCAGCAGCACGCCGACCCCGGCGGCCCCCCACCCCCTGCCGGCGGCCAGCAGCGGGACCCCGACGTTCAGGGCGCCGCTGAACGCGAACTCGGACACCGCGGCCAGCAGCAGCAGCGGCCGGAGCACCCGGGAGCGGGCGGCGTGCGCCAGCCCCGCCCGCACCTCGCGCAGCAGCGGCTGCCGCTGGACCGGCTCGACCGGTCGGACCCGTGTCGTCAGCAGGGCCAGGACGCTGAGGGCCGTCGCGCCCGCCGCCAGGGCGAGCCCGACGCCCGCACCGGCAGCCGCGACGACCAGCCCGCCGGCGGGAGCGCCCAGGGTGGTCGCCAGCCGCTGGACGGTGCCGCGCATGCCGGTCAGGCGCAGCACCTGGTCGGGCGCGACGAGCTGCGGGGGCATCGCGGAGGCCGCGGGCAGGTAGACGGCGTCGACGGCGCCGAAGGCCCCCGCCAGAACGACCAGGACCAGGACCGAGGGCGGCAGGAGCAGGACCGCCGCCGCGCCGCAGAGCAGCAGGGCCGTACGGACCGCGTCGCTTCCCAGGGCCGTGCGGCGCGGCCCCCACCGGTCGGCCAGGGCGCCGCCGAACAGCAGCAGGACGGCGCGCGGGAGCGCTCCTGCGGCGAGCACTCCCCCGACCTGCGCCGCGCTGCCGGCCTGCACCGCCGCCCAGCCGAGCGCCACGAACCACACCTGGTCCCCGATCAGCGACGACAGGTAGCCGGTCACCCAGCGCAGCGCGTTGGCGTCGCGGTGCGCCGGCCGGGCGGGCACGTCGACGCTCACGGGCGGAACGGGAACGCCTGCAGGGCGAGCATGACGTGCTCGCGCTCCTCGCCGTCGGCGCGCGCGGCGAGCCGGTCGCGCCAGGAGCGCAGCAGCTGCTCGTACTCCACCCCGAACGCCCGCAGCTCCTGCGGCGTCATCCGCAGCAGCGGGGTGTCGGTGGTGAGGGAGGCGTCGCGCCAGGCGGCGCTCCAGCCGGCCTGCGCGTCCAGCCACGCCTGCCGGTACGCCGCCCGGTGGGCGTCGCTCTGCCGCAGGGCCGCAGCCACCGCCTGCGCGCCCTCGGGCCCGTCGTCCAGGTCCGAGGGCGTCCACGTGAACCCCACGGTCGTGGGCCGCCACCAGCGCTCCCGGCGGTCCGCACCGGCCGGGGGCTCGGCGTCCGCGGTGAGGAAGCCGTGCCGCGCCAGCTGGCGCAGGTGGTAGCTCACGAGCGAGACCGACTCGTCGACGCCCTCGGCCAGCCGGGTCGCGGTCGCGGAGCCCGCCAGCACGAGGGCGTAGTAGAGCCGCAGCCGGAGCGGGTGCGCCATCGCCCGCAGCGCCGCCGGGTCGGTGACCCTGCGCTCGCCTGCCATGCCGGCGACACTAGATGCGAAGCGTTCTTTGTGCAACGTTCTCCCGACTGCATCTGGACGCCGAGGAGCCCGGCCCCCGCGAAGGGGACCGGGCTCCGGACGTGCAGGGAGTGCGGACTACCGGTAGGTCGAGGACCCGCCGGTGGTCGGGTAGGTCGTCGTCGTCGCGGAGCTGCTCGACGACGTCGGGTAGGGCTGCGACGAGGCGCCGCTGCTCTGGACCTGGCCCTTGGCGGCCTGCGCCTCGTTCGAGGCCTTCGTGAGGGCCTCCTCGAGACGGTGCTGCATGGGCTTGATGAGCCCGCCGCCGACACCGACGATCAGGATGCCGGCCACGGTGCCCAGGATGGCGTACAGCAGGGGCCCGGTGACGCTGGTGGCGACACCGACCTGGTCGAGGGCGGCCTTCAGGAAGCCCAGGATGACCAGGACGCCGACGGCGTCGGCGAGGAAGCGGCCGTAGGAGAGCCCGCCGAGGGAGGCCTCGATGAGGCGCTTGACGGCGCCGGCGACGACACCGCCGACCACCACGAGGATGACCGCGACGATGATCTTCGGGATGAGCCGGATGAACGCGTCGAGGGGCTGGTTCAGCGCGTCGATGTCGAGCGCGCCGACAGCGGCGGACAGGAACGGGATGAAGATCGCGTAGAAGACCAGCTTGCTGATGATGTCGCTGGCGTCGTACTGGCTGCGCGAGAGGGCCTTGGCGACGGGGCCCTTCTCGACGGCCTCGTCGAAGTGCACGCGCTCGAGGACCTTGTCCAGGATCTTCGCGACGGCCTTGGCGATGAAGTAGCCGACGAGCAGGATGACGAGGAAGCCGACGAGCTTGGGGACGAACGTGGCCAGGGTCCGGAAGCCGTCGGTGACGGCTCCGGAGAAGTCCACGGCCGCAAGCGGTTGCGTCATGCGGTGTGCTCCAGGGGGTAGGCGGAGGAGTCCTGACGGGGGCGGCGACCGCCCCGCGGGGAGCGGGGCCGGGCACCGTCCTCGGGGTCGGACGCGAAGATCGTTACCCTGCGTACCCGGCTCGAACCGGACAGCAGGTCACAAGGTGGTGTCGACGGGCGCTCCCGGCCGCCGGGCCCTACCGTCCGTCGGTGACCACCTCCGTGCTCTGGCTGCGGCGTGACCTGCGCCTGGCCGATGCCCCCGCGCTGCTCGCCGCCCGTGACGCGGCCGACGACGTGCTCCCGCTGTTCGTGCTGGACGACGCCCTGCGCGGGCCGTCCGGGGCGCCGCGGCTCGCCTTCCTCTACCGCTGCCTGCGCGAGGTCGAGGAGCGCACCGACGGCCGGCTCCGGGTGCTGACCGGCCGGCCCGAGGACGTCGTCCCGCGGGTCGCGCGCGAGGTGGCCGCGACGGCGGTGCACATCAGCAGCGACCACGCGCCGTACGGCCGGGAGCGCGACGAGCGGGTCCGCGCCGCGCTCGGGGACGTCCCGCTGACCGCGACGGGGTCGCCGTACGCCGTCACCCCCGGCACCCTGCGCAAGGAGGACGGGACGCCGTTCAAGGTCTACACGCCGTACGCCCGCGCCTGGACCGCCCGCGGGGTGCACTCCCCCGCCCTCACCCCGCGCGTCGTGTCCTGGACCGACGGCGGCCTGCCCACCGACGGCGTGCCGGCGGACCCGGAGCTCGGCGCGGTGCAGCTGCCGCCGGCCGGTGAGCAGGCCGCGCTCGACCGCTGGAAGGAGTTCCTCGCCGAGGGCGTCGCGCACTACGGCGAGCGCCGCAACACCCCCGGCGTGGACGGGACGAGCCGGCTGTCGGTGTACCTGAAGTACGGCTGCATCCACCCGCGGACCGTGCTGGCGCAGCTGCCCGACGACGACGGCGGGCAGGCGGTGCGGCGCGAGATCGTCTTCCGCGACTTCTACGCCGACGTGCTGCACAACCGGCCGGACTCGGCCCGTACCGAGCTCCAGCCGGCGATGACGGCGCTGGAGTACGACACCGGGCCGGAGGCCGACGCCCGCTTCGAGGCGTGGGCGACCGGACGCACCGGCTATCCGATCGTCGACGCCGGGATGCGCCAGCTGCTGGCCGACGCCTGGGTCCACAACCGGGTACGGATGATCGTGGGGTCGTTCCTGTGCAAGGACCTGCACCTGCACTGGCGGCGGGGGGCGCGGCACTTCATGCAGCACCTGCGCGACGGCGACCTGGCCAGCAACCAGCAGGGCTGGCAGTGGATCGCCGGCACCGGCACCGACCCGGCGCCGTACTTCCGGGTCTTCAACCCCGTCAAGCAGGGCCGCGACTACGACCCGGACGGGGACTACCTGCGGCGCTACCTGCCCGAGCTGCGGGACGTGCCGGGGCCGGCGGTGCACGAGCCGTGGACGCTGCCGGGCGGGCCGCCCAACGGCTACCCGAGGCCGGTCGTCGACCACGCGGCCGAGCGCAAGGAGGCGCTGCGGCGCTACGCGGACGTCAAGGCGTAGCGGACGTCAAGGCGTAGCGGACCCTCAGCCGGCGCCGGGCGGCAGCGCGACGCCCTCGTCCTTGAGCACCACGCCGGAGGCCTCCAGCTCGCGGGCCGCGCCGAGCAGCACCGCGAGCGTGCCGGCCGCCTGCGCGTAGCCCAGCCCGTGCGGCGGCCGCACGTTGGACAGGCAGTTGCGCTCGGAGTCCGCCCGGCCCCGTCGCGGCGCCCAGGTGAGGTAGACGCCGAGGCTGTCCGCCGAGGACAGCCCCGGCCGCTCGCCGATGAGCACGACGACCAGCCGCGCGCCGAGCGCCGCGCCCACGTCGTCGCCGAGCGCCACCCGGGCCTGGTGCGCGAGCACCAGCGGGGCGACCGACCAGCCGGGCAGCCGCTCCAGCAGCGCGGCGGTCAGCGCGGGGGCGTGCGCGTGCACCGCGCGTGGGGACAGCCCGTCGGCGAGCACCACCGCGAGGTCGACGTCGCCGGGCGGCAGCTCGGTGCCGTCCGCGAGCTGCCGTCCGAGGTCGGGCCGCTGCAGGTACGTCGCCCGGTCCGGTGCCGCCGAGCGGACCTCGATCAGCTCGCTGTCGCCGAGCCCGTGCTCGCGGAGCCCCGCCCGTACGACGTCGGGGTCCAGCGGGCTGTGCACCGCGTCGCGGGCGGCGGCGTGCGCGGCGCGGAACTCCAGCCAGCGGGCGGTGGGCAGGCCGTCCCCGGCGCGCCCGAGCGCGACCCTGGCGCGGGTCGCGCCGCGCAGCACCTGCCAGGGGTCGTCGCCCACCGGCGCGCTCACGGGCGGGCCGCGGCGAGCAGGGCCTTCGCGGCGGGCGCGTCCGGCGCGAGCTCCCGCACCCGCCCGGAGTCGTCGAGCAGGTCCATCCGCGTCAGCCAGGCCTCGAACTCCGGGGCCGGCCGCAGGTCCAGCACCTGCCGGGCGGTGAGCACGTCCTGGAACGACAGCGACTGGTAGTGCAGCATCACGTCGTCCGAGCCCGGCACGGCGATGACGAACGCGCAGCCCGCCGCGCCGAGCAGCAGCGTCAGGGTGTCCGTGTCGTCGCCGTCGACGTCGGTGTGGTTCGTGTAGCAGACGTCGACGCCCATCGGCAGGCCGAGCAGCTTGCCGCAGAAGTGGTCCTCCAGCCCGGCGCGGACGACCTGCTTGCCGTCGTAGAGGTACTCCGGGCCGATGAACCCGACGACCGTGTTCACCAGCAGCGGGTCGAAGTGCCGGGCCACGCCGTACGCCCGGCACTCCAGCGTCTGCTGGTCGACCGCGCGGCCGTCCACCCCGCGGTGGGCGTCCGCCGACAGCGCCGAGCCCTGGCCGGTCTCGAAGTACGTGACGTTGCGCCCGACGGTGCCGCGGCCCAGCGCGAGCGCGCCCGCCTGCGCCTGCGCGATCTCGTCCAGGGTGACCCCGAACCCGCGGTTGCCCGCCTGCGTGCCGGCGACCGACTGGAAGACCAGGTCGACCGGGGCGCCGGCGTCCAGCGCGCGCAGGGTCGTCGTCACGTGCGCGAGCACGCAGGACTGGGTGGGGATCTCGTACCGGCTGATGACGGCGTCGACGAGCTCGAGCAGCGCGACCGTCTGGGCGGGCGAGTCGGTGGCCGGGTTGATGCCGATCACCGCGTCGCCGCAGCCGTGCAGCAGCCCGTCGAGGATCGAGGCCGTGACCCCGACGGGGTCGTCGGTGGGGTGGTTGGGCTGCAGGCGGCTCGCGAGCCGGCCGGGGAGCCCGATCGTGCTGCGCAGCCCGGTGACGACCCGGGTCCGCCTGCCCACTGCGACCAGGTCCGCGTTGCGCATGAGCTTGGAGACCGCGGCGACCATCTCCGGCGTGAGCCCGCGGGCCAGGGCGCTGATCGCCGGCTCGTCGCGCTCCGCCGCCCGGGCCAGCAGCCACTCGCGGAACTCACCGACCGTCAGCGACGCCACCGGCGCGAGGGCGTCGGCGTCGCGGGTGTCCAGGATCAGCCGGGTGACGTCGTCCTCGTCGTAGCCGACGACCTGCTCCTCGAGGAAGGTCGCCAGCGGTACGTCGGCGAGCACGCTCTGGGCCGCCACCCGCTGCGCCTCCGACTCCGCGGCCACGCCCGCGAGGACGTCGCCCGAGCGGGCGGGGGTGGCCTTGGCCAGCAGGTCGGACAGGCTGCGGAACGCGTACGTGTGGCCGCCGAGGGTCGTACGGCGGACCGTCACGGCCGCTGGCGGGCGCGCTGGGCTGCGGTCATGCCCGCAGACTGACCGGGCCGGACCGGCCGGGTCAACGCGACGCGGCCGGCGAAACGCGAGTGTCATCGCACCGGTGCCGCTCCTAGAGTCCACGGATGCCCTTCCTCCTGGAGCCGCTGACGCTGGGCGGCGACCTCGTGACCCTCGAGCCGCTGCGCCGCGACCACCACGACGCTCTCGTGGACGCCGCGCGCGACGGTCGGCTCTGGGAGCTCTGGTACACCTCCGTCCCGCGCCCGGAGGGCATGGCCGCCGACATCGACCGCCGGCTGGCCCTGGCCGAGCGGGGCGAGATGCTGCCGTTCGCGACCCGGCGCAACGACACCGGAGCCCTGATCGGCGCGACGACGTACTGCAACGTGGACGCCGAGAACAGGCGCGTCGAGATCGGCTACACCTGGAACGCCCGGTCGGCGCACGGCAGCGGGACCAACGCCGAGAGCAAGCTGCTGCTGCTGACGCACGCCTTCGAGACGCTGGGCTGCATCGCGGTGGAGTTCCGGACCCACTGGATGAACCAGCAGTCCCGCGCGGCGATCGCCCGGCTCGGCGCCAAGCAGGACGGGGTGCTGCGCAGCCACAAGGTGATGCCGGACGGCTCGCTGCGCGACACGGTCGTGTTCTCGATCGTCGCCGCGGAGTGGCCCGCGGTCCGCAACGAGCTCCGCCGGCGGCTGGCGGCGTCCCGGCCGTGAGCCCGGGTACGGCCCCGGCATGCCGCGCCCGGACTGGCCCACCGCCGCCCCCTTCGTGCCCGAGACGACCGACCTCGACGCGCTGCGCGCCGCCGCGCCGGACTGCCGCGGCTGCCCGCTGTGGGAGCCGGCGACGCAGGTGGTGTTCGGGCGCGGGAGCGCGGGCGCGCGGTTGATGCTCGTCGGGGAGCAGCCCGGCGACCAGGAGGACCAGCGCGGCCTGCCCTTCGTCGGCCCTGCCGGCCACCTGCTGGTCCGCGCCCTCGACGAGGCCGGCGTCGACCGCTCGCAGGCGTACGTGACCAACTCCGTCAAGCACTTCAAGTTCACCGTCCGCGGCAAGCGGCGCATCCACGCCACCCCGGACACCTACGAGGTGGCCGCCTGCCGGCCGTGGCTGGTCGCCGAGCTCGCCGCCGTACGCCCCGAGCTCGTCGTCCTGCTCGGCGCGACGGCCGCCAAGACGGTCTACGGGCCGTCGTTCCGGGTGACGCAGCAGCGCGGGACGGTCATGGAGTGGCCCTCGCCGGACGGGCCGCGGGCACTCGCGACGATCCACCCCTCGGCGGTGCTGCGGGCCGACGACCAGGACGCGGCGCTGGCCGGGCTGGTCGCCGACCTGCGGGTGGCCGCGCAGGCTCTGGCGTGAGGATCGACGGCCGGTACAACGGCCCGGCGGGCTCCGCGAACGGCGGGGTGACCTGCGGGCTGCTCGCGGCCGCGCTCAGCGGACCTGTCGTCAGCGGGGCTGTCGAGGTGACGCTGCGCCGGCCGCCGCCGCTCGAGCGCGAGCTGCACGTCGCCGACGGCGCGCTGCACGACGGGGAGGCGCTGGTCGCGCAGGCGGTGCCCGCGGACGTGTCCCTGGACGTGCCGCCGCCGGTCGGGGTGGCAGCCGCCCGGGCCGCGCAGGCCGGCTACGCGGGGCTGCAGGCCCACCCCTTCCCGACGTGCTTCGTGTGCGGCACGCAGCGCAGCGACGGGCTGGGGCTGCGGCCGGGGCCGGTCGGGGACGGGGTGGCCTGCGTCTGGACCCCGTACGACGAGGACCAGGTCCTGGTGTGGGCGGCGCTGGACTGCCCGGGCGGCTGGTCCACAGACCTGCCGGGCCGGCCGATGGTGCTCGGGCGCATGGCCCTGCGGCTGGAGGCGCTGCCCGCGCCGGGGCAGCCGCACGTGGTGCAGGGCTGGACGACCGGCGGCGAGGGCCGCAAGACGAGGACGGGCTCGGCGCTGTACGACGCGGCCGGCACCCTGCTGGCCGTGGCCAGGGCGACGTGGATCGCGGTGGAGCCGCCCGCGAGGTGAGGTGGCGCGGTCCGCGGCCCGCGGGGCGCGCCGAGGTCCGCTACGCCGGCGCCGAGCCCGGCACCCCGCCGGCGCGCTGCGCGTAGTCCGCGAGCAGCTGCGCGTGGCGACCCGGGTGCTCGACCACCTGCCCGTCGTCGAGGTACGGGCCCAGGTCGTCGAAGATCGCGTGCCAGCCGGGCAGGAGGTTCTCCGGTCGGCAGCGGTCGTCGATGCGGTGCGTGAACCGCAGCACGGTCCCCCCGGGCGCGTCGCTGAGCGCGAAGCTGACCGAGCTGTCGGGGCCGTCCTCGCTGTCCCACGTGAAGGTCAGCAGCACCTCCGGCTCGACGGCCACGACCTGCCCGTGCACGCCGGGACCGGAGTCCTCCAGGTCGACCCGGCCGCCGACCCGCGGCTCCAGCACGCCGGCGAAGAACCAGGCCGCCCGCTGCTCCGGGTCGGTCAGCGCCGCCCACACGCGGGCGCGCGGGTGCGGCAGGAAGCGCTCGAACAGCAGGCTCGCGCCGTCCGCGTCGGGCACCAGCCGGCCGTACGTCACCGGTCCTGCTCAGCAGCCGTGCGGTCGAGGTGTGCGCTCAGGGCGTCCAGGCGGCCGGCCCAGACGTCCCGGAACGGGAGGAGCCAGTCGTCCAGCTCCCGCAGCGGGCCCGGGGTGAGCCGGTAGCGGCGGCAGGGCCCGTCGACCCGGGCGGTGACCAGGCGGTGGTCCCGCAGCACGCGCAGGTGCTTGGAGACGGCGGGCTGGGCGGCGTCCGCGACCACCTGCAGCTCGCCGACCGTGTGCTCGCCCGCCGCCAGCGATCTCAGGATGCGCCGCCGCGTGGGGTCGGCCAGCAGGGCGAACGTGTCCACACCGGGGACTGTGCGCGCGCCGGCACATGCCTGTCAAGGCATGCGCTGGGAGCAGCGCTCAGGACCTCCGGGATGCACAGGACGCCCGACGGCCTCGCCGCTCGTCCGGCGGGAACGCCGTCCGTGCACCACGCTGCTGCGCATCCACCGACGGCCCCTCCACCCAGGGCGCCTGCGCCTGTCCCCCCTGACCCAGGAGACCCGATGACCGAGCCCGACCACGTCCACGAGCTGGCCCGCCTGCTCGGCGACGAGACGTTCGCCATGCTCACCACCCGCTCCGAGGACGGCACGCTGATGAGCCGGCCGATGGCGCTGCAGGAGGTCGAGTTCGACGGCGACCTGTGGTTCTTCACCGCCCGCGACTCCCGCAAGGCCGCCCACGTCACCGCCGAGCCGCAGGTGAACGTGACCGTCAGCAGCAGAAGCGTCTGGGTGTCGCTGACCGGCCCGGCGTCGGTCGTCGAGGACCAGGCCAAGAAGCGCGAGCTGTGGAACGCGGGCATCGAGGCCTGGTTCCCGGACGGCTGCGAGTCCGACAAGATCGTGCTGCTCCGCGTCGCCGGCGCGTCCGCCGAGTACTGGGACACCCCCGGCGGCCGCGTCACCACGGCGATCAGCTACGTCAAGGCCACGCTCACCGGCAGGCGCTACACCGGCGGCGAGGACCACGAGCTCGACCTGACCTGACCCGCAGCTCCTGCGCAGGCGAGCGAGCCGACGTGCACCGCTCGACCGGCAGCCGTCAGAACCAGCGCTTGAGGACCGTGACCGCGTGCTCCTGCGCCTTCTGGTGCAGCGGCCGCGCGCCCCACCGGCTCGGGTCGATCCGCTCGCACCGCAGCAGGTCCTGCTCGAAGTCCTGCTCGAGGCGCTCCGCGATCCCGCGGTCGAGCACGCTGAGGATGACCTCCTCGTCGTGGTTCAGCGAGCGCCGGTTCATGTTCGCCGAGCCCAGCACGGCCACCAGGCCGTCCACGGTCATCACCTTGGCGTGCAGCATCGACGGCTGGAACGCCCAGACGTTCACGCCGCCCTCGACCAGCCGCTGGTAGGTCGACTCGCTCGCCAGCTGGCAGACCCGCTTGTCCGCGTGCGGCCCCGGCAGCATGATGTCGACCTGCACGCCGCGGGCCACCGCCGCCAGGAACAGGTCCTCGAAGGTGCGGTCGGGCACGAAGTAGGCAGTCTGCATCCGCACGTGCCGCCGCGCGGACGTCAGCACGACCCGGAAGACCGTCGCGATGTCGTTCCACCCGACCGTCGCGCTGCCCCGGGCCACCTGCACCACCGAGGTGCCGCTGCTGGCCTGCTGCGGGAAGCGGTCGCTGTCGTCGTAGAGGTCGTGCCCGGTCTCGGCCCAGTTCTGCGCGAAGGCGGCCGCGAGCCCGTCGACCGCCGGGCCGAGCACCCGTACGTGCGTGTCGCGCCACTCGGTCTCGTCGCGCGCGTCGCCGCACCACTCCTCCGCGATGCCGACGCCGCCGGTGAAGCCGATCCGCTCGTCCACGACGAGGACCTTGCGGTGCGTGCGGTGGTTCTGCTTGAACGGCGACACCTGCCAGGGCCGGCGGAACCACTCGACCCGCACGCCGCACTCCTGCATGTGGTCGATGAGCTGCGACTCGATCAGGCGGCCCCCGACGGCGTCGAGCAGCACGCGCACCCGCACGCCGGCGCGGGCCCGCTCCGCCAGGGCCCGGGCGAACTGCTCCGCGGGCTCGCCCCGCCAGTAGACGAACGTCAGGAGGTCGATGCTGCGCTCGGCACCCCGGATGGCGGCGAGCATGGCCGGGAAGATCTGGTCGCCGTTGCGCAGCAGGAGCAGCTCGTTGCCCTCCGTGGCGGGTGTGCCGAGCAGCGCCTCGAGCGTGCGGCGCAGCCGCTGCAGCGCCTGCTCGTCGCTCTCGCTGTCCGGCCGCACCGCAGTCCCGTGCTCGTCCATCCCTGTCCGCCCTCGTCGTCGGTCCGTACCCTCCCGCACCCATCGGCAGGGCGGACGCCCACCCGTACCCGGCGGTCAGGCGTACGGCGCGCGGGCGTCGTAGGACCGGAAGCGCGGGATCAGCGCGCCGACCGCCAGGGTGAGCCCGACGCAGGCCAGCCCGCCCGCGACCACCGCGCCCTGCAGCCCGACGAGGCCGACCGCTCCCCCGGCGCGGGCGTCCCCGAGGCGCGGGCCCCCGGCGACGACCACGATGAACACGCCCCCGAGCCGGCCGCGCATCTCGTCGGGAGCGGCCGCCTGCAGGATCGAGGAGCGGAAGACCGCCGAGATCATGTCCGACGCCCCGGCGACGGCGAGCATCAGCAGGCCGACCCACAGCTGGTCGCTCAGCCCGAACAGCGTGATCGCCAGCCCCCACGCCACCACGGCGGCGAGCACCGCGAGGCCCTGGCGCTGGATGCGCCCGAACCAGCCGCCGCCGAGCGCCCCGAGCAGCGCCCCGGCGGCCAGCGCCGAGTAGAGCGCGCCGGCGGTCTGCGCGCCGCCGCCGTACACCTGCTCGGCCAGCGCCGGGAACAGCGCGCGCGGCATCGCGAAGATCATGGCGATCAGGTCGATGACGAAGGTGAGCAGCAGCACCGGCCGCGTGCCGAGGAAGCGCAGGCCCTCCACCACGCTGGCCAGGCCGGCCTTGCGCCCGCCCCCCTCGGGCGCCATCGCGGGCAGCGAGGACACCGCCCACAGCGACGCCGCGAAGCTCACGGCGTCCAGGCCGTACGCCGACGCGTAGCCCGAGGTCCCCACCAGCACGCCGGCGAGCAGCGGGCCGACCACGACGCCGATGTTGAACTCCACCTGCCGCAGCGCGTTCGCGGCCGGGAGCAGCTCGGCCGGGAGCAGCCGCGGCACGAACGCCTGCCGGGCAGGGCTCACCAGCGCGAACAGCCCCGCCTGCAGGGCGACCACGACGTACAGCAGCCAGGTCTGGTGCAGCCCCGCCAGCGCCTGCCCGAGCAGCACCGCCGACAGCCCCGCCTGGCCCACGGTGGTGACGAGCACCAGCTTGCGGCGGTCGACGGCGTCCGCGACCGCCCCCCCGTACAGCCCGAACAGGATCAGCGGCACCAGGCCGGCCACCCCGACGAGGCCGACGGCGAACGCCGAGCGGGTCTGCTCGTAGACCTGCAGGGGTACCGCGACGGTCGTCACCTGCGTCCCGATGACCGAGACGGCGTCGCCGATCAGCAGGTCGCGGAACGGGCGGGAGACCCGCAGCGGGGTGACGTCGAGGGCGAGGCCGCGCAGGCGACGGCGCAGCAGCGCCGCACCCCGCTCCGGGACCTCCGGGCGCGCGTCGGCAGCGGACGGGTCGAGGCTCACGTCCCATTGTGCGCGAGGGCGGCCTGCACCCCGGTCAGGGGGAGAGCCGCTCCACCACCCACGACCCGTCCTGCTCGCGGCGGTAGCGCAGCCGGTCGTGCAGCCGGGAGGGCCGGCCCTGCCAGAACTCCACCGTGCGCGGCACCACCCGCAGCCCGCCCCAGAAGTCCGGCACCGGCACCTCGCCGCCCGCGAAGCGCTCCTCGAGCTCGGCCTGCCGCGCCTCCAGCACCTCCCGCCCGGCCACCACGGCCGACTGGTGCGAGACCCAGGCGCCGATCTGCGAGCTGCGCGGCCGGGACCGGAAGTAGGCGGCGCTCTCCTGCGCGGCCACCCGCTCGACGTCACCCGCGACCACCACCTGGCGCTCGAGCTCCACCCACGGGAAGACCAGCGCCGCCTGCGGGTTGGCGGCCAGCTCGCGGCCCTTGCGGCTGGTGTGGTTGCTGTGCACGACCAGGCCGCGCTCGTCGGCGGCCTTGAGCAGGACCGTGCGGGCGCTGGGGGCGCCGGTCTCGTCGGCGGTGGACAGCACCACCGCGTTCGGCTCGAGCAGGTCGGCGGCGTCGGCGAACCAGCGGCCGAACTGCTCGCTCCAGGTCGGGGCCAGGTCGGCCTCGGACAGGCCGGCGCGGGTGTAGTCGCGGCGCAGGTCGGCGAGGTCGCGGGGCATGGGACCAGCCTGCCGCACGCGCCGGCGGCGGGCACGGCATGATGCTGGACAGACGAAGACGTCCCCGAGACCGACGGAGCAGCCCCATGGCGGAACCCCTCTTCAAGCCCGGCCTGGAGGGCGTCGTCGCCTTCGAGTCGGAGATCGCCGAGCCCGACAAGGAAGGCAGCGCGCTGCGCTACCGCGGCGTCGACATCGAGGACCTCGTCGGCCAGGTGTCCTTCGGCAACGTCTGGGGCCTGCTGGTCGACGGCAAGTTCAACCCGGGCCTGCCGCCGGCCGAGCCGTTCCCGCTCCCGGTGCACAGCGGCGACATCCGCGTCGACGTGCAGTCGGCGATCGCCATGCTCGCGCCGGCGTGGGGCCTGCACCAGATGCTCGACATCGACGTGGACCAGATCCGCGACGACCTGGCCCGCACCTCGGTCATGGCGCTGGCCTTCGTGGCGCAGTCCGCCCGCGGCCTCGGCCGGCCGATGGTCCCGCAGAGCGAGGTCGACAAGGCCAGCACCATCGTCGAGCGCTTCATGATCCGCTGGAAGGGCGAGCCCGACCCGGCCCACACCAAGGCCGTCGACGCCTACTTCGTGTCGGCCGCCGAGCACGGCATGAACGCCTCGACGTTCACCGCCCGCGTCATCGCCTCGACCGGCGCGGACGCCGCGGCCTCGATCTCCGGCGCCATCGGCGCGCTGTCCGGCCCGCTGCACGGCGGCGCCCCCTCGCGCGTGCTGACGATGCTCGACGAGGTCGAGAAGAGCGGCGACCCGGTCAAGTACGTCAAGGGGCTGCTCGACCGCAAGGAGCGCCTCATGGGCTTCGGGCACCGCGTCTACCGCGCCGAGGACCCGCGCGCCCGCGTGCTGCGGCGCACGGCCCAGGAGCTCGGCTCGCACCGCTACGAGGTCGCCGACGCGCTGGAGAAGGCGGCGATCGAGGAGCTGACGGCGCGCTACCCCGACCGCCCGCTGCGCACCAACGTCGAGTTCTGGTCCGCCGTGGTCCTGGACTTCGCCGAGGTCCCGCCGCACATGTTCACCTCGATGTTCACCTGCGCCCGGACCGCCGGGTGGAGCGCGCACATCCTCGAGCAGAAGCGGCTCAACAAGCTCATCCGGCCGTCCGCCAAGTACGTCGGCCCGGCGCCGCGCCCGGTCTCGGACGTGGAGAGCGGCCAGCTGCCGGCGGGCAACCAGGTCTGATGTCCCCGGCTCCCGCGTCGTCGATCTCGATCCCCTCGGACCTGCTGCCGGTCGACGGCCGGTTCGGCTCCGGGCCGTCCAAGATCCGGCAGGCGCAGCTCGACGCGCTCGCGGCGACCGGCCGGACCTACCTCGGCACCTCCCACCGGCAGGCGCCGGTGAAGGACCAGGTGGCCCGGCTGCGCCGCGGGCTGCGCGAGCTGTTCGCGCTCCCGGACGGGTACGAGGTGGTGCTCGGCAACGGCGGCGCCACGGAGTTCTGGGACATCGCGACGTTCGGGCTCATCGAGGCGCGCAGCCAGCACCTGAGCTTCGGGGAGTTCTCCTCGAAGTTCGCGACCGCGGCCGCGCAGGCGCCCTTCCTCGAGGACCCCTCGGTCGTGAAGAGCGAGCCGGGCACGCACCCGCTGCCGCGGCCCGAGCCGGGCGTGGACCTGTACGCCCTGACGCACAACGAGACCTCGACCGGCGTGATGATGCCCGTCCGCCGGCCGCAGGGCATCGACGACGGCGCGCTGGTGGCGGTCGACGGCACCAGCGGCGCCGGCGGGCTGCCGGTCGACCCGGCGCAGTTCGACGTCTACTACTTCTCCCCGCAGAAGGGCTTCGCCTCCGACGGCGGGCTGTGGTTCGCGCTGATGAGCCCGGCCGCGCTGGAGCGCGTCGCGCGCATCGCCGCCTCCGGCCGGTGGGTGCCCGCGTCGTACGACCTCACGGTCGCGATCGACAACAGCACGAAGGAGCAGACGTACAACACGCCCGCGCTCGCCACGATCTTCCTCATGGCCGAGCAGGTGGACTGGCTGAACGGGCAGGGCGGGCTCGATTGGGCCGTCCGCCGGACCGGCGACAGCTCCTCGCGCCTCTACACGTGGGCCGAGCGCGTGCCGCACGCGTCCTGCTTCGTGGCCGACCCGGCCATGCGCTCCCAGGTGGTCGCGACGATCGACGTCGCCGAGGACGTCGACGCGACGGTCATCTCCCAGGTGCTGCGCGCGCACGGGGTCGTGGACACCGAGCCCTACCGCAAGCTGGGGCGCAACCAGCTGCGGATCGCCATGTTCCCCGCGGTGGACCCCGCCGACGTCGAGGCGCTGACCGCCTGCATCGACCACGTGGTGGGCCAGCTCTGAGCGAGCCGGGCGGGCTGCCGCAGAGCTGGGTCCCGCGGGTCGTCAACGGCGCGCTGGCGGTCTTCCTGCTGGCCTGCGTCGCCCCGCTCGTCAGCACCTTCGGGGACCACTCGGCGCTCGTCCGGGTCTACCTGGTGATCGCCAGCGTCCCTGTCCTGCTGGTCGCCGGCCTGTGCCTCGCGTCCTGCCTGCGTCCCGGCTCGCTCGGGCGGGCGGCCCGCCGGGCGCGGGCGCGCCGGACCCGCTAGGCGGCAGGCGGCGGCTCAGCCGCGCGGGGCGGCGAGCGGGACGATGCGGCGGTCGCCCAGGCTGGTCATCGCGTGCAGCGGCCCGGTCGCGGCGCGCAGCAGCGCGGCCAGCCGGGGGCTGCCCTGCCGGCGTACCAGCTCCGGCCCGAGGGCCTGCATCAGGGCGGTGAGCGCGGGCAGCGGGCGGCCGAACAGCGTCAGCTCGCTGATCAGCCCGGCGTCGTCCAGCCGCAGCAGCTGGACCTCCTCGAGGACCTGGCCCCCGACGCGGCCGCGGCACAGCAGCGACCGCATCCGCCCGTCCCCCACGACGCTCTCGACGGTCAGGGCGCCCACCACGCCGAACACCGCCTCCAGCACCACGCGCACCTGCTCGCGCCCGCGGAACCGGAACTGGTCGGTGAGCGGGGAGACGAGCACGACGTCGGGGGCGAGGCACGCGGTCGCGGCCCCCGCGTCCCCGATCTCGTTCGCGGCGCACCAGCGCGCGAGGACGTCTGTCGGGTCCGGATCCGGCACGAGAGCGCTCCTGTCCGTGGGGCGGGACCGGAACGTACTGCGCGCCGCCGCGGGCTCGCCTGCCGGACCGGCGCCGGGTGGGGTAGGCAGGCGGCATGCGCGTCCTCGTGACGGGAAGCTCCGGGCACCTCGGCGAGGCCCTCGTGCGCGTGCTGCCGGGCGCCGGCCACGAGCCCGTGGGCCTGGACCTGCTGCCCTCGCCGCACACCCGGGTCGTGGGTCCGGTCACCGACCGGGCGCTCGTCCGCCGGGCACTGGAGGGCGTGGACGCGGTCCTGCACACCGCCACGCTGCACAAGCCGCACGTCGGCTCGCACCCCCGGTCGGCGTTCGTCGAGACGAACGTCCAGGGCACGCTCACCCTGCTCGAGCAGGCCGTGGCCGCCGGCGTCTCCCGGTTCGTGTTCACCAGCACGACCAGCACGTTCGGGCGGGCGCTCACCCCCGGGCCCGGGGAGCCCGCCGCCTGGATCACCGAGGACGTCGTCCCGGTCCCTCGCAACGTGTACGGCGCGACCAAGACGGCGGCGGAGGACCTGTGCGCGCTGGTCGCGGGCGACGAGGGTCTGCCGTGCCTGGTGCTGCGCACCTCGCGCTTCTTCTCGGAGGGCGACGACCGCCCGGACGTGCGGGAGCGGTACTCCCGCGACAACGCCCAGGCGAACGAGCTGCTGTACCGGCGCGTGGACCTGGAGGACGTCGTCGCGGCCCACCTGCTCGCCCTGGACCGCGCACCGCAGCTCGGGTTCGGACGCTACGTCGTCAGCGCCGCCACCCCGTTCACCCGCGCCGACCTCGCCGAGCTGCGCACCGACGCCCCCGCCGTCGTGCGGCGGCACTTCCCGCACTACCCGCAGCTCTACGCGGAGCGCGGCTGGACGATGTTCCCGGCCATCGACCGGGTCTACGACAGCAGCGCCGCGCAGGCCGCGCTCGGCTGGACCCCGCGGTACGACTTCGCCGCCGTGCTGGCCAGGCTGGCCGCGGGCGAGCCGGTGCGCAGCGCCCTGGCCGAGCAGGTGGGGGCCAAGGGCTACCACCCCGCCAGCACCGGGCCGTACACCGTGCGCTGAGCGGCCCGCCCGGCGCGCTACCGGGCGTACACGTAGCGCGCCGGCGCCGGCTCCGCGGGCACCTCGGGGGCGTCGCCGGAGCTGTCGGTGGCGTACGTCGTGAACCGCAGGTAGTCGGCCGGGAACGTGGCCGGGTCGACGCCGGGCTGGAGGACCTGCGCGCAGGTGGTGAGCGGGATGCGGCTCCGCACGGCAGGGCCGTCGTGGGTCAGCGCGTCGTACGCGATGGCGTATCCCACCGGGTCGTAGCTGCCGATCGCGAAGTGGTCCGCGGTGTTGGACGGGCACACCGCCTGGGTCGCGATGTTGGCGATGCGCCCGGCGCCGGTGCGCAGCGCCGAGCTCGGCGCGGGGCCGGTGTTGGGCACGACGATCTCGTCGGACTGGGTGTAGGCGACGGTGTAGTCGATGCCGGCGAAGGTCTCGGCGCGGCTGTTCAGCGCCCCCATGAACGCCGAGACGCCGCTGGAGCGCTGCTGCCAGTTGGCGGGGGTGCAGCTGCGGCTCGCGCCGCAGCTGACGTCCGCGTCGGTCGTGCCGTGGTTGGACGGCGACAGGCCGATGACGTCGTCGACCATCGTGCGGGTGTCCGGCCAGAAGCGCAGCGCCCAGCGCGGGACCATCCCGCCCTGGCTCCAGCCCAGCACGTCGACCTTGCGTCCGGACTGGCGGTGCATCGTGCGCACGGCGTTCACGACGTACTCCCCGGCGCGCTGGATGTCACCGGTGGCGTCCTGCGGCAGCGTGAGCAGGCAGTAGCGCCAGCCCCTGCGGTCGAAGTCCCGCGCGTAGTTCCAGGAGAACCCGACCTGCGGGTCCATCGTCGTGCCGGGCACCAGCAGGACGGGGTCCCTGCCGGACGCGGCCGGCCCCTTGCACGCCAGGCTGGCGGCCAGCTGGGCCGCCGGCACGCTGAGCGCCGGGCCCTTCTGGTCAAGGGGCGCGTAGGTCGGTGTGGCCGCCGCTGCGCTCGTCGCGGCGGCTCCGGTCAGCGTGGTGGCGGTGGCCAGGACCAGTCCGGCGAGGCGGCCTCTGCTGCGCATGGGTGCTGTCCTCCAGTCGGGTGCCGGGCCTGCGTGCGGCCCGGCTGTCCGTCCTTCCCCCGTCCCGCCGGCGTGACGCGCCTCACGTACCGGCGCCTCAGACGTGGACGTGGACGTGCGGGTGCCGGCGCAGCAGGTGCGGCTCCAGGCGCAGCTCCCGGGTGCGCGTGACGTACCCGGTGGCGAGCAGCGCGGAGACCAGGCTGACCGTCCCGCCGATGAGCAGCCCCGAGCGCGGTCCCAGGGCCTCGGCGACCCACCCGATCAGCGGCGCGCCGACGGGCGTGCCGCCGGTGAAGACCAGGATGTACAGCGCCATGACGCGGCCGCGCACGTGCGGTGCGCTGCCCAGCTGCACGAGGGTGTTGGCGGTCGTGCTGAACGTCAGGACCGAGATCCCGGTGGGGACGAGCAGCACCGCCATGACCTCGAACGTCGGCGCCAGGCCGACGAGGATCTCGAGCACCCCGAAGGCGACGGCGGACAGCAGCAGGCGGCGCACCCGCGGCGGGCCGGAGCGCCGGGCGCTGGCGAGCGCGCCGATCAGCGAGCCGACGGCGAGCGCGGAGGTCAGCAGGCCGAAGGAGCCGGCGCCCTGCCCGAACAGCTCCTTGGCGACCAGCGCCATCGTGACCTGGAAGTTCAGCCCGAACGTCCCGACCATCGCGACGAGCACGATCGGCATGAGCAGGTGAGGGCGGTCGCGGACGTACTCCACGCCCTCGCGCAGCTGCCCCTTGGCGCGCACCAGCCGCGTCACCGGCCGCAGCTCGTCGGTGCGCAGCGCGAGCAGGCCGCCGACCACCGCGACGAAGGACAGGGCGTTGCCGAGGAAGACCCAGCCGGTGCCGACCGCGGCGATGACCACGCCCGCGAGGGCCGGGCCGAGGATGCGCGCGGAGTTGAACGTGGCGCTGTTCAGGCCCACCGCGTTGGGCAGCTCCTCCGGCCCGACGAGCTCCGAGACGAAGGACTGGCGGACCGGGGTGTCGATCGCCGAGGCGATGCCGAGCGCGAACGACAGCGCGTACACGTGCCACAGCTGCACCGTGCCGGTGACGTCGAGCAGCCCGAGCGCCAGGGCGAGCAGCCCCATGGCCACCTGCACGACGACGAGCAGCCGGCGCTTGTCGTAGCGGTCGGCCAGCAGGCCGCTCCACAGCCCGAGGACGAGCACCGGCAGGAACTGCAGCGCGGTGACGACGCCGAGGGCGATGCCGCTGTTGCCGGACAGCTCCAGGACGAGCCAGTCCTGGGCGACGCGCTGCGCCCACGTCCCCGTGAGGCTGACGACCTGCCCGCCCGCGAACAGCCGGTAGTTGCGGATGCGCAGCGACCGGAACATCTGGCCGGGCGCGGGGCTCATGCGCCGGCCAGCCGGTCGAGCACGGCGGCGGCCTGGCGCAGCACCTCGCGGTCCGCGGCGTCGAGCCCGGCCAGCTGCCGGCACAGCCAGGCGTCGCGGCGCCTGCGGTCCTCCAGCAGCAGCCCGCCGCCGGCGGCAGTCACCTGGAGCACGACCTGGCGCCGGTCCGTGGCGTGCGCGCTGCGGGCCACCAGGCCGACCTGCTCCAGTCCCGCGACGAGCCGGGTCATCGAGGGCGGCTGCACGCGCTCGTGCGCGGCGAGCTCGCCCGGGGTGAGCGCGCCGTGGCGCTCGAGCGTCGCGAGGGCGGAGAGCTGGCTCAGGGTGAATTCGGTGTCCGCCCGCTCGGCGCGCAGGCGGCGGGCCAGCCGCAGCACGGACAGCCGCAGCGCGCTCGCGAGGGCGGTGTCCGCGGTCAGAGGCATGTCCTGACTCTAGGTCATTACCTCTGCGAACGATGTCCGGGGGCGTCAGGCGTCCGGGTCGGCGCCCCGGTACCGGCGGGCGCGCAGGACGACGGGCAGCCGGCGCAGCGCGTACCCGGGGTCGGTGCGCAGGACCCGCACCAGGTGCGCCAGGGCTCCCGGCTCGGCGGCGGAGGCCCCCGGCAGCGGGCCGCGGGCGACAGCGGCGGGACCGACCGCCCGGCGGCGGCGGCGCAGCTCGGGCGCGCGCAGCAGCCGGCGCCCGTCGGGCAGCGGCGCGGCGTCGGTCTCGCGGTAGCCGAAGACCTGGCGCAGCGGGGCGGTCACCTCCGCGAGCTCGCGGCGCTGCGCGGCGCTCAGCTCCTCGAGCCAGCGGGCGTTGCGCGCCGGGTCGATCGCGTCGCCGGTGCGCGTCCCGCCCTCGGCCAGCCGCGGCGCCCCGCGCTCGCGCTGGACCTCGTGGTGGCGCAGCAGGTCCGGCGACCACGGCTCGCCGAGGAAGCGCAGCAGCGCCCGCAGCACCGGCTCCGGGTCGGCGACGAGGTCCTCGTAGCGCAGCACGACCAGCCGCCGCCGCAGGTCCTGCCGGCCGGCGGCGCGCAGCAGCCGGCCGTTCTGGTTGCGCCAGTGCCGCAGGGCGTCGGAGAACGGGATGCCGCGGCGCAGCTGCGACGCCACGACCGCGCCGGGGTGGCGCACGATGCCGACGATCTGCGCGTCCGGGAAGACCTCCGCCGCCACCGGCAGGTGGTTGATGTGGAACGGCGTCTTGTCGCCCCAGCGCACCGCGCCCTTCCCGCGCGCCCAGTCCGCGAAGACGCCGTCGTAGAAGGCCCGCAGCCGGGCGTTCATGTCCTCGTCGGTGACCCCGTAGCGGCGGTACCAGCCGGGGCCGTCGTGCTGGTCCGGGATCGTCCTGGCGGCCGCGACGGCCCGCAGGAAGCCGGACTCGTCGGCGAGCGCGAGCCGCTCGTGGCTGTCGAGGATCAGGCGCAGCAGCGTCGTGCCCGAGCGCATCGTGCCCACGAGGAGGATCGGCTTGTCCACCGGTCGGAGGCTATCGGTCGGCCGGTCCGCGGCCGTCAGCCGGTGAGCGCGTCCTGCAGCGGGTTGATCGCGAAGTAGACGACGAACAGCGCCGCGACCAGCCACAGCAGCGGGTGGACGTCGCGGGCCCGGCCCTGGGTGGCCTTGAGCAGCGCGTACGACACGAAGCCCGCGCCGATGCCGTTGGTGATCGAGTACGTGAACGGCATGAGCACGATGGTGAGGAAGGCCGGGATGGCGATCGTGTAGTCGTCGAAGTCGATGCTGCGCACCTGCGTGATGAGCAGGAACCCCACGATCACCAGCGCCGGGGAGGCCGCCTCGAACGGCACGACGGACACCAGCGGGGTGAACAGCAGCGCCAGCAGGAACAGCAGGCCGGTGACGACGCTGGCGAGCCCGGTGCGCGCGCCGTCGCCGACGCCCGCGGCGGACTCGATGTACGTCGTGGCGGAGGAGGCGGAGGCCGCGCCGCCCGCGACCGCGGCCAGGCCGTCCACGAGCAGCACCCGCTCGCTGCCGGGCAGCTGGCCCTGCTCGTCGAGCAGCCCCGCCTCGGCGCCGACGCCCACGACGGTGCCCATGGTGTCGAAGAAGTCCGCGAGCATGAGCGTGAACACCAGCAGCAGGGCGGCGACGACGCCGACCCGGTCGAAGCTGCCGAACAGCGAGAAGTGGCCGAGCAGCCCGAGGTCGGGGACGTCGACCACCTGGTCGGGCAGCGTCGGGACGTTGAGCGCCCAGCCGTCCGGGTTGGCGCCGTCCGGGGTGCTCGGGCCGACCGAGGCCACCGCCTCGATCACGACGGCGAGCACGGTGGTGCCCACGATCCCGAGCAGGATCGCGCCGCGGGTGCGCCGGGCGACGAGCACCGCCGTCAGCAGCAGCCCCACGACGAACACGAGCGTCGGCCAGCCGCGCAGCTGGCCGGTGGCGCCGAGCTGGACCGGCACCGTGGTGTTGGCCGCGTCGCTGATGCGGCGCACGAACCCGGCGTCCACCAGGCCGATGAAGGCGATGAACAGCCCGATGCCGACGCTGATCGCGGTCTTGAGCTGGGTCGGGATGGCGTGGAAGACCGCGTTGCGGAAGCCGGTGACCACCAGCAACGTGATGACCAGGCCCTCGAGGACCACCAGGCCCATCGCGTCGGCCCAGCTCATCTGCGAGGCGATGGAGAAGGTGACGAAGACGTTGAGCCCGAGGCCGGTCGCGAGCGCGAACGGGTAGCGCCCGACCACGCCCATGAGGATGGTCATCACGGCCGCCACCAGCGCCGTGACCGCGGCCACCCGGGGGATGCCGAGGGTCGTGCCGTCGGCGTCCGCGGCCGTGCCGATGATCAGCGGGTTGAGCACCACGATGTACGCCATCGTGAAGAAGGTCGCGAAGCCCCCGCGGACCTCGCGCTCCACCGTGGACCCCCGCTCGGAGATCCGGAACCAGCGGTCCAGGCCGCTTCCCGCACGTCCCTCGTCCAGCTGCATGCTCGTCATGGCCGAGCAGGGTGCCAGAGGCGTGTTTCGGCGCTGCTTCGGCCCCGCGGGCTAGCCTTGCGGGCATGTCGCTGCTGCGGGGCAACGCCCCCCGGCGGCCCGACCCCGAGCCGCTCGAGCTCGACGACACCAAGGTCGTCGCCGGTGGCACGGCGCTCTGGCTGGCCGCGCTCGTGGTGCTCGTGGTCGCCGACCTCGCCGGCGCCGCGGTGCACGGGTGGTGGGTGGCGATGTGCGGCTGCGGCGTGGCGCTCGGCCTGCTGGGCCTGCGGTTCATCGCGCGCCGCAAGGCGGCCCGCCGCGCGGCGGGCTGAGGCACCCCGCCCTCGCGCCGGCGGCCGGACGGTGGCACCCTGGCTGTGACCGGCACCACTGCACGCGTGGGGCCGCACCTGCCGACCGCACCCCGGTCGCCCGCACCCGCCGAGGAGCACCGTGCCCGAGCTGACCCCCGTCCAGCGCGAGGTCCTGACCGCGCTCGTCGACACCGCCGTGCCGGCCCTGCCGCGGGCTGACGATCCCACCGGGTTCTGGGGCCGGCCGGGCAGCGCCGTCGGGGCGGACGTCGCCCTCGTCGCGCTGCTGGCGGAGGCCCCGGAGGCCGACCAGGTCGGCATCGCCCAGCTGCTCGACGGCCTCGCGCAGCTCGGCTTCCAGCACCAGGGCCGGGCGACCCGCGAGGGCATGCTGGGCACGGCGATGGCGCTGGCCCCGGAGGCGCTCATCGCGATCTCCACGCTGCGCGGCGCCGCGTGCATGTACGCCCACTCGGTCCCGGACGAGACCGGGCGCAACCCGTTCTGGCAGGAGTACGGCTACCCCGGCCCGCAGCTCACGCCGCCCGCGGACGAGCCGCACATCACCCCGTACGTCCCCGGCGAGGGCGAGGTGCTGGAGGCCGACGTGGTCGTGGTCGGCTCCGGCGCCGGCGGCGGCACCATCGCCGGCGTGCTCGC
>Ga0210040_10002592_pt1 | contig 25344 bp, 19 predicted proteins | sample CryGeyCG12114_NA_FD_185462 | JGI IMG/M metagenome (GOLD analysis project Ga0210040, IMG submission 185462) | Groundwater microbial communities from aquifer - Crystal Geyser CG19_WC_8/21/14_NA (SPAdes) (version 2) | ecosystem: Environmental > Aquatic > Deep subsurface > Groundwater | place: USA... | reverse complement strand
GACAACTCCGTCGACGAGGCCCTCGGCGGCCACGGACGTGAGATCGACGTCACCCTGCGGGCCGACGGCGGCATCACGGTCACCGACGTCGGACGCGGCATCCCCGTCGACAAGGAGCCCCGTACGGGCCTGTCGGGGGTCGAGGTCGTCTTCACCAAGCTGCACGCCGGCGGGAAGTTCGGCGCCGGCTCCTACAACGCGACCGGCGGGCTGCACGGCGTCGGGTCCTCGGTCGTCAACGCCCTGTCGGCGCGCCTGGACGTCGAGGTCGACCGGGACGGCGCCACCTGGGCGATGTCCTTCCGCCGCGGCGTGCCGGGGACGTTCGACGGGCCGGGCCCCACGGCGCCGTTCACCCCGGGCGCGCCGCTGACCAAGGTGGGCCGCGTGGCCAAGGGCCGTTCGGGCACCCGCGTGACCTACTGGCCGGACCGCCAGATCTTCCTCGTCGACGCCGGGCTGTCGCTGGAGGACCTCCACGACCGGGCCCGCCAGACGAGCTTCCTGGTGCCGGGCCTGGCGCTCAAGGTCACGGACGCGCGGGGCGCGGAACCGGCCGTGGAGCTGTTCCGCCACGACGGCGGCATCGGCGAGTTCTGCGAGTACCTCGCCCCCGACGCGGCCGTGACCGAGGTCGTCCGGCTGCAGGGCACCGGGTCGTTCACCGAGACCGTGCCGATGCTCGACGACGCCGGCCACATGGAGGCGACCGACGTCGACCGCGAGCTCGAGGTCGACGTGGCGGTGCGCTGGGGGACCGGCTACGACACGACGCTGCGCTCGTACGTCAACATCATCGCCACGCCCAAGGGCGGCACCCACGTCAGCGGCTTCGAGCGCGGGCTGGTGAAGTCGGTCGTCAGCTCGCTCGCGCCGACCCGGCTGCTCAAGACCGGCGAGGAGGTCGTCAAGGACGACGTCCTGGAGGGCATGACCGCGGTCGTGACCGTCCGGCTGGCGGAGCCGCAGTTCGAGGGGCAGACCAAGGAGGTGCTCGGCACGCCGGCCGTCGCCAAGATCGTGACGAAGGTCGTCGAGACCGAGCTGAGCGCGTTCCTGGAGTCGAAGGGCGGCGTGGCCAAGCAGCAGGCCCGCGCGGTGCTCGAGAAGGTCGTCAACGCCTCCCGTGCCCGGGTCGCCGCCCGCCAGCAGCGCGAGAACCAGCGTCGCAAGACCGCGCTCGAGTCGTCCTCGCTGCCGTCGAAGCTGGTCGACTGCCGCAGCAACGACGACCGCTCCGAGCTGTTCATCGTCGAGGGCGACTCGGCGCTGGGTACGGCCAAGGTCGCGCGGAGCTCGGAGTTCCAGGCGCTGCTGCCGATCCGCGGCAAGATCCTGAACACGCAGAAGGCGTCGACGGGCGACATGCTCAAGAACACCGAGTGCGCGTCGATCATCCAGGTCGTCGGCGCCGGCTCCGGGCGGACGTTCGACCTCGAGCAGGCGCGCTACGGCCGGGTGATCTTCATGGCCGACGCCGACTCCGACGGCGCCCACATCCGCTGCCTGCTGGCCACCCTGTTCTTCCGCTACATGCGCCCGATGGTCGAGGCCGGGCGGGTCTTCACCGCGGTCCCGCCGCTGCACCGCTTCGAGCTGACGAACCCGAAGAAGGGCCAGGACCGCTTCATCTACACGTACTCCGACGCGGAGTACCAGCGCACGGCCGCGGAGCTCACCAAGCGGAACCAGAAGTTCAAGGAGCCGCAGCGCTACAAGGGCCTCGGCGAGATGGACGCCGACCAGCTGGCCGAGACGACCATGAGCCCCCGGCACCGCACCCTGCGCCGGATCACCGTCGACGACGGCCTGATCGCCGAGACGACCTTCGAGATGCTGATGGGCAACGACGTCGCCCCGCGCAAGAGCTTCATCATCGACGGCGCGTACGCGTTGGACGCCGCGGCCATCGACGTCTGAGGCCCCACCATCCCCGGAAAGTGGTCACCGCGGGCCCTCTCGGCCGCCTGAAAAGACACCGGAGTGACCACTTTCGGTCTTGGAGGGGCGGTGCTCGGCGTCGCGCCGCGGGGCTGTGGGGGGTCGCGTGCGAGGCTGAAACGGTGAACGTCGCTGAGCACATCGTCGAGCGGCTGCACGCCTGGGGCGTGGGTCGGGTCTACGGCTACCCGGGTGACGGGATCGGCGGCGTGCTCGCGGCCCTGACGCCCCGGCACGCGGACAAGGGCCCCGGCCACATCGACTTCGTCCAGGTCCGGCACGAGGAGACGGCGGGCTTCGCGGCGACCGCGGACGTGAAGTACGGCGGCAACCCGATCGGCTGCTGCGTCGTCACGAGCGGCCCGGGCGCTCTGCACGCGCTCAACGGCGTGTACGACGCCCTGCTGGACCGCGTACCGGTCGTCGCCGTGCTGGGCCAGACGGCGGAGACCGCGATCGGCTCCGGCTACTACCAGGAGGTCGACCTGGCGAGCGTCTACAAGGACGTCGCCCGGGCCTACCTGCAGACGATCACCGCTGCGTCGCAGGTCAACCACATGGTCGACCGGGCCTGCCGCACGGCGCTGGCCGAGCGGCGGCCCGTCGTGCTGATCGTCCCCAGCGACGTGCAGGAGCAGCCCGCGGTCGTCGACCCGCCCGACAAGCACGCGTTCTTCCACACCAGCACCGTCCCCAGCACGCCGGTGCAGGGCGCGGCGCCGGCCGACGTTGCGAAGGCCGCCGAGCTGCTGAACGCCGGCAGGAAGGTCGCGCTGCTGGTCGGCGCCGGCGCCCTCGGGTACAGCGACCTCGTCGAGCAGGTCGCCGACCGGCTCGGCGCCGGCGCGGCGAAGGCGCTCCTCGGCAAGACCGTCCTCGACGACCGGCTGCCGTGGGTGACCGGGGCCATCGGGCTGCTCGGGACCACGGCCAGCTGGCACCTGATGCGGCACTGCGACACCCTGCTGATCATCGGCTCGCGGATGCCCTACTCCGAGTACTACCCCGAGCCCGGCCAGGCGCGGGCCGTGCAGATCGACATCGACGGGTCGCAGTGCGGGCTGCGGTACCCGACGGAGATCAACCTCGCGGGCGACGCGGGGGACACGCTGGCGGCGCTGCTGCCGCTGCTCGAGCAGCACGACGACGAGTGGCGCACCGAGGTCGCGAAGCACAAGCGGCACTGGGACGACTACTCCGTCGAGCGGGCCGCGGCGAAGGCCGACCCCGTCAACCCCGAGGCCGTGGTGCGCGGCATCTCCGCCCGGCTGGCCACGGACGCCGTGGTCGCGGTCGACTGCGGCACCGCGACCAGCTGGTACGCCCGCGACCTCGACCTCGGGCCCACGCACAAGGGGAGCCTGGCCGGCCTGCTGCTGTCGATGGGCGGCGGGATGCCGTACGCGATCGCCGGCAAGATGGCCAACCCGGACCGCCCGCTGCTGGCGATGATCGGCGACGGCGCGATGCAGATGAACGGCGTCAACGAGCTGATCACCGTCAGCCGGTACTGGAAGCGCTGGGGCAACGGCTCGTTCGTCGTCCTGGTGCTGAACAACCGCGACCTGTCGTACGTCTCGTGGGAGACCCGCGGGACGCTCGGCGCTCCGCCGGACCCGGAGCAGTCGAGCCTGCCCGACGTCCCGTACGCCGACTGGGCGAAGCTGCTGGGGCTCGACGGGGCGCGGATCGACCACCCCGACCAGATCGACTCCGTGCTGGACGCCGCGTTCGCCGCGGACCGGCCGTTCGTCATCGACGCGGTCGTGGACGCGAACGTCCCGCTCGTGCCCCCGCACCTGACGGCCAGCCAGGTGCTGCTGACGGCCAAGGCCGAGTTCAGCGGCGACCCGGCCTTCTTCGGCATCGTCGCCGAGAGCCTCCGCGAGACCGTCGTGAGCAAGGCCAAGGCCGTGCTGGGCCATCACGGTCCGTCCGACTGAGCTCGAGAAGAGGAACGCCCCCTGAGCCTGTCGAAGGCAGTCGCGCAGAACGCCCCCTGAGCTTGACGAAGGGCCCGGAACGGGTCGGCTGCCTGCCAGCGGAAGCCGACCTCTTCGAGGCCCTTCGACAAGCTCAGGGGGCGTTCGGAGCGGTCAGCGGTCCCGACGTGCAGCGGTGGAGCCCTGCGGGACGATCACGTCGAGCGCGTTGGCGGAGACCGTGAACGACACCGGCGTGGTGGCGATGATCTCGCCGTCGACGTTCACCGCCATGGGGTGGTCGGTGGCGACGTCGACGGCCCGCGTGCGCAGGTGCAGCACCTCCGGGTGCTCGACGAACGTGCCCGAGCGGAAGAAGCGGGCGGTGTTGACGTGCTCGCGGAGCCGGCCGTGCGGGATCGCGTAGAGGTCGAGGTTGTGGTCGTCGATGCCGGCGACGTGCGAGACCGCGTTCCCGCCGCCGTAGAAGCGGCCGTTGCCCACGGCGAGCTGCAGCAGGTGCTGGAGGCGGACGGGTTCGTGGTCGCCGGCCGGGAAGGTCAGCTCGGCGGTGAAGGGCCGGTGGCGGCGGTAGGCGGGCACCGCGGCCAGGGGGTAGGCGAGCGGGCCGAGGCGGCGCTTCAGCACCGGGCTCATCGCCTTCGCCACCTCGACGGAGAGGCCGAGCGACGCCACGTTGAGGAAGGCCGTCCCGCCGATCCGGCCGACGTCGATGTCTACGACCTTGCCGTCAGCCACGGTCGCGCAGGCGGCGGCGAGGTCGAGCGGGACCTCGAGGGTGCGGGCGAGGTCGTTCGCGGTGCCCAGCGGCAGCAGCCCGAGCGTCACGCCGGTCCCGGCGAGCGCGTCCACCACGCTGCTCACGGTCCCGTCGCCGCCACCGACCACGACCAGCCCGTGGCCGTTCCCGACGGCCTGCTCGACCGTCTCGCGCAGCCGCGCGGGGTCGGTCACCGCGAAGGCGTCGGTCACCGGGACCCCGCGCTCGAGGAGCAGCCGGTGGGCGGTCTCGTACGCGGCGGCACCGCTCCGGGACGCCGTGTTCACGATCAGGGCGGCGGTCGTCACGGCTGCACGTCGGGCGTCGGCGTCATCGCGCCAGGCTAGGAGCGGGTGCTGTGCGCAGGCTGTCCGCCGGGGCGGCGTACGGGAGCGTCAGTCGGGCCGGGTGAGGTCGAACCGCTCGCCCAGCTCGTAGTAGGCGCTCGGGCCGCCGCCGCGCAGGACGGGACGGGCCAGCTCGGTCCGGTAGACCCCGTCGACCAGCAGGTCGGCGGCGATGTGGACGCCGACCACCTCGCCGGTGCACCACCAGCTGTCGGTGGGGGAGCCGTCGGCGGCGAGCAGGCGCACCACCTGGGCGGTGCGGCACTCGAAGCTCACGGGCGCCTCGGCGACCCGGGGCGCGTCGACCTCGTCCGCGTCGACGGCGCCGAGCCCGGCCCGCTCGAACTCGTCGACCCCGGCGCGCGTCGAGGTCGCGTTCATCTGCTCGGCGAGCGCGCGGGTGACGAGGTTCCAGGTGAAGGCGCCGGTCTCCTGCGCGTTGCGCACGCTGTCCTTGTTGCCGATGCTGCTGAACCCCACCAGCGGCGGCGTGTAGGAGATCGCGTTGAAGAAGCTGTACGGGGCCAGGTTCCGCACGCCGGCGCGCGAGCGCGTCCCGATCCAGCCGATCGGGCGCGGCGCGACGATCGCGTTGAACGGGTCGTGGGCGAGGCCGTGCCCGTCCGCCGGGCGGTAGAAGTGCTCGTCGGTGCTCAGAACAGCTGCTCCAGGGCTCCGGAGTCGACGTCGTAGAGGAAGCCGCCGACCGTCGCCAGCTCACCCACGTGCGGGTGGGTGCGGAGCAGGTCGACGTCCTCGATCAGGCGGGCCCGCTGGTCGGTCGACGCCCCGAGGGTCATGTCGGAGAGGTCCTGGCCCGTCTCCTCCCGCACCCGGGCGATGACGTCGGCGTCCTCGCCGCTGGCCATGGCGCAGCGGGTGTGCGGCACGACGAGGATGCGGGTCACGCCGAGCAGGTGCACGCCGAGCACGCAGCCGACCAGCGCGTCGGGCGTCACGCGACCTCCCGGCGTGCGGATGATCTTGGCGTCACCGGTGCGCAGGCCGATCATCTCCAGCGGCTCGATGCGCGAGTCCATGCAGGTGATCATGGCGACGCCGGCCTGGGCGATGCCGTCGAAGCCGCTCAGCCCGAACCGCTCGCGGTAGCGGGCGTTGGCCTGCAGCAGGTCGGTGAAGTCGGGTTCGCTCACGGGGACGAGCGTACGAGAGGCGTGTGACGCGGGTGTGAAGGCGCGGGCCCCTGGTCAGACTGCCGAGCACCGACCCCTGCGGGGCCCTTCGACAGGCTCAGGGGGCGTACTCAGGAGCGCCGACCCCTGCGGGGCCCAACGACAGGCTCGGGGCGTGCGACGGAACGCTCCCTGAGCTTGTCGAAGGGCCTCGAAGAGGTCAGCGTCCCGTCCTCAGAAACGCCGCTGCCGCCGCAGCGGGCCGACGTGGGCGGGCCGCAGGCGGCGGAGGCGGCCGAGCCGGTGCGCTCGTCCGCCGGCCCGCTCACCCGGCGCTGCGGCTGGCCACGGCGGCGATCGGCTGCCCGGCCGGGACCCCGGAACCGTCCCGGCGCCCGTCCGCGGGCGGCAGCTCGACCGGGGTACCGCTGGCCGCGGCGGCGACCGCCGGCGCCGGTCCGACCCAGCCGAGCAGCAGGGCGTCCTCGCCCTTCAGGAACTTGTGGCAGCGCACCCCGGCCGTCCCGCGGCCCTTCGCCGGGTAGTCGGTCAGGCGCGTGACCTTGACCGTCCCCGGGTCCGTCCCGGGCAGCGACGCCGAGCTGCCGGCGACCGTGACCACCACGCCTTCCGCGGGGTCGGCGACGCCGAACCAGATCGCGGACGCCTTCGGGGCCAGCCGTACGCCCGCGACGCCGCCGGCACCGCGACCCTGCGGGCGGACCAGGTTCGCGGGGAAGTGCAGCAGCTGGGCGTCGCCGGTGACGAAGACGAGGTCCGCGCCACCCGGTCCCGCGGCGGCCTGCTCGACCGTGAGCTCGACGGCCCCGACGACCTCGTCCTTGCCCTCGAGCCGGATCACCTCCCAGGCGTCCCGGTTGACCACCTCGGGGGCGACCCGCTTGACGACACCGGCGGCCGTGCCGAGCGCCAGGCCCGGGCTGTCCGCACGCAGGGTGGTGAGTGCGAGCGCGTGCTCGCCGGCCTCGAGCGTGACGAGCTCGCTGACGTGCGTCCCGCCCTGCAGGTTGGGCGCCGTGGCCGTCGCGGGCACGGTCGGCAGGTCGAGGGCGTTGAGCCGTACGCAGCGGCCGCGGCTGGTCAGCAGGCCGACGTCCGCGCGGGCGGTCGCCAGGACCCGGGACACGACCACGTCGTGGTTGCTGCGCGGCCCGTCGGTGGCGAGCGGCTCGGCGTGGCCGGTGCGCGCCAGCAGCCCGGCCGAGGACAGCAGCACCCAGCACGGGTCGTCGGCCACCTCGAGCGGGCCGGCCGCGGCGGTCGCCGCGGTGCCGCCGGCGGCCAGCAGGATCGTGCGTCGGGGGGTCCCGTGGGTCTTGGCGACCTCGGCCAGCTCGCTGGAGACGAGCGAGCGCAGCCGGTCGGGGTTGTCGAGGATCTCGCTGAGCGCGGCGATCTCGGCGTTCAGGGCGTCGCGCTCGTTCTCGAGCTCGATCACGCTGAGCCGGGTCAGCCGGCGCAGCGGCATGTCGAGGATGTAGGTCGCCTGGACGTCGCTGAGGTCGAAGGCCTCGATCAGCCGGGTCTTCGCGGTTGCGGCGTCGTCGCTGGAGCGAACGATGGCGATGACGTCGTCGATGTCGACGATCGCGAGCAGCATGCCCGCGACGAGGTGCAGCCGGTCGAGCGCCCTGGTCCGGCGGAACTCGGTGCGCCGGGTCGTGACGTCGTAGCGGTGCTGCAGGTAGACGTCGAGCAGCTCGCGCAGCCCGAGGGTGCGCGGCTGGCCGTCGACCAGGGCGACGGCGTTGATGCCGAAGCTGTCCTCGAGCTTGGTCGCCTTGTAGAGCTGCTCGAGCAGCGCGTCGGGGTTGAAGCCGTTCTTGACCTCGATGACCAGCCGGGTCCCGTGCGACCGGTCGGACAGGTCCTTGACGTCGTGGATGCCCTGCAGCCGCCGCGCCTGCACCGCGGTCTTGATCTGCTCGATGACGCGTTCCGGGCCGACGAGGTAGGGCAGCTCGGTGATGACGATGCCCTTGCGCCGTGGGTGCACCTGCTCGACCCGCGTCGTGGCCCGGATCCGGAACGACCCGCGCCCGGTCGCGTACGCGTCCCGCACGCCGTCGAGGCCGATGATCTTGCCGCCGCTGGGAAGATCAGGACCGGGGATGAACCGCATCAGGTCGTCGAGGCTGGCCTTGGGGTGCGTGATCAGGTGCCGCAGCGCCTGCACGACCTCGACGAGGTTGTGCGGGGCGCAGTTCGTGGCCATGCCGACGGCGATGCCCGAGGCGCCGTTGACGAGCAGGTTCGGGAACGCGGCGGGGAGCACCGACGGCTCGACGTCCTTGCCGTCGTAGTTGGGCCGGAAGTCGACGGTGTCGGCGTCGAGGTCGGCCGTCATGGCCAGGGCGGCCGGCGCCATCCGGCACTCGGTGTAGCGCATCGCCGCGGGGCCGTCGTCGAGCGAGCCGAAGTTCCCGTGACCGTCGACCAGCGTCAGCCGCATCGACCACGGCTGCGCGGTGCGGACCAGGGCGTCGTAGATCGCGCCGTCGCCGTGCGGGTGGTACTGGCCCATCACCTGACCGACCACGCGGGCGCACTTCACGTGCGAGCGGTCGGGGCGGATGCCCATCTCCTCCATCCCGTAGAGGATCCGGCGCTGCACCGGCTTGAGCCCGTCGCGTGCGTCGGGCAGGGCGCGCGAGTAGATGACCGAGTAGGCGTACTCCAGGAAGCTCGTCTGCATCTCGGAGGAGACGTCGACGTCGAGGATGCGCTCGGTGAAGTCGTCCTCGGGAGGGGTGGGCGTGCTCGACGTACGGCGGGCCATGCGGTTCCTGCGTCTCCCTGGTGCTCTGGGCTTGCGCGTGCTGCGGTGCTCCGGCGATTGTGCCCGCCCGGGAGCGGTTCGGGTCCCGCGGCACGCGTACGCGACCCTCGGCGTCGACCTCGACCAGGACCGGTCCCGGCCCACGGTCACGCTCCGGGACACCCGTCGTGCACGACCAGAGTTCGGGCGGGCTCGAGCAGGGGGTCCTCACATCACCAGCGGTGAGGAGCCCTCGTGGGCGCGCGTACGCAGAGCAGGCGGAGCAGCAGCTCCTGGACGAGCTGGACCTCGTGCAGCGGGCCGTCGCCCGGGACGTGGCGGGCGTGCGCCGGGCCCACGCGTCGGGGCGGGGGCTGCCGGCGGTCGATCCCGCCCTGCTGGCCCTGGTCGAGCACGAGCACGCCGTCCTCCAGGAGCTCCGCCGGCGTCGTCGGCCCCACGCCGCCGCCTGACGAACCTGTTCGGCCGTACGCCCGGGGGCGGACCGCCCGGGGGCGGACCGCCCGGACGCGCGGCGGGACGGCGAGGAAGAATCCTGGCCGTGCGACGACTCCTCGACCAGGGCTGGACCGTACGGGCGACCGCAGGGCCGGTGCCTCCCGAGCTCGACGGCGTGGACGTGCCGGCGACCGTCCCCGGGGGCGTCCACACGGACCTCCTCGCCGCCGGGTTGATCCCGGACCCCTACCTCGACGAGAACGAGGCGCTGCTCGCCTGGGTCGGTGACGTCGACTGGCGCTGCACGACGACATTCATCTGGGACGCTGACGACGCGCGCGCAGGCCACGACGTCGTCGAGCTCGTCGCCGAGGGCCTGGACACCGTCGCCACCGTGGAGCTCGACGGGTCGGTGGTCGCCCGGACCGCGAACATGCACCGCACGCACCGCGTCCACCTCACCGGCCTCGCGGTCGGGGAGCACACGCTGGCCGTCACCTTCGCCGCGCCGCTGCCCGCCGCGCGCCGGCTGAGCGAGGAGCTGGGTCCGCGGCCGCACACCAACGAGCACCCGTTCAACGCCATCCGCAAGATGGCGTGCAGCTACGGCTGGGACTGGGGACCCGTCCTGGCCACGTCCGGCATCTGGCGCCCGATCGCCCTGGTCGGGTGGAGCACGGCCCGGCTCGCCGGCGTCCGCCCGCTCGTCGACACCCGCGCCTCCACGGACGGCACCTCCGAGGGAACGACCGGCCTGCTGCACGTCCACGTGGACGTCGAGCGGGCGCCGGGGCAGGACGGCCCGCTGACGGCCACCGCCGAGCTGGCCGGCCGCAGCGCCGAGGTCGTCGTCCCCGCGGGCTCCACCACCGCGACCGTCGAGCTCGAGGTCGACGACGTCGCCCTGTGGTGGCCGGTGGGGTACGGCGAGCAGCCGCTCTACCCCGTGACCGTCACCCTCGCGGCCGCCGACCAGACGCTCGACACCTGGTCCGGCGACGTCGGCTTCCGCACGGTCACGCTCGACACCACCCCGGACGCCGGGGGCACCCCGTTCCGCCTCGTCGTGAACGGCACCCCGGTCTTCGCCCGCGGGCTGAACTGGATCCCCGACGACTGCTTCCTCACCCGCATCCCCGCCGAGCGGTACCGCACGCGGCTCACCGAGGCCGTCGACGTCGGCGCCAACCTCGTCCGGGTCTGGGGCGGCGGCATCTACGAGAGCGACGACTTCTACGACGCCTGCGACCGGCTCGGGCTGCTGGTGTGGCAGGACTTCCTCTTCGCCTGCGCGGCGTACGCGGAGGAGGAGCCGCTCCGCTCGGAGGTCGAGGCCGAGGCCCGCGAGGCGGTCACCCGGCTGTCCCCGCACCCGAGCCTCGTGCTCTGGAACGGCAACAACGAGAACATCTGGGGCCACCAGGACTGGGGCTGGATCGAGCCGCTCGCCGGCGCGACCTGGGGCTGGGGCTACTACACCGAGCTGCTGCCCGCGATCGTCGCGGAGCTGGACGGTTCGCGGCCCTACTGCCCGGGCAGCCCGTACGGGATGGACCCCGACGTCTACCCGAACGACCCGGCGCACGGGCCCACGCACCTGTGGGACGTGTGGAACACGATCGACTACACGCACTACCGCGACTCGGACCCGCGCTTCGTCTCCGAGTTCGGCTGGCAGGCCCCGCCGACCTGGGCGACCCTGACGCGGGCGATCCACGACGAGCCGCTGGCTCCCGGTTCCCCCGGGATGAGCGCGCACCAGAAGGCGGCCGACGGCGACCTCAAGCTCGCTCGCGGGCTGGAGCCGCACCTGCCCGAGCCGCAGACGTTCGAGGACTGGCACTGGGCCACGTCGCTCAACCAGGCCCGGGCCGTCTCGCTCGGCGTGGAGCACCTGCGCTCCCTGACCCCGACCTGCTCGGGCGCGATCTGGTGGCAGCTGAACGACTGCTGGCCGGTCACCTCGTGGGCCGTCGTCGACGGCGACGGCCGCCGCAAGCCCGCCTGGTACGCGCTGCGGCACGCGTTCGCCGACCGGCTCGTGACCGTGCAGCCGCGGGACGGCGGCCTCGCCGTCGTGCTGGTCAACGACTCCGGCGAGGCGTGGGCGGGGGAGGCGCAGGTGCGCCGGCTGGGGTTCGACGGGACCGCGCTGGAGACCGTCGCCCTGCCGTACGAGGTGCCCGCCCGCGGCGCGGTCACGCTGCCGCTGCCCGCGGACCTCGCCACCGCCGGCGACCCGGCGCGCGAGCTCCTGCTGGCCGAGGCCGGCGGCCTCCGCGGCTGGTGGTGGTTCGCCGAGGACCGCGACGCCGCCCTGCCGGCGCAGGACCTGACGGTCGGGGCCCGCGCGGTCGCGGACGGCTACGAGGTGACGGTGACCGCGCAGGCCCTGGTGAAGGACCTCGCGGTGCTCGCCGACCGCGTCGTGCCGGCCGGCCGGGTCGACGACATGCTGCTCACGCTGCTGCCCGGCGAGTCGGCGACGGTCCTGGTCGCGGCACCCGCGGGCGCGAGCCCGGAGGCGCTGCTGGAGCCGTTCGTGCTCCGGTCGGCGAACCAGCTCGTGACCGCTCGCTAGCGGACCAGAGGGACCGGCCTAGAGGAAGCGGCGCAGCTCGCGGACGACGGTGCGGGCCTTCTCCTGCTCGCGGGCGTGCAGCAGGCCCCAGGTGAAGCCGTTCTCGCCGTCGGCGCCGGCCTGCGCGCCGAGCTCGCGGAGCAGGCCCTCCGCGACGACGCTGTCCTGGTGCTCGCCGAGGAGCTCCTGGAACTCCTTGCGGGACGCGACGATCGCGTCGGCCTTCCTGCCGAGCACGGGGCTGGCCAGCTCGACGGCGTAGCGGTGCCGCTTGCCCGCCTTGCGCGCCCGGTGCATGACCTCGTCGGCGTCCGGCTGGTCGCGGCGGTAGGCCTTGGACGCCTGCGCGAGCCGCTGGTGCGTCTTCTTGTCGGCGCGCTCGACGTAGCGGGAGACGCGCTTGGCGGCGACGTCGGCCGCCTCCGTGAACGGCGGGTCCGAGCGCCAGGCGTGCAGCAGCGCGTCGAGCGTGCGGTAGCGCTGGGAGTCGAGCGCCCCGTGCACGGCCGCCAGCGCGGTCCCGCGCCGGACGGCGACGAGCTCGGCGAGCTGACGGCGGACCGGGCCCATGACGAGGTCGTCGGGCACCGCGTCGAGGGCGACGTTCAGGCGTACGCCCTGCACGTCGAGGTCGCGGACGGCGCCGAGCGTGCCCGCCCACCACTGCAGCTCGTCGTCGAGGCGCCCGGCCTTCGGCACCTCGAAGAGCTCCGGGAAGACCCGGAGCGTGCTCCGGGTCCGGCGTACCGCGACGCGGGTCGGGTGCGTGACGTCCTCCCCGGCGCGGATGCGGCCAGGGGCGTCGACGAGGACGGTGAGCTGCGTGGTCAGGTAGTCGGCGACGAGGGCGCGGAGCGTGGTCATGGCAGCGCCCAATCTAGAGGGGCGCCCGGCGGCGGTCCGGCGGCGCCGTCACCGTTCCGTCACCTCGTCTGGATAACCTGACGGGGTGTCCGCCGCCGCCGCTTCCACGGAGCTGGTCGACGACCCTCCGGGCTACCCGCGGGGGTGGGAGGCCGACGTCCTGCTGGCCGACGGGGGCACCGCCCGGCTGCGGCCGATCCGCCCGTCCGACGCCGACCTGCTGGTCGCGTTCTACGACCGGGTGTCGCCGGAGTCGAAGTACCTGCGCTTCTTCGCGCCCTACCCGCGGCTGAGCCGGCGCGACGTCAAGCGCTTCACCGAGGTCGACTACGTGGACCGGGTCGCGCTGATCCTCACCCTCGGCGGCGAGATGATCGGCGTCGGTCGCTGGGACCGCCTGGAGAACGGTGGTGGGTCGGGGAAGGCCGAGATCGCCTTCCTCGTCGAGGACGCCCACCAGGGCCGCGGGGTCGCCCAGCTGCTGCTCGAGCACCTCGCGGAGGCCGCCCGCGAGCGGGGCATCACCGGCTTCGTCGCCGAGGTGCTGCCGGAGAACCGCCGGATGGCGCAGGTGTTCGCCGACGCGGGCTACCGCGTCCGCAAGGGCGTGGAGGACGGCGTGCTCGTCGTCGAGTTCCCGATCCTGCCCACCGACACCTCCGTCGGCGTCATGGAGCGTCGCGAGCACCGCGCCGAGGCCGCCTCGGTGCGCCGGCTCCTCAGCCCGCAGCGCGTCGTCGTCTACGGCAAGGGCGACCGGGTGTCCGGCATCGTCGACTCGATGCTGCGGGGCGGGTTCCGCGGCGAGGTGCTGGCGGTGACCTCGGACGGCACCGAGGTCCCGGGGGTGACGAACGCCCCCTCCATCGGTGACGTGCCGGGGAACCTCGACCTCGCCGTCGTGTCCATCGGCATCAGCGACCTCGGGTCGGTCGTCATCGACACCGCTCACAAGGGCGCGCACGGCCTGGTCGTGCTGACCGGCTCCGACTTCGGCCCGCAGGAGAACCGCCTGCTCGTCCAGCTCGCCCGCGCGTACGGGGTCCGCGCGCTCGGGCCCGACGCCCTCGGCCTGATCAACACCCGCCTCGGCGAGGAGATGAACGCGACCCCGGGGCCGATGCCCCGCACCGGGGCCGTCGGGCTGTTCTGCCAGTCGGCCGCGACCGGGGTCAGCCTGCTGAACGCCGCCCTGCGCCACGACATCGGGCTGAGCTCGTTCGTGTCCACGGGGGACTACGCGGACGTGACCGCGAACGACGTCCTGCAGTACTGGGAGGACGACGAGGACACCCGCGTCTGCCTGATGTCGCTCGACTCCATCGGCAACCCGCGCAAGTTCTCCCGGATCAGCCGGCGCCTCGCCCGCCGCAAGCCCGTCGTGGCCTTCGCCCCCGGGCGCACGCACCGCTCCGAGCACCTCGGCGTGCGGGGCGGTCTCGGGCACGCGCCGGACGACGCGGTCGACGCGCTGTTCCGCCAGGCCGGGATCATGGTCACGCACCGGCGCAACGCCATGTTCGACATCGCCAAGATCGCCGCCCGCCAGCCGCTCCCCGGCGGCGAGCGGGTGCGGGTAATCGCCAACTCGACGACCCTCGCCGCGCAGCTCACCACCAGCGCCGCCGCGGCCGGGCTGCTGACCGAGGTCCCGGCGGTCGTGCTGCCCGCGCAGTCGCCGCCCGCGGCGTTCAGCGCGGCCGCGCGGCAGGCGCTGGCCGAGGAGAGCTGCGACTCCGTCCTGTGCGCCGCGGTCAACGTCTACTCCGAGGGCGTCGACCACGTCATCGCCGCACTGGACGGCGTGGCGCGCCACGCGACCAAGCCGCTGGTCGGGGTGTTCCTCGACTTCCACGACCCCCTGACCTCGATGGGCCCGGACGCCCCGCGCTCGCTGCCGCGCTTCGACTCCGGGGTCGACGCCGTACGGGCGCTCGCCGCCGTGACCGCGCACGCCCGCTGGCGCGACCGCGACCCCGGTGCCGTGCCGATGCTCGAGCTCGACCGCGACCGGGCACGCCGGCTGATCAACCAGGTGCTGCGGGGCACGCCCCAGGGCCGCGAGCTGACCGGGGACGAGGCGACCGAGCTGCTGGCCGCGTACGGGATCGAGCTGGTGCGCCGCTACTACGTCACGAGCCTGGACGAGGCGTGCCGGGTCGCCGACTCCCTCGGCTGGGGCGTCGTGCTGAAGGCGACGTCGCTGAGCGTGGGCGGGCGCCCGGACCACGCCGGCGTCTACCGCAACATCGACGACCCCGAGGACATGGCGCAGGCCTGGGACGACCTCTACGAGCTGCTCGGTGCACTCGGGCTCGGCGCCGACGACGCGCTCACCGGGGCCGAGCCGGTCGTGCAGGTCATGGCGCCGCCCGGGGTCGCCCTGGTCGTCACGAGCCGGGAGGACGCGGCCTTCGGGCCCATCGTCTCCCTCGGGCTCGAGGGCGTCGCCTCGCAGCTGCTGGGCGACACCGTCTACCGCGTGCCGCCGCTCACCGACGTGGACGCCGGCGCCATGGTGCGCGACCTGCGGACCGCCCCGGTGCTGTTCGGCCGGAACGACAGCCCCGGCGTCGACATCGGTCGGGTCGAGGACCTGCTGCACCGGGTGTCGCAGCTCGCCGACGAGCACCCCCAGCTCGCCTCGGTCAGCCTCAGCCCGGTGATCGCGTCGGCCGGGTCGCTGGCCGTGCTCGGGGCCAGGATCCACATCGCCCCGACCGGTGACCGGCGCGACCCGCTGGCCCGCACGCTGTAGCCCCGGGGCACCCCGGCTGCCCGTGCGGCAGACTGAGTCGCGCCCTACTGAAAGTCCCGACGCGAGGATGGCTGATGACGGCAGGCGGAGGGTCCTCGGACCGTACCGGGACGGACAGACGTCAGGGCGAGGAGGACGACCTCGCAAGCAGCGTGACCGGGTTGGGTGGGCTCAGCCCCGCCTCGCTCCCGCTGCGGGACCTGCTGACCCGGGTGGCCGCCTACGCGGTCCGCGCCATCCCCGGTGCGGACGGGGCGGGCCTGACGCTGATCGAGGCCGGTCACGCCGACACCATCGTGGCCACAGCGGCGTTCGTCACGGCCGTCGACGACATCCAGTACGGGCTGGGTGACGGTCCCTGCATCATGGCGGCCCGGGAGGGGCGCACCGTGATCTCCCGCTCGTTGCGCGACGAGGAGCGCTGGGGCAGCTTCGGTGCGCAGGTCGCCGACCTGGGCGTGCACAGCGTCGTGTCGCTGCCGCTCCGCATCGGGGACGACGTCGTCGGCGCCATGAACGTCTACGCCCACGCCCTGGACGCGTTCGACGCTCGCTCCGCCGAGCTGGGGGAGGCGTTCGCCGCGCCGGCGGCCATCGCCGTGCAGCACGCCCAGGTGCTCGAGCAGACGCGGCGGCTCGCCGAGCAGCTCCAGGCCGGGCTGGGCACGCGGATGGTCGTCGAGCAGGCCGTCGGGGTGCTGATCGGGCGTGACAGCCTCGACGCCGAGGGGGCGCGACGCCGCCTCGAGGCCATGGGCGAGGAGCAGGGGCGACCGATCGGGGACCTGGCCCGCGGGCTCGTCGACGACGCCGTGCGGGCGGTGCACGGTCAGGGTGCGACCGATCACTAGATGTGCGAGTACGGTCTGAGAAGACGATGGTCGACCTTCAGGTCCGTAGGGCCGTCGACGTCCTGTCAGCACCCGGCTGGGGCAGGTGACCGACCAGGCGGACGGATCCGCCCCCGGAGTACCTGTGGAGCTCTCCACGCGCATGTCCGACCAGCTGTCCCTGCTGGCCCTCGGCACCGTCCACGACGGCAGCGGGCTCGTCGGGGACCTGGCCGCGCTGACCTCGACGCTGACCGAGGCGGTCTCGGGCTACGCCGGGCTCCGGCTCACCCTCCTGCACGCCGACCGGCGCGTCCGGCTGACGGCGCTGAGCCCGGTCGCGGAGGGCCGGGACATCGTGACCTCGCTGCGCATGCCCCTGCCCACGGTCGCCGGCACCACGGGCGAGGGCGGGGACCTCGTGGTGTGGAGCGCCGTGCCCGGTGCGCTCGTGGACCTCTCGGCCGACGTGGGCCACGTCCTCTCCGACCCGGCTGACCGGCTCGTCCCGTCCACGCCGTCCCTCGTCGAGCTCGACTCCGACCTCCCGACGCGCGGCACGCGGTCCGGCGTTCAGGGGCTCGACGAGCTCGCGACGATCAGCCGCGCGACCGGTGTGCTCATCGCGCTGGGCCAGGACCCCCGTACGGTGCACGACGTCCTCGACGCCCGCGCGGCCGCCGAGGGGCTTACCGCGGAGGCCTGGTCGGAGCGGCTGCTGCGCGGCGCACGCGCGGAGAGCACCGAACCGCGCGCCTGACCGTCTACCATCGCGGTCCGACGGAGGGAGGTGGCCGTGGCCGCCGACGAGAAGGACGGCACCACGACGCTGCCGCTGGAGCAGCACGACGCGGAGCAGGACGACCTGGCCTCCAGCCTGCGCGGGCTCTCGGTCCTGTCCACCGGTGCCCTGCCGCTGCAGGAGCTGCTGACCCGCGTCGCGCACTACGCGGTCCAGGCGATCCCCCGGGCCGACGGTGCCGGACTGACCCTGCTCGAGCAGCGCAGGGCGGACATGATCGTGACGACCGCCGACTTCGTCGGGGAGGTCGACGGCGTCCAGTACGGCATCGGCGAGGGTCCGTGCATCACCGCGGCCCGTGACGGGGTGACGGTGGTCTCGGGTTCGTTGGGCGGGGACCCGCGCTGGCCCCGCTTCGGTGGACGGGTGGCGCGGATGGGCGTCCACAGCGCCCTCTCGCTGCCCCTGATCACCTCCGACGGGGTGGTCGGGGCGATGAACGTCTACGCCCGGGCCAAGCACGTCTTCGACGACCGCGCCGCGGAGCTGGGGGAGCTCTTCGCCGTGCCGGCCGCGGTCGCGGTGCAGAACGCGCGGGTGCTCGCGGACGCGCGGCGTCTCGCCGAACGGCTGCAGACCACCCTCGACGAGCGGATGGTGGTCGAGCGCGCGGTCGGGGTGGTGATGAGCCGCTCGGGGGTCGACGACGTCGAGGCGCTCGCCCGGCTCACCCGGCTCAGCCAGCACGAGCACGTCAAGCTCGTCCAGATCGCCCGCACGCTGGTCGACGAGGCGGTCCGGCGGGCCCGCGCCACCTCCACCGAGGAGCGGTAGGGGAGGGACGCCGCTCGAGCTGGTCCCGTCCGGGCCGCCCGCGTTCGGGCGGCGACCGTCCGCCGGATGCGTCGTGCGGGCCGCGGCCCTTGACGCGGGCCGGTGCGACTCGCACGCTTGGTCCTGCTGACGACAGCCCTCCTGGCGACGGCGGGACCTCGATCCGGCGTCTCGCCGTGCGGACCCTGCTTCGGGGGCCGGAACCTCTGACGGCACGCCCACGGGTACGCCGCGAGCCGCGAGGACGTCGCCATGACCAGCATCTATGTCGCCAGCCTGCTCGAGGGGGTCGCGTTGGGCACGGCTCTGCGGGACCTCGCCCTCGACACCGAGCGCGCCGTGGCCGAGGTGGACTCGGTGGGCGCGGCCGTGGAGCTCGAGGCGAGCCGGGTGGTGGCGGCGTCCGGCCTCCTCGCCGGCGAGGTCGAGCGGGTCCAGCACCGGACCGGCCAGGGGCCCTGCCTGCACGCCTACCGCACCAACGGGGTGGTGCTGCTGGACGTCGGCGGCCCGGACCCCCGCTGGCCGACGTTCCAGGCCGCGGCGCTGGGAGCTGGAGCACGCACGGTGCTCTCCGTGCCGCTGCGCCTGGACGACCACGCGGTCGGGTCGTTGAACCTCTACAGCAGGAGCCGGGCGGCCTTCAGCCCCAAGGTGGTGCGGAGGGCGGAGCTCTTCGCGCGGCCCGCCGCGCTGCGGCTCTCGCTCGGCGGGGTCGCCGTGCACGCCGCCGAGACGGCCGAGGTCGCGGTGCTGGAGCTGCAGGACCGGGGGACGGTCGAACAGGCCGTCGGCGTCCTGATGGCCGTCCACGACGACCCGTCGGTGGAGCGGGCCCGGCTCCGGCTGGAGCAGGTGGCCGACGCCTGGGGCGTACGTCTGCAGGTGGCTGCCGCCCGCGTGGTCGCCGACCCGACGAGGGTGGCGCCGTGAGGGTGCCACCGGCGGCGGCGGCCCGCCCGTCCGACACGCGGGCCGGTCTGCAGCCCGGGCTGTCGGCCGACCTGCTGGCCGACCTCGCCGACTGGAGGCTGCACCTCGACGAGCGCAGCTTCACCCAGCTCTCGGTCGACATGCTGCTCCGCGACCTGCGGCGGACGGTGCCGTCGGCGCTCGGCTTCACGATGGTGCTGGGCCTGGCACCGGGGTTGCCCGAGGTCGCCATCACGGTGGCCCACGACCGGCTCGTCCCGGGGACGGTGCGCAGCAGCATCGCCTTCGATCTCCCCGTGGCACCCGGGACGACGGCCCGGGTGACCTTCTACGCGGCGGTCGCGCTCGCCTTCGACCCGCTCGCCGAGCTCCTGCGGAGCAGCGCCACCTTCGGCTCGGAGGACGTGGTCGTGAGCGGTGCCCCGGCCCAGGCCGTCGTCCCGGGCGTGCAGGGCCTCGACGACCACTCGCGGGTGAACTACGCCGTCGGCGTGCTGCTCGCGCGGGGCAGGTCCTTCGACCAGGCCCACGAGCACCTGCGCGTGCTCGCCGAGCGGTACGGGACCGTCCAGGCGGCGGCCGAGCAGGTGCTCCTGACCTTCAACACGTGAGCTCTTGAAGGGCCCCGTATCCTGGTCCAACTGCTTTCGCAGTCCTGCTGAGGCCCGCCCACCGTCGTGCGACCGTGGACCGAGGCGCTCAGCCCGTTTCCGGGTGTGTCGCTCCGACAGGCCTCTCATGACCGACGTGGTCACCCCTGCTGCCTCCGCCGCCTTCTCGGCTGCCGCCCCCGCGGGCACCCTCCGCACGGACCGGGCCGGCAGCAGCTTCACCGCCCTCACCCGCCAGGTGCACGAGCTCGGGCTCATGCGCCGCCGCTACGGCTACTACTGGGCCAAGATGGTCGGCTCCGCGGTCGTGCTCACCGCGTGGGTCGTGGGCTTCGTCCTGCTCGGCGACTCCTGGTGGCAGCTGCTGTCCGCCGCGGTGCTGGCCGTCGTCGTCACCCAGGTCGCGTTCCTCGGCCACGATGCCGCGCACCGCCAGATCTTCGCCTCGGGGCGGTGGAACGACTGGGCCAGCCTGGTCCTGGCCAACCTCTTCGTCGGCATCAGCTACGGCTGGTGGCAGAGCAAGCACACCCGCCACCACGCCAACCCCAACAAGGACGGCTACGACCCCGACATCGCCATCGGCGCGGTGGCGATGACCCCGGCCATGGCCACGCGGCACCGCCACCCGGTGCTGCGCTGGCTGGTCGCCCACCAGGGCTGGTACTTCTTCCCGCTGCTCCTGCTCGAGGGCCTCTCCCTGCACACCGAGGCCGTCAAGCGGGTGACGAGCCGGGGTCCGGTGCCGCGCCGTGGCGTCGAGGCCGGCCTGCTCGCCGTCCGTCTCGGTGGCCTGCTCGCCCTGGTGCTGCTGGTGCTGCCGCTGCCCAAGGCGGCGGCCTTCCTGGGCGTCGAGCTCGGCGTCTTCGGGCTCTACATGGGCGCGACGTTCGCGCCGAACCACATCGGCATGCCGCTGGTCTCGCCCCGGCTCAAGCTGGACTTCCTGCGCCGCCAGGTGCTCACCTCGCGCAACATCGCGGGCGGACCGTGGATGTCGGTGCTGATGGGCGGGCTGAACCACCAGGTGGAGCACCACCTCTTCCCCTCGATGGCCCGCCCGCACCTGCGCCGGCTGGCCCCGCTCGTCGCCGCGCACTGCGCCGCGGAGGGCGTCCCGTACACGCAGACGTCGCTCTGGCAGGGCTACCGCCAGGTCGTCACCTACCTGAACACCGTCGGGCTCGCGGGGCGCGACCCGTTCCTGTGCCCGCTGGTCGCCCAGCGTCGCGCGCTGTAGCCGTGGCCGCCCAGGAGCGGCAGGGCGAATAGGGTGGACGCATGAGGCTGGGCTCCACACGCAAGGACCTGCGTGCTGACATCGACGCGACCGGCTACTTCCCCGAGCTGGTGGAGGAGGGCATCACCCTCGCTGTGGCCGAGGAGGACCTGCTCGACTTCGTCGTGCACCACGAGCCCACGTTCGACCACGACGAGATCCACCGGCACGTCACCGTGCTCGCCCTGACGCCGACGCGGCTCGTGGTCGGGCACACCGACGACCAGCCCGCCGAGGCGCCGGCCACCGGCACGTACGCGGCGTCGTCCACCGAGTCGGTGCCGCTGTCGAAGATCAACTCGGTCGTGCTGACCCGCGTCGTGACGCAGCCCGAGCGCTACCGGGCGGGTTCCGAGGACGTCGGCGAGACCTGGCTGACCGTGGGCTGGGACGGCGTGCGCCGCGTCGACCTGGAGCCGGCCGGCTGCGAGGACCCGCAGTGCGAGGCCGACCACGGCTACACCGGCACCCTGGCCGGCGACGACCTGACCGTCCGGATGAGCGCTGCGGCCGACGGCCCCGACCGCGTCGCCCGGCTCGTGCGCTTCTCCACGACGCTGCAGCGCGCGGCGGCGGTGTGAGGGTGACCGGGACCGCCCCGGCCGGTCCCGACGCCCCGGCAGCTGCTGCGGGCACGAGCACCCCGGCGCGGCCCGAACCGCTGGTCCCCGCGTACGGGCGCTCGACGCTCGCCGACCTGCTGCCCTCGGTCGGGCACCACCTGGGCGTCCCGGGCTGCGAGTCCGACGTGCTCGGGCTGCCCGCCGCCAGCCGCTACGTCGTCCTCCTGGTCGACGGTCTCGGCCACGACCTCGTCGTGCGGGCTGCCGACCGTGCGCCCTGGCTGGCGGCCCGGCTCGGCGACCACCCGCTCACCTCGGGCGTGCCGGCCACGACCGTCACCAGCCTGACGTCGCTCGGCACCGGGCTGCCGCCCGGCCAGCACGGCCTGGTCGGCATCACCTCGCGGGTGCCGTCCACCGGCGAGATCCTCAACGCCCTGTCCTGGGAGTCCGACCTCGTCCCCGAGGCCCACCAGCCCCACCCGACGATGTTCGAGCGGGCGGCGGCGGCCGGGGTGGGCGTCAGCTCCGTCGCTCTGCAGCGCTTCGCCCGCACCGGGCTCACCCAGGCCGCGCTGCGCGGGCCGCGCTTCGTGCCCTTCCCGAGCGAGAAGGACACCCAGCTGCGCATCGACCTCATCGCCGACGCCGCCAGCCGCGGCCAGCGCACGCTGGTCTACGCCTACGAGCGCGAGCTCGACCACACGGGGCACGCGCAGGGCTGCGGCTCGGGGGCGTGGCTCGACCAGCTGACCCGCATCGACGGCGTGCTCGCACGGCTGCGCGACGCGCTGCCCAGCGACGTCGTGCTCCTGGTGACCGGCGACCACGGGATGGTCGACGTGCCGGCGGACCGCCGGCTGGTCATCGAGGACGAGCCGGAGCTCGCGGCGGGCGTCGACGTCGTGGCCGGGGAGGCGCGGTTCCGGCACCTCTACGTGGACCGGGACGACCCCGCGGCGGTGGCCCGGCGCTGGCGCAGCCGGCTCGGCGGCCGCGCCTGGGTGCGGACGCGCGACGAGGCGATCGACGAGGGCTGGTTCGGCCCCGTGCGCGACGACGTGCGCGAGCGCTACGGCGACGTGGTGGCCGCGCCGACGGGCGACTGGGCCTTCATGACCCGGACGTTCCCGCAGGAGATGGAGCTGGTGGGCATGCACGCGTCGCTGACCCCGGTGGAGATGCGCGTGCCGCTGGTCGTCGCGCCCGGCACGACGGGACGATGACGCGGTGAGCGCGCAGCAGCAGGCGCCGGCCTTTGCGGTGCCGGTGGTCGACGTCGCCCCCTGGGTCGACGTGGCTGCGTACGACGACGAGGCCCGGGCGCGGGTGGCGCGGGAGCTGGACGCCGCGTGCCAGACGGTCGGCTTCGTCCAGGTCCTCGGCCACGGCGTGCCCGACGCCGCGGTCGCCGGGCTCGCCTCGGCGCTGGACGACTTCTTCGGGCTGCCGCTGCCCGACAAGCTCGCGCTCAAGGTCCCGGCCAACCGGGGCTACTCGGCGCCCAAGAGCGAGTCGCTGAGCCTCAGCCTCGGCGTGGAGCCGGCGAACCGGATGAACGACTTCTTCGAGGCCTTCAACGTCGGGGTGGAGGCGCGCTCGTTCGCCGGGCTCGACCTGGACGAGGCCGACTACGGGCTGAACGTGTGGCCCGACGTCGCCGGGTTCCGGGAGCGGGTCGAGGCCTACTTCGTCGAGGCCGGCCGGGTCGCCCGCACCCTGCTGCGGGTCTTCGCGGCCGCCCTGGACCTGCCGTCCGGCTACTTCGAGGACCTCACCGACCACTCGATCGACGTGCTGCGCATGAACAACTACGCGCTGCCGCCCGGCGAGATCACCCTCGACGGCGAGCTCACGGGCATGGGGGAGCACACCGACTTCGGGCTCGTGACCGTGCTGTGGGCCGACCAGGTCGCCGGCCTGCAGGTGCTCGGTCGCGAGGGTGGCTGGCACGACGTCAGCCCGGTCGACGGCGCGCTGCTGGTCAACCTCGGCGACCTGACCGCGCACCTGACGAACGACCGGTGGACGTCCACGCTGCACCGGGTCAAGCCGCCCGTGGTGGACGGCCGGATCCTGCGTCGCCGCTCGGCCGCGTACTTCCACGACGGCAACGTCGACGCCGTCGTCGCCACCCTCCCGAGCCACGTCGACGCGAGCGCGTGGGGCGGGGCTCCGGACGAGGCGTACGCGCCCGTCACGGTCCGCGACCACATCGCCGCCAAGCTCGCCGGCTCCCGCCAGGGCCGCGTCAACGTCTCCGCCGTCCGCGAGGCCGCCCGCGTGCTGGCCTCGCGGGACTGAGCCGCACGGCAGCCGAGCACCGCTGATGGCGTCGTTCCGCTACTTCACCGGGCCGATGGACTGCGGCAAGTCCACGCTCGCGCTCCAGATCGACCACACGCACGCCGGCGGCGGCCGTCGCGGTCGGCTCTTCACGAGCCGCGACCGGGCGGGTGAGGCGATCATCTCCTCGCGCCTCGGGCTGCGCCGGCCCGCGGTCGAGGTCCACCCCGCCTTCGGCTTCTGGACCTACGTCGTCGAGCAGCTCAGCGCCGGCGCCCGCATCGACTACGTGGTCTGCGACGAGACGCAGTTCTACACGACGGCGCAGGTCGACGACCTCGCGCGGCTCGTCGACGAGCTCGACATCGACGTGTTCGCGGTCGGCATCCTGACCGACTTCCAGACCCACCTCTTCCCGGGCTCGCGCCGGCTCGTCGAGCTGTGCGACTCGATGGAGGTGCTGCAGGTCGAGGCGCTGTGCTGGTGCGGGCGCCGCGCCACCCACAACGCCCGTACCGTCGACGGCCTGATGGTCGTCGAGGGCGCCCAGGTGGTCGTCGGCGACACCGCCGACCTCGGCGACGCGGCCGTCGACGGCGCCGCGGTCGCGTACGAGGTCCTCTGCCGGCGCCACCACCGCGCGCACCTCACCCGGATGGCCGCCCGCGCCGGGCTGGCCGAGACCCTGCCCTTCGAACCCGGCGCCCCCGACCAGTGAGCAAACCGGCCCCCTCCGCCGCCCACTCGGGAAAGTGGTCGGTGCGGGCCGTTCTGTGGCCTCAGATGCCGGTCCGAGTGACCACTTTCTCGGAGGAGGTGGGCGGGCGCGGAGTGGCGCGAGATGCTCAGCCCGGAACCCGATCTGGGCCCGGGACGAACGAGGAGAGCTGAGAGCGATGTACCCGGACGCAGCCGACCGACCTGCCCGCGAGCGCGTGCTCGTCGAGCCCGACGAGCTGAGCCTGCGGCTCGCCCGCGGGGAGCGGGTCGTGCTGCTCGACGTCCGCGGGAGCATCACCGGTCCGCCCGGGCGACCCGAGTACGAGGCCGGCCACGTGCCCGGCGCGGTGTTCGTCGAGCTGGAGACCGAGCTCTCGGGCGAGCCGGGGGAGGGCGGGCGGCACCCGCTACCGGACGCCGACGCCTTCCAGGCCGCCATGCGCGCCGCGGGCGTGGACGACGACGTGCCGGTGGTCGCGTACGACGCGGCGACCTCGCTCTACGCCGCCCGGCTGTGGTGGCTGCTGACCGACGCGGGGCATACCGACGTCCGGGTCCTCGACGGCGGGTACGCGGGCTGGGTCGCCGGGGGCCACCCGGTGGAGACCGGCGCCGCTGCCGCGGTGGCGCCGGGCGGCTTCGTCGCCCGACCCGGGCAGCGTGACCGGGTGGACGTGGAGCAGCTGCTGGCCGACCCGGACGCGTACACCCTCGTCGACGTCCGGTCCGCCGAGCGCTACCGCGGCGAGGTCGAGCCCATCGACCCGGTCGCCGGGCACATCCCCGGCGCGCTGAACCGTCCGGCGGCGGCGCTGCTGGACGAGCACGCCCGCTTCCGCCCGGCGGCGGAGGTCGCGGCCGCGTACGGGGGGGTCGAGGCGCCGGTGCTCTACTGCGGTTCCGGGATCACGGCCGCGCAGGCGCTGCTGGCGCTCGAGGCGGCCGGCGTCGAGGGCGGACGGATCTACCCCGGTTCGTGGA
>Ga0210040_10002591_pt1 | contig 25347 bp, 28 predicted proteins | sample CryGeyCG12114_NA_FD_185462 | JGI IMG/M metagenome (GOLD analysis project Ga0210040, IMG submission 185462) | Groundwater microbial communities from aquifer - Crystal Geyser CG19_WC_8/21/14_NA (SPAdes) (version 2) | ecosystem: Environmental > Aquatic > Deep subsurface > Groundwater | place: USA... | reverse complement strand
GCTTATTTCCTTCTGGGCGACGTAAAGAACCGCGACCTAAAGAGTCAGCGACCTAACGAGTCGGCGACCTAAAAACGGCGACGTAGAGTAAGACGACCTAAAGAGAGCGACGTCGCGATAGGCAGCCCATGCTGGGCGACGACTTAATTGAAATGGTTGATGAGAAAAGGTCATCCATTCCCTTTATGTAACAACAAAAACGAACTCTAACAATTTTTTGGTTAAAGTTTTAAGTTCAAGTCACAGTTTTTTGGGATCATTCATCTTCCATTTAGTTTGGCTGTTTATACTTTATTATTTGTTGTTTTCACGAATGACCTTCTGGAGTGCTGGGTATGAATAATTTATGAACTTGAATTTGACGACTCACACCTAATATTTAATCATTAATATCTAGCTAGAGCCGTTATTCTTTTGTTACGAGCACTGATTACCACTTAAATTTAACATTTTCAATTTTCACCTGGTTACAGCTGGTTGTTTTATTGTTGACTTATAGGGCGTGCAAATTGCAATTGCTACCAATTTTTTGTGCAAAAGTTATGTGGCGTGCAGACATTACGAAACTTGACTTTTATGATTGCTCCAGAAAGCTATATTTATGACTCCAGTACTGATCAGACAGTTGTAAACCATGGATATAAATACTTCTCGTTCCAGTTTAATCATTATCAAACTATTTTTCTTTATTGAGTTAAAATATATAAACAAAAATACTTTTACTGCAAGTCAGCACCATAAACACACAGAATATTGTCATATGTACACTAACTAACTACTACTACACAATTATCCTATTTCTTATGTAAAAATTATCTTACAAGCTGGAGCACCAGGGGTATAGCAAACTTTACAGACTTTACTTAATACGCAAATCAGACTGCTGTTCAAATAAATAAATATAATCCTGGTTTTGGTCATTTTCGGCTGAATTTCATAACAAGATTCAACAAAAAATCCGTCTTTCATAACTCAATTCCAAGCAAACTAACTGAATTCGGGTTACGTTAGTATCCTATCCAATTTTTCATTGTAACCAACAAATTCGCAAGCTTATTGCTAATTGCTGTACTCCAAGACGGAACTTAAAAAAAGGGAAAAAAAGGAATGAGGAACTAATCCTTCAATTGTCGGTCAAAGTCCCCAATTATAATCTATAGCTACACTAACTGCATTCCTCTACACAAATTCACGAATGCCGTGGATACCAGCCATTTGATGAAATCATTTCCCTCCGAAATGGAACTTTCCTCCTATTGCCTTCACCACTCTTACGCTCAGAATGTACAACCGGTAACTTATTTATGTTGGTCAGGACCGTTGGTCTAAACCCGTGTAAAAAGGGGAAACCACCACTTGGGTAATAAACTGGCTCACTATGGTGAAAATAATTTGTAGCCCTGTGGCTTCTCTCTCCTCCCGAGTACAAAAATCCTATTGCTATAAATGAGGCTATAAAGACAAGACCCAAGGTATTGGTGAATATTTCATGGTCCACCGAATTATTTACAGCTCCATGTTGGGTTTTCAGGGAATCCTTGACGACACTACTAGTACCACTAGTGTCTTCCATTTTCGAGGTCAAGGCAACTTCTCGTCCTGGAGAAATTTTTGTCATCTTGTCTCTAGTGCCACTATTTCGTGCCCTTACAGCTGTCTCAGAAATCAAAGAGGCGAGGAACTCTTGAAGCACTGCTTGAAAAAGTGATGAGACTAGAGGCACTTTGTGTGACATGTTGGCACTACTACTGTAATTACCACTACTACTATTACTATTGCTAATGTTAGATTCCCAAAACGTATCATATTCTACAGATGTATTTAGGACAGGCTGTGTACTTGTGAACAAAGATGAGCTCTCTGTTTCAGGTGAACTCGAGTTTCCAGTTTTGTAGCTTTCACTCATTCCGCTAGTAACAGTATTTGAATGCGTTTGGGGCTCCAGTACTAATGCATCTTGCATGGTTTGAACAGCTGGAGATACGGGTATTTCCCACTGTGGAGTAATAGTACTACTGACAGTTTTACTTTTATTGGAATTCACTCTAGTTTCCTTGTTCTCAGAATCTTTTGTTTTGAATCCATTAGTTGGTAGGTTAGTGGTAGCTTTTTTCGCCGTTTCTGGGCTCATATTGAGTTTCTCAGATTTCTCTAGGTCTAGGATATAAGAGGTTTTCGTTTGTTTGTGATACACTGGCTTGGGTAGTGCGTGGGAATTGAAGTTGGTACTGATTGAATCAATTATTGGTTTTTCTAGTTGTGTTCCGCTCGAGTCCTCATTATTCTTAACAAGTGATTCAAAGGGGCTGTCAAGTAGATTATAGTAGTTGTTGTCCACCACCTCGCCTTCTTGTTCCATCCAATTCTTACCGAGAAGGTCAGGCATGAAACTTAATTTCCTGTAGCACAAATAAAGTATGGTTGCTTAGGTTCATTATAGTGTACGGTTAACTTGATAGCTACTAATACCGGAAAATCAACGCATTTGGCTATCTCTAGAGAGTACAGTTTTTTCGGTAGATAATCGTGGCCGTTAATGGAAACCAACTGACACAGTTTATACTGTTAATCTTTTTTGCAATTATTGTGCTCATGAGTCAATATTGCTGCTAACAATACATTTGGTTTGGAATTTTTTATAGTAACCTAGTTAGTTGAATTTCAATTAGCTTTTTTTACAAAATACTAAAACTATACTTGTACACTTTTTGCTTTCACCACAAATTCATCGTGAGTGTAAAGTTGTGCTTTGACGCCAAAATCACTTTTCTACCATTCAATTTTCTCTCTCAGCATGCATAGTTTTCTTTTGTATATTCTATTTTCTCCCCCAGAACTCCTCATTTTCCTGCCCTGCAAGACCACTGAACATTTGATCCTTGAAGCTTAAAAAGTTAACTGTTTTTTGCACCTGGAGACGGCTCTTAATTGACCGAAATATTGTAATAAATTACCATCTTACACACATTGAATAACTTTGATCCAAAAAATGGTGAGTGGTCAGTTTTCCCTATATTCTTGCTCAATAGCACAATAAATTACGTGAGTAGGATATACTATTAAGTTGTATGTGTCTCAAGGGATTTGGAATCATCAGGCTGCTTTGCAGGGCAGATATATTTTACTACATTTGCTTTTACTGTGACTGTAACATTGGCTGTAAACCTAGTTTGATTTTTCCTAGTAATGGACGGTCGAATGACAATGATTGAGCAACAAAGTCTAAAAAAATGATGTAATGAGATTTACATTGTATGTGTGGTTTCATTACTGGTTTGTTGAACTGTTGAACTACTGCTCAATTAAAGTTGTGTGTATGTGTAGGATGTTATGAACATGGTAGTTTAAGCGTTTGTGGGATACAAATGAGCCCGGCTTACTGAAATTGTACTTTTTTACATGATGGGGGAAGCAAAAACGATATAGGGAACTAAAAATAGGGCACATGGCAATAACATGAGCAACTAAATGGGCTACAATAGTTTGTGAAGTGTGTTTTCACTTATTTTCCCTGATGACTTCTCATATATGTAGCTAACTCACTCACTCAGCTATCCCATTTGAACTTATTCTTAAATTGCGTTGGAATATTTTACAACTGCACGAAACTCATTAACCCCTACGATAGCAATTTCCTAATATTTAGTTACTTTTGCAAAAAATTTCAGTTATCTTGCTGAATTTTCTGTTGAAAATATGTAAAAACCACTCTTTGATCCTATTTTCATCACCCAATCAACACAACCACTAAAATTTTCCAGTTTTGTTGATTAAATGACTAGCAGCCTGTATTACAAGGTGATTACATGACACAGTTGTAATTTGCATGCCTTTTGATTTGATTTCTAGGGCTAAATATAGTTCATAGTTGTTAGTTCCACTAACTTTCGTTCACGTCTCTAGTACGTGTAGCCATGCTTTTACGCAGATTCTGTAGGCTTGGAGACTGTCTAACTGTCTTCGTACATATATGACATTAATGACATTATTGAACAATTCTCTTGCACGTGTAACCTAATTACATGATTTTTCATGTTTTTAATTGCCGCATGAATATTGCGAATCGCAGACTATAAATATTATCATCAAATGCATTACCTAATGTGCACAAAATAAAGTCAATACAACAGACTTTGGAATCAAGGGAATGTGCTTATGTGCTTAACCTATGCTTTCTAACTAACTATATATAACTAAGTTTTAGAGTTAACCCTTAACCTGCAGCTTCTGTTGTTGTAGGTCTTAATGGAATGACGTCATGATTTGTGGTTTGTGGTGATATTTTGAAGTAACGGTGTCAGCAACTGCTTTGACACTTTTTTATTCTTTTGCAAAAAAAAAATAGAAATAAGAACAGGAACGTTTTTTCTCACTTGCATAGAAAAAAAGGGCAAAAAATGTGCACAAGCACTCAACAAAATTAAAGTGGTCAAAAAGAGTAATGATAACCGGATCGATGTGGGCTCTAAAACGACATGTATTAATGGTAGACTGAAGCAAAAAATTATATGGGGTATCCAATGGCTGGAAAAAAGATCAGATTCCCACTTAAAAAAAGTTCTGACTGAGTCTGCTGCAAAACATTTGCATACACTGCTTGTTTTAACGCTAATAATGGTCTTATGTAAAAATCATTTTTGCCGTAGGGACCTTCTTATTCAATATTTCCTTAATTAGAATGCAAACCTAGTATGTTTCAGCCTTCCATTTGAGGTTTCTGGAACAAATATATTCTATGTACAATGGATGCTGCGTCTAGTTGCGCTGAATGAATTTGATGAATGCCGAAGGTGGTTTAGTTAGTTTTCTTTATAAACTAGATTTTTGCTGGGAACTGTATGAGACTCATTGAAACTGAATCTATGAATCATTTCATTGAATTTTTTTGTAAATTCCATTTCTCCATTCTGTCTGACTCACTGAGCTGTTGTAAGTTTGTAAAATCCATGCCTCAAGCCTATATACGGAAAACTTGTAGGTAGTACCTATTTGTACTCAAATTAATTAATAATACTTGAGTGCATAGTTTAAAAGCATTAATATCAAATGGTCAGGTAAAACAAGCTCTAAATCCAATCACGGGTCAGCAATTAAAAACAAATGAGCTTTCCATTTATATATGGGTTGTGTATTATAAATTGCGTATAAGTAACTAACTACTGGAATAAACAGTTTTACCTGTCTTGGGCAACTCTGGATGAAAGTTGATGAACATTTTTTGAGTTGGTCCATAATTCTGCTTGCCTTTGAGATTTTCCTATGTGCTGTTCTTTGGCTGTACTATCAGCTTGTGCCCATAGGGAAGCCCACGCAGCCCTGCAAAAGCAACACATCATGTTTAATTCAATATCATCTCCTTTCTTTTTGCAATTGACATCCATACCAAAGCATCGCACTCACAGTCGGCCAACTTAATATAATTTCTTTCCTTTTTTCAGAGTAATGCATTGACAATCCGGACTTTAAAAGCACCCGAGTAAGAGGAGAGATTTTTTTATGACTACACAACTCACTCGTATACAGTATACAGCACAAATGTAATTAGCTAACTAACTCAGGTACGAGTGTTCAAATGACTTTTCTTACTTTCATTTTCCTTTGTCATTTACTTGCAAAGACTTCTTAATGTACGAATAATAATGCTTGCGAAAAGTCTAATTAAAATTCTAAGATCTACAGAATCATATATACGACTATGTTCTGTTAACATTGCGTTTGATTCGGAATTTGGTGCAAAACTGTGCGAGTGTGTAACGTGAAGTATAAACTTTTTGCCATCCTGACGTACTGGTGTGCACAATTTATCATAAAAAGTCAATATTTGTTCCCCAAATCCATATTAATAGAAACTATCATTCTAAATTCTTGCCTGAGTACAGGTAAGGCAGACAGCAATGAAGATTGAGTATTTGTGGTCTGAGATTCCATTGGTTTTGAAACGGTAGACGCAGGATGCTCTTCTGACAGACAGCATTTAGTTAGCGATAATATGAGGAGGGAGTAGTAGACATAGTTCTGTAATGAAAAAAATCCACAAAAAGCATTTAAGAGTGAGAGTCACCAATTTTTCTTCCACATGTCAGTCTATATTTTGTGTAACATGAGTCTATAGCTAACTAAATAACCAACTAACTAACTAAGTGAGTGAGACGAAATTAAACCAAAAAAAGTTCCCAAAACGCACTGCATAGTTTTTAACTGGTGAGATTCCAAAATGGCTACATGGTTTACGTCCCGGGTGGTTGCAACCTGTCATTTTTATTGCAACGCATGGGTTGTCTGTTATAAACGCATTACAGACTTTACCTTTTTGCCCAAACGCATTAGTTTATAACTTTTTCCGACAGAATGCATGCACACATGGAACTGTGTACTGTACTGACGGAACTGGGGTTTATTTCAGTCAGTATTTGATAAACTTACTTTTAGCACCGAACGAGATATTTGGAGCTCCATGAAAAATAATGTTTTCATTTTGTGATGTGCACCTAAATGTAGAATTCACTTTGGCCAGCTTGTTTACCAATGGAGAATGCGGTCACTTATTGCTGTATGAAACTAATCAACGGAAACTTAATATATTTGCTTGGGGAGTGTCCAGCAAATGAATTAACCGTTTAGGACAAATGTTTGCTCCCTTTTATAAACCATGAGGAAAGGGAATTTCCAAGTTCACTCATAATGATGCTTATTATTGTCAAGAGGTCAATATCAAGTAGCAGTAGTTTGCTACTTTACTTACTGTTAATCCAAAAACCACGTGTAGTACAGTAGTGAAAGCTTTTGTGCACAAAAGCAATGTAATGTCCTGTTACATGCATGTGTCAAAAGTAGGCTTTCATTTTTAAAGTGTCTATCATCAGTCTAGTTATACTACATAGTGTTTGCTACAGACACACACTTAATTTGTATTGTGTGAGAGTCAAGGCTCCTGTATGTATAATGCAAGCATTTGAAGTTCACGGTTCATCAAAAACCCTTCATTTTCTTACTATGACCTGGGAATGGAGAGTCAGTCAAGGGGCCTTTTTTATTTTTGGACCCTTTGGGAAGCACCGTTTATAAATTGTATTGTTTGGCCATGCATAGAAATCAATGTCATTCACAGAGGTTTGTTAGTTAGTTAGTTAGTAAGGGAGTGAGTATGGAAAATGAAAACTTCATTTTATGCAACCGCATATATATATTACATATATTATTATTATACATATATTATTATGAATTATATAGTTATAGTAAAGCAATACAATGAACAAACGTATACTTTTGTGTATGCTAATGATATTTGCTATATAAATATATATTGCTTTGAAACTTGAGCTCAAACTAAGTAAAAGTTTTTCACCGTACACTGAAATCAATTGAGTGTGAGTGAAATAGTACAAGTCTATAGTGGTTGTTTATAGATTTTAGTAAAGCCCCTTATGTTGAATACTACGGTATTGACATGTTTACGTTAGTTCTGTATTTGAAGACTACCATAAGTACCATATCATGAATTTGTTTGCTACATAGTTCGGGATATTCAATTGAGTGAGACCATCAGCTAAATTACTAATAGAAATGCTGTTGCTCACTCAGCTATGCTCTCAGTTTTACAGGTTCATTAGTTTATCTTTCTTCACTAATTCGTTTGCATAATACATGTTTTCATATCCCGCCTAAAAAGTCTTAACAACAAACTTTTTCTAACCGCCCAACTAACTCGATTATAATTTGTGCTTATCTATCGTTTTCATTGACTTAATAAAAAACAGATAAAAACAATTGCTCTTGCGTCTACTTTTAAACTACCCTGTGTATATTCATACAATAAATCTGCATTTTTGCAATTCAATTTATTTCCTGTGATCCACAATCATTATGAACATCTGGAGCACTCTCACAGGAGCCATTATATTTTTCCTATGGATTTACCAGACAGAACAAAATAGTCCAATTTCCGATCAAGACAATGAATACATACGAAAAGCAGTGAACAATGCTGCCGGGAGGGATATCATTCCAGCGGAAACAGTCTTCCAAGTAAGTTTTTCGCCTGGGATCTAAAAACTTGAGATTTATTGAAATGGCATGTTAGCAGATGGGAACTTACTTACAGTTCAGACGGTTGTTGCAAAAATTAATGCATACTCATCTGTGCATCGATAGCACACAAAATTTAGCGCGGGATTTCTTTAATGGATTCGACTCAAGTGTACTGATCTAAATTAATGGTATAGTTAGCAAGATTCTAACAACCAGCGCATGCATAGATATTGGATTAGTAAAAGGCTATTCACCTCTACGTCTTGTAAAAATTAACGGGTTTCTTATGCACCAACAAAATGTATGTATGTATGTATACATATGGATGTATGTATATTTATGCCATTTACCAAGGATTTATTTCTAGTTCTCGTCTTTTTTGTACACACACAGCTGAAGAAAGTGCAAGGTACCTCTACCTATGAAACGATGCAGTTCCCCAATGGAGGCTTCGGTGAAATAATCACTCAAACGTACACGTCAACAGGGAGCAGAGGATTTTGTGGAAAAAGAAAACTACTGATTTCCGTAGTGGCTGTCACTACAGTATTAATGCAATTAGCTCACAGGTGCATGAGTTAATCAATTTCTAGTAAAATACGGAAGCTATACTTATTGCATCCGCTCAGCATATAACTCCTATCTACTATGTCCAGTCTTACTGTGTTCTAGTGTTCTTGGGAATCAGATGTGACAATTTAAGCACACTTTGTGACTCCTAAAACTGCGTTTTATTATTAGAGACTTACTAAAAATGGAAACCAATTGTAATTCATTACTCCTCTCATTTTATTTTTAAGCAATAAAACTTTTTTGTCAACAACACGTGTGAAAAAATGGACTAATTTTATTGCACAACCCTAGCATTTAGGATCTCCGTTTGTGCCTATGCAAGGGTCAAATTTCAAGCTACTCATTTTATAAAATCTACCTGTATGTGACTGGTGACACCAATAATAATTACACCCTAAAACATGAATTTATAACATGAACAAACTGCCCTCTCATTATTTTTTTTCTCACCTCTATCCAAGAATACAATTTTTACAATCTGTAATTTGCTGGGAAACTTATTTACTGTATTCATTGCTCTAGAACTTGCCTAATTTAGTGAAAAATAACAAACAAACTAATGCATGCTTTGTGCACAAATATAGTAGTTTGTAAGATACACTTATGGTACTTTAGACTCTTCCATGAGTGTAAGCAAAGTTTCTACTGGGAGTTTGTTAGTTTCATTCTTTCTCCCAGAATCGTTCATCCCATCATCAGACTTTAGAGTGGTCAAAATTTGCACCGCTTCCTACAAACCATATGAATTATATTAAATTTGAGATAAATTTAATAGAATGCTGTTTACTATACGGTCATTTAGACTACTTTGCCAAAAAGGTGAGTTGGTATCGGCATTGACAATAGTAAGGTGTGAATAATTTTGCTATTCGATCCACGAGGTTATTTGTAAAAGGGGAAGACAAGAAGACAGGTAATTACCGCTAGGAGACTGTTGGATGCTCCAAACTTGCGTGCCAACAAAGTATTGACGGCTGAGATATTTGCAGTGACAAATGTGAGCACGGCGTGTAGAGTAGGTCGATCTCCAGGTGGGGAATTTGGAATGATGTTTCGTAAAATGAGCTTCAGCTGCTCGGCTTGACCCTGGAAGTATAATGTATAGAGGCGTAGTCAGTCCAGAATACAAAGTTAGCGAGTAAGTTACATAGGGAAGGCCTGAAATCATCATAATGTCAAAAGTTATGTCACGAACATGGCCGCTAAAACAAAACTTACTTCCTCGTTGGATCCACGCTTGATAATAGCTGGTGCACTTTTTACCACGGGTGCCCTGAATGTCTCTTTTCGTACGATTGTTAAAGCATCTTTTGCAGATTTTCGAATTTTGCAAACTCCTTGTGCGTCTGATGACAATGCCCGGAGGGACTGAAAATGAAAAAACGAATGAATGTATAAGTTCCGTAGGAAACACAGCGTTGCAAATGTCAAAAAGTGTAAATAAATATATTTTCTGCGACCTATAGTTAGTAAGGAGACGAGAACCTAATAATGGGAATAATTTGAATGAAGTTTGCTCCTACAGTTTTTTTATGACCCTAGAGAGTGTCATTTGGATTTCGCTCATAAGTTTTTCAAACATCCCATGATTAAATAAAATATTGTGTGTGACATATGGAGCCCATGGAGGAGTTGGATATTGTACTTTTTTTGTTTCTCACTTATTGCAATTGTACAAAGTGGACGTGTTCACATTACATTCTGGAATGAATAAATGATGTATTGGTGATGAGGGAGCCTTACTCTTATCAAATTGGTACGAATGTGCTCCGCTGCGTCTGCTTTAAGACGAGCTATTGCTTTTTTGTTGGACCCTTTTATCTTTGTTGAGAAGCCTCGACCAGGCTTTTCTGGGGCGGCTGTGGTGGTCTCTACAGCTTTTGGACATTTCATTCCTCCTTTGGCTTCTGATGTCAAAAGGAAAACCTGCGTACAACGCAGAAAAAAAGATGAAAAACAAGACTTGATGAAATTTTAAGGAAGTAGTTGAACACACGGTTTTGAAATACATGGATTTTTTCAGGGTTTCAGTGTTCTTTTACCTGGATCAGAAGAAGAAATAAGGTAACTTTAAAGAGCCACATGCTTGGAAGGTACAAATGTGAATTAAATGTTACAAGTAGAAGTGAATAAAAACTAGTCAATGAGTAGAATTCTTTTATGAATCCACCTATAAGTTAGGTAAATGGACATTGTGCTGACTTTATATACTCTTTCGGAATCTGAAATAGCGAGTTCCAGCCGGAAGTTATGAATGGGCCCATATTTTATTCAAATTACGAGAATGTTCTATCCTGATAATGTGTGTCTGTCTGCAACTTTGTTCTATTATTATTACCAAACTCAATAGTGCTAGAAATAAAACCAACCAAAGAAGGAACTGGTTAGTTTTGTTCAAGTATGGAGGTAGTTGTCACATTTGACAGGACATATTATTTTCTGATTATGTATTCAGATTTTTTTTTGCAAAAAAGCTGAAACTAGAAACTGCGTATGTACTTATTTATTCAGTTGGGTCAATAAGTTCAATGAATCATAGTCAAGTAATCACGAAACCGGAATACTTTATTTCATTTCAATTTTACTACACATTAAAATACGTATGGTAGAACGCGTTTAAACATCGACCTGATTATTCGTAGTTAGTTAATTGATTCGGGTAATTTTTGAGCTCCTTACTTTAATTCTTCTTATAAGTTCTCGAGTTTTTAAATTTGCTCTTGCTTGCGATTGATTATTTCTTGGCGAGCCACAACAAGGTTTCCTCATTCTCTTGTTCAATCCTCATTAGTGATTCGTGTTGCAGATTGAGTCGCTCCATATGATTTTCCTTTTCAATCAACTGCGCCTTCAAACGTTGATTAGCCAAACCTCTCTCCGTTGTTTCAATCAAAAGTCTACTTCGTTTTCCAATCACTTCCATTCGCTCTTTATCGGTCATGTCGGACATCTTTTTCAGCATTTCCAAAATGGATCGAGATGAAACTTGGAACTCCTTGCTTCCTATACTCATCCAATTTCACCCCTTGCTTAATCAAATAGCTGAGCAAATGTATTCCATACATATAATTTTTCTTTTAAAGTACCCTGTAAATAATCTTCACATTCTGTCAAAATATCATGGGAAAGTTGATGATTATCGGGATGAATTAGTCGAAAAGTCTTTGTAAGATCGTCCAAAAATAGTCCACCTTTTTGTAACGCTTCATCCATGGCTGACATTGGCTGCGACATATTAGCTGAAAGATAGAGAAAAAAATTCTCATGTTAGGATTGCACGCCGATGCACAAAAACTCAAGCGAACAGAGCGTATATTTCAATCCCATAGAAGAACAAATGTAAAACGAATGGAGGGTAAATTTTCTCAAACTAATAATTTATCCATGCAAAAAGCGACGCAAATCGTAAGTTTTGAATTTGATTACAATTAACTAAGGAATTTACGTTAAATTGCTGTTAAATTTAGTTACCTCCGTCGTTTTGCCGCTATCGATCCGGTAGGCACTGTTTCAGTAGAATTAGATTTGTATTGTAAAATATTTTTCTTTATCGTCGTTTTCTAGAACACAATTATTTTGTTTGGTTAATTGTTTTAACGTGGTTGTATTCACGATATTTTGATTATTGATTAAATAAGGTAGAAATTAATGTGAAACTTGAGGGTCAATCTTCTACATTTGTATTGGTTTGGTATTTGTTTGTAGGCAGGTTACCATAGTGACCTCTTAGAAGTGAAAACGGGATAGTTGATGGTCTAATTTGAGCCAATCAACGAGCCGGCTTTGTCGGCTAATCTTTGCTTCCCGGGAAACTTTACTTAAATCCACAAATAACCAACCCCAATGATTTGAAGATGGAGAGAACCCCAGAGAACAAAATATTGTTGAGTGAGAACCAATGCAAAAGTGTATTTCTATCTGTTTTGGATCCAGAGACAAGGATTCGGGCCGGCTTGGTTGTCCCCAAAGCATTTGGTGCAGGGGGCCTGAAATCTCGAGAGGAAAAATGGATTGAGGCCACATTTGAAAGCTGCATATTCAAAACTATGTTGAGTTGTGTCATGGGTAAGTTCACACCAATATTTTTATTTTTTATTCTGTGGTGTAAGGTAGTAGTCGCTTATTAATTCTAACAATGCACCGTATTTTTATAGGCTATGGTTTGGGAGGAGTCATTGGTTTGTTCTCTGCGAGTGTGAATCCAACCATCACTGGAGCTGACGCCAAACAGCAAACTGCTCGTGAGGTTTTTCGGGATATGAAAAACACGTCAATGAGTCATGCCAAAAATTTTGCTATAATTGGAGCTATGTTTGCATCTGTTGAATGCACAATTGAATCTGTACGTTTATTGCTTATTCATCATATTTTATGAAGAGAAGAGAGGAAGGGTTATTTTTTATTGCTCCTTTTTTTAGTGTCGGGGAAAAACAGATTGGAAGAATGGTACGAGTGCGGGTGCTATTACTGGAGGGCTGATTGGTCTTAGAGGTATATTTAATTGTGTATATTACATTTAACGTTGTGTTCATGTAATATAGTAATCGCAATGATTTTTTATTCGAAGCTGGTATAAAAGCTGGAGTTTTGGGAGCCACTGGATTCGCTGCGTTTTCTACAGTAATTGACTATTACATGAGACACAGATAACAGAAAAGACTTTTGGATGATAGTAATGAAGTAGCACTTGTTTTATTGTAAGTGATAGTTATAATATTTTTTTCACGCTCGTTAGCTCGTTTTTTTCGTATCAATAAAAATGACCTGTTCACTTAACGTACATAATAGTTTTTTATTACTTGTAGCACTCACAGTTATTTGCAACTTCCATATATTTTTCGACTCTTGTTATTAAATCACATTGGTTAAATTAATATTAAATTTTTTTAGGACCCGTAGCTTTTGTAAGATCCAGCTAGTTCAAGGAGATATTTGTCAGGGTTTTCTCCCCATGCTCCAGGGTTGAGATTCACTTTTTTCAGTTTCTCACATTGTTTGGCTTCCCACTTTTTGAAATCAGCTTGCTTTGTCCTAGTTAAAAGATTAAAAATAATACATTGATTTTTTGCTTCGTCAGATCAACCAAAGTGCACTTTGATATCCATTTTTCACAAGATAACAACATACTTTGCATCCAGGTCACATCCATAGACTACCATACTGATAATTGGACACGGGATTTTCTTGAAATAGCAGTAGCTAAAATCTGGTTTAATTTCTACCGACACATTCTTAGGATCTTTTCCTACTTGCATTGCGAAAGGATATCCCCGTATTGAAAAGTTGGCGTACATGATTTTTGGGCCCCCTAAGAACATGGCAAACAATGAATAGTCAATTCCTCCACCTTCTTTAAATTAACCCAAAGTTACATAGCTCTGTAATTGTTACTAACTTTCAACAATACGAAATTCTGGCTGCAGCTGGATCAACATGGTATCATTACCACCCCAAAAGTGACAACTTTCTTTCCATTCCACATCCGTTGCAATGCAAATAGTGTACTCATTATCCGCTCTTATGAACATCATACTGGGACCTTTGTAGTTAAAAACGTGATGCTGAAACCGATTGATGCTCAACCCTTGTTCATTGCTATCGTACAAAAGGCTCCATTTGTCTGTTGCACTTGTGCCTTGACTCTGATTCATCTACAATGCACAGGTCCAAGTCACATATTACATTTTCGTTTTTCTAACCTCCGGGGTATACAGAGTTTATATGGTTTTGAGTTTTGTTTGTCAAACTTACCATTTGCGTAATCAAATCTTTGGAATTCAAAGCAGCCGAAGTGTTTGGTGGGCCACATTGTGCAATAAATTTTGTCGGTACAGAAGATTCCAATAGCCATCTGAGTACTGGTGAAAATCGGCCATGATCCTCTTCCTCCGCTTTTTCACTTTTCTCATCTCCAGCACTACTACTGCCTGCTTGTGTAGTTGGATCAGTAAAAATTTGATGATTTGAAGTCTAACAAAAACCGTATCACATTTCATTACAATCATCGTGTAGCTATAACGATCTGCTATCATTCTGCGTCAACAGATTTATAGTCGCATTATTAATATTGCATTTACAATGACAGTTTTAGTCCCTGTTGACAACTGGCCAAATCCTGTTGTCAATTGATGGATAATGTATTTATGCAAGGGAATGATAATTCTTGGAAGGTTGTTCATTATCCAGTTGGAGATGTAACATGTACTCATCTCCTCCTTTATATGGAACTGCAAAAAATATGAGATTACACTTTAGTTAGTTAGCTATACGCATTTGTACTAACTATGTACATTGTACATCAAATGAAATGCAAACAAAACACATGTGGCCTAGTATATGGGTGTGGGGATTATTACTGTAATTTTTGCACCTACACAAGATTTGGATACAGCCTCCAACCATTCCATTCCATTGTGATGACTTATTGCATCAATATTCAGCCATTTATGTTTTGTGAGAGCTTCTGAGATCTGAAATGTGGTCATCAGAAGTTCCATGAAGCTCACTTTGTCCATCATTTCGTTTCCTTTGGCAAAGATCTATATAGGATGAAAGAGAAAAATGCCGGTTTTGAGCAATAGTACTATAGTATATCAATGTATTTATATTAATTTTTAACTAACGAAACGAATAGTTATTAATTAACGAAAAATACTATAAATCCCCCCAAAAAATGTTACCTTCATGTGCAACTGAATTTGATCTTTGTCAGTGATGGCAGAAAATATTTTCTCCCCACCGGCTAGGAAACTCTTCTCACAAATATATTTCTCATTACAGTCTCCAGCAAAAAATGCCCACACATAGTTTCCAATGACATTGCTATGTGGGAATACGTTGTCCTGTGATATACCAATAGATCCAAATTATGGCATCCTTGATTTTACAGGATAGAAAATACTGAATAATTGTGGTCCTTACAAACCTTAAAAATTGCACAAGAAATTGCATCCCTCTTCTTTTCTGTATCTTTTGTCATTTGAGCTAACAGCTGTGTGCATATATTACAATGACACCCTTCAATTTTCTATCAATCATATGCATTTCATAGAAATCATTATAATTTACTGCAGCAAATACATACCTTAGCCAATTTTTCCAGTTGAGGACTCATTTTTTGCAGTCGTTTTGCTCTATAAGCTACAAATGGGAATAACAAACCTTGTTCACACGAAACAGTCAATTTTATAACTAACTAACTAAGGCACAACCTCATTGGGATTGACAAGATACTTTTTTTACTCTAGAGTTTATAGCACATATAAACAGATAAAGGAGGCTGGGAAACACAGACTATTCGTTCGTAGCTCATTAACTAACTAACAAAAACGCTTCTAATGACGCTATCTTATGTAACAATTTAAGTGACTTTCACGTACGTTGAAAAAACACGATTTTTTTACTAAATTCAATTGTCACTGTATTCTGCCGACTAACTAAGAAAACAGCAGTTTTACAACTGAAACCATCTTGCCTGAGTATATATATTTCTCCAGCACAATCGTAGCCTTGGAACATGTATTTCGTGCAGTAGTGTACTTGCCGCAGCACAAAATTTGTACGTGTCTAGCTCTATGTAATGTACTGACGTGTATGGTAAGAACACATGTATGCACATGCACGTACACTACATATAGAAATTAAGGAGATTACCTTTTTCATGCAAGGAACCAATAGTTTGCATCCATAATTAAATAATTTACTAATCACGATGGAGCTTTAGTTATAGCAATTTGTTAAAAATTAGACTACTAATCAGTAACAGTTGCACTTGATAACAGTAGATCTATGCGTTGGACAAACATATTTGCCCCAAATGCATAAATTGGAACAGTCTGGGGATTTGTACGCTATTTTTATGTAATGCATATGTGCACACTTTAAATACGATCAAAAATAAGTTCTCATGACGCTAGAACATAAACAAATTGTAATCCTTAGTTAATTTTAGATTGGACTTACCTGGAATAGATTGTGTGTGGCAACCCCTTACTGACGCATTTGGAAGAAAATAATATTCAAATAGCCCATGAGCCAGATTAACATGCAAGTCACTTTACGTGCGTATAAAAAATGTGTTCAATTCATTTGCCGATAATGAGGAAAAGGTTGGGATTCAACGCTGTAGCAACAATAATGTTCCAAGAATCTCGCTTTCAATGTTGAATATGTTATTTGCACAGATTTAACTAACTAAACTCTACCTCTAATCAATTGCTTCAAAAGGCATGTTTTGTTTAGTAAACAAAAAAATCTAAACACTTCTACATACGCATACCAATGTAAAGCGCCTAACTCCATAAATGATTCCTTGCAGTAAAAATGTTCCCAGTAAAGCAGAGTTTTAAAAACCTTTGTCATTCCTCTCAACTTGTGTATGCTGAATGCATTATAAATAGCCTCATGTGTATTCTTTTACCAGTTAGCTCACTAAACAAATGGACTAAAAAATTGTTTTTCCCAAACTCAATCAGACTAGATAAAACTGGACATTAAATCAATGCTTTCTGCATACTTAATTGGATTCATTTGTAAAATACTTTGCTTAAATGTCCAATGCATGACAAATCTATTTCTCAGTCCGCTATACCCCAGTAGTCAACTTTGCCCATTCATTTCATTGCATACACTCTCTCCAGTATCATTGATTTGAGGTTCCTCACATGGTATACACTGGCTGCATGTTACATCATATGGAGATTAGGATTTTGGTAAACAAAAAATGAGCGGAAATGTTATGGCGGTAACTGGATCCCCACAACGGACTTGTGTACATATACCATAGAAAACGAATCATCGTTGCTGTTTATAGAAGCCCAAAGCCGTATAAAATTTTGTCTGATTGCTATTTTAACACACGTAAGATACGAAACGCGCGTTTAATTTTGAACCGGACCAATCAGAGCATCTTCTGCACCAGCTCTGCACCAATAAGTGTGTCTTCTGCACTTTTCTGCACAGCTGCTATACCCAACGTCACAGACATTGCTATGCATATTTTGTGTGCTTCCCGTAGAACATGTTCTACGACGTATTCCCTGCATATACCCACATGTGTAGGATTTAGGGTACCTGAAGGCACTATGTAGTCAGTCAGTAACTAACCAACGGCTCTGGACGGGATTTTTAGTACATAGGCACTAACTAATGATCATATAAGAAGTGGAGGGTCGCCGCTCCACTTAAATATAATCTACATGCTGCAGGCAAAAAATAATGTTGGCGGTTAGAAATGCTAAACATCTGCTTATGTCTTGTACTCCATTACTTGACAGGCTAACTAAGTGAACATATCACTGTTCCAAGGAGTATTGACACAATTTTAGTGTAAATTTGTTAAGTAATTTTGTCATTAGTGACAATTGCATAGTTAGTTTTAGTTTTCCAACGCAGAATGGCTCGGATTATGTTTTGAGTCCAAAGGATTTTGTGTTTTGGGAGCAAGGACCGTTTTTTTGGGCTTGGTAAGGATTGCTGTCAGATTATTCGCCGAGATTTTTCCAGAAATTTATTCATGTTAGGAGAATTTATGTCACTATGACAAAATTATCATGTCTGGGCATATGTAGCATCAATAGTTTCTAATAACGGAGAATTTGGGGTAGATAAATGTACTGTTTTTGCATAGTACAAGTTGAAAATGAATGCTAAAAGCAAAATAGCAGCTGAGAGAAAACTGGTGGCAACTTTTAGGTTATTCATATTGGCTTTTTTATATTTACATTTTTGATGCGCATAAAATACACAGACACATTTATGCATAAATACTTGCTCGTGTTGTGAGTCCAGCAAATTCATGCAGTCAAATGCTATGTAATGCAGAGTGCAGCGGTGCATTCTTTACTGTAACTATAGTGGATAGGAAATGAGGAAATTTTGATGTTAAACAGATTTTAAGAAGTTTCCATGATCAATATTATATTTGTTATTATGAAGGTTCTTAACAATCTAAGAAGCCAGCATGGAGAAGTCCATTAATCAACTTCGTGCAGAAATCATCCGTCTGCAAGAAGGGATTCAAAAGTCTAAGAAAAATGAAGATGAGGCTCATCAAAAATCAACTAAATATTCCCAAGTATACCCATATATATTACTCCCTTTTCATAAAACTGGCTATTGCAATCTAATGTTAAATATTTGTGTTCACGAAAATTAGATTTTTCGAGGAAGTCTCTCCACAATGGAAACTCAACTGCAACAAAATTCTTGTGCATTTGAGTCATGTATTGATGAAATGAAATCCAAGCAAAACCAAGAACTGTGCTCACTCCGAGAGCAAATAAAAAGTCAAAATGAGAAACATTTGGAAGTTTTGCATGCCAAAAGTCTAGAAATTGACGATCTAAAAGGGAGATTAGCCGAATCCCGAAAATCTAGAGAAATCGCCCTAGAAGAATCCCAGATGATGAGAAAAAAGTACAGTGAGCGCGTAAAACATTTGGAAGAAAAGTTTGAAAAAGAGGTAGAATCCATTCGAAGTCTGGAAAAAGATTCTGTGAGTAAGAAATTACAAGAGTATGAATTACAAGTTGAAAAGCTAAAGGAAGAAAACAAGAAAATTGTGGATCAGTTGAATGCGAAAACCAAAGAAGCTGACAAAAATGAAGAGGAGATTGAAAAGCTGAGCGAGTCTAATAAAACATTAACCAGCTCCATAGAGAAATTGCAAAAAGAGGTTACAAAAATACATATTAATTCATTGAAAAATCTCCACTCATCAAATATAGTATTTGTATACAAGTTTGATTATTCAAATTTTTAGAATCAAAGGCTGTCAACTGAGCTCTCAAAGCAAGAAAAAGATGTAATTCAGGCACGAAATAAAATCTTGAACGATTCCAACATAAATGGACAGTTAGAGCAAAGTCAATCCTTAATAACAGCGCTACAAAGTAATCTGGCCACAGAAAAGCAGAAATTGCAATCCCTGCATGAAGAATTCTATGAAATGAAGCGAGAGCTAGGTCTCTCAAAAGTAGATGTGCGTGTGCTAAATAGAAAAAATCGGGACTTGGAAACTCAACTGGCCGACAAGAAATGCAATTGGGAGCAACTAAATTCCAGGATTGAGACACTAGAGAAGGAAAATGAATTGTTGACTAAACAAAAATTGGATCATGAGACGGAGATGAAATCAATGACATTGAAACTTGACACTGCCTTGTTGGAATCTGAACATAGTAAGAAAATATTGGATGAAGCTAATGCACAAATTGCGCAGTTGAATTCCGAACTCAAGACTGCGTGTCAAGGTATGGACAAAAGTTTATTAATTTGGAATGTTTTTTGATTGATTTGTCTTAAATATAAATGTAATTATGGAATGTACAATGACAATGGCATTTAAAAATTCATGCAGATGTGGAGAAATCCAATGATCGAGTCAAATGTTTGGAACAACTCAACTGTAGGTTTGTGGAACAAGAAGTTTTAGTGAAAAATTTAAAACAGGAGGTGGAAAAGAAGGGAAGAAAAGTGGAAACTTTGGAAACGGTAAGGGTATTTTCATTTTTTAACCTTGCTTCAATCGTTCAATCGAAATATGGGTTTATAAAATGCGAGGATTACAGATTACTGCAATTAGTAAGCTTTCAGCGAATAAAACATAATTAGATGCTTTGAACCTAGTAATTTTTAGTATTGCATGCAAATATTTGTGTCAACACGCAGCATTGCAAATACAATATAGTACAGGGAGTGCCATCTACTTTGTATTGCAAAAAGTAGGATTGAAGAAACAAAGGACGAAAGGAATAGCTTTGCTGTAGCATAACGTCTGTAATTCTAAAAAATGTGAACAAAATTATCTAGCATTAGCCTCAAACTGATCGCCTATATAGGGGTTGGAAAAAATAATCCAGAAGAAATGGTAACGTTGTCCTAGCAACGTGACCAACTTAGCTTGTTACAAACTTTGATGGACTAGCTCATTTCATTTTCATTCTGTCATTCTTTAGAATATTTTCTTGCTCAAAGAAGGCTGCTCTGTGCTCGAAAAACAAGTTGTCGAATTCGAGGAAACTTTGGGAAAAAAACTGGTCCAGTTGAGTAATTTAACTAAGACAAAGTAAGCTGATGTAAATTACACACACAAATGGTATTCAAGCTGTAAAATTAGAGCAAATTATCATTTTTCTTCCTATTTTGTAGATACGAAAGTGACGAGCTATTAGCCGCAATAAAAAACGAGATGAAGAGCTTGAAAAGCAGTCTACAGGAAGAGAAAAGTGCAAATATTTTCTTAAAAAGTCGAGTTGCGAGCTTAGAAAAGTGTTTGGCGAGTACCACTACATCCAAAACTGGTGAAATTGAAACATTATTGAGCAACATTGCCGAACTACAGACGTTAAATCAAGAATTGTCCATAAAAATGTCTACGTTGTTGGAGGAAAGGGAGGACGCAGACATGGAGATTCGGGAGCTACATTGCTCTTTGAAAGTCACAATGGAAGAGTGTCAAAGTTTGAAAAATGAAATTAATGAGGTGGTTTTCAAGGTACAATAGTTACAAACAAAACTAGCGTTGTCATAGCACCATTCATAACAGCATAAAATCATTATTGCTCAATCAAACCCATCATAATCATACTTTACTGGTACACTTTTAGTCTATCGAACAAAAGGATGAGATTGCTGCCTTACGTAAGAAGCTAGGGGAATCCGAATCCGAGTAAGTCATTGTTTAAAAAAAAGATTTTTTCCGGTTCTTACTGCATGTAATGTATCCATTAGGTAATATATATCATTCTGAATATAGGAACTGTCAGTTGAAAGAGGGCCAGCAAAATTTTCACGATGAGATCTTCCGGCTGGAGAAGCAAATAATTGACTTGGATATAAAGTACAGCTCTACAATGGAACAGTACATGAAGCTGATTGAGTATCTACAAGAAAAGGACAGTCTGAAATCGAAATATAAATTTTTCTGCAAGGATAAAGACAAGGTGAACACAAGGAAAGTGGTTCCATTGAACAATGCCAAAGTGAGTGTATTTTGAATGCGGATTATATCTTAATAGTTGAAGGAATGTCTTAATATTGTTATTTCAATGTGCAGCAAGTTTTCCCGTCCACGCCATGTCGGCTTGTTGAAGAGAAGAAGGACGTACAGTACTTGGAAAAGGAAAAGCAAAATTTGTTAAGGCAGTTGGAAGATTTGAAAAATCAGAAAAATCAAAGGAGAACAACTGTAAACCAGTTGCCCAAAATGTCTGCTAAGGAGGATTGTATTCTTTTGAGAGAAGAACTGCAGCGTATGGATGAAGTGGAGAAGAGGGTGGCGAGCTCTGCAAATATTATGATCAAGATTCTTAAGTAAGTTTTAGAAGATACTGGCAAGTATTTATTTTGACTATTGTTAACTAACTTACTATTTGGCATCTCATTTGCAGAGGTGAGCAGTGGGTTTTGTGTGAATGTGCTGTGCAGGATAAAAAAGTTGAGTTCTTTTCCGAAAATGGAACTGTTCTTGAGACTATCCCGTTGGACGATAAAACCAAGGTATGTTTTTTTGTGTAAAAATCCGTAACTTGTGTTTCATTTAGTCAGTCAATACATGTTTTGATGTTCTACATAGCTGGAGATGCGGTTGGATCCCAAATTGAATCATCCATTACCGAAAGGGTGTACAAAGTTATCGCAATGCATGCGATTAATGCGTACTGATGTGACTGGGAAAAGTCGCGATGGAAAATGCGTGTATTTGATGCCCCAAACTGGTTCACAAAAAACGAAGATATTTGACCTAATAATGGAAAAAATCATCAAAGTAATAACAGAAAAAATTAAAATATTTGAAAGCTCGAAAAATGTTGTTTTAATTACACAATTTTTTACCAACTTTCGTACAGAATGGGCACAAAATGGTCAATGAGTTTGAGCTGGATGTCCACAGTTGCAAAAAAAGGGAAGAAAAAAAAGTTGTTTTTACGGATACTGTTGAAGAGCGACTTAATATAAACTGTGCGCTCACAATTTCCAAAGACATATTTGTAATGGGATGTGACGAGGGGTTATACTCTCATAAAAAGTCTCAAAAAGTCAATGAGAAAGTCCGTATCGAAGGGACCAAACAAGTTTACCAAATAGAATCGCTTCCATCGTCAAATATTGTTGTCTTTGTCGAAGGTTAGCCTTCAATTAGCGGGATCATTCGTTTTTTTATCAATCAACTCTAACATCAAAATGCATGGTTTTTTTTGTACCCAGGGAGAGACCGAGCTCTCAGTATGGTGTCTTATGGACTTTTAAAAGCTTGTGCCGAAGCAGCTGAATGTTCCAAGCCGAAGCTGACCTTAGAACCTGTTTGTCATGATAAGATTTCTCACGTGAATTTAATAAGGTCTATTTGTGGGACCAATAACGTATTTGTCGTAGCAGCTACGCAGAGTTATTTATATGTGCTGGAGTGGACAGGGGGATACTTGAAGCTCAAAAAAAGAGTTGATACGAAAGAACCGGTCACTTGTATCCATATGACGCCCAATGCAGTCATCTTTGGGAGTGATAAAATCTATGAATTGGATCTGAAAACGTTTGTTCGGGAAGGCAAGTAAATATTAAATGAGGAATAGTGTTACATAATATTCGTCATCTTAGTTAGTTAGCTTTCAATGCTGAAATTTCGATACGATATTCTGTACATTCAGACTTTATGGATGAATCCGACACCACTCTGACATATACACTCTTCGCAGGTCGAGGGATCGGAAACTATCCAGTTGAAATTTTGAAAATTTCGTTTGGCCAAAAATGGACTGATGAGTACTTAGTATGTTTTCCCGAAATTGGCATTTTTGTGGATGGTTTTGGACGCCGAACAAGATCCGAGGATATAATTTGGTCAAAAGTTCCCCGTGGATTCGGTAGGTGTCATTCGTACACATTTTGTCTCGTGGTAGCTAATGAACCATTCATGATATAATTTGGTGTTGTTGCAGTTTTTCGAGATCCAATTCTCTATGTGTTTAGCTTCAATTGTTTGTACATGTTAAAATTGAGCCCGGACAGCTATAAAAAGCCTATAGGGGAAGATGCAGATATTTTACAGCTGCAGAGCTACATTCCTGAGCCACGAACTATTGCATGCAAAAGCCCACTGTTCCTTGGGAATGGATATGCCAGTACTTCCATCCTAGTAAAGAATTTGGAAAAGCAAACGACTGAGGTAAGTAGTATCGCAGCATTTATTTCATGCATAAATGATGGATTAAAGTATATAAATAAGTAAATATTGGGAATTCAAATGATCAATATAATTCTTGCTTATTTTCTGCAGATATGGGAAGTAAGCCAACTAGGAGGTTCTCTGTATCCTACATCCGGCCTTTCCGTGTAATTAAATAAACTGAAAGCAAGGAACAAACGTAAACCAGCTCAATATAATGTATAAGTATTTATTACCGTAATGCATCAAAGATAAAGAATCTGTAATCCAATGTCTTTGGACTTTAAACTAAGCTCAAGATACGATTTTGAATTTTAAAATCCGCTAAAGTCAACATCAATATCTGCATACAATTTGTAGTATGCATTCCGTTGTTACTGAAATTTTAGTTTATATAGATCATGTGCTTACTTACTCACTAAACAAGTATTAGACTGTAACACAAGTATTTTTTAGAGAGAAAATAAATCATGTATTCACAACAGTGTATTTATGTAGGCATGCATGTTTTAAAGGAATAAAACTCATTTTACACAAATTTTGTCTGTACTAACCATGAGACTGAATATATTTTGCATGTAAAAGTTTTCGTGCTCAAATATCCTTTCTCCATTGGTACATTTGGGGGCAGACTTTGGATCAAGTCGAACAGGAAGTTCTGTACACATTTCTTCATTTGGGCTACATGTGTCTGTACGCATAGACCTGAGAGTAGGGCCAATTCATTTTTGTACAAACCAAGGCCGCTCACATGTGTGCTATTTGGAGAATTCTGTTCACACTAGCCTGTGGGGAAAATCGGCACTGCACAAATTGAGTTCGATCTAAGAAAATTTCTCGATTTTCCTGAATTTGTAATATCAGCTTGTTTAGTTGAACCTTGTACATAATCGTTGTACTTGTGTGTAACTCAAGTGGGAATCGCATGGGAGCAAAAAAATTGGTAAGTTATGCATATATTGTAATAGTATTTAAAACTGAGCAGTTGAATGCGAATTTAATTGGCTACTTAGCTAGTTAATGGGAGATAACAGAAAATATTGATTTGAAAAGTGTGCTTTCTGGCCAATAAAAAGTTGCCCAGTCAGTAAGTAATGCAATAAAGTAAAGAAAATACAAAAATGCATTCTAAACACACACAAAAACTGTAATCTACACAGATTAGGCGATGAAAAAGTTTAATTATTATCTTAACGTAATGTACTACTAGTTCAATGTTCAATGTATACCTTGTGCGGAAAAAGGAGGTAAATTTTTCCTGTCCTGTGTGTGATAAATTTGTGTAGTAGGATAGGATAAAATTTACCTCCTTTTTGCGCACAAGGTATACAAAAGATGTGTAAACTTGGCTTTGTACCAGTCTCTTAGGCCTGCTACATGCATGGAACATGCAGTGAATGCATGCATCATCCATATAGCACGCATGCATACCAAAGAGCCATACAAAAGAAAAAATAAACCTCAGCAAGAGGGTATTACGACGAAGCCGGGTTAGGAATTATTTATGTTAATATTACAAAAAACCAGTAATAATAATTAGGGGTTTTTATCGTTTTTCGGTAGTCTCATCAGCTAGTCTT
>Ga0210040_10002590_pt1 | contig 25364 bp, 24 predicted proteins | sample CryGeyCG12114_NA_FD_185462 | JGI IMG/M metagenome (GOLD analysis project Ga0210040, IMG submission 185462) | Groundwater microbial communities from aquifer - Crystal Geyser CG19_WC_8/21/14_NA (SPAdes) (version 2) | ecosystem: Environmental > Aquatic > Deep subsurface > Groundwater | place: USA... | reverse complement strand
CTGGTGAGCGGCAGCAGAAGCGTCGTGCCATCGCACCGTGCGTCGCCCGCCAGTGATGACGGCAGCGCGACACCGGCGACGGCACCGCCCAAGGTCGCCCGCACGCGCCCTTCCGCCGCATCGCACGCGCCATCGCGAAAATGCACGGTGACGGCTTCGAGATCGAGCGCGGTGACCGGCAACGGCGCAAACAGCCGGCCCGTGGCGACGCTGGCGGTGAGGTCGTCCACCCCGGTGCCGTGACGGCTGATGCTGACCGCGCCGTGCAACGCGCGCGCCGACGCCACCGCGCGCCCGTTGAGCTCGACGCGCGCACGCCCGACCAGTAGCGGCCAGGGCGACAGGTGCGCCTTCAGGTCCCCAAGCGCGACGCCGCCGATATTGGCCTCGGTCATGGTACCGGCCCAGACGCTGCCACCGACCCGCCGCGCCGCCAGCCCTTGGTCGCCGATCCCGACCCAACCGAGCACCAGCCGCAGCGGCAGGACTGCCAGCAGCGCCACCAACAGCATCGCGCCGAACAACACGCCGGGCCGCGTGCGCAGGCGAACCCTCATCGCCCGCGCTCCTTGAGGGTGAGGTCGACGCCGACGGTGCGGTCGCCATTATCGGTCAGCCGGGCGTTGTCGACCAGCACGCCCGCCCTTTCGAGCCGCGCGAGCCATCCCACCAGCACGCCCGCGCGCGCCGACTGGATGCCGACATGCACGCGATCGGGTGCCTGTTGATCAAGGCTGGCAAGCGCGAACCCCGCCTCGTTCGCCGCCGCCCGCACCACGTCCGGCAGGGTTCCGCTCAACGGCCGCGTTCGCCGGGCGCCGATCTGGCGCAGGGTGTCCACGGCTGCCTCGGTGGTGGCGAGCCGTACCACCGCGTCGGCATGGCGCTCGCGTGCGGCCGAGAGCGCATCGCCCAGCGGACGGATGATCGCGCCCCACACCAGCGTCAGCGCCGCCAGCGCCAGCATCGCCAGGATCAACCGCCGTTCGCGCAGCGACCGAGATTGAAACCAGGCCCGCAGTCCCGTCATCGCGCGCTCACCGTGAACTGGCCGCTGACCCGGCCGCCTGCCGATTGGAACACGCCGGCGCGAACGGCGTAGCCATTCGCCTCGATCGCGCGCTTGAGGTCGGTCGGCCCAGCCTCGCTCTGTGTCGCCAGCGAGACGTTGAGATCGCCGCTGGGTTCAAAGCTGAGCGCGGTGATCTCCGTGCTCGGAACCCTTTGCACGGCGGCCACCACCGCGGCGACGGTGGCGCTGAATCCCGCGCCGGGCCCGCGCACGCGCGACAGGCGCTCCACCAGCTGCCGGTCTGAATCGGTCACCGTTTCGCCGCGTGGCAGGCCGCTTCGGGCGAGCTCGTCGGCGCGCGCCTCCGCTGCCGACGCCGCAAGATCGAGGCGCACGATGCGGACCAGATCGATCGCCAGCGTCACCGCCAGGATCACCAGCGCCAGGGTCAGCAGCCGGCGAATCAGCAGCCAGTCCAGTGCCAAGCGGCGGCGGCGCGCGAATGGCCCCTGACGCAGGTTCAGCGCCGGTTGCGCAGCGGCAGCGGCCAGCGCCTCGTCCAGCGTGCGACGGTCAAGCGTTGTGGGGGCGCCTCCGCCCGTGATCACTTCGGTGAGCCGCGCCTCGTCGGCAAAGCCGCTGGTCGGCCCCCGCACCACGCCCTGTCCAGCGATCTCGGCGCGGAGATATCCCTCCTCGGGCCGCGGCATCAGCATCGCTGCGGGCACCAGCGCGCTTGCTTCCACCCCCACCGCAGCGAGCTCGCGCAGCCATTCGCGCATGGTCGCCAGCCCGACGACGCCGATCGGGCGTTCCGCCGTTCCTTCGTCGCCGATCGCGACGTGCAGCTCGGAGAGCGGTGTCGCACTCGCCTCGCCGGCCAGGATGCGCGCGGCGGCAGCTGCCTGCGCCTCCGATCGGTGGGGCAGGCTCGCCCAGTGCAGCGTCACCGAATCGGCAGGCGCCACTGCGATCACCGACTCGTCGGCAGCGGGCACGCCCTCGCCGCTCGCGACAACGCCGTCGCCGCCGACGCGTAGCCAGCGCCAGCCCATGTCGGCGGCGGGAAGGAACAGGAGAGTGGTCATGACGCCTCGCCCCACTGCCGCGTTACCAGCCGTGCCGGCAAGTGGGTTGCGTCGACCAAGCCATGTTGTTCGAGCGCGGCGCCGGCCAGATTGACGCCGATGTCGAGCGTGAACCAAGTGGTGGTCACCGCCGTCTGCCCCGTGTCGCCGCCACCGGACGCGAACCCGGGCATCGACCAGAACTTGTCAATGCTGTCGAACCCTTGGGGCGGTCGCCGGAGCAGCGCCTGCCGCGCGACCTCGACGCCCGCCGTTTCCGGCATCAGCATGGCGAGCAGCGGTGCCTGTTCGGGCAGCAGCGTGTTGATGTTGATCCGCGCGGGCTCCGCCACGGGCAGCGTGCACAACCACGGCCGCAGCCGCGCGTAGATGGCCGGCGTCACGCCATGCACCGCACGCAGCTCGCTGGGATCCGCCATCAGCGTGCCGGCGGTGCGATAGCCGGGCACCTGTCCCAGATACGTGCCGTCCTCGGCACCCATCGCCTGCTGATCGCCATCGCTGTCGATCCAGTCGGCGGCGGCCGCGGCGATGCCCTCCGCGCTCTGGCCGGGGATATCCAGCAGCCGCATCAGCCGCGCGAACTGAAGCCGCGCCGCGCCATTGCTGGTGTAGGCGCCGGGGCCGGCGCGGATCACCAGCCCGTTGAGGTTGAAGCAGTTGCCGCCGTCGGCGACCCGCGCCACCGCCGTGCCGCCGCCCGGCAGCGGCATGCCAAAGGGCTTGCCGCTCCACCCGCCCGCCAGCGTGACGCGGCTGGCGTCCTGGCCAAGCAGGCGGTCGATCCGGCCCAGCGCCAGCGTCTCGGCGGCCCGCGCATAGCCACGCGACGCTTCGATCGCGCCGGCGTTGCCGGCGAGCCGCGTCGACAGCCGCAGCTTTTCCAGCGCAGTGCCCGCCATCACTGCGATCACCGCGACGAGCATCAGCACGGTGAGCAGCGCGGCCCCCATCTCGCCGGGACGCTCGCGCTCAGGTCGCATTGGCAGTGACGGATTGCGGCGGTTGGCCGTTGCCGACCAGGAACAGGCGGCGCCATGTGGTGCCGTCGCTGCGGACCAGCACCAGCTCCATCGCCTGCGGCAAGGGCGCGCCGGCGGTGCCGTCCCACCGGTCGCTCCACGCGCCGGCGATGCGGTAGCGCAGCCGTACCTCGCGAACGCCGGTCATCAGCACCGCGGGCGCGAGCGGCGCCGCGCCGTCGATCTGCGGAAACGCGATCCGCTCCAGCGCCCCCCGCTCCACCTGATACCAGACCTTTTGAAGGCCAGGACGCGGCAGCGCGTCGAGGTTGCTCCAGCCGCCACGCACCAGCCGCAGCATCGGGGCCACGGCGCCGCTGCTCTCTCCGGCGAAGGCCGTCTGGACGGTGCCCGCTTCGTCGCGCGATGGCCGGCCCACCGCCTGCGCCAGATCGGCCGACAGCACCGACAGCGTACGGTTGAGCGCCGCCGCGTCGTCCAGCCGAGCGCCCGTCGCCGCGCCCGCCCGGACGCTGAACGACAGGATCGCGACGCCCGCCACGGCCAGCATGGAGAAGATCAGCAGCGCGATCATCACCTCCACTAGCGTGAAGCCTCGCTCGGCCGCACGCACGGCGCTCGCCTCGTCCTTTCGCGCCTGCGGAAACGCCCGTTGCCTCACCGTGGCTGGTCCCGCGGCCGTACCAGGGTAGATCGCGCCAGCACCTGCCCGCCGCGTGGATCGGTGACGGCCACGTCGATGCGCATCACCTGCCCGTCGCCGATCGCGCTGACCGCACGGGTCCAGGCCCAGGTACGGCCGCCGTTGGTCTCGCTACCGCGCTCACGGCCGGCCGCCGGCGGCTGCGCCGCCGTCATCGCATCAATCGCGACGTTCTGCGCCACCATGCCGGCCGCAACGCCCGTTTCGAGGATACCGGCACCGCGCACGGTCGCACTTTCGAGCCGCAGCAGGGCGAGCGCGGCAAGGCTGAACACGGCCAGCGCGACCATGATCTCGATTAGCGTAAAGCCGCCGTCCCGGGGCCGTTCAATCATCGACCACCACGCTTCCATCCGCCGCGATCCGCACGGTAACGGCAGCGCCGCGCCGCTGCAGCCGCAGGTCGAGCGGTCGATCCGCGAGGCCCGTGGCATCAAAGGTCACGCGCACGCGCCCGGAGACGTCGGGCACCGCCGCGCGCGTGCCCTCCTTCCACCGTTCCACCCGCAGGGGCTTCTCGCTCAGCGGCGACCAGTTGCCGGCGAGCCGCTGGTCGAAGCCATAGCCGCCCGTCGACACCCAGACGCTGACCGGCCGCGCGTTGACGATCGCCTCGTCATGCGCAGCGCGGGTGCGCAACGCAAAGCGCGCCGCCTCGTCCGCGACACGACCTCGCGGGTCAGGCATCACCCACACCGCCACCGCCGATGCGAGCCCGATGATCGTGATCACCACCATCAGCTCGACCAGCGTGAAGCCGTGTTCGGCCAACCGCATTCGGCACGTGAAGCCGTGTTCGACGGAACGCCCGACCGGCTTCACGCCGACGCCTTCGCCGAAGAAGCGCCGGCTATTGCCAGCTGCCGATGTCGGCATTGCTGCCCTCGCCGCCTTCCTTGCCGTCCGCGCCGAAGGTCCACACGTCCGCCTCGCCATGCGGGCCAGGCGAAGCATAATTGTACGGCCGCCCCCAAGGGTCGCTGGGCAGCTTCTTGAGGTATCCGCCCGCCTGATAACGCGAGGGGTCGGCAAGCCCGGCCGGGGCGCTGGTCAGCGCCGCCAGTCCCTGCGACGTCGTCGGATAGCCGAGGTTCTGCAGCTTGTAGAGCTCCAGCCCACCCTCGATCTGGGCGATGTCGGCCTTGGCCTTTTCCACCCGCGCCTTGTCTCCCGAAGGCAGCACGTTGAGGGCGACGATGGTGGCGAGCAGGCCGATGATCACGATCACGACCATCAGTTCGACAAGCGTGAAGCCGTGTTCGGCGGAACGCCTCACCGGCGTGAAGCCATCTTCCTGACGATGACGCTTTTTCCGACTCTCGATACGCATAAACTTCCTCTTCACTGCCCCGCGAGCGTGTTGAGCTGCAGGATCGGCAGCAGGATCGATAGCACGATGGTAGCCACGACGCCGCCCATCACCACGATGATCGCCGGTTCGAGCAGCGACATGGCGGTGGCGGTGAAGCGGTCGAACTCGCGCTCCAGATAGTCGGCGGCACGTTCCAGCATCTCGTCGAGCCGCCCGGCCGCCTCGCCGCTCGCCGCCAGATACGTGAGCAGCGGCGGGAAAACCCCCGTGCGCCGCATCGCCGCCGACAGGCTGCCGCCACCGCGGATATTCTCCACGATCTCGTCGGAAGCGATCCGCAGCCGGGCGTTGTGGATCGTGCCGGCGGTCAGCGTCAGCCCTTCGAGCAGCGGCAGCCGGCTCGCCACCATGGTGCCGAGCGTCCGCGCCATGCGGGCCGCATGAAGATCGCGCAGCAATCGCCCGAGCAGCGGCACCCGCAGCAGCCAGGTATCGAACGCGAGTTTGATGGAAGGCTCCTTCATGGCACGCCAGCCGAGGAACGCCAGTCCCGCAACGCCGAGCAGCATCAGCCACCACCAGCCGGCCAGAAACGCCGACAGCGCCATCACCAGCCGCGTGAGAAGGGGCAGCTGCTGGCCCACCGTGTCGAATTGCTCCACCACCTGCGGCACCACGAAGATCATCAGCGCCGAAACCACGCCCATCGCCACCACCGCCAGGATCGACGGATAGGCAAGCGCGGTGATCAGCTTGCCGCGGATCTCCGCCTGGCGTTCCAGCAGCGCCGCCAGTCGCTCCAGGATGGCGGGCAGCGTGCCGGAGCTCTCGCCCGCCGCCACCATCGCGCGATACAGCGGCGGGAAGCTTTTGGGCTCGCGCGCCATCGCATCTGCCAGCCGCCGCCCCTCGACGACGCCGGCATGCACCTGCGTGACGATGCCGCGCACGCTTTCCTGCTCCGTCTGGCGGGTGATGGTGCGCAAACTCTCCTCAAGTGGCGACACGCGGTTGAGCGTCGCCAGCTGGCGGGTGAACAGCGTCAATTGCTTGCCACCCATCTTGGGCCTGCCCAGCGTCAGCCCGAACAACGGCCGCCCGCGTGTCGGTGGCGGCGAGCCCGGCTCGATCCGCACAACGTACAGCCGCTGACGGTCGAGGGCGATGCGGGCGGCGTCGAGCGTATCGGCGGCGACATGGCCGCGCCGCTCGTTGCCGCGCGTGTCGATCGCAAGATAATCGAAGTCGGCCATCGCGGGGATCAGCTGCCCGGCACCAGGGGCACGGACTCGATGGCGGATTCGCTCGCATCGCGCCGCGACACGCGCACCGCTTCTTCCGCCGTGGTCTCGCCGGTGCGGACCAGCTCGCGGGCCGCATCGGTGAGGTGCGGCGTCCGGGCAAAGGCGTGCGTCGAGATCGCACCTTCGTCCGCGCCTTCGTTGATCAGCCGGCGCAGCGTTTCGTCGACGCGCACGGCCTCGAACACGCCGATCCGTCCCTTGTAGCCCGATTGGCCGCACTGATCGCAGCCTTGCGCCGCGAACACCTGCGCCTCCGGATCGATGCCGAGCAGCGGCGCTGCGGTACCGCCGGCACGCACCGGCCGGCGGCAATTGGGGCACAGCCGCCGTACCAGCCGCTGGGCAATCACCGCGCGCAGGGTGGAGGCGAGCAGGAACGGCTCCACCTTCATGTCCCGCATCCGCGTGATCGCGCCGACCGCGTCGTTGGTGTGCACGGTGGAAAGCACCAGGTGTCCCGTCAGCGACGCCTGTACGGCGATCTCCGCCGTCTCGCGGTCGCGAATTTCGCCAATCATCACCACGTCAGGATCCTGGCGGAGGATCGCGCGAAGGCCAGCGGCAAAGGTCAGGCCGACCTTGGGATTGACCTGCGTCTGCCCGACCCCGTCGACGGCATACTCCACCGGGTCTTCGACGGTCAAAATGTTGCGGCTGCCGTCGTTGAGAAGGCGCAGCGCGGCATAGAGGCTGGTGGTCTTCCCCGAACCCGTCGGGCCGGTGACGAGAATGATGCCATTGGGCTCCGCCAGCGCCTCGCGCAACGTCGCATACAGCGCCGGCGTCAGGCCCAGCGCTTCCAGGTCGATGCCGGCGTTATCCTTGTCGAGAATACGCAGCACCACCCGCTCGCCCGCCCTCGACGGCAGCGTGGAGACGCGCACGTCGAGCAGCTTGCCACCCAGCGTCAGCCCCATGCGCCCGTCCTGCGGCACGCGCCGCTCGGCGATGTCGAGGCGCGCCATCACCTTGATTCGGCTCACCACGACGGGCGCGACGTGCGGCGGCATCTTCAGCGTCTCGCGCAGCACGCCGTCGATTCGCATCCGTACGACGAGGCCGGTCTCATAGGGCTCGATATGAATGTCCGACACGCCGTTGCGCGCCGCATCGGCGATGATGCCGTTGATCAGCCGGATCGCCGGGGCATCGTCGGCGGTGTCGAGTAGGTCCTCCGCCGTCGGGATGCCGTCGGCGAGGAGGTCGAGCTCATCGCCCATCCCCACTGCGGCCATCGCCGTCGCCTGCCCGTCCATCGCGTAGGCCTCTGACAGCAATCGGTCGAACGCCGGCGCCGCGACGAAGCTGACATCGAAGGGGCGCGCGAGGTAACGCCGCAGCTCGATCAGCGCCTTGGGATCGGCACCGTCGCGCATCGCGATGGTCAGGTGAGTGTCGGCCTGGGTATGCTGCACCACCACGCCGAACTTGCGGGCAAAGGCGTAGGGGATCGTCAGCATCGGCATGTCCACCGCCGGCGCCTGGGCGAGCACCGTCGTGGCGGTTGCGTCCTCGATCACCTCGTCGCCGGTCGGCACGATCACCGCGCCTCCTCCGGCCGGATCGTGGTGGTGGAGCTGCGATACACCGGCACGCCGATGCGGGGATCCTCGACGTTGCCGGGCACCGGCGCCGACGGGATCGGTGCCGCCGCCCCCAAATAGTCGCGCACCAGTTCGTCGATCGACGGTTCCTCGTTGGGCGCCTGCAATCCCTGCTGCAGGCGCAGGTAGCCATAGCGCTGCTCGGTGACGCGGCGGTTGTCCTCGGCCGAGCGCAGGATGGTGGGGCGGATGAAGATCATCAGGTTGGTCTTGCTACGCGATTTCGCGCGGCTTTTGAATAGGTTGCCGATGATCGGCACGTCGCCGAGCAGCGGAATCTTCTCGATGGTCCGCCGTTCCTCGTCGCTCAGCAGGCCGCCGATCACCCCGATCGCGCCGTCGTCGACCGTCAGTGTCGTCTCCAGCTCGCGCTTGTTGAGGATCAGGTCCGAATTGTCGCTCGAAACAGGGCCGGCGATCGAGCTGACCTGGAGGTGCAGGCTGAGCTTAATCGAGCCCGACGAATTGACCTGCGGCCTGACGTCAAGGCCGATGCCGACGTTCTCGCGCTGCGTGGTGCGGAATGCGTTATCGAAGTTGGACGACAGGGCCTGCCCGGTGGTGACGGGGATCTCCTGCCCGACGAGGCTGTGCGCCTCCTGATTGTCGAGCGTGATGATGTGCGGCACCTGCAGCAGGTTGGAGGCGGTGTCGCTTTTCACGGCGTTGATGATCGCACCAAAGATGGTGCTGCCGATCTGGCCGCCGAACCCGCCGAAGCCGCCCGTCGAGCCAAGGATGGAGGTGATCGCCGACTGGGTCAGCTGGTCGGAGCCGGTCGGGTTGGTCGTGGTGGTGGTGCGCGTGCCGTCCGGCGCGACCACCGTGGTCGAATTCGTGGCAAGCTCGCGTGCGCCGATCGCACCGGCGATCTGGAGGATGTTGGGCGCCGAGTTGCTGAAGGTCGACGCCGCGAAGGCGCCGCCGCTGGTGTTGCCGAGCAGGAACTGCGCGCCGAGCCGGTTGACCGTCGCGTCCGACACTTCGGCGACGATCGCCTCCACCAGTACCTGTTCGCGGCGCGTGTCGAGCTGGCGCACGACGTCCGACAGCTGACGCTGGATGTCGGCGGGCGCGGCGATGACGATGGCGTTGGCGCCGGCAAAGCGCGTCACCACAGCCGCGGTGCGGCCGCCCTGGCCGGTGATCGCCGCAGTGGCCGGCGTGCCTCCGGCGGCCGAGGCGGTTTGCTGAACCGGCTGCGCGATCGGCTGCGACCGGATGGGGCTCGCGCCGTTCGACCCGGAACTGCCGCTGGTGGAGCCGAACTGCGTGCGGGACAGCGACTGTTCCTGGATCGGGTCGGGAGTCTGCCCGACCAGCTGCTGGAGCACCGGCAGCAACTGCGCCGCATCCGCGTTTTCCAGGAACACGACCCTGATCTCGGTGCCGCTCTTGGCCTTGCGGTCGAGGTCGGTCGCGACCTGTGCCAGCCGGGCCACCGTCGGCGGGTCGCCGCGCAGGATCACCGAATTGGAGCTCTCCACCGCCACCACGCTGACGCCCGACGCCGCCGCCTGGCCGCCTTGCGCGGTGCCGCCGGCGCCCGACAGGCTCTGCAACGCCGTCGCGATCTCGCGCGCGTTGGCGTTGTTGAGCGTCACCACGCGGGTCGACGCATTGGACGTATCAATCCGCGAAAGCACCTGGCGCACCCGGCGGACGTTGTCGGCGAAGTCGACGATCACCAGGCTGTTGCCGCCGCGATTGGCCGTCACCGACCCCTGCGGGCTGACCAGCGGCCGCACGGTTTCCACCGCGGTCGTGGCGTCGATCGAGCGCAGGCGCACGATTTCCGTCACGAAGCTGTTGCGATTGGCGCCTGCCGAACCGACGCGGCCCGGCTGGGAGGAGGCGTTCTCCAGCGGCTGCACACGGAACGCGCCATTGCCGACCGGCACCACCACCAGGCCGTTGGAGCGCATGGTAGCGAGGAAATATTCGAAATATTCGGATCGGGAGAGCGGGTGGTCGGTCACCACCGTCACCTTGCCCTGCACCCGGTTGTCGATGATGAAGGTACGCCCGGTCGCGCGCGCGGCATCGGCAATGAACGCGCGAATGTCCGCGTCGCGCACATTCAGCGTCATCTGGGCGTGAACGGCAGGCGCGGCGAGCGCCAGCGCCAGAGCGGACAGCAGATGCTTCTTCATCGAACCCTTGATCATGGCCTGGCGGTGACGGTGATCGCCAGGGACAGCGTTTGCGTGCCGCGTTCCACCGTCAACGGCACGGAGCCGCCGCCTGCGAAATCGGTCCCGATCCGGTCGAGGTCGCCGGCGCCGCTGACCGGACGACCGCCGATCGCCGTCACGACGTCACCTTCCCTCAGCCCGGCGCGGCGGAACACTTCCCCGGTCCCTTGCGGGCGCACCACTAGACCGCTGATGCGGCCGCTGTCGATGCGCGGCGTGAAGCCGATCTCGTTTCGCAGTTCGCTTACAGGCACGCCGCCAGCCGCGGGCACCCCGCTAGCGGCGGTCGGCGGCGAGGTAGCGCCCCCGGCAGCAGGCGCGACAGGCTGGCCGGCCGCAGCTGCGCTCGACTGATCGAGATACAGGTTTTCTTCCGCGCCGCCGCGATCGATCACGACGTGATCAAAAGCCACCGCCTTCAGCCTGACGCCCGGCGCGATCTCATCGCCCACCGCGACGCTGTTCTGGACTCCGTCCGGCCCCGCGATGATCGCGGAACCCCTGCCCATCGCTTCGTCGATGCGCGTGCCGAACAGCGTCAGGTTGAGCGAGGTGACGGTGGACGGCGCCGCCCGACCCGCGGACAGGCGGAAGAAGGGATCGAAGCCGGTCAGGATGTCATAAGGCGTGCCCGGCAACGTCGCTTCGGCCGGCCGCCAGTCGCCGAGCGGCGACACCGGCGTCAGCACCGTCCAGGCAAGCCTGGCGACCTGAACCGCGAGCACCGCCAGCAGCGCCAGTTCGGCCAGCGAATACACGTTCACCACCGGGATGCGCCGGAGCAACCGGCGCGCGCGCGCGTCCATCATCAATCGCATTGGCGTACACCCCGTCCGACCAGGACGCCTAGGCATGGCAGGTTACACTTGTGCGTCAACCGTTTGAACGCCGCGCGCAACGCTGGCGGACCGGGGCAAAGAATGGCAGGCTCGGGCTCATGTCTTCTCTTCCGTCCCTCGGCAGCGGCCATCCTTCCGAAGCGATCGTGGACCGCATCCTGTCGCACCGCGGCGTCCAGCGGGTGCCCAGCGCCAAGCTGACGCTGTTCATCCAGCGCGAATTCCTGCCGCCAGAGCTGTGCGCCCGCCTGGTCGGCCTGATCGACGCGGTGCGCCGGCCCTCCACGATCACCGATTCGAACGGAGACGCCAGCTATCGGACCAGCGAGACCGGCGACCTGTCGTCATCCGAACCGGCGGTGGTGGAGACCGAGGCGCTGATCGCCACCTTCACCGGCCTGGACCCGGCCCATGGCGAGCCGCTTCAGGGCCAGCGCTACGCCGTGGGTCAGGAGTTCAAGGGCCATACCGATTATTTCGAGCCCACCGGCGCCGACTTTCACCGCTTCTGCAGCGTCGCGGGTAATCGCACGTGGACGGTGATGATCTACCTCAACGAGCCCGAGGCGGGTGGTGCAACGCGGTTCAAGGCCGTCGACAAGATCGTGCAGCCGGAGACGGGCAAGCTGCTCGCCTGGAACAATCGGCGACCCGACGGCTCCCTCAATCCGGCGACGCTCCACCAGGGCATGAAGGTGCGGGCGGGCGTGAAATACGTGATCACCAAATGGTTCCGGGAGCGCGAGTGGCGTTAGCGCGACGCCCCGCGCCTCAGTGCGCGGCAGCCCGCTCCACTTTGCCGTTCTTCATCACGAATCGCACTCGGCGCAAGGCGGTCACCTCCTGCGTGGGATCACCCTCGACCGCGACCAGGTCGGCCAGCAGCCCCGGCCTGACGGCTCCCAACCGCCCGTCGAGCCCCAACACGCGGGCATTGCCGCCCGTCGCGATTGCCAGCACCTGCGTCGCCGGCAACCCCCAGGCCTGCATCAACTCCAGCTCGCGGGCATTGTCGCCATGGGCGAACACGCCGGTGTCGCCGCCTGCGCACAAGGTGACGCCGCTTCTCACGGCGGCGGCGAAGCTCGCGCGCTTGGCGGTGATCGCCGCCGGCTCGGGCTTGGCGCCGTTCCAGCCGCGGTAGCGGGCGATGGCATCGGTGGCGGCCAGCGTCGGGCAATAGGCGATGCCCCTTGCCTTCATCAGCGCGAACACCGCAGGCGTGCCCTCGTCGCCATGTTCGATCGTGTCCACCCCGACTTCGGCGGCGCGGCGCATCCCCTCCGCCGTCGCGGCGTGCGCGGCGACCTTGCGGCCCGCGTCGTGCGCCGCCACGAGCGCGCCGCGCATCTCCTCAATCGTGAAGGTCGGGGTCGCGGCGATGCTGCCCTGCCAGTGGTAGTCGGCATAGAGCTTCACCACGTCGGCGCCTTCCCCCATCTGGCGCCGGGCGGTCGTGACCACCTCCGCGCCTGATGCTTCTTCGGCGCCCTGCGGCACGGGAAAGGCGTAGCCTTTGGGGCCATAGGCGCCGGTCGCAACGATCGCGCGATTGGACGACAGCACGCGCGGGCCGGGCACCACTCCTTGGGCGATCGCCTGCTTGAGGCCCGCATCGGCGTTGCCAGCCCCTTCGGTGCCGAGGTCGCGCACGGTGGTGAACCCCGCCATCAGCGTCGCCTTTGCCGCCGCGACCGCGCGCGCGACGCGCAGCGACAAGGGCTCCTTCAGCACCTGATCGTTCCAGCTCGTCTCGTTATACGGATGCAGGAACAGGTGCACGTGCGCGTCGATCAGACCGGGCAGCAGCGTGTCGCCGGGCAGGTCAAGTCGCTCCGCTCCCGCCGGCGCTGCCGGATTGGGCCCGACAGCCGCAATACGGTCGCCCTGCACCACGACGCGCCAACCCGGGTGAAGCACGCTGCCGTCGAATACCGCAGCCGGCACCAGTACATAACTGCGCTCCTGTTCGCCGTCGGGCGCTGCCGCTGCGGGCGCGGCGACACAAAGCAACAGGGCGAGCAGATGGCGGCGCATGGCGGCTCCTTGGTTGAGACGCCTCTTCATGCGGCCGCACAGCGAATCAGTCGAGGGTCAGCACCACCTTGCCGCGCGGATGGCCTTCCTTGGTGAAGCGATACGCCTCGCGCACCTCCGCGAACGGAAAGGTCCGCGCCACCTCGATGCGGAGCGTGCCGTCCGCCATCAGGTCGGCGACCTGGCCGAGTTGCTCAGCATTGGGCTCGGCATGATAGCGCGGTGCGATGCGGACGCCCGCTTCCTTCGCCTTGGCCTCGTTCGGCTCCAGCGTGGAGACGAGCATGCCGCCCTTCTTTAACGTCGCCAAGGACCGCTCCTGCGTCTCGCCGCCTTGAGTGTCGAAAACCAGGTCCATGTCGGTTGCCATGTCCTCGAACCGCTGGTTCTTGTAGTCGATCACCTCGTCAGCGCCAATCGAGCGAACGAAGTCGAGGTCTCCCTCGCCCGCGGTAGCGTAGACGGTCGCGCCCTTCCACTTGGCGAGCTGCACCGCCAGATGGCCGACACCGCCCGCGCCACCATGGATCAGCACACGGTGTCCCGCTTTCAGCCCGCCATGGTCGAACAGGCCCTGCCATGCGGTCATCGACACCAGCCCCGCTGCGGCCGCCGCGGCGAAGTCGAGTGAAGGCGGCATGCCGACAAGCTCAACTGCCTTGACCACCACATAATCCCCTTGCGCGCCGCGATCCTGGCCGATGAAGGCGAACACGCGGTCGCCGTGGCTCAGCATGTTGTGCGCACGGGTGCCGACCGCCTCGATCGTGCCGGCGAGGTCGCGGCCGAGCGCGAAGGGCAACTGATCCGCTTCTTTGAGCGGATATTTGCCCTCCGCCGTCTTCCAGTCGACCGGGTTGATGCTCGCCGCGCGAACGCGCACCAGCACTTCATCGTCGACCGGCTGCGGAATGGGGCGATCCTCCGGCCGAATCACATCCAGGTCGCCGAAGCGCTCCAGCCAGACGGTGCGGTTGCCGGACGATCCGGCGTCGCCGCCCTCGCGAACGATCAGGCTATCGGTGGCGTCGGACATAGGCAGGCTCCTTTGCCTCCCCAACGGCCCAGGCGACCGGCCGATCCCGAGAAAAAGCCCGCCGGGTTTCGTAACCGGGCGGGCTGATCCTGGTGGGCGCGACAGGGATTGAACCTGTGACCCCACCCGTGTGAAGGGTGTGCTCTACCGCTGAGCTACGCGCCCGGAACCGACTGGCGGTGAACCGGAAGGCGGCCCTCTAGGCGAGGGACACGCCGCTGTCCAGCCTCTAGTTGACGCTGTCCTTCAGGCCCTTGCCCGCCTTGAACTTGGGCTGGCTCGACGCCTTGATCGTCATCGGCTCGCCGGTGCGCGGGTTGCGGCCGGTGGACGCCTTGCGCTTGGAAATCGAAAAGGTGCCAAAGCCGACCAGCCGGACCTCATCGCCCTTCTTGAGCGATGCGGAAATGGCATCGAACACCGCTTCCACCGCTTTTGACGCATCCCCCTTGCCGAGACCCGACGTATCCGCGACCGTCGCGATCAGCTCCTGCTTGTTCATGCTTGCCCCCGAAAGAAGTGAAACGCCCGCGAAGGAATCGCGGGCACGCTTGCCGCCAGTAAGAGCGAGCGGCTGACCTGAGTCAACCGCTCGCACCCTTCCCCGCCCGCGTCAGTGGTGCAATTCGCCGCCCGCCGGGGTGATCGGCGCAGGCGGCAGCGCCGCCAACTCGTCCGCGTCGGTCCAGGTGATCGCTTCCAGCGGCTCGGTGAGCGCCAGCCGCAGCACCTCGTCGACGTGCGAAACCGGGATGATTGTCATCCCTTCCTTCACGTTCTGCGGGATTTCCGCCAAGTCCTTCTCATTCTCCTGCGGGATCAGGACGGTGGTGATGCCGCCGCGCAGCGCCGCCAGCAGCTTTTCCTTGAGGCCGCCGATCGGCAGCACGCGGCCGCGCAGGGTCACCTCGCCCGTCATCGCCACTTCCTTGGCGATCGGGATGCCGGTCAGCGTCGAGACGATGGAGGTCACCATGCCGACGCCAGCCGACGGCCCGTCCTTGGGCACCGCGCCTTCGGGCAAGTGGATGTGGACGTCCTTGCGGTGGAACAGGCTCGGCTTGATTCCATAGCTAGGGCTGCGCGCCTTGACGAAGGAGAAGGCGGTTTCGATCGACTCCTTCATCACATCGCCGAGCTTGCCGGTCACCTTGGCCATGCCCTTGCCGGGCACCGTCACGCTCTCGATCGTCAGCAGCTCGCCTCCGACCTCGGTCCAGGCAAGCCCGGTGACCGCGCCGATCTGGTTCTCCGTCTCAGAGAGGCCATGCCGGAACTTCTGCACCCCGGCATAGTCGTGCAGGTTCTCCGGCGTCACGGTGACGCTGGTCGCCTTGCCCTCCAGGATCTGGCGAAGTGCCTTGCGGGCGAGCTTGGCGATCTCACGCTCCAGCGTGCGCACGCCCGCCTCACGAGTGTAGCGCTGGATCAGCGCGCGCAGGCCGGCGTTGGTAAGCGTGAACTCGCCTTCCTTGAGGCCATGCTCACCGATCACCTTGGGCAGCAGGTGTCGCTCGGCGATCTCGACCTTCTCGTCCTCGGTGTAGCCCTCCAGCCGGATGATCTCCATGCGGTCGAGCAAAGGCTGCGGCAGGTTGAGCGTGTTGGCCGTGCACACGAACATCACGTCGGAGAGGTCGATGTCGATCTCCAGGTAATGGTCGTTGAACTTGGCGTTCTGCTCCGGATCGAGCACTTCCAGCAGCGCGCTGGCCGGATCGCCGCGGAAATCCTGACCAAGCTTGTCGATCTCGTCGAGCAGGAACAGCGGGTTCGACGCACCGGCCTTCTTGAGGTTGGTGACGATCTTGCCCGGCAGCGAACCGATATAGGTGCGGCGGTGCCCACGAATCTCGGCTTCGTCACGCACGCCCCCCAACGACTGGCGGATGAACTCGCGCCCGGTTGCCTTGGCGATCGACTTGCCCAGCGACGTCTTGCCGACGCCGGGAGGGCCCACGAGGCACAGGATCGGGCCCTTCAGCTTGTTGGTCCGCGCCTGCACGGCCAGATACTCGACGATCCGATCCTTGACCTTTTCGAGGGCATAATGGTCCTCGTCGAGCACCGCCTGCGCCGCCGCGATGTCGCGCTTGATCTTCGACTTCTTGCCCCAGGGAAGCCCCAGCAGCACGTCGAGATAGTTGCGCACCACCGTGGCCTCGGCGCTCATCGGCGCCATGGTTTTGAGCTTCTTGAGCTCGGCAGTCGCCTTGGTACGCGCCTCCCTGGACAGCTTCAGCGTTGCGATCTTCTGAGTCAGCTCGGCGATCTCGTCGCCATCGCCCTCGTCGCCCTCGTTGCCCAGCTCGCGCTGGATCGCCTTCAGCTGCTCGTTGAGGTAATATTCGCGCTGGGTCTTCTCCATCTGGCGCTTGACGCGGCTCTTGATCTTCTTCTCGACCTGCAAGACGCCGAGCTCGCCTTCCATCAGCGCGAAGGCCATCTCCAGGCGGCGGGCGACGTCCGTCTCGACCAGCAGCGCCTGCTTGTCCGCGACCTTGACGTTGATGTTGGCGGCCACCGCGTCGGCGAGCTGGGGCGCGTTGTCGATCTCACCGAGCTGCACGGCGGTTTCGGCGGGAAGCTTGCGGTTGAGCTTGGCGTAATTCTCGAACTGATCGACGACCGAGCGCATCAGCGCGGAAAGCTGCGCCGACATGTCGCGGCCCTGTTCCTCCAGCTCATCGGCGCCGGCATGGTCCTCGACCACCTCGATGGTGGCGAGCAGGTGCCCCTTGTCGCCGGTGGCAAGCTCGCCCATCCGGGCGCGCTTCTTGCCTTCCACCAGCACGCGCACGGTGCCGTCGGGCAGCTTCAGCAGCTGAAGAACGTTGGCGGTGACACCCATCTCATACAGGTCTTCGCGGGTCGGATCGTCCTCGGCAGGGTCGATCTGCGCGACCAGGAAGATCTCCTTGTCGGCAGCCATGGCGGCTTCCAGCGCCGCGACGGACTTGTCACGACCAACGAACAGGGGAACGATCATGTGCGGGAAAACGACAATGTCCCGCAGCGGCAATAGGGGATACTGGCTCATGCGAACTCCGGCAGGGCCCCGGACGGGGCGCCCTTCGCTTCGTATATGGTAGGTGGTTGCGGTTCCATCAATCGGCCATGCCGCCACTTGCAAGGCTTGCCAGCCCGCCCGCCCCGCGTGACAAGCCGGCGATGATCCGTTTGCTTCCGCTCCTTGCCGCCGCGCTCCTAACCGCCGCCGGGCCGGTGCCCAAAAAAGGCGAGCCGCCGATCACCGCTCTCACCCAGACCTCCGGCGGCGTCCGCCCCCCTGAGCAGCTGGCGCTGCAATTCGACAGCGCGGACCTCCAGTTCGAGGTATTGCCCGAGACGCAGACGCTGAACGGCATCGCGACCCTCATCTTCACGACCCGCGCGCCGCTCGGCCGGTTGCTGATCGACCTCGATCGCAACCTGCCGGTGAGCGCGGTGGCGATCAACGGTCGCGCGCTGAAACCCGGCGCTTGGGATAATCCCGAAGGTCGCCTTGCCATCACCCTGCCGCGCGCCGTCCGCGCAGGTCGGACGCTCACCGCCCGCATCACCTATGGTGGCCAGCCGCATGTCGCCGTCCACGCGCCCTGGGAGGACGGCACCGTCTGGTCGAAGACGCCGGACGGCCGCACCTGGTTCGCAACCACGGCCGAAGGCTATGGCTGCGATCTGTTCTGGCCGTGCCTCGACTTCCCGAACGGCGAGCCGGGGACCGTCACGCTTCACATCACCGTGCCCGCCGGCCTGAAAGCCCCCTCCAACGGCGTGCTGCTCGGGGTGGATCAACTTGCCGGCGGCCGGTCGCGGTGGAACTGGCGCGTGAAGCACCCCAACACCTATGGCATCGCGCTCAACGTGGGCCCCTACGAAGAGCTGTCGGGGAGCTTTAAGAGCCGGTTCGGCAACACCATCCCAATGTTCTATTGGTATCTCCCCGGCGAGCGGACCAAGGCCGAAGAACTGTTCGCGGAGTTCGCGCCGACGCTCGACTTCTATGAGGCGACGGTCGGCCCCTACCCATTCGGCGACGAGAAGGTCGGCGTGGTGGAAACGCCCTACAAGGGCATGGAGCACCAGACGATCAACGGCTACGGCAACGAATACGCCAAGGCGCCCGAGGGGTTCGACTGGCTGTTCCAGCACGAATTCGGCCACGAATGGTTCGGGAACCAGCTCACCGCCGCCAACTGGGACGATTACTGGCTGCATGAGGGGTACGAAACCTACATGCAGCCCGCCTACGGCCGGTGGCGCGAGGGCGAGGCGCGCTATGCGGCGATGATGGACGCGCAGCGCAGCAAGATCGCCAACCAGGTGCCGATGGTTCGCGGCCGCCTCGTCACCGAAGAGGACGTCTACGAGCCCACCAAGGGCGGGCCAGGGCAGGACATCTACTACAAGGGCAGCTGGATGCTGCACACGCTCCGCTACCTGCTGGGGGACAAGGCGTTCTGGGACGTGACCCGGCTCGCGGTCTACGGCCGCACCGATCCTCGACCCGGCAACTTCCAGCCCCGCTTCGGCTCGACGGCGGAGTATGAGAGGTTTGTCCGTCAGGTCACCCGGCGCGACTACGGCTGGTTCTTCGACGTCTACCTCCGCCAGGCCGCCCTGCCCGAGCTGGTCAGCCGCCGCGAGCACCACGGCTTGGCGCTTCGCTGGCAGGTGCCGGGGGGCGGCGCCTTTCCGATGCCGGTCGAGGTGGAGGTCGACGGGCAGGTCGTCACGCTGCCCATGAGCAACGGAAGCGGCACGCTGGCCGTTGATGACCGGGCACATGTGGTGATCGACCCGAATGCCCGGATCCTGAAGCGGTCGATCGCCATTGAGGAGTATCAGGCATGGCAGACGAAACAGCGCACGGCCCGGCCGTGACATTGAAAAAAGCCAACGGCGGCGAAAGCAGCCTATCGGTGGGGCTGAAGCGGACGGCCGAAATGGCGGCGGTGTTCATGATCGGCGATGGCGCACTGGGCGTGCTCCAGGCGGCAAGGCATGTCGACCTGTGGCGCTCGCCGGTCCGTGCGGTGGATGCGGTGGTGAAGCCGTTCGGCGGCAGGCCGGGCCGCCGACAGCTTTATGGCCTCGTACAGATCGGCGCGGGTCTGTTGCTGGCGAGTCAGCTCAGGCCGCGCCACTCCGATCGGCGTTGATCAGCCAAACGCGATAGCCAGCGCCGGACCGATGTTCTGCAGCATGTGCACGGTCGCGACGATTCCCGCCGCGCGCCAGAAGCCGTGCGGCCGCCACGTCACGTAGATCGTCGAAAAGATCAGAAACGGCCACCAGATCACCGCGCCCCACCATGGCGACACCAGGCTGTGGCAGACACCCCAGAGGGCCGCGCTAGCCAGCACCGCCTGCCACGCGCCGAGCCGATGCCGCAGCAGGTCCAAGATCCCGGCCATGATCAGCGTTTCGACAACCGGGCTGAACAGCGCCAGACCGACAAGAACGGCCGGCGCCGGCGCGGTCGCCAGTTCGGCGCCGGGCCCGACCGGCCCACCTGACCTCGCATGCGTCAGCACAAAGCCAAGCGCGACGCTGCCGGCGAGCGACACGAGCCAGCCGACGAGGATCGCGCCCAACGGCCGCCGGTCCCTGAACAGCGCAGCGGGCAGGAAGCCGATCGGCCCCCTGCCCGCCTGCCAGCTCGCGCTGTCGGTCACCACCGGTCAGGAAGACGCAGCCTAGGCCGCGTCGCCTGCCTTCTTCTTCTCGGCATAGACGCGGATCGGTTCCTTCCGTCCCTCGATCACGTCCTTGTCGATCATCACCTCATCGACCCCGTCCATCCCGGGCAGGTCGAACATGGTGTCGAGCAGGATGCCCTCCAGGATGGAGCGGAGGCCACGCGCACCCGTCTTGCGCTCGATCGCCTTCTTGGCGACGGTGGTCAGCGCATCCTCGGTGAAGCCGAGTTCGACCTCCTCCATCTCGAACAGCTTCTGATACTGTTTGACCAGGGCGTTCTTGGGCTCGGACAGGATCTTGACCAGCGCCGGGATGTCGAGGTCTTCGAGGGTCGCGATCACCGGCAGACGGCCGACGAACTCGGGGATCAGCCCGAACTTCAGGAGATCCTCCGGCTCGGTCTGACGAAGCATCTCGCCGGTGCGCTTCTCTTCGGGCGCCGCGACATAGGCTCCGAAACCGATCGACTTGCCCTGCAACCGATCGCCGATGATCTTCTCGAGACCGGAGAACGCACCGCCGCAGATGAACAGGATGTTGGTGGTGTCCACCTGCAGGAACTCCTGCTGCGGATGCTTGCGGCCACCCTGCGGGGGAACGGAGGCAGTGGTGCCTTCCATCAGCTTGAGCAGCGCCTGCTGGACACCTTCGCCCGACACGTCGCGCGTGATCGACGGGTTCTCGGCCTTGCGGCTGATCTTGTCGATCTCGTCGATGTACACGATTCCGCGCTGCGCCCGCTCGACATTGTAGTCGGAGGCCTGGAGCAGCTTCAGAATGATGTTCTCGACGTCCTCGCCGACATAGCCAGCCTCGGTCAGCGTCGTCGCGTCCGCCATGGTGAACGGCACGTCGAGGATGCGCGCCAGCGTCTGGGCGAGCAGCGTCTTGCCGCACCCGGTCGGACCGACAAGCAGGATGTTCGACTTGGAGAGCTCGACATCGGCACCCTTGGCACCATGGTTGAGCCGCTTGTAATGGTTGTGCACCGCCACCGACAGCACGCGCTTGGCGCGCTTCTGGCCGATCACGTAATCGTCGAGCACATCGCAGATTTCCTGCGGCGTCGGCACGCCGCCATCCTTCTTGCTCACCAGCGCGGACTTGGTTTCCTCGCGGATGATGTCGTTGCACAGCTCCACGCATTCATCGCAGATGAACACGGTGGGGCCGGCGATCAGCTTGCGCACCTCGTGCTGCGACTTTCCGCAGAACGAGCAGTAGAGGGTGCTCTTGGAGTCGCCGCCCGTCAGCTTCGTCATTCAAACCTTCCTGTCCGCGCCGGTGCGCGGGAATGCGGGCCGGTATGGTAGCCCGGCCCGAGTTGATCCGGCAATGGCCTAACGTTCCTAACGTCTTTCGCCCTGCCGCGACGGCGCCCCTTAAGCCGCTTGTGCCACGTCCTCGGTTGGCGCCGGCCGCTTGTCGAACACCTCGTCGATCAGGCCGAATGCCTTGGCATCCTCAGCGCTCATGAACTTGTCGCGATCCATCGCGCGCTCGATCTCCTCCAGCGGCTTGCCTGTGTACTTGGCGTACAGCGTGTTGAGGTCGTGACGCATGCGCAGGATCTCGCGTGCCTGGATCTCGATGTCCGCCGCCATGCCCTGTGCGCCGCCCGAAGGCTGGTGGATCATGATGCGGCTGTTGGTCAGCGCCACTCGCATGCCCGGCTCACCGGCCGAGAGCAGGAAGCTGCCCATCGATGCCGCCTGGCCGATGCATACCGTGCCGACGCGGGGCCGAATGTACTGCATGGTATCGTGGATCGCCATGCCCGCCGTGACGACACCGCCCGGCGAGTTGATGTACATGAAGATGTCCTTCTTCGGGTTCTCGGACTCGAGAAAGAGCAACTGGGCGGTGATCAGCGAGGCCATGCCGTCCTCGACGCCGCCGGTGACGAACACGATGCGTTCGCGCAGCAGGCGCGAGAAAATGTCGAACGAGCGTTCGCCGCGGTTGGACTGCTCGATGACGATGGGAACGAGACCCGCCTGCGTCTGCCGCAGGCCGAGGCCGGCGCTGGTCAGCGGGCTCGCGAAGTCGCCGGTCTCGAACGGATTGTGCATGGAAAAACTCTCTTATGCCCTCAAGAGCCCCTATGTCGCGCTCTATCGGGGGGAGTTCAAGTCCGGCGTTGCCGCGATCTGATCGCTACCTGCCAACGGCGCAGCAAGCGCCAGATAGGCCAGGCGACGAACCTCGCGGCGGCCGCGAACCACCGTGTCCAGGATCAGCCCGGCGAACCAGCACAGAGCAGCAAGAATGACCAGACCGGTGACCAGGATCGCCGTCGGAAAACGCGGCACCAGGCCTGTCTGCACGTAGGTCACAGCGAGCGGCGCCGCCAGTATCACCGCCAGCAGCGCGAACAGCGCCCCGACCATGCCGAAGAAAAGCAACGGTCGCTCGATCCTGTACAGCGTCACGATCGTGGTCAAGATTCGCCAGCCGTCAGCATAGGTGCTGAGCTTCGACGCCGATCCCTCGGGCCGCGCGAAATAGGGCGTCTCGATCTCCGCCACCGGCATCTTGAGCTCCAGCGCATGGACGCTGATCTCCGTTTCGATCTCGAAGCCCGACGAGAGCGAAGGAAAGCTCTTAACGAAGCGTCGGGAGAAAACACGGTAACCCGAAAGAATGTCGCTGAAACTGCGGCCGAACAGCCGCGCGAGCATGCCCGTCAGCAGCGCATTGCCGAACCGGTGTCCGCGTCGATACGCAAGCTCGGCCTGGCTGATCCGGCTGCCGACGATCATGTCGAACTGTTCGCCGAGCAGCCGGAGGATCAATGCCGGTGCCGACGCGGCATCATAGGTCGCATCGCCGTCGGCCATGACATAGACGTCGGCATCGATATCCGCGAACATGCGCCGCACGACGTTGCCCTTGCCCTGGATCCGCTCGCGGCGGACCACCGCCCCGGCCGCGGCGGCAACCTCCATCGTGCGATCCTCGCTGTTGTTGTCGTAAACGAACACCGTTGCGTCGGGCAGCGCCACGCGGAAGTCGCGCACCGTCTGCCCGATGGCGGCTTCTTCGTTGTAACACGGCAGCAAAACCGCGATTTTCGGCTTGTTCACCGGCCCTGCTCCCCCCTGACGACCCGGCGACGCGCTGCCAGGAGCCAACGCGTCACCTTCCCATCCCGCCGGCGCAGAGCGCTTACGCTTCGGTGGCGCCGGCCTTCTTGGCGCGCGGCTTCTTGGCAGGCGTTGCGTCAGCCGCCTCGGTGCCTTCCGCTTGTTCGGCAGCAACGGGGGAGCTTTCCAGCACCTGCGTTTCCTCGGAAACGGGAGCGCCCTTCTTGGCGCGCGGCTTCTTGGCCGGCGCTGCGTCGGCGGCCTCGGTTTCCACCCCTGCGTTGTCACCCTTGGCGACCGGCTTGGGCGCCTTCTTCGCCTTGGCCTGCTTCCCTTCGGCGCCCGGCGCCGGAGCATCACCCGTTGCGCCCGTCACTTCCGTTTCCGAAACCGGGGCGGCATGATCGTGGCCGGCATGGTCATGGTCATGGGCGGCATGGTCGTGGTCGTGCCCCGCATGTTCGTGATCGTGGTTGTGGACGTGCGTGCCGGTCGCGAAGCCGTCCTCGCTTTCGATCGCGGCTTCAAGCTCCTCGCGTGTGGTCTCGCGGTCGGTGACCTCGGCCTTGCCGAACAGGAAGTCGACCACCTTGTCCTCGTACAAGGGCGCACGCAGCTGCGCAGCGGCCATGGGCTCGGACTGGACGTACTGGATGAACTGCTGCTGCTGTTCGCGCGGGTATTGCTGCGCGGCCTGCATGATCAGCCGGCTCATCTCCTGCTGGCTGACCTCGACGCCGTTCGCCTGGCCGATCTCCGACAGGAGCAGGCCGAGACGCACGCGGCGCTCGGCGATCTTGCGGTAATCGTCGCGCTCCTTCTCCATCTCCGCCATCGCGGCGGCGGGGTCGGCCTCGTGCGTCGCCTCATGCTCCAGCTGCTGCCAGATCTGGTTGAACTCGGCGTCCACCATCGATGGCGGCACCTCGAAATCGTGACCCTCGGCGAGCTGGTCGAGCAGCTTGCGCTTCATGTGCGTGCGGGTGAGGCCGTTGTGCTCCTGCTCGATCTGACCTTTCAGCAGGCCGCGCAGCTGTTCCAGGCTTTCGAGGCCGAGCGAAGTCGCCAGGCTGTCGTCGATCTGCGTCTCGCCCGCGGTCTGCACCGATTTGATGGTCAGGTCGAACGTCGCCGGCTGACCGGCCAGTTCCTTGGCGGGGTAGTCCTCCGGGAAGGTGACGTTGATGGTCTTTTCCTCGCCAGCCTTTACGCCGACGATCTGGTCCTCAAAGCCCGGGATCAGCCGGCCCGAACCGATCTCGACCGCCATGTCGGTGCCGGTACCGCCCTCAAAGGCGACGCCATCGCTGGTCTTGCCAACGAAATCCACGGTGACCAGGTCACCCTGCTCGGCCGCCTTGTCGCCGGCGTCGTTCCACGCCTTCTGCTGGTCGGCGAATTTCTGGAGCTGCGCGTCGACGGCCTCGTCGGACACCGGGACGGTCAGCCGCTCGAGCTTCAGCGCGTCGATCGAGGGCGCCGGCACCTGCGGCAGCACTTCCAGCGTCACCGCGACCTTGGCATCCTGCCCCGGCGCATAGCCATCTTCCAACGCCACCGTCGGCTGCATCGCCGGACGAAGGCCGTTATCGGCGAGCAGGCTCTGGACGCCTTCCTGGATGGCGCTGTTGAGCGCCTCTTGTGTCAGCGCCTCGCCGTGCATCTTGCGAACAAGGTTGGCCGGCACCTTGCCGGGACGGAAGCCGGGCATCCGCACCTGCGGCGCCGCGCGCTTCACCTCGGCATCGACCTTGGCATCGATATCCTTGGCCGTGATGGTCAGCGTGTAGGCGCGCTTCAGGCCCTCGTTCAACGTCTCGACAGTCTGCATCTTCGGCCTTCGGTCTGGAGAAATGGTTCGGGCGAGTGTCCCCCCGCTTGGCGCGGGGACTGGTGCGGGCGAAGGGACTCGAACCCCCACATCTTGCGATGGCAGGACCTAAACCTGCTGCGTCTACCAGTTCCGCCACGCCCGCATCGGACACCGCCGGTCGGCGCGCGTCTATACCAGCCGGACGCAGATGGGCAAGCCGTGAGGCAACCGGGCCTGCATCGATGCGTTGAAGACCGGACAAGGAGATGACCCGATGGCAACGCAGCCTCCCCCCGAAAGCCCGACGCCCTCTTCCCAGCCGGTTGCCCCCAGTGCGCCGTCGCCGGAGCTGACGCCGATCGGCCCCGACATCGATCAGCCGTCGCCCGGCATGCCCGCCGGCGATCCCGGCACTTCGCAGCCAGCCGAAATCTGAAGGACAGCCCCCATGATGAACGAACCATCCGACCACGCCGGAACCGACCCGAATTCCACCCCCGTCGAGCGCGACGCCGACACGCGCAGCGACATCGAACAGGCCGTGGAATCGCGCTCGGACGCGGTGGATCGGGGCGAAGGAGGGCCCGAGCCGGAGCCCATGAACGCGCCCGGCGACTATTCGGGCGTGAGCGGCGATGGCGGCGTG
>Ga0210040_10002589_pt1 | contig 25366 bp, 7 predicted proteins | sample CryGeyCG12114_NA_FD_185462 | JGI IMG/M metagenome (GOLD analysis project Ga0210040, IMG submission 185462) | Groundwater microbial communities from aquifer - Crystal Geyser CG19_WC_8/21/14_NA (SPAdes) (version 2) | ecosystem: Environmental > Aquatic > Deep subsurface > Groundwater | place: USA... | reverse complement strand
TGATGTTGCGACATGGACTGTTGTGGAGAATGCCGCGACGTATGCAGGTACAGCCCGATCGGTGCTGCTGGAATGCAGCCTCCTGGCTAACATAAGTAGCACATCCCTTGACCGTGTGCGGAAGAAGATTGAATCTGTGGATCATCCTGGGCGCCCACACCGCAGTTTGCGAGTTAGCGGAAGGCATACGGGTCGCCGCCGTTGTGAGAGACCGGTTGCGTGTAACCTCTGGCTGCGGGCGTGGCTGCAGTCGGACGACACGGTGAATCCTTGAAAAGAAGAAAGTTTTGGCAGCTGACAAGAGAAGGGTCCATGGGATGCTGATGTAGGTGATTATAAGAGGCAAAGAGTCGGCCTATTCGCAATTCGGGTTGTAATGGAAAGTGCAGATGGCAAGTCCTTGGAGGAAGTCGCGGATGGTCGACAGTGCTTTCCACATTCGAAGACAAGCTTCAAGGAAACATCCGGACCCTGACTTCTTTGGTCTTTCCATCTCTTCCAGATGCGGCGTTCTCTTTGAAGCAACCTTCCACCACATTCTAGTCAAGTAGGTCTTCTAGTTGGATGTAATGCTTCTATCGACACCGAGTCGCTCACTTACCGTCATTATAGTCCTTTGATCATCCTTACCCATGTACATCAGGAACATCAATCGATGAGAGACGAGAACTCACGTGTCAATAGGGTAGCAGAAAGAGTTGGAGAGGCACTCGACACATGCCGACCGAAAAGATGGGAGCTCCTCGGACAAGATCGATCTGACGGCAGACACGCATCCACGCATCCACGCATTCAAATCAACCACTCGTCCAGGCGCACCTTGCCTCTTGATAACGGCTGTATCTACCATTCAACGCCCTGCCGGCGATCGAGAAACATTCGCTAGTGCAGCATGGATGCACGTCAGACGCAGGCGCCACTCAGACGAGACGGTCCATGATGCACACTTCCGCCATAGTCCCGTGGTGCGCAGATGCACTGTTGATGGAGTTGCGACAATTTGCAGCAGCTCATGTCTAGACCACTTCCTCTCGGTACGCCCTGCTGGTTGCAGGTCTTTCACGTGACAGCCCGGCCGATCCGTTGGCGAGGCGACGATCTCGAGCTACCCCGGGCACTGGCCCGCGCTATCGACGTTCTCCTGCAGCAGCGCCATTTGATAGCTTCGGCCAATGACGACGCGCCGAAATTTGGGAGGCTGGGAGGAGGCTGGGAGCGCTGACAACTGGCTGCACAACATGGATCAACCTCAGCTGAAAGTGCGCGAACTATCGCATGTTGCATGAGAGGGCCGGTGCGACCCAATTGGCTTCTTCCACGCACGAGACTCGACCCACTCGCGGAGGTGAGGTTGTCAAGCTGCAGCAGGTGGAGCGCTCTGCCTCGCAATCTGGCTTTGGGCTCGAATCACTCAATCGCCAGGCCAACAGCCGCGCAGTGCTCGATTGCGCGTCAGAAGATGCCTCGGTGCGAGCCAGCGAAGGGGTGGTGGAGAGTATGCAAGCGAAAAGGGGAGCCTGCGACGCGCTAGTTGCCAATCAAAACAAGGCTAGCCCGCTTTCGGACAGCTCCCTCCCCCGGCCCAGCCATCCCATCCATGCACCACCGCACAAACGGCCTCACAACAGCGCCCCGGCAGACCGCCAATCTACTTGATCCCCTCATCGCGCCTCACTGCTTCCTCTCTCTTCCACCCCGCTACTGCACCCAATTGCATACACAGTCTTTGCACCTTGCCCACCACACATCTCCCCGTGAGACCCTCAAAGGAGCCAAGAAGTTCTTTCTTGATTCCTTTCGAATTGTTTTCGAACGGTTCGAAGGGTTTTCAAGTAAGAGCGACCCGACTCCGGCAAACTGGATTTTGAAGCACGAGTCCGTCTCTCACCGCGGCCCCCCAATTGCACGATTAACAGCAGCAGGTCCCGATCCCCTTCAGTGTCTTCCCGTCTGCGTACAAGAACGCGGAAGCAAAGGAATCTACCAGCGTCAAGGTAGAAGGTGAAGCAAAGGTCTCGCAACAGCAGGCTGCACACGGACGGGAAGGTCACGAAGAAACCCACGAGTCCTTCTCCGCCACCGTCCACGCTCCCCACCACCGCGACACCTACGTCAAGGAGGAGGTCCGCATCACCGAAGAAGAGCATCTCCGCCGCCCCCAGCCCCAGCACCGCGAGGAAGTCCACATCCACGAGCAGACCCGCTACAGGCAGCCCGAGCAGCGTAAGCCGCAACAGCACCAGCAGCAGCACTCTGAGCGCGTTGAATTCCAAGCAACCCGAGACTCCCGCGACCGGTAAGTGCCAGCACCTCCTGATTCATTGCCATTGTTTTGCCAGCGCACCGCTTGCACGGATCACCACAACAGACCCGTCCCAACCCCCTGAGCTTGGCGGCTAGCAAGCCACCATGCACACGCTAGCCCTTTTCTTCTGTTGTTGTCCGAGCGACATGCAGTCTCCACTTTTCCCTCACCTCCTCTTCCCTACCCAAGCTGACCTTCCATCTCTTCTTCCAGCTACCAACCCCCAACCTCATCCTCCCTCCACTCCCACGTAGAGGTTCAGGGCAGAGACTACGATCGTCACTTCAACACTGTCCACGGCCCTGCCACCGACTACGCGCCCTCCCAAATCGACGTCTCTGAACGTCAATTCCGCGAGCGCACCCGTCCCATCGTCGCTGAGCAAGGTTACACCAACCTCAGCACCTCCGCCAACCACCAGCAAGCCTCCCGCTACACAAGGGAGACTACCACTGCCAAGGACACCTATCCCTACCAAGGACAGGTTGACAGCACTGTCGACGCCCGCTACCCTTCCCAGGTCCGAGTAGAAAGCACTACTCGTTCCACGGTTGAGCCCCCCAAGAAGCACAAGCGTGATATGGGATATTACGACGACGACGGTCACTACCACTCGCTTCGTCACGGTATCTCCAAGGCTGCTCACAAGGTCGCTGAACGCGTAGCCCACCCCATCCACCCTCACCGCCACCACCACCACTCCGAGCACTCCAACATCGCTTCCAAGTACGACGACCGCAAGGAAGACGTAATCGTCAAGGAGAAGTACACCACTGCTCTTCCCGCCCAGCCTCCTTCCCGCCCCGTCCAGTCCGGAGCCCCTGTCGAGCGCGTCGTCCGTGTCAACAGCTCTTCTTCCTACGCCGCTCCTCGTCCCACCTCTTCCTACGTCGCTCCCCGTCCTGCTCCTACGGTCCCAGCTGCCCCAGCCACCGCACGCAAGATGGCTTCCCCTAACACCATTACCATCCCTTGCCACCACATCCGCATTGGCGATCTCCTGATCCTTCAGGGCCGCCCTTGCCAGGTCATCCGCATCACTACCTCCTCCCAGACTGGCCAGCACCGCTACCTTGGTGTCGACCTCTTCACCAAGCAGCTCCATGAGGAGTCCTCTTTCATCTCCAACCCGGCCCCGTCCGTCGTTGTCCAGAACATGCTTGGTCCTGTCTTCAAGCAGTACCGTGTTCTCGACATCCGTGAGGATGGTCGCGTCGTCGCCATGACCGAGTCTGGTGATGTCAAGCAGGGCCTTCCCGTCCTCGACCAGAGCGCTCTCCTCAACCGTCTGACAGAGTCTTTCGACAACGGCCGAGGCAGTGTCCGCATCCTCGTCATCAACGATGACGGTATGGAGATGGCTGTCGACTACAAGGTCGTCCACGGCTCCAGGTTGTAGACGTCTCTACTCAATGGTAAGCTGTCTCAACACCCCTACTGCCGATCTACTCTAACATCGCTTAGGCCTCATCCAACCTTCTACTTGTACAATGCACCTTCAGGAGTTTGTTTCCAGACGGCCGATTCATCTTAAATTGTGTTCATAACTTTTGCTCCATCTCTTGGCCAGCTGCACTGCCGTCCTGTCTTGGTCACAGTTGGCGTCCATCGTCGCCGGTGTCTGAGTCGGGCGTGCTTGATCATCAACTTGCATAGCATGTGGCGCTGATCTGGTTCAGGTGATGGATACTCGGAGCTACTGTGGATAGTTAATGAATTGCATCTCTTTGACCTCTGCTCTTTCTTCCGCTCTCTGTGTGCTATGATGTGCTGCTATTTCTTTCTTCTCGCTTGTGGGTGTCTTTCCTCGATCACTTGACTTCGCGTTTGACCAGCATCCGAAGCTACCCCGCTCCCTCGTCCTTGTTAACCGCGGCACCATCCCTCTTCAGACGACGATCAATGATCGCAATATGATATCCTCTCGTATGGCCTCAGCTCATTCCAAGTACACTCATCCAGGTTAGCACCACATCTTCAAAGTCGCAACTCGCAATGCCTCACTCAGATCACTCCCCATCACCGCCACGAGACACTTTCCCAGACTTGCCTCCATTCCCAGAAAACGTCCCAACCGCCCCTCTTCTACGCATTTCACTCGAAAAGCTTCTCCAGCATGACATCGAAGAGCAAGAACGTTGCTGGAAGGCATGCTGCGACCTCGGCTTCTTCTACCTCGACTTGCGCACCTCAGCCGCCAATGACCAGTCTATCAACGGCGAGGCACTGTTGCAGGATGCGGACCACTTATTCGAGGTCATGAAGTCGTTCTTTGAGCTGGACGTTCAAGAGAAGGTGAAGTATGATATGAAGGAGAAGGGGAGTTACGTTGGGTATAAAGGGTATGGCGAGGGTATCATTGATGCGAAGGGGACGAGGGATAGGAATGAGTTTTACAACGTACGTTTCTCCTCTATCCCTCCTACCACGTCATCCGTTTTGACCATTGACCTTCTGTAGATCTCAAAAGACGACATCCTCGCCCTCTCACCTCAATTGCCCGCTCCTTCGATCCTGCACCCACATCGCGCACTCTACGAATCATATATACGCTCTCCACACGCAATCTGCATGCTCATCACATCCCTGCTATCGTCTCGACTGCCTCTCACAGCACAACTCCGCGCAAACCGCGGGTTGGAAGCTCTACACCAACTCAACACGAACTCGGGCGACCAGAGCCGCTTCGTCAAGGCGCCGCCACAAGAAGTCAACGTGAAAGGCGTAGCGTTGGGCGAACATACGGACTTTGGAAGCGTGACGGTGCTATTCAACAGGCTAGGCGGACTGCAAGTTCGGCTTCCCGATTCAATTGCTCCGACTCCACCAACATCGACTACACCACCGCCTTCAAAGACGGAGGTGAAACTCTGCGAAGGCGGATGGACATACGTCCGTCCTCTCCCCGGCCACGCAATTATTAACCTCGGTGACGCACTCGTGAAGTTCTCATCTGGCATCTTGCGCTCGAATATACATCGCGTTGTTGCTGCGCCAGGGGACCAGGGCAGTGTGACGAGGTATAGTCTGGTGTACTTTTGTCGGCCGGGAGATGATGTCGTACTGAAGAGTTGCGTGGAAGATGGCGAGGAAGAGGAAGAAGAGGTCACAGCCAAGGAGTGGATACTGCGAAGGGCATTGGGGAGGAGGAAAGAAGGTGGGTGGGAAGCGAGTAAGGGGACGGAAATGAGGGATGCGGCGAGAGCTGGGGGGATGAGGGTGTAAAGAGAAATAAGTGGTGCCACGCATGTGCATACATGCAATCCTCTGCAAACGCGGCAAGACATTGGGTCATGCGTTGTACTCCTCAGAATCTTAGTTGAGTATATAAACCTCTTCAACGCTGCTTCGCAGCTTATTTTAACACGCTCTCGGTCTTCATTCCTTCCAAAAAACCAGAGTCGTTCAACTTATGTCTTGTTTGGTCGTTTCAAAGGTTCGATCCGAGCCAACTATGTCTGCCGCTTCCATCTCCGTCTTCCGTCTCAAATACAAATTTCGAAAAGCAGCAATCAATACCGCATGTCTTGCACCATTCAAATGCTCGAGACATCGACCACATGCGTCGTGTGGGATCTGGACTCCGTAAAATTTGCTGGAAAAGCGTGCCATGGAGTGCGTTCTCTGACAACAAATTTGAACCGAGAAGTACGGATGTAGAAAACTATGGATTCAATATCTTCATGTCTCAAATTTGCACTCGCAGCGCAGCCACATTCGCACTTCACTCAGAGGCGGCTTGTGCTCAAGGACTTTTGTATAAATCAAATCTCCGTCCACAACAACACACCATATTCCAACTTTTCTTTCTTCGAGGAAAAGAAGAAAAAAGAAATTCGCACTGTCACATGGTTTTTGTCTTCCCTCCAAAGACACCAACTCCAAGCTTATGATGTCCTTTGCTCTGCCTCTGTCTCTTCCCGCCAATGTTGTCGCAAGATTTTGGACTGATGGTAGCATGTCCTCTTTTCTGTCCATGGAAGACCATGACTGTCACCCCTATGGTGGTGCTGCAGCACGGACGCGACTCACATGTGGAAGCAGTGGACGAAGAAAAGAGCATCGCCACTCCAAAATGGCGGCGTCTGCTGTGGAAAGAGTCGTGGCAGCTTTTATGTCGAGAGGATGGAAAATTACTTGTTCGACGTCTTCATGTTGTGCAAGACTCACAAAGTTCATTACCATGGGGTTTATGTCTCGAGGTGAGTGATTGTGAAGAGCACCGAAGCAACCTGCCAGGGACTTGATGATCTGCTCCTTCTCCCGGTTGTCCGCCACTATAGAGGTCCTACGGAATGCAACGAACTCCTCACCAACCGCTCACCTTTCTAATCTTGCCGAAACTTTCGTGCAACCCCTGCATGCTTTGTTGCAAGATTTGAAGCACCTAGGCAAATGTCTCACCTCTTCTCCACAACTCATGACGACCTCAGGAGAGTAACACCTTCCCTATAGATGGTGGCTGGTTTTAAAAAAACTAGACGATCTAGTGTAAATAAGAGCGGCTATTTAGTCTTATTTATACTAGAAATATAGTATTTTTTATATTAGTATATTCTAATTTATACTAGCTAAACTAGTATATTTTAAGGTAGCTAAGTAAGTATAAATAAAAGTATTTAAATAGGTATAAATAAAAGTATTTAGATAGGTATAAATAAGAGTATTTAGATAGGTCTAAATAAGAGCATTTAGATAGGTCTAAATAAGAGTATTTAAATAAGTCTAAATAAGAGTATTTAGATAGGTCTAAATAAGAGTATTTAGATAGGTATAAATAAGAGTAAGTAATTAAGTTTTATTTTATTAAGTACTATATAATACTACTTATATTCTCTTATACTTTCTTAAGTAGAGAAATAAGCTATATTAGTACTTATACTTATTTTACTTACCTTCTTTTCTATTATATTTAAACTTTATCTAAGTAGCTATAAGAAGCTATAAGAGGCTATAAAAGAATATAGAAAGTAAGTCTATATCTAAACTTTATCTAAATAGCTATAAGAAGCTATAAGAGAATATAGAAAAGACTTATATTTAGAATCTATCTAAATAGCTATAAAAAGCTATAAAAGAATATAGAAAGTAGGCCTATATCTAAATTTTATCTAATTAGCTATAGGAGGCTATAAGAAGATATAAAGGAGAGAAGATATAAAAGAAAGAAGATATAAAAGAGAGAAAGTAGGCTTATATTAAAACTCTATTTAAATAGCTATAAAAAGCTATAAGAGAATATATAATAGACTTATATTTTAAACTTATTAAAATAGCTATAAGAGGCTATAGGAAGATATAAAGAAAGAAAAGTAAGTATATATTTAAACTTCTTTAAAATAGCTATAAGAGGCTATAAGAGGATATAAAAGAGAGAAAGTAAGTATATATTTAAACTTCTTTAAAATAGCTATAAGAGGCTATAAGAGGATATAAAGGAGACTTTATATATATAGTAAGATTTAAAGAGAAGTTTAAGAAAAAGAGAGAAAGAGTAAAAAGATAGAAGGAGTAAAAAGATTAAAATAAACTAAAACTAATATAGTAAAAAATTAAACTTATATACCTTTCTACGCCTAGTAGCTATCTTAGAAATACTACTATATAAGAATAGAACGTAGGAATCTATTAGGCTACCTTAATAGTAAAGTTAGGATAAATAATTAAGTATAGTATAGTAAGTATAAGTAATAATCTTTATAGTTAATAATAATAAATAGTATTACAAATAAATTATATTATAAAAGACTAGTTAATTATATAAGTATAGTAAAGAGTAAGAGTAAAGTAGTACTTACTTATACGCTTACTACACTTTTAGTACTTATAATAAGTAATAGAGCTTAAAGTAAGTAATAGAGCTTAGAGTAAGTAATAGAGCTTATTATAGATACTATCCTTACTAATAATCTACTACTTAGTAATAATCCTACTATTTACTTAGACGTTAATAGGTATAATACTAACTAAACTAGTAATATAGCTTATAATAATCTAATACTTACTACTAGTACTAGTTATAGTAAAGATCTTATTATCCTTAGTATACTTTATTTTTTCTATATATACTAAGTCTTATTAATATACTATACTAGATATATATATAAAGTAGAAAACGTAGCTAAAGTATAATAGAGTATCTTAGCTATTATAGTAGAAAGAGACTTAAGAGTTATTATAATTTATTAGTATTTTCTACTAGAATAGCTTTACTACTATAATTACGCTTAACTATAATAGTAAGCTACTATAAAGCTAGATAGAGAGGTTTTTAAGCGTAATAGTTAAGTATAGCTCTTTAACTTTAATATCTTATATAAAGCGCTACTATATAAGTAAGCTCTTATCTATTTTAAAGCCTTACTTATAGTATAGCTATTATATATCTTAGTAGTATAAAGGCTTAGTTATTAAGTACTAGTTAAGGTAAAACTTTATTATTATATAATACTCTTTGTCTATAGCGCTTATTATAAGGCTAAGAATTATATAAAGTAGTAAATTAGCTTTACTTTTAATATACCTAAGATAGCTTTTTAGAAGCTACTATATAAATATTAATATAAGTCTTTAGTTTATAATATTATTAGCTAAGTAGAGGAGTAAGTATAGTTAGAAGGTATAGACTTATACGCGTAGTAGGTTATCTATATTCTTACTTATACTCTTAAATTAAGTATAGTATAGCTACTAGTAAGACTTTATAAATTACTATAATAGCTTATCTATTTAACTAATATCTTAAAGTTTAACTAACTTATTTAGAAGTAGTATATATAGATTACTAAGATTTTTAAAGTTATAATAATATACTTTTAGTATAGCATTTAGTAAGAAAGTAAGGCTATATATAAAGAGGAAAGCTTTCTACTTAGCTATCTTAAAATTTATATAATACTCTCTAACTACTCTTAGGAGCAGACTAATATAGACTAGGATATCTTTCTAAGCCTTACGTAGTGCCTTATTAATATAATTCTTATTTTACTTTAATATATAATAATTACTAGTATTCTAGTAAGTTCTTATATTATCTTTACTTTTAGAAAGCTTACTATATAAATCCTATTTAACGCTCTATAGTATATAGAAGATCTTACTAACTATATTAAGTAAGATAGTATATATTATATTAATAGAGAAGCTCTCTAGCTAGTATAATATATTAAAATCTCTTAGGTAGCTTTAATAGGTAATACTTTTATTACTACTTAAGACGTTTAGCTACTAGTCTATATTACTAGTAAGATTATTTTATAGTAGTAGTAAGTCTAGCTTAAAGTACTTAGGCTTATATAGTATATAGTAGTATCTTATTTATTTATCTTTAGTTACTTTAATCTTATAAGCGTAATATAGAAATCTTATATTACTAGACTCTTTTATACCTATAGCTTTAGCTACTACTTAGCTATTTCTAGTTATAAGTATAAGATGTGTATAGAGGTTAAAAAGATAATTACTAGCCTAACTTATATTAATAGCTAGTACTTTTTATACTAAAAGTATTTTAAACTCTTATACTAGTAGCTATAAAAATATATTAAAGTACTTATTATAATAGCTACTTAATATAACTATACTAAAAAGCGTATTTACTTTAGTAAACTAAGTATATAGGCGAAAATTTAGTAAGTATATAAATATAACTATAACTTTATAATAGTTTTTATTAATATATTTATTTATTAAGGTAATCTTATTAAGTAATATTTAGTATACAACTTTATAACTCTTAAAGAGGAAGCTATTACTTTATAGTTAGTAATAGATCTAGCTACTAGTCTAGTCTTTAAGTATTATAGGCGTATTTACTAGATTACTAGTAAAGGTATTATAATATAATTAGAGTTTAAGCGCTTAAGTATAATTAGTATATTATTAGATAAGTTAAGGTATAACTAGGATATAATTAAATTATACTATAGGTTTATCTAAGCTATTTAGAGTTAGCTTTAGCTTATAGTAACTTTTATTATATATATTATAGTTTTAGTTATTAGTATACCTACCTATATAAGCTATATACTCTTAGCTATACTTATTATATTTTATAGCTAGAACTTATATAACTTTATATATAAATTAAGTATAAGTATTACTATAGTAGAGATATATATTAAAGTTCTTTTCTATTACTTTTTATAGTACTATCTATAAGCTATAACTAATTTAGTAGTATAAGTAGTAGAGCTTAAAATACTTAAGTATATCCTCTTTATCTTTAGAGTTAAGAGGTTTATCTTACTTATTAGGATTATTATCTAGTACTAGCGTAGTATTATCTACTTTATTTCTTTAACTAAATACGTTAAAGGTACTATTTAGCTTACTTAACTAGTTATTAATATTATATAAGTTATACTTAAGGTTATTATTATTATCTTTATCTAGTAGTATCTATAGCACGCTATTACTTACTAGAGCTTATAAAATTAGAATAGTAGGTACTATTAGCTATATATACCTACTAGCGTAAGCTTCTTAAGTAAGTACTATATATACTTTATTAATATTATCTTAAGTTAAGCTACTAAAGTAGCCTTTATTTTCTACTCTTTAAACGTACTTATACTATATCTATATAGTTATAAGATAATCTCTTACTTTATTATAAGTATAATACTTATAGAGACGTTTATTTATCTTAAGTAGTAAGAGAAGACTTAGTATTAGTAATATAGATAGCCTAAAGTTTTATATTATTAGATATAGCTAGGGTAATATAAGCTAATATTCTTATACTATTCTATACTTTAGTAGTAACTCTAGATATACTTAACTTAGGTAGCTTATACTTTACACTAGCTACTTATCTATTAGTATAAAATTAAGTTAATATATAGAAGCTATCTATTACTATTATAAGAATATTACTTCTATAATACTACTACTATACTTTTTAGTAAATTAGTACTACGCTATTAATACTACTATCTCTTATAGATATATAGCGTATAGTAATATAAGTAGCTTATCTTATATAAGATCTAGAGTATAAGTACTTTATTAATAGACTACTTAATTATTAGTATATTTATCTTATACTATTAATTATCTAGTAGCTATATAAAGCTAGTAAGCTAGTTTATATAAGTATAGAAGGTAAGATACCTACTTAGACTTAGCTAACTACGTACTTATATACCTCTAGCTCTCTTTTAGTTCTATATATACTTTATAATTAGTAAATCTAATTATAAGAAGTTTAATACTTATACTAGTAATATACTATTAATAGAGTAAGTATATTATACTTATTTAGAGTAAAAGAGTAGACTATCTTACTATCTATTATATAGCTTTAAAGCTTATATAGTATATAATCTATAGTATTATATATACTACTATACTTATAGTATACTTACTAAGTACTAGAAGTAAGTGTTAAACGCTATATAATACTATAATTTTATCTACTATCTAGAAGAAAAGAACTAGGACTAGTTACTAGTTATCGTAAAGACTCTTAAGGTAGAGAATAATAAGCTATTTACTTATAAGTATATATTATAGTTATAGTAAGTAGTAGTATACTTAGTTAACTATTATAAAGCTATTAAAGCGATTATTACACGTATATATATATAGAAAGGTAGCCTAGATAAATAGTACTTCCTATTATACTATAGTATATTATAGAGGTTAATAGAGAGATTACTTAGCCTTTAGGTTAAGGTTATTATTATTTAGATAGATAGGGATATTAAGATAAGGTTAGCTATAGGATTCGCTTAGTAGTATACAGCTATTAATAGCTACTCTATATAAATAATTAACTTTTTTTACTTATACTTATATTCTCTTATAAATAATTACTAACTTCTTTTACTTATACTTATATTCTCTTATAAAGAATTACTAGTAATTTAAGTAGATCTAATACTTAAGTATTAACTTAAGGTTTAAGAGCTATTAATATAAGAATACTATATATCTCTTATATCCTTTTATATATTCTCTTATAGTCTCTTATAGTCTACTATAAGTATTTAAGTTAAGATATTATATTTAGTTTAACTTAAGACTTTATAGGATAGTATAAATACTAGTAAAGAGTATTACTATACTTTTATTTTCTTTTTAGCCTACTACTATATAACTCTATATACTATATACTACTAAAGTACTTACTATAATACTACTATGCTTATTATAATTATAACTACTATTATAAGTTAAATTATTATAACTACTATTATAAGTTAAATTACTATAACTACTATTATAAGTTAAATTATCGTAACTACTATTAAAACTTAAATTATTTCTCTTTAAATAGAGTATTCTTTAGTTAGAATAAAAAGCCTATAGTAAGAGTAAGTTCCTAGTATATATAGGTGAATTTCTAGAACTATTCCTTAACTTTATCTAGTAATTAGAGAAGTTACCTAAAGGTGCTATTTATAAAGATATTACTCTATATATACGCTACTATACTACTATATTTAATAATAAGTATATTATAGAGTTTATAGATAAGAACTATATACTATAAGTAAAGCTTAGAGTAATTATAGAGGTGTATAGTATTAACGTATACTAGTTAAAAGCTAACTACTCTAAGATAATTACTAATCTAAATATAGTTAATTATAGGCGCTATAGCTTTCTTAAGTTATTTTTTAAAGACTAAGTTATAAAACTACTACTTAAGAATATATATAGGTTATAATATATATATATTAAGAAAAAGGATAGTATATTAAAGATAAATAAAAATAGTATTACTAAGAGCTATATAGTATTACTACTAAAGCGTAGGTCTAGTATAGATAGGTAGAAGTTCTACTATATATACTTTAACTACTATAATACTAAAGAGTAGATAAGAGTAACTAATAAAGTATACTATTACTACTTATATAATTAGAATAGTAAGTATATTAAAAGCCTAATAGTATTAACTATTAATAGAAGTATAACTAGTACGTTAGGCGTTTATATTACTAAAGTCTTTACTAACTACTTACTTTATAGTTAGCTAAGCTATATAGTATAGAAGATAAGTATTATTATACTAGGGCCTATTAGTTACCTATATAGACCTATCTTTTCTTACCTCTAAATAGTATAAGATAATATAAAGAGAGATAAGTAATAGTAAGTTATATATAACTTAAATAATAAGCTATTATTTATTTAAAGTATAAATATATACGCTAATAGAAATATAGAGGATAAAGAGGAAGCTAAAGATAAAGAAGAAAATAATACTTAAGCTAATAGTAATACTAAAGCTAATACTAATACTAATACTAAAGCTAAGGCTAAAGTATAGTAATAATAAGTAATATAGCTTATATAGAGTAATAAGCCTACGTTAAAAAGTAAAGATAAAAATAAGAGTAAGAGTAAAGATAAGCTAGAGAGTAAGAGTAAGAGCTAGCCTAAGTTAGTTAGTTTTAAAAGACTTTTAAAAGATTTTAAGCCTTTACGTAGATACTCTATAAGTATATATTCCTCTATATCTATAATACTAGCGCTAGAGTTATAAGTAGCTTTATTAATAAAACTATATAAAAGTAGTAAAGTAAGTAAAAGTAGTAAAGTAAATATAATACTAGTAACTAGGTCTACTACTACTTAGAAGAAGATAGTAAAGAAGTAGTATAGAAAGTATTACTAAGTAGAGAAGGAGTATAAGAGAAAAGAAGTAGTAGTAGTAGTTACTATAAAAGATTTAAAGAAGAGGAAGAAGTAGTATTATATAATATATATAATTCTACTATTATCTATTTTATATAGTACCTACCTCTTTAAAAAGTTACTACTAGTAAGCTTATTTAATAGAGCTTTTTAATAAACTTACTAACTATAACTATCTAAGATACCTAATTTAGTAACTATAATTAAGAAGAAAACTTAAGAGTAGTATAGAGAGATAAAGACTTAGCTAGTAATAGTAAAGAATAAAATCTATATTATACGCTAAAGCGTAATTACGCTAATATAAAAGATAATAGCTACTATTAAATAGTAGTATAGTACTTACTACATTAGTATAATAAGAACTTAATAAATAACGTAACTATAATAATAATATAAGATAGCTTATATAGCTACTAATATCTAGAACTTACTATAATAAGCCTATAGTTTATATTATAAGTAGAGAGATAAAAAAGTAATTAGTACTTAGTTAATAGATAGACTCTATATATAAGCTTAAGCACCTTTATAAGTATAAGCGTTAATATAGTAGTATATATAATTACTAGCTTTACTATATAAGTTCTTTACTACTTTACTAATAGCGCTACTAACTTTATACTTTATATAATTCTAGCTATACTTTTAGTATTCTATATACTTATTATTACTTATAATAACTTTACTAAGCTCTATCTCTATAATATAAATAATATAGTTTAGTTAGCTCTATTACCTTTTATTCTTACTAGTATACTACGCTTTATTAAAGTACTACTACTTACTAATTTACTAAAAAAGGAGTTAGTTTTAAGTAAAAAGTTACTTTCTAAATTACTAATTCTAAAAGAAGCGTAGGCTATTAGGAATAGAAGATTATCTTTAGTTTACCTCCTTTATAGAAGCTAGATCTAACTTATAGATATAACTATAGTAAGTACTATAATAGATAGTACTAAGGTTAAAGTTAGTATAGCTACTATCTAGTATAACTATAGTTATTAGTAGTATAAAATACTAGTACTCTAAAACTAGAGTAGCTAGAGCGTTTACTAGTATAAGAACTATAAGTTAATTTAACTTACTAGATATATCCTTAGTCTTTTCTTTATCTACCTTATCTATATTTAGTATTAGTATATTATTTTTAGTATTACTTAAATTAAACTATAGCTTAGCTTTATTATTTTTACTATTATTATTATTATTACTACTAGGTTACTAAAGTATAGAAGAGGTTTATATAGAAATAGCTAGAGGTAGTATAAGAGTATTACTCTATACTTAAACCTCTACTTAAGTTACTAACTTATTAAAGTTAGCTAGTATTAGAAATAAAAGAGTATAACTTACCTTACTTATATAGCCTTTATCTAGCTATTTTTAAAGTAAATAACTAATTAATAGATAAGAAGCTTACCCTTATAAGTAGGTAACTTATACTATTCTTTACTAACTACGCCTAAATAGCTAAATAGACTTCTACTACTATACATACTAAAAATACTTTTATATAAGTAAACTAGAACTAAAAATAGAGCTATAGTATTATATAAAAGTTTAGTTAATAATATATATATATATAGTATTAATAGTAAAGAGTAAGAGTATATATAGTAGTAGTAATATTATAAATATACGTATATATAGATAATATATACTTATATAGCTAACTTAGTAATAAGATAATAAATATTAAAATAAAGCTCTAAGTCTATTAGAAACTTAATATCTACTATTATTATAAGATTTATATTCTTTTATAGAGAATTACTAGGCTTTTAAGAGTATTCTAATATATATCTTACTAAAAAAGTTATAGTAAAGTTTCTTTTACCTTAAGTATATAAACTTAAGAATTTTACTTTTACCTTTTTTTAAACTATTATAACTTTATAATTATCTCTTACTTAAGATTAGTATTCTTTTATAACTTCTTACTAGCGTTTTTAAAGTACTTTTAATATAGTAAGTACTATAGAAATAGTAAAATAGAGTAAGTAGTCTCTTTTACTTTAAACTTCTATACTACTTACTATTTTACTATCTTCTATATATTATCTTCTTTTTACTTTTTACTCTTATTTTAAAATCCTTAGTAGTAGCTATATATAGTATATAAGTATATAGCTTTATATAATCTTAACCTTCTTTCTTTATTAATACTTTACTAGTCTATACTTATAGTTATATTTAGTACTTCTAATATCTCCTTTAACCTTAACTATTAGAAGTATTATTTATACTTATAGTCTCTAGGCCTTAAGTAAGTTAACTTAACTTAAAATAGAATTAACTTATTACTAATAATAGATAGTATAGACGAGAACTTTACTTTTTTTCTTTTCTTCTACTTACTACCTAAGATCTATAACTATATTTAGGAGATTAGTAGTAGTAAGATATTTATTTTTATTAATAATAGCTATATTACTATCTACTACGCGCTATATAATATCTACTAATAAATTAGCTATAAGATAATAAGCTTATACTTTTATAAAATAGAGCTTATAACCTTTTACTATACCTTTAAAGTTAGTACTTTCTTATAGTTATTTCTACTATATAATCTCTACTTTATTATAAATATACGTATTACTATTAATACTATCTACTTTACTTTTAAGTATAAAGTATTATACTAAGCTTAAGAGTATAGCCTAAAAGTAAAGCTTTACTTAGTTACTAGTATTATCTATACTATTATTACTTTATAGTAAGTACTAGCTATAATATTACTTACTATACTTTTCTAATACCCTACTTATAAAGAAGTTACTAAAGTATAAAATAACTAAGCTATTACCTTAAAAGATACTTTTTACTTTCTAAAGCTTAAACGCTATAAAGACTCTTTTCTCCTCTTACTTAGTAAATAAATACTATAATACTAAGTAATAATCTCTATTTAACGCTATAGTAGTAAAAGTAAGTCTTATTAAGAACTTTACTATTAGTAATAACTTAAAAGGGCTTATACTAGTAGATATAATAACTTAATATTTTAACTTAATACTACTTATACTTTACGCTTACTATATATAGTAGTAATTTAGTACTATTTCTAGTACTTCTAGCATCTCTATAGCTCTTATCTAGTATCTCTAAAGCCTTTATAGCTCTTTTTTTTATCTTTATAGTACTTTTAAAGCTTCTATAGTTCTACCTTTTATCTTTACTAGCTTAGTAGAGCTACTAGCGCCTAAAGAGTATATAAAGAGTACTTCTTTTATCTTTAGTACTTTCTACTACCTCTTTTAATTACTATTTAGTATTTAGCCTTTATTATTAAAGCTAGATACGTACTACTCTTTAAAAAGTATACTTATTACTCTTCTCTAACTCTTATAAAGGTATTAAAATAGTTTAGTAGTATATAATTAATCTTAGCTTAACTATCTACTATATTAGTTTTAGTAGTCTTTATTAGCTTTAGCTATCTAAGAGTTTTAAACTAGATAAGTCTAATTATACTACTAGATTCTTATTACTACTCTAAAGCTATTTCTATATCTAAAATACATAGTCTAAGAAGAGTTTAATATAATATAGACTTAGTAAAACTTTAGTCTAAATTAAGCTTATTAGACTAATTACTATATATAATTACTTAAAGAGCCTTTAATAAGATCTTTAAAGTATTAACTATAATATATTAATTATAAGATATTAATTATAACCTTAAGAAGTATTAACTATAAGGTATTAATTATAACTTTAAGAGGTATTAATTATAAAAAAAAAGTAATATATAAGATAGCGTATATAAATATAAGATACTTAAAATAGCGTATATAAATAAGATATTTAAAATAGCGTATATAAATAAGATACTTAAAATAGCGTATACACCTTTAAAAGATATTAAATAAGAAATAAAGAAAAGTAAAAGGTATATTCTATATTCTCCTATAAAAAACTATAAGTAATTTAGTAGTATTTTAATATAAGTAATACTTTAAAAGTAAGTAATAAAGTTAGAAAGCTATTTATAGAGAATTTATATAGTAAGCTAATTAGAATAGAGTTAACTCTATAACCTTATAACCCTATATTTACTAAATATAGAGTAGTTCTTATATCTTTCTATAAAGAATTACTAGTAATTCTTTATAAGAGGATATACTTATTATTAGAAACTTTACTTAGATAATATCCTTACTTTAGCTAAGAGATAGTAACTAGAGCTAGTAGAGTAATACTAGTATATAAGCCTACTACTTAACGTATCTACTTATACTTACTAGATAGCTCTCTACGCTTAAACTAAACTAACCTAATAGTATATAAACTATTAATAGTTCTCTATACTTAAACTAAATTAACTTAACTATATATAACCTACTAATATATAGCTAAGATATCTAATAATAGTTCTCTAAATATATAGTAAAAGCTTAAAAAGAGCTAGAGTAGTAAAAGCCTAAAGAGGGCTAGAGTAAGTACCTTAATATTAAGGTTATAGATAATAATAATAATAAGGTATTCTTTAAAATTAAGTAAATAGCTATATCTAGTAAGCTAATAAATACTATAATAATTACTAGGTAAGAATATCTCTAGTGTACACTTCTAGTTTAACTCTTTAGTATATACTTCTAGTTTAATAGAGTAAGGTACCTATCTAATATATAATACTAGTACCTTATACTTTATTACGCTTATATTCTAGTATAGATAGGTTTATTTATAGTTACTCCTTTACTTCTAAATACTAGTACTAGTAATAGCGCTTACTTACTTTATACTATTATAGCGCCTATAGCGCCTATAAGTATTAATATAATACTAAGTACTACTAGCGTATCTTTATACTACTACTTTAATTACTAAGATAAGAATACTTCTAGTATATACTTCTAGTTTAATAGCTAGTAAGCTACTTAATATATAGCTCTAAGATACTAGCTTAGTAGTACTCTAATATAAACCTAATATAAACTTAATATAAAAGATATACTATTAATACTACCCTTATATAGTAACTTTATACTTATATATAGTATATAATAGTAGAAATATAATTTAGAAAGATATATCTATATAGTAGAAAGATAAGTTAGTAAGATCTATGCTCTTAGTAAATTACTCTAGTATAGTATAAGTTTAATCTAAGTAATTAGAGTAAGCTTTTATATAGTTATAAACTTAAAACTTTATAGTAAGCCTATAGTCTTTTAACTCTCTAAAAAGTATAAGCTATAACTTCTTAGCTACTACTAAGGTTAAGTATAGTAGTAACTTATACTTTTTAACTATATATAGAGCTACTTAAGCGTATTATTATTACGTATAAGATTAATAGCGTTTATAATAATTATTATTAAAGCCTTTAAGTATATTAGAGAATACTATAAGTACCTATATAGGACTAAAGAGTAAACTAATAAGTATCTAGAAGATAAAAAATAAACTCTTAAGTCTTAGTACTAAGCTAGCGTATAGAGTAATAAACTTATAACGTATACTAAAGAGTAGAATATAAAGAACTTAGCTATCTTATTAATTCTAGTATAATACTATAACTTTAGTATAATAAGTATAAATTCTACTAATCTAGAAGAGAAGTAAGAATATAAGCTTATACTAGAGTAAGAAGAAGAATACTAGATTAAATATCTTAATAAGATAGATCTTAAGGCTACTCTATATAAGCGTAAAACTAAAATAGAGATAAAAGATAGTAAAGTTATTATACTACTAGTCTAAATAAACTTATAAGACTTATATTTTTATATTATCTATAGTAGTAGTAGTAGTAGTAGTACTAAGCTAGTATATATAGCTTCTTACTATAATCTCTTCTATCTAGAAGAAGTAAGATAGAAACTATAGTATAAAAGATACTACTATAATATATACTACCTCTTATAACTTAACTATAACTATAATTACTTACTACTATAACTAGCGCGTCTCTAGTAAGTATAGACTTTCTTTAAACTTTATCTTTTATTATTTTTATACTTTAAAAGCTCTCTATCTTACTATACGTTTAGTATCTTTAAGTTCTTCTTCTTATTTATAGCTAGGCTAGCTATATAGCTTCTTTAGTATATTACTTAAGCTTACTAGTAGTATACTCTTCTAGAAATTAGCCTATAATAGGACTAAATAAGTATATCTTAGACTAAGATAAGTTTTTTAAAGTTACTACTAGTAAGTAGAGAAGAGATAGAGGAAGAGGCCTAGAGATTATTTATATACTTATTAGAACGCACTAGCTACTACTTTAGTTACTCTTTTCTTATATACTAGTTACTCTTTTCTTATATACTAGTTACTTCTTTCTTATATACTAGTTACTTCTTCTTTATATACTAGTTGCTCTTTCCTTATATACTAGTTACTCTCTCTTATATAATTACTTTAGTAACTAGCGTACTAAGCTTTAGTATATACTAGTAGTTATATATAAACTTTCTTATACTTTCTCTTTTATCTCTCCTCTACTCTACTTTATAGTAGCTTATTTACTAAATAAATAAGCTACTATAGAAACTTATATTCTATAACTACTCTTAATATCTAACTAGATTTAAGCTTACGCTATTAGTATATACTTTATATACTAGTTACTCCTTCTTATATATATCTTCTATAGTATTATTAGTATAGCTTTTTAGGTATATAAATAATCTCTAGGCTTCTTTAACTATCTTCTTTATACTATATTTAAGTACTTCTCTAAAAGTAACTAAACTACTTTATAGTTTAATAAGTAGATTACTATAGTAGTATCTAGTTTTCTAGCTATAGATAGAGATAGCTCTTACTACTACTACTACTACTACTACTACTATATATATAAAGTAGGCGTAACTATCTTACTTTATAGCCTCTCTCTATAGCTTCTTTTCTTAAAGTAAGTTTTATTATCTTAGATCTCTTACTAGTAGTAGTAGTAAAGTTATCTTCTCTTTAGCGCTAAGCGTAACCTTCTTCTTTATTTCTATATATTATATTATAGTATACTTACTAATAAGTATAACTTTCTTTCTTATTTCTATATATTACGCTAATACTTAAGTATAACTTTCCTTCTTACTTCTATATATTATATTATAGTATACTTACTAATAAGTATAACTTTCTTCTTTATTTTTATATATTATATTATAGTATACTTACTAATAAGTATAACTAACTTTAAGAACTACCTCTACTTTATATATTATAGAGTAACTTAAGTACTAGTAAAAGTACTTAAGTTACTCTAAAGTATAAGAAAGATAGAGGAGCTAGCTAGGTAGAGGTTTATATATACTTATTCTATATATATAACTACTTTATTTATAGTAAGACTAAGAGAGTATATATATATACTTAATATATATAAAAAGTATTCTCTTATAATCTCCTATAGCTATTTAGATAAAGTTTAAATATATATTTTATCTTAGTTATAACTTTAAGCTACTACTCTTACTACTACTACTACTATCTAGCTCTACGTTATTAGTAGTAGTAGTACTTAAGGCTAGCTATATAAACTCTTACTTTACTAGCTCTTTTATCTTTCTTATACTTTATAGTATAAGTATAGTATAACTACTTACTTAGAGAACTAGTATTAGAAAAAGTAATAGTATAGTTACTATTACTATTACTATTATATTACTTACTTATCTTAAGAACTAATACTAGAATATACTAGCCTTTAACTAAGTATTTCTTAACTTACTTTTCTTATAGAAGTATTACTACCTACTTTAAGAACTAGTACTAGAAAGAGTAATAGCGTATCTCTCTATTTATCCTAAGAACTAGTAATAGAAAGAGTAATAGTATATCTCTCTATCTATTCTAAGAACTAGTAATAGAAGAAGTAATAGTATAACTTTATTTCCTCTTTACTTACTATAAGAACTAGTACTAGAAAGAGTAATAGTATAACTTTACTTCCTCTTTACTTACTATAAGAACTAGTACTAGAAGAAGTAATAGTATAATTTTACTACTAAAGTAATAATAGAGTAGTAAGTAGTAGTACTATCTAACTCTAAATACGCTAGCCTTTAACTAAGTATTTTTTAACTTACTTATCTTATAAAAGTACTACTACTTACTTTAAGAACTAGTACTAGAAAAAGTAATAAAGTAACTTTACTTCTTTTTTACTTACTATAAAAACTAGTACTAAAAAGAGTAATAGTATACTTTTACTACTAAAGTAATAAGATAAAAGTAGTAAGTTTCTATTTTATAGGAGGTTATCTATAGTAATAATAATATAGTAAGTAATATAACTTTATATATATAATTATATTCTCTTATAGCTTCTTATAGCCTTTTATAGCCTCTTATACTTATACTATAAGTATTATATTCTTTTATAGCCTCTTATACTTATACTTACTATATATACTATATTCTCTTATAGCTTCTTATACCTATTTTTATAAGTTTAAAATATATACTATATCTTTAGTAGTAAAAAGAGCTCTTACTTTATATAAAAGTAAAAAAGTAACTAACTATACTAAGTTTTAAATTTAAAATCTCTACTAGCTTTTATAGCTTTATATTTACTATCTATATCTATAATAATAACTTTAGTAATAAATTAAGTTAGAATCTATTACTAAACTTATTACTATAGACGTTAATAGTAACTATAGAGCTATAAATTAATAAGTAGTACTTTACTACTAAGCTATATAGTCTTAACTATTAATAGTAATATTACTATTTATTTAGTATATAAAGCATCCTCTTATATATAATTACTTAGTAAATACTCTCTTTTAGATATATATATTACCTATACTCTCTTACTTACTAATATTAATATATAATAATATAAGGTCTTATAAAAGTTATTTTATATCTTTACTATAGTAAAAATAAGTATAGAAGACTATAAGAGAATATAATTATAAATCTTATATACTTAGTCTTATTTATACTACCTAAAAAATAGTCTTTTTTATACTAGTTTTAAGAAACTAGTGTAAAACAAACCGGCTACTGTCCTTAGGGTTAACAAAGCAGCCCACAAGCACATGTGCGGTGCGAGCCATCACCGAATCATAACATGCATTTCACCCCACATCGAAGGTTGCAGGACTCATCACAAACCAGTTCACTACCACTACATGTTCTTGATCAGTAACGGAGCGCACGAAGAGTAGCACAAAAAGCATTGTCTGGACGAGTTCATGTTTGGATCCGCGGCGGAGATGTCCGATGTGGTTCCTGGTACGAAGTGGGTTTATTCTAATTTTATAAGTGCACAGCTACTAGCCTCTATATGTCGAATTTCCACTATTAAGTCTTCTCCGCATCTGCGGATGTGATATATGGAGTGTGCGGAAACCTATAAAAGATTGGAGTGGTTTTGTTCCTTCCAAAGATTTGCGGGCCTCACGCTCATGATCTCTTGTTCTTCTGCGGAAACACTCGATATAAAAGACCTGAGACAATGAGTTAATGTCCTGGAAGTTCAGAAAGAGTTCACCAAGATTTCCATGACTTTGCCATGAGCCACAAAGCATGGGAATAGATCTTCCAGCATCGTTCTTAGCAGTCACCTACAGTATAAAGCTCTGCAAGCCCCTCTCCTCATCTCTCCTCGCTGGTCGCTCTTGTCGACTCCCAAAAAGCATGTTGCGCTTACACATGTCTCTTCTCGAACTTGACGATCAACTCATACATGTTTGTACCTCTCTCCGCACTTGCAACTTAAGCTGTAAGCTTCTTTTGCAAAAACGAGGGTGCATCAGCTTGATGTTTCGTAAGCGCTTCGGAACCTTACCTTTACCTCCAAGCATTACCCAATGAGAAGATATACTTCATCTCAAGAGTTCTCCGCTAGTTAATCGCAAAAGCGACAGCGACCTCAGCTTCGCACATCGAGAATTTCCACTCATTCTATTTTATGTTCTAGCGAGCATCTGGAAGCGTAGGCACGCTCTATTCCGCGAGCACAAAAGCTAAGACCGTCGCCTGCTGCCGTTTAGAGAAAGTTAGATGCTTTCTTTCATACCACTTCTCTCCAACCTACAATCTTTCTCTATATGTCCCTAAATGGACATGGTAACTCTGGCTATGTGACTGTGTGCTTCTCCGAAAGAAACAGCGTGGCTAACGTGCTATGTTTGTTCGTGCGCTCGCGAAATGATTCATTTACAAAACACCTCAGGAAACACCCCATGTCTTCGCTGCGCCCATCTTCTCTTCAGCTCTCCCTGGGCGTGACATCAGCCCTAGATGTAGGCGTGAGGATTCTAAGTCATTGCTAGTCGCGTGTACTTTTAGGGTGGCGTGTTTTGCCGCAGGTCGGTCCATTGAGAGGTAGGCAGGTTGCTGGTACGTGCAAGATGAAAGTAGTGCTCTAGAAAGCCACCTGGGCACGGTGCGTGTCTCTATAGGATGTATTTTTCGGACTTCTTAGAGTTTTGGCATGCTTTTCGGCGCAGATCTTTTTGCTCACACGTGTGATTTTGCTGTAATCTGAGCGTGCTGAAGGTATGCTGAGCCGACGACATTAGTTTTCGCTTTGTTGTTCGCGGTTGTTCGGCTAATAGGTCGTACCTACCTTTTTGAGTGAAGGTAAACATCTCTCAAGATTTCTCTTGCCTCTTGAACCCCAGCCACAACCTCTTCACCTCTTCAACCCAACCGCAACAGTATAGGTCCGTACAACACCTGCAGTTGCAGGTCGCCATGTCCGAAACAACAGAAACACCTCACAGCGGTCAGCAAGGCCTTTGTGCCATGTGCCCGCAGCAAGGCGTGAGGTGCCCCGGCTGCAATGAGATCCGATACTGCTCCCACGAGTGTTAGTAGTCCCAGATTGACAGACACAGATGAGACGTACACTAATACGATGCCATGACCCTAGGTCAGGCAAACGACTGGCCGATCCACAAGCTCGTCTGCACGACCTTCGAAGACTTCTCCCCAGACAAGCGCCCAAGCGACAGGCACAAGCGCGCGATTCTGTTTCCACAAGATGGCGAGCAACCGCACTTCTTCTGGCTACGCTTCGTCACCCCCGAGGACGACGACTACGACTACGCGGTCGGTCAGGGTGATGCCAGTCCGAAGCTGGGCGCCTTGGTTGGCGCGACCTCTGCTGCTACCTACAACGGCGTCATCATCGAGATCGTGCGGAACTTACCTCTTGAGCGACCGGTAGAAAACAAGTTCAAGATCGTCGGGAAGTTTCTCGAAGCAAATTCGCAGGAGACCATACCTGCGCAAGAGGTTAACAAGAGCCTCCTCAAGATCGATCGAGAACTGCAGGACGTGTGGTACGGTCAGATCGTCGTCTACGGCCTCCATGCAACCGACAACGGACCACTTCGCTGCTTTGACATGGGTCCAATGGAGTTCCGCCACGCCGTGGATGCGTTACGCATGAGATACGACCAGGTCCAAGAACATCGCGAGAACCTAGTC
>Ga0210040_10002588_pt1 | contig 25369 bp, 14 predicted proteins | sample CryGeyCG12114_NA_FD_185462 | JGI IMG/M metagenome (GOLD analysis project Ga0210040, IMG submission 185462) | Groundwater microbial communities from aquifer - Crystal Geyser CG19_WC_8/21/14_NA (SPAdes) (version 2) | ecosystem: Environmental > Aquatic > Deep subsurface > Groundwater | place: USA... | reverse complement strand
GATCTGTAAACAGGAAGTTAGAAGGCAAACTTTGTTAGTTAGACTGCATATTTGAAGGTGCACAAAAGACAAGTTAATAATCATGATGATGCTCGCTCATTCCACCACTTTTCACTTGCATGACAATAACATGAAATTCGTGAACTTGATATTGGCACAATAATAATAAGAGCCACACACACACATTAATCTGTATAGGAGCTTTCCTGTTGTCCCTTTAAATCTCAAAAAGGCATCATCATAATCTCAAACTTGGGAAGATATTCCGTATTAACTTTATTTCATTCTCACTTTATGTAGTAAGGTTAGTTAGTTAGTAAACATACCTGTGTAGTGTATTACTTTGCCTAAAATCTTGCACATTTCACACCACTACACCAGAGTAGGAGAAATATTCTACGTACCGCAAACAAAAGTATTTTCAACTCCACGGGAGACAGAATACAATGCAAGGGTACAATATTCTTTTGATGACTGTGAGGTGGCCATATAGCAACCGTACAGTTAGATAATACAAACTCAAGAAGCTCACTGATTATAAAAAATGTGAGCCGTATTTCAGTTAACAAAGTGGCTAAATTTAAATTTGTATTTAATTTTAAACTTTCAGTTAAAAAAACTAAATTATTGCACTAATGTGCTTAGTTCCAGCACAATAAATATAGTTGTAAGAAATACAAAATCTTAAACAAGTTAGCCCTGTAAGATGAACTGGTTAAAAATATATGCGTCAGCTATCTCACTATATGATTGCGGTGCTGAAAAATCTGAATGTTCGAAACAGGATCATCACATCACTATACTATTACCAACCAATGAATGATTCACAGAAAAGCAAGTCTACTCCGTGTGTGAGCAATAGTACAATAGAAACTATGAGGAAATGCATAAGAAGCTTTACAATTTTTCACACATTCATTGAAAATGAAGCTGATGATAATAATAATGGTGAAAACTATGTGCATCCTAGTTATAGTATGTATGAAGAAAAACCACCCAAATCGACAGAAAGCATGATGAGGCCTTTTCACATGATCAAATGTACTTTTAACACAAAACTATCTTTCCAACTCTAAATTTATTAGAATTTTTTTTATTTCTATTCAATTAATTGCCACAGGTTTAATTACCTAAACATAACACTTGATAACATCAAGTTATCTTAAGGGGTCCAGATCGCAGTTCATCAAATTCAAGCATGCTGTAGATTTAGTTTGTTTAAATGTTTCTACATCCTAACTACCTACCTCATCAGAAATAGTATATGGTCTACAATAACCTGTGCTTATGTATTTATTTATACTGTCTTAAAAATAATCTACATGGTGGCATCATAATGTACTGGACAAAAAGTAAAACTCATAGAGAGATGCCGTCCAGACAAAACGAATATCTATACCTGTCAGTGCCAATTGAGTTGGTATGTTGCAAATACCCGTGTTACAGTAACTACACCATTAGCAGACTAACTAACCAAGGTTTCATATTTAGAAATAGGAAACCTACTATATTACAAAGTGTGTGTGGAAAGAAAGCATTGTAACTCCACTCGTCAGATAGTTGCAAAGGACGCATGGGTTCCTGCAAGCAAACTCCAGTAGATAGATACTAACTAACTAACTAACTAACTAACTATATGTAATAGTATAACAGACAGAGCCCAGGTGACGGATCCATACAATATATGTACAAGGAAGCTTAACTGACTGGAACCAGGAAAAGTTGAGTTGTTGGACTGCTACTGCTGGAGAATGGAGGGAAAGAAGACGCACCTGTGATTTTCCCACAGAAACCCCGAAAATTCATCACATCCCTACTATACTAGCACACTCACATATGTATACTATGCCAGCTAAATACACTCTAGCTCATCATATTATTATAGACTACTATACTACTACTACAACTACTCTCCAGTGTACTAAACTTTAGATACGGAGCCTCAGTCTTATTATTCTCTCCTTTTATTATATTGTACAGAGAGAGAGAGAGAGAGATACGGGCCATAAGTACGACCCTGTATAAGTAAAGTAAGCAACATAGTCAGTCAGTCCACGTTGCCACGGGCAACTTGTAACTTGAGTGACTGACTGTTACCACAGGTGACGAACATTTCCAGCAATGCTACATTTTCCTCGAACGGTGACACATATTGCATGTTGATTAATTTAAAAGGTCGTGAAGATAGATTGTCAGTCTTGTAGTATATTCTTGGAATGAAGTAACTACATTTCTCGGTAGTTTCTTATCTATCTATAATTATATCTATATCTATATTATATTATCTATCTAATATATATTCCTCGCTGGAGGTAGATAAATCTTATAGTATACAACAGAGGGTTTAAAGGAACGCAGTTGTACTTGCTTGAATTGGTAAATCTTGAACGTTTTGGAAGCAATCTTTCGTCTTCCCTCATAGTATAAATACTCTGTGAAGACAGAATGGACCGTGATGAAAAAAAATATTATACACAGGCTAGTATCGTCAGGGAAAAAAGACACTGCTTGTTTTACATAGTATAGCATAGTTGTGTACGTAACGTTGCGTGACAAAGCATTTTACAATGGTAATTATTCACACTGCGTTATCACCAGGATCGTCATCCGTGGTGTGCCTCCCTGTACAGCTAATGTGAAACTAATAGAGTGCAGATGTCAAACAAGCTACTACACTGCGTATTGTGTAGTCAATTCAAATGGGTTGGCTAGCTATGAACTACACAGCTAAGATAAGTTTCCAGGGATTAAAAAGTTTACTGAACTTTTAGTCATTGACCATAGTGTACAGACAGTAGGTGTATACGGAATTTTGTGGAAACAGAGAGTGAGAGATGGGCTAAAATTAACCTAAGGTTTGAAAGTTGTGATGATACAGAGTACATAGTGAATTTTTAGATAAGTTGAGAAAAGAATGCGAATAGTTGAGTTGAGTTTTCTAAAAAGGTTAAAGTCCAAGTTAGTTATTTTGCAAGACAATGCGTCATACGCAAGTATGCGGCTTATGAAGTTGATTTCTTTAACGAGGTTTACTTTTTTATTGTTCACGATAAACAGGAAATGAAGAAATTACTGCCAATGATTATGTAAGAAAAAAGACGACGTTCAAGTAAGTTGAACATTTTGTTTGTTACATTTTTACCAATGCTTGCGCACAAAAAAAACGCAATAGTTTAAAAGTGCACTTTCGATAATAATTCAGAGGACATTGGTTTATTGTAGATACGTAAATCATATAGGATAATTAAGTACGAAAGTCGTAATCAATGTTCTTACGAAACTTCTCATTATTTCTATGTACAAGTTAATGTGATTGGACAAAAAGGCATCGTGTACACATATCATGCCATTTTGTACATTATAAGTGGAAATCCCCCATAAAATTTTAGAAGGCTACAGAGCTCTAAAAGTGTATTAAATTTTTGAAGTTTTTTCTTGTTGTACAACTCTCAGTTCTGTAAAGGTAGCAAAATAACTTAAAATCCTATTAAATATAACATGGCCAATTAATGACAGCTAAAATTTGCCTCTACATATCCGAATTAAGCCCACACTTAAATAGGTTTGGAAAAGTACATTGCTGTACAGAAACAGAAATTTTGAACAAATGGCAACTTCTTGAATATTTCCATAGTAAGTTAGTACAGTTTCTTACAACACTAAACTAAAGGATGGGAATTTTTAGATAATTTATGATGACCAAGTTACACGTTAGCTGCTCGTCATGTCTTGAATGCTACACACATGCTGAAAATAATATGCCGGATTAAATTACTCTCACATGATATGATTTTTTTTCTATTCAGATAAAATCTAACACTGAAATACATGTTGCTTCATTCCACTCACTCAATGCCATTTGTTTGATAAGAACTGACCCAATTAGTAGATGTGTCTTTGAATTCTAGAAGCCATTGCGTTCAATTGACGCACTCACATACATTAACTATATATACCAGTGCAAATTTTGCATCACATAACGAACATCATTGTTCCAAAGTCGTTTGTTACGTTTCAAACAAACTAACTAAAGAACCTCAATAACAAAGTCAAGGGCTGAATAAAATTTGTTTTTAAACATTAACGCATGTGTTATCTGCTCCAATAAAAAATCGTATTGAATGCACCCAGAACAATTGTAGACTATGCTCGAATAACACTACATTACTTGAGCCCTAGCTCTCATTCACTTTACTAATGAAATGAGATGGTAGACAGTGTATTTCTATAGCATTCATGAACTGCACCAAGTCTAGTAGAGCTCGTTCCCAAAACTAACAGTTCGTGATAACAGAAAACGAATGTAGCGTAGAATACAATATGGCTTAAGATCTCTACAAATACAAATTATTATTCCCTGCTTTCTTGAAACCACGTAGCCAGAAAAGAAGCAGATTTACGTGGAAACCTACAAATAGTAGTTTGCTAGTTAGAAACCATGCATGGAATTAAATTGGCAGAGAATTCCTCGAATAATTTTAAACTAACGAATCCTTTGGTACCCACTACACTGAAACGAGTAAATAAAGTAAAATTCGAGTTGTATAAAATGGTCTGGCAAAAGTTGAATTTTCGTTGATACTATATACGATGATAGAGAAGTGAAACTTCTCCAGGCCTCTATTTTGAGTAGTGGTCTGGAACACGCTCCACAGGACGTGAAATGTGTTTAGAAAAAGAGAGGAAGCTCCCCTTTGCTTCCCCTGTATGATGTGCCAGGGAAGCCTCAGAGAAGACGGCATACCTACATGCCTGCATGTACACATATAATACATATGAGGATAAGTGAGAGAGTCAGCTGGCCCTTTCCCATCATGGGTAGAGAAAATAGGAAACTTCTTTTCAATCTCTTGTTGAAATTCTCCCAACTTTCACTGCTGACTCTTCGTCGCTCGTTTTTCTCGTTGAAACTACCATTAAACTACATTATATAGAGGCAGTCATCAACCTTGCTCTTACTTTTACACTAATAGAGTCCTACGAAAAAACAAAGGGGGTAAATCCAATGAAAAAAAAGTTGCTGGAATTATCAACTTTCAAAAAAGACGCAATGTTCACTCACATATTCTACTGTACTATACTCCTGTCATATCTCACAGTCTCGTACACCCAAATTAAACAAGACATCAAAAAAACTTTACTTTTTTTAATCTCACTTCACATTCGACAAGCCAAAGCATTTATGCTCACTTTTAATCTCTTTCCTTCAGTTTGTTGCATGCATTTAACGGTATTGAATTCCTTATTGTCAGGAATAGTTAGCCGTAGTCACTATCCAATGTACAAGACAAATCATACAACTGTCATTATTCCTACAACTCCCATATTTTGAGCACCAAACATTACATGCTTTATTGCTAACATTTTTGTCCATTTTTTATGACACAGTTGGCACAAAGGATGCCATCACCCATTGTACTCGTTAATAACTGGCTTTGTACGACAAGAAAAAACTTTTCACCACTTAACAACACATCATCAAGTCTACCTTGAGAGACTCACATACATAACATGGTGTCGACGGACACAAAGGCTCCCCATTATTATTCCTTTAGAGAGACCGTTGTGACAGTCATGCTTAATGATCCAATGGCATCTAACAACGAACATATAGACACATGACATCGTGTGAAGCTTCTGACTTTCATTGTGCGCACCAAATAAGATGACTACAAATATATCGTCCGTCACATGATTTCTTGCATAAGGCCTTAGTAAACCAAGTTATATTTTATGCAGCCAACTGAAAATGGATAAAAAATCCATCCACTCCTAGCATTTCTTGACTAACTAACCAACTAATGGGAACAAAATTAAGATTTTTGAAACCAATGAGAACTATTCAACTAACTAATATGAATGGAATGAAAGTTTACCTGTTTTAACCCCTTTAGAAGATACAGGAGATGATCGATGCTGCTGGTAAGGGACAAGGGAAGCTCTCAGATTTTGTCTATGGTACAAAGACCTGGGATCAAAGAATGGAAAGTTTTCCACAATATTACTGTTACTACTGCTACCACCATGTGTAGTGGTCAATTTGGAAACTTTTCCTCTGCCACTAGCTTTGCTCGTTGCCGTAGTATTATTGAAACTAGTGGCTTTATTATCAATAGTGCTTTTTGTTCCTATAATGCTATCATCTTTGGTGATGCGGTCTATAGTACAACTATCTGACACTCCTCCTTTAATTCTGTTTTCTCCTGTGTCTTTGGTACACCCAACTGACTGGTGTTTGTTTGCTGGAGCTATTGAGGAGCCATCGACAATGAGTAACTCACTGCTCGTACTGCTTTCACTCTGGTTGTCACCAACACTACTGCTACTCCCCAGCGAATTATTGGAAGACGAGGTGCCGGACCATCCTGAATACTGGTGTGGGATCCCATGTGGTCCATCAGTTTCAATGAGGCGACCAAACTCACTCAAAGGGTTCGAGAACAATGGGAGTCGATGCTCTTTTTTTAGCAACCGGGCGGATGAAAAGTTTTCAGGCAGTGATGGACTGTTGGAACAATTGGGCCCTTCTTGGGCGTGAGAGATCTTTGATGCCGTACAATTAGGTGACAAGGAGCAAGTTGAATTTGTTGTGGGCATCAACTGATGCGAGGCCGAGGAGGGACTAGTTAGATTGTAGTAATTGTAGGGTTGTTGATGATACGGATGAGTGGATGGAGGACCCCCGTATTGTTGGTATGGTGACGTTGCAGCAGCCAAGTACGCAGCACCATGGGTCATATAGTTCATACTGACTGGGGAATTTAACACCACAAGGCTTGGGCTCTTTGGTACACTTTCCAAGAATTGTTTTTGCTTTTGAGCTATTTAGAAGTCTTGGTGAAGCAATGAAAGGAACGTTTTCACAGGTAGTTTGGAGACTATAAAAAATATTTGCTAGTTTTGTCCACATGGCACAAGAATGGGCGTCAGTTACTGCACTTTTTCTTGTCAAATGGTGTAAACAAATCGGGAACTTTGAAAAATCTATGCAAATACTGTACTCGGTCGGCGATTAATAAAGTTAATGAATGTCACACTACTGTGGTGCAATATTACTGACGAACTAACTAACAATATGACACACATGAGAAACCCGTGTGCCATGAATGAAACATTAAACCCTACTGTTGCATTTCATGAGAAATGGCCAATCTGAGACAATACTAGTTCACTTTGCATGCGTAAATACAAGTATACACACTACTGTTGTCAGTCCTATCTTAATGCTCGCCAAATAATTTATGATTTTGGTCAGGTGAAGTGAGCCAGGAACACAATGCACTGCCAATATCACAATATCCAGTCAGTTCTCACTCACACAAACAAAGGGGGAGTCCACACTAATTTCATATTGTTTTTATAAGCTCACCAATGTAAACACGGGCAGCTAGCTGCTAACTATCTGACAAACACTTATTGTATGCAAGCCGATCACAACTGTGGCTCTTAGGTTCAGTCACTGCCGTGAAATAGACCATGCTGTCTACAGAGCACGCATACAAATAATAACCGTAAACCAAAGGGAAAGGAATTGCTTGTTCCAGTAGGGTGGCCCTTACACTCCGTCTCCCGTATGTATATTCCCGGACATAGTGTATTCAAGCCTACTGCCGTAGTGTGAATGGTACATGTCGGTTGGAATCCAGTACTTTGAAAAACTCTTTTGTTCACTAACTATCTATCTAACTTGATAGTGGAATGGAAATCTAATTTTACCAACCAACTAACTAACAGTAAAGCTAATATCCAGCCATACTTTTTTCAAGAAATTTTGGAGCCAATACTACTTTTTTAGCTAGAACAATCTGTATGAAACGAACGAGAAACCTTTTTTCCTCAAACTCAGGATTCGAAAACAGACGATGTGTGCCGGGCTGTGTATAGACAAGAAGCAGGAAAAAAAATCATGCATGTAAGATCGAGAGTGACCGATCCATTTTGACATGATAAAAGTTTCAAGTTGAAGTCACCATGATTGGCATACTTGGCAAATAATACTAGAACGGATGATGAGGCATGCGACCGATCATAACAGTGTGTGTGTATACTATAGGCAGGCTGCTCGTTCACTCACAGAATGGCTTCTACTGCTCATGAGTGATTGGGAGGGCACACACAGAGAAAATATCATCCTTCTCTTGGCTCCGTGCATGCACCAGAGTACGGCAGGGAAGACGGAAGAAGGAATGTCCGCATGGAGCAAAAAAAACCTTTGTACTAACCAAACTAACTAACTCTGCTACATGGTAGCGTTTTAGCTTTCCTATGTGCACACTCATTGGGAGTCAATTTCGTAGATCTACTGTACAGTGTGCGTAAGAGCACTGGTTTGTTTGCTGGCCACTTACTAACTAACTGTGTAAACTTATGTGTAGAACGTACTACGCATTGGGTGAAAGATGTGCGCCAATTGCTGGTCATTTTTTGGTCCAGTATGTGAGTGGTAGGAAATGAAAGTTACACAAAAATTGTAGATGAATTGAGTCGGTAAGTGGAAAATGTAAGCTTTTAAGATGGTGAGTGAAAGAAAAATTTTACGTAGTTACATTAGTGGATAGATTATGGTGGTCTGGTTATGCTCGAGCAGCGTAAAATTCGTAATTTGCTCACCATATATTAGATCATGAAAAGATAAGAGTTTCCAGTAGGGGTAAATGTGCGATTTAAAATCATTGAGCATATCATAGACCTTTGTCATGGTTGGACGCCGTAGTACGCATTTTGTAGTGTGGTAAAAATGCTTGGGCTTACCTGATGTGGAAAAATGCTCAGGTCTGCATAAGATGCAGTCTAAATCTAACGACTGGTTCTATCACTAAACTAACTTACTAATAATAGAAATATATTAAATTGTAGCAATTGAATTAAGACAGAGTAATCTGTGCAAGATAATGATTTTCTATTTCGGGAATAGTAATTTAATTGAAGTGAGGGTAAGGATAATGTAGAGCAAAAATGGCACGACTCATTATAAAAATTAGACTGTGTGTGTGTCCATACAGCGATAGCAGGGAATTTAAAATGTTTGCACAAAAGCCTTTCACCCTTTGTTCAATGAATTCAGACAGTGATTTGATGGATGACTATGTATGAACAAAAGAGTGCCAGGGATTAAGAAGAAAAAAATGGCATCTATGAAACTGTGCATGTGTTAGTTAGTTAGTTAGTTGCTACACAGTGATGCACTTATGATTTCCCTGAGAGCACGGTGTGAAGTGAATACAAGAGACTTATGGAACACTTGTGCAATGCAAACACAAATACGTACATACCTAGCTCTGTAGCTGTATAACACAATAATAGGCACATAAATACTTTTTAATCCAAAGTGCATTTTAAGCAGCCGAGTAATCCATCCTTTTGTTCAGTGTGGGGAGGCAAAATGAAACCTTTCTTCTGATCCACTTCATATTTAATTCCCATACAATAAACTTTTTAATTGAGTCACTGTTTTCATATCCTCATGGTTAAACATGTGAAAATATTAGTTTCTATGTGTCAGGACTCTAAATTTTGTAAATCTTTATCTCCTGCCTAAAGTATGAAGTATACACACTTTTGTATGCCCCCCCCCCAATGAATCATCAATATTTTCTCCTCAGTTTGTTTTTAGAACCCAAGTCTAACAGCAAAAAGAAAATATATCTAATAAGTTAGCTCAACTTAAAATAGCATGGTAATTAATTTAACCTGGCACTGATTTATTCCGTCATTGAAAAGTATCTATGCACATCAGCTCCTAAATCGCCCCTAGCATGTTTATACACATGTCTATCTAGCTTGTCTCATCCACCTTTCACTACAGTTCTATATCCAGCTTCATATGCAGTTAGTTAGGATCTAATGCTCTTTTCACTACCGTCGATTTTCATACAAGTTTAAAGAGTACTTTACAGCTTGTACAAATATCAAAGTCCGGCTGAACTAATCATTTGTGTTTTTGGGCTCTCTTGCCAGTCCAGTCACTACTGACCATCAAAATGCATAGTAGGGCTAACCAAATGAAACATTCCATGAAGAAAGCTATAATCTAGAAAAAACTTAAAAATTACTCCCATGTAATGTTTGCTTACGCTAACTTATTGTATAGCAATATAAATATACATACACTATTCGACTATTCCATGAAAGAAATAAATGTGCCATTCTAGTAGTTAGTTAGTTAGCAATATTAACTAGTCTTTTCAACTCGTAAAAAAGTTGCTCCAAACAAGTGGAAAGTAAAAAGGTTTTTACTTGGCCCCAAGTTAAGTTCGACAAGCAGAGAATATACCACTGGAATCAAGCCTTATAGTCATTAGAATGGAAAGTCGGTGAAAACTAGTGGAGATAGGAGTAAATGGAGTCACTCTCTCACTACTCACTGTGTGTTTACACTTTTACAGCGCTCTTTTAATTATTAGCCCCACCTGGACTGCACCGGTACTTTCCCACGCTACTGTATATATCTTCTTTGACATGGAATGAGTGCGGACATGACCATTACTTATATCCTCTCTCTCTCTCTTTCTCTCTCAGTCACTTAGGATGAGATCAATTCTCTCTCTCTCTCTCTCTCTCTCTTTCTGTCTCACTTGTGTGTATGTGTGCACTGCACTCCAGCACTACATTATCCAATGAGTACCACTATTGCTCACTTCCTCTTTTAATTCTTTATGGCTACTAAATACTAGATACAGCTATAGATCCATTCAATCCTGTCTCTTTCATTGGTCAAATAATTTCTTGGGAATTTCAAGAAAACTGGATACAAAGATTGTGCAATAAAACTCCAGTTTTGTATACTTTCTGATTGAACTAACGCACTAATTGTACTTTCATTTTTCTCTAGAAACTATTCCTTCCATTTAGATATGTGAGTGAGTACAGATCACACATTGATTCTCAAAGTATTCAGACAAAATAGAAAAAAATATCATTTTGCCGGTGTTTAACCAACATGTGCAACAATAAAAAATCATGATATAGTTCTAACCAGAAAAAAATTGCTAGCAAATGTTGCTGATAGATTTTGTGATAGTAGCACAATCGACCCTAACCTTAATAGATAGTAAATTAATGATGAAGAGCGAACAAAACTTCAATAAAAACAACATTCCCTACATACAGACTAATAAAAAGAACTGCTTTGTGTGGCTTCAAATCATGCATGCATTATGTGTACAGCTTGGATGGAACTGCCCCAGTCCATAAAATTCGAATGACTGATCAGCTACACATGTTTTTTGTTATCGTTTCATATTCAGTCATCATTATGTGCGTGTGTATAATGAATACGTGTACATGATGTTGACGAACGGGCCATATAAGCTACATTGTATGTCATTATTAATTTTGTTACTGTTGGTCATGATATTTATGGGGGCGAGACAAACGTTTTACGGAACAAATTGGACAAAAAATACTGTATTTTTCTATCAATATAGAAAAAATATTTGGGTTCTCAAAGGCAACAGCAATTTTTAAAATATAGTGATTATTAGTATAGTAATCAGAGATGAAAATAGAATCCTGAAGACAATTGAATATTGCAAAAGGGATTAAGATGGCAACTACGGCCGCATCTTTGCACGCTTGTTTCCCGTATAATCCTATTGCATCCCACATGTTCATTTTTGAAGGGGTCCGCAATGCTGGAAGCATGCAAATCCTTACACAGCATAACAAATCAATGAAAGGGGACAAAAGGGAGAGGTACAAATCCATCCCCTTTTAGAACCATGTGCAAGTACTTAAGAAGTGTATCAAAATATCATCATGGAACAATTATTTGGAATAGACTGTCTCTCCATATTGTTCTTGTATAAACATGAGTAATACGATTCTAAACCAACTTCATGTACTCATCTCATGTACTCATTGTGTACTGTGTGGCTCTCTTTTGGGACATTTGCTTCATTTGTCCACTGCAAACTTTTCAGGATAACAACGGGAGAATACAATAATCCTGTATGCATGATAAATCTAAAAATTTGAAAATCTCATCTTACCCAGATTATGCAAAATGGTCCCAATCGGCTGTAACGTATGATGTGTCTTGAAATGTGAGTGTCTCCTATCATCTAATCCCGGATGTCTTGTTGGATTTGACAAGTCTACTGGATTATTGGGCACGAGTCCACCTCCGGGTCCTGTCATCATTCCTTGCATGGATACTGGGACTGCCACTGGACCACTTTGACCATAGTCTACATGTCCGTTCATAAGCCCTGGTGTATGTGGCTGTTGTTGATTCGACTGGGATGTACAAGGACTCATTTCGGGATGAGATTGCTGCTGCTGCTGAGACTGTTGCTCTGGTGACTGAACACATAATTCATTCTAAGAAAATCATCAAATGAAGAACATTTTTAGTATTTTTTATCAAATTTTTTTAAATAAAAATTTTCATTTATTTGTCTCAATTGCTTGCATTAAAATTGTGTATAGTTGGTTAGTTATGCTAAAAGAATGTTATCACTTTCATTTGGTTGATATGATTTACTTATGAATTAACTCGTTGGTAACCAAACCGCAGCATAGGCAATCAAGATACATGACGTGGCAAATATGACCAAAATTTATGCATGATAGCTTAGTTAGTTAGTTACTTACTACGGCTGGAAGATAAATGTTGAAAATCTATATGATGCCATAACTCCATAATTCGACATCTATTTTGCTCTAGTATTACCCCACCGGGTTATAGTACAGTTTGTATTGAATACTCTAATCTAGCCTCCAATATATCATTGGGTTTGACACCCTGGAAAGTCTTATACAGCAATTGTACAAAATACTTCCTACTGGCACATAAATGCATGTGCGGATGGCTCTAACGTGAGTAATAACATAATAATTCATCGATAAAAAAACATGTGTTCTAAAGTACCCCCTCCGTCCCATTCATTTATAGATGTGCGTAGGGTAGTCCCTAGCTCTACACTTGGCTCTTGTTATTATTTCCGTACAAGAAGTATTGTTCCCATTTCATTCATCTCATCATCAGCTGGCCTTGTTTTCAAAACAAAAGGGATTGTAATTGTCTAACCCCTTGGTCATAGAACAAGGCAAATTTTAACCACCTATAGCTAATAGCTAGTATATGTATTTGAGGCCATGTACAATGTATCTAGATTGATAAAAGTTTTTAAGTATATGGCAATCACAAAAGTCTTGCAAACACCTATTTGTATCTACAAGTGTATCTATGATGTATTTGGCACCAAAACTTTTTTTTGTTACTTGCAAATGAAGTCATTTAAATAAAATATTATTGCATGGACCGTGTTAATAGTTATTCAGTATCCTCATAAGATTCAGGCTCATTTCTAATGTCAAAATATTTATTACAGTTACTTTTGTTACACACAAAATTACCATCTCAGTAATCAGTTAAACGTGTCATGTAATGATTAAAGTATGGAATGCAAAAATTTTCCTTGTATACCGAGTTGTTAGTTAGCAAAAGAGTTTAAATTTTAATGATTTTTCCGGGAAATGCTTTATTTAATTAGAAATTTAAAAAGTCTTATTGTCCTAGTTTGAGTACATAAAGCTATAACTAACTACAGGTTAAGTTACACGATGCCCTCTCATCGCTATACTGTATACAGCAGCGTAAAACGAACAAGAGGAAAAGTTGTACTTCCTCCTGGCAATCTTTTTTCTTCGTTTGCTTTACACTTACTTGAACTCCCTACATATATGCATAGGGTTGTACACTTTTTTTACGACCTAATGGGTCATTTTACAATAAACTTGTTTAATTACCATGTATCAACTATACTTATCATGAAAAAGGGTGACCTATTGGTTCAAAAATGACCTGACTTTAGCACCACGTAAACAACAGTTCTATCCTATCTAAATAACTAACAAAAACCAACTGTAGCCATTCTATGTAAATTGAATCAGAGTTGCCATAAAAAATATCACAAATAAAAAATGACCATCCACGTTACAACAAGTAGCAAATCTAAACATTACGATGCTTTAAATTATAACTAACCATTCCATTCCAATATTCTGTATGGCCCGTAAATTTCCTTGCTCAAACCTTTTAGACAATGCCATTTTTCCAAATGTCACATTAGATGCATATCCTCTCTTTTAAACTAGACTCAATTATCCTCATGACATTATAACTAACTAGTAAACGTTTACAGCTGACTTAATAGCAATGTAGTAAATAGAGCAATTAATCGATGATGATAATAATTAGTACCTGCTGTAGATAGTAGTGGCCCACACTGACTGGCGTTGAAGGTGAGTCTGAAGGCGCATTGCTAAAGGGAGTTAATTGATGATCATGAAGGGATGTTGGATCCCAATTGTCTGCAGGTGTAGCATTATTTGGAGCCGCTGGTTCTCCCCCTTCGTAGGAGCTGCCCAGTCCAAAATGATATTGACCCTAGGAAATTAAATGGAATTTAAAAGATTTTTGTTCACAAGTCCCAGTCTATTTAGTGCTACAGTAGATAGATTGAAATTGGATAGATTGACTGTGTAATAGTAGAAGGGCTTTTTGTTAGTTCAAACTTAACGAACATTGGCAGTTAGTTTGCTGGAAAGTGCTTTACTTACACTCCGGGGCGGCCCTCTGTATGTCACTTCATGTAAATAGTATGGCACATAGCCATAAAAATAGTCATGGCGAAAAATGAAACGTGGTACTGCAAACCAATAACTCATTTTGGAACTTTTCTTGGCTGATATATGTACGTGAATCGAAATATAAGTCAATGTTTCATGCTAAACACACACAATTGTAGTATTTTTTTGAAGTCCTTGGTTTTTTTCTATCAGATTGTACAAGTTGTTCCATTTTTTGACCATATAGTTAGTAATGAAATTAATCAGCTCAGCTCATTTTTAACACATTATAATAGTACCTATAACTATAACTAATTAATGATACTAATTTTAGCAACTAAAGCTCCAGTTGAAAAAGTGAGAAACAGATTTTTTGCATTCATGAGAAATACCATTCTGGAGCTTTGTGTGTAACTGAAAAGGTTAATATATAGTAAAACCACAAACTTGCCACTAAAAACAAATCATTATTTCGAACCCATTATGATTCTCCAGTTGTTTATCTAGCACCAAAAAAATCTCGACTACTAAAAAAGAAGCGCTATCCAGAAAAAAAAACTATGCATATGCATATAGTGTAGCAAAATGTTATGTTCAGCAAAAATATTCAGCATTTAAATTCATGAATGCACCATCAAATCAGCAACCATCAACTAAATACCTAAATTTAAAGCTACACATGTTTCTTAAAAGTCGGGAAATTCATGCAACATGATTTGATTGAATCAATCGATAGTTTGAAAGCACATTCTCAGACCAGATATACAGTTATTACACTATTGAAAAGTGATTTCCATCTAAATTGTGTTGTGGTGGTGAGCCACCAATGCCGGTCATATGCAATGACAGACAAGATTGAAGAAGCTGCTCCTGAACGATCATTATCATCATGATCCCAACGAAATAGATTATGACGAGATATATGCAAGTAGTGGTGGTGAGCAACTACCAGTATTGTGGTTAATCTTTTATGCGCGCTTAAAACTCATGGCTCATCTTATGGAACGGCCACCACCGTGGATCTGTTGATTCGTGGGAACACACACACTCTTCATTGCTTGCCTGTACATTAGTTAGTTAGTTAGTTAGCTATAGTATAGCGTATTCAAAGACAGCGCATAAAGTGCACACTTATCCCAGCTAACTCCAACTCTACTCGGATGATCAATGATAGAAAAGCACGTACTGAAAAAAGAGCAAGATTCCAACAATCTTTTATTTTCCTCATCAATGACTCCATTATCCCCTCTTTTGGGTTCCGATTAAACAGTCCAACAAAAATGTTTGCTACCATATGTGCTCAGCTGATATCATGAGGGTACACTCATATACTCAGTGCTCAAATCTATTCACAAAGGTTGCAACCTCACCTACCTCCCGTGTATTAGATTCTTAAATTAAGATTGCGTTCAAAGCATTAGAATTTGTACCGGAAACAAACATGGCATATAAGTTTTAGTTTTTTAGTTAGTAATCAAACCTACTGCTAGTTGTAGGTAGCCAAGCAATCCAAATGAAATACATACACCATCATTGTAGCTTTTAAAAGTGCATTTAATTCGATTAGGTTCGTCCATGTGTGCACTGTTCTAATGAACAATGACTGTCTACATTTATTAGCTTGGTACTATACTACAGTAAATAGCTAGCTAACTAACTAGTTAGTTACTCGTAGTTAGTTAGTTAGTTAGCTAGGAGTACACTTTTGATCGAGGGAGACAGACAAGAAAAGATTTAAAGACAGAGAAAAAAAGAGAGAATCAAGCGAGTTTATGATGTGGAGAAGGAGTCAAGTGGAGTGCTGTTAATAGGTGAGTTGAGTAGCATCATATCCGCTCTTGTGGCATTTCACCGTGGGAAAGGAAGACACTTCCTCACTCCACTCCTCAGGCCACATCACTATATAGGAATCACGAGCTCACTAACTATGTTGTGTATGTATTTATGTATACTACTACTATACTACGAAATCAAGTTTAAGATTTTCTGAGCAAACTAACTGGCTACTAGTAGTTAGTTACACACAAATCCATCGTGGTGGTGATTATAACAGTGGAATTAACTACTACTTACTAACTAACTACTGACTGTGAGACCTGAGTGCTGGATCAGGTGCCCCGGTACATGCTTAGATTTATGATAAAGTTAGTTAGGTAAATTCAAAGAGTTTTATACACTTCCTATTGATATGGAATCCACGTTTTTGGAGCTATTTGTTTAGTTAGTTTAATAATAATTGTTGCATGTAAGCATCACAGTGTTTTGTACACAGATTTAAAAAATATGATAAATATATGTAGTGCAGTATAGGTATCCAACTTTTAGCTTACATAGGGTTTTTAGCTATAAAAAATGATTAAGATTTTACTGACTACTGACTGAATATTTGATTCGCACTGGACCTTGATTTGAAGGAATATAGCTTGTTAGCACAATATGAACAATAGGAGTAAGTAGTAGTTAGCAAGCATTATGATGATGATTATTTAGATACTTATTATTGTTGTGAAGTGCTTAAAAGTATAAAGGAAGGGAAGGTAGTTTGTTAGCTAAAAGAGAAAAAACTTTATAAAAAAATGATGAGCAAGTTCAAACTGACTGACTATTGTTGCTCAAGTCTCTACATGTTGGATAGATCTACACATGCAGAGAAAATAGTAATACTGGCTGCATCTTCCACACTTTTTTTATATGACATTATTAACTTTTCATTGTATCATTCCCACGTTAGATATAATAGGGGTATTCACGACCACCAGGGTAACGGGGTATAAGGGTATTAGGGTAACTTTTCTCCATTTAAATACATTACAAAAAGTTACCCCAATACCCTTATACCCCGTTACCCCGGTGCTCGTGAATACCCCTAATGTTTGTGTGATTACAACGACGCTTGTAGTAGTGAATTAGAGCTCTTATTAGATATCACAGGGAATGAAGAAAAAAATTGCCATCTTCTAACTTTTTAGGTAAATGCATAGTTTCCTATATACAACTAAAAAATATTAAAAAGAACTTGAAGTAGTGAATTTAATTCTTAGCTCTTATCCAAAGTGGATGTCCATGGTTAGTTTCAAACAATATAAAATTTCTGGCACAATTTTAACACTGCACATGAAAATGTAACTCTCCTGTAAAAATTGTCACCAACTCACGATTACTAATTACATGTTTCCCATACAGGAATAATGGAACAACTTGTACAAACTTGAAACTCTCCACACAAACTGATCAATGGTCAACTAAAATGAGTGGATTTTATCTTAATGGCGGTTCAACTCAACAACCAACTGAATAATTTGTTTTGACAAGCATAGCACGCCTAATGAATAAATGGACCCAGTGAAGAAGCAGTAAACAAAAAGAGAAAAGTGGAGTACATGCAGTAGTTAGAAAAGTAACACTCATGGAACAGAGTTCTCATTCTGCCCGTCTAGGATATTATTATTATTGTGCAGTAAAAGATGATATTTTGTAATGTGAGAAGAAAGTCATGTTCTGATTCACCATGCAAGCCATAGCCAGTCAGTAAGTACTAAGTAAGTGGCCAGCCGTACCCTCCTCGCTAACTAAACTAACAATATTCATATATAGTAGCTGGTAACAAATTCAGAACAAATGTGATTAACTGTGGCCCCACTATAACTATAAGAATGCAAGTGGCAAAATAAATGTGCCCATTGCAATGCATGACACGTAAAGTGATACTTGCTGTGCACCATAGGCAAAGGAAAATGTCAACTAATATTCCAATTACTATTTATCTGTCGTCAGTTGAGCAGTCTGGGCAAATCGAACTCCCATTAATGTCTCCGAACAATGCAATAAAGATAATACAAATTGGCAACCATAAAGTACCTATGGTTTAGTTTCTTGGTTAGTACTACTGGCTTGATTAATAATAATATTCCATGAGTAATATAGTAATAAAAAGCTACTACAGTGGTTTGCTGGTCAAGTTGTATTCCTGCATAATGTAATTAGTCTGAAAAATAGCTCATGATTTTTTGCAGCCCTTAATCCTTACCCAAGGTGAAGTTGCTCTTTCTGTAGAATCCATCACCACTGGCATGCTGACTTGTCCAGAATCAAATTTGTCACCACTCTCTTCCTTGATTGAGCTAGTTAAGGGTAACATAAGCAGCTTTAATGGGGTGAACTGAGTTGGACAAGGATTTGAGATGTTTTCTGGCAGCGTGTTCCACACCATGGAATTAGTTGCTAGTTTATGTAGTTAGTAGTAGCAGGCAAAGGGTTATCTGCATGCAAACAATACAATAGTTATCTAGTATCTGCAGATAGTCAACTGTATAAACAAAGTTTGCTCTTTTTTCTCTCCTAAGCAGCTGTATCTAAGACTAAGGTCTTATTTAAGATTAAAGAATATAATTACAACTAACTAACTAACTATACGCTCCCTTAATTTGAGTAAAGGAGCCTGATCATAAACAAATAATCAGAATCCATTCCGCACGACTTCTAAATCAATCGGCATTCATTATTGCTCATGATACGTAACACTTGATATATTAGTCAACGAACGCAGCTAATTTTGTAACTAACTCACCATGAATAGTTGTGCACACACACACTATAGATTGGTTACTGCGTAGAAAGCTTAAGTTATTGTTGGTTTGTAGTTAACTTGTTGTTCACGGCTCATATACCGATTTCAAAAAAATCAAAACCGAAATTGATAAGCTCACATGAAGTTAGTCTGTTGGTCACGAATCAAATCACATGGTCAGTAAAGCAAAAATGAGATATTGGGAAGAGATTTTCCGAGAAATCTTATCCGCATATGAAATGTTGCTGGTCTACTTATTTTTCCCCTTTGTTGTGCACCAACAAGACTTTAATTTCAATGTAAACACACAGAAGATGGTCACCAAGTGGTGGTGTAAACAAGTCGATGGCACCCAATTGAAGTCATTTAAGTAGTTAGCATAGAGCCCAGAGTATGATTCCCATATGGATTTATAGTACGGGCGATTTCACACACATCCTTTTGTTTCATAATTTATATTTTATGTTTAATTTTGTTTTCTGACTCTGGTCTCAGTTTTCACACCCATAAAAATTTTCAGAAACACAATCTATTTTTGATCACTCAAGATTGACAAACTATACATTTATTCAACACTTGTCACTCAATAACTACAAATTTTCCAACTCATTTATCTCACAGATGAGAATGAACCATGGAAGATGTTACAACTTGATTTCCAGGGTCTCAAATTTCACTCTGTCCCTTTGTTCAACAAATTATAGTACACAAACTCAAGCTCCAACTGGCACATGCATAGAACCCTGTAGACTCAATTAGCTGATTTTTGCTCAAAATCGTATGCACTCCTCCACCCGTTAAATTTCTTGCTTTCACTTATTTAGATCACACGCACAACAATTTATGCCACTACTCGTGCTCTCTGCCGCCGGTAGAATCAAGTCACCCCAAAATTGAACTGGAGTCTGAAATAAAGTCATTTAGCTGGGAGTAAAAAATGATTCCATTCTCATAGAATCTATCTGATGTGACCACAAAAGTTGTTGATCTAGTTCAGGTGGATGGGAATCAACTAACGTAATACAGAAGAACACAAGAAGGTAAAAGTCGAGTGGAATCTCATCACACTATACATTACTTACTCGGCTAGCACAAGCCTGGCTCCTTAAGGTGCTTAAAAAAACTTACTCCTGCACGTAAGTTGCTTGCAACTAGAGCCTCAGTCCTTCTCCTGTAATGTATACCATTGTGCACACACACACTTACACATACACACATTATATTCCATATTAGATGAGAAGCTGCTGTGACCGGCCTCAGTTAGTTAGTTACTGTAGCTGTACCTGTACACACATTACATGCATACACTTGCCCAGGTATAGAAACCAGGTAGGCAAGGTACACTGATTTAAAAAAAATACAGTCCAATGTCTACAAACACTAGTTTAGTTAGTTAGTTAGTAGCTCTCTTGTGTATGCTCGCACTTCCGATCCTAGATACTATATAAAAGAAGAAGAGAAGTTTCCATTTGGCACTTTGCTAGCAAAAAAGTGCTATTACTTATTGTTATTGCTATAGTTTGTAGTTAGTATGGTCATTTCTACATGTATGGCTATGTGAAATATGGTTGTCCTGCAGCTTATTATTGTTATTAAAGGTAGTCAGACATAAATTTACCATTATGTACTCGACTAACCAAAGTAGACTAGTTGATGTTTGACCCATGTGATGATACAGAAGAAAACGAATTTGGCAGTTGGTTACAGAGAGCTAACGCTTGCTAACTAACTAACTGTAAGTAAGCTAACAACCCACTAACTAACTATAGTAGTTAATTGTGAAGTTTTTATTGTTGTAGCCGACGGATATTGGCTACACGTTGTCAGGGAGCATTGGTCATCGAACGCTATTATTGTTGTTGCGTGTGTGACTGCTGTATACAGGATGGGAAGCACTATGTATACACATAGGTTCGAGAGTTACGGCTTTTGTGAATTTTGTACTATTGCTGCGAACAATGCGAGGCACATTGGAGTTCACATTAGGCTCACTCACTCAACTACACCAGTTTAGAATGGAGGAATGAAAAAGACTATAGATAAGTGATGAGGACTGGCCACAACTGAAAGTTGCTAGCACTTTGTCATTTTTTGGCCGATTTTTACAATGCTTGAGCTAAAATAACACATTGTAGTTTGTAGCGGTCGAAACTAGAACGATTTTATATCTTGGATACATTATCATGACAAAGTACCATTGGTATCGTCAGCTCTAAAAAGCTGTATTGAGAACACTAATTAAAACTGATTCGATAAGACATGCAAACCTCTACATAAACTGTGCAGTACAAATTAAACTCGTATTATATTATTTTCATTCCGGACACGGCAAGATCATATCATCGGGCCTAAAGAGTCGTTTATCCTGTACTGCAAAAATCAGAAATTGGCAACCAAATGCAATACTATTAGCCAACGAATGTAGCAATGAAACTAATCAAGTTTTACAAAAACTTGGTACACACCATGCATGTTGTTGTCGGCTAATCTAGTGGCTACCGGATTTGAACTTGCAGTGATTATTAAAGGAACTGCCACAGAATGCACAACAGGAGAACATCCCTTTAAATAGTGGAGGGAAGGTAAAGTCAAGGGTGAGAGTGGCTCATCTTTTCGTTCCCACATGAGAAAAAAATTGAATACAAGGAGTGAAAACAACCTGTTCCTCACACAGTTCCGGCACTACAAAAACTCCTCATGAACCAGTGTAACCTAAAAATGAAGAATTAAATGTCCATCTTGTATGTATGTGTATGCATAATTTTATACTATGTATATAGTATATAACTGCTATCTTTTTGTCATGATTGTCCGTGATGATAAAAACTTAGATATAAATGTGTAGCATGCATATTGACTGGCTGAGGAGTGATATTAAATTCTTCATTACTTTACCACAGTACTACCTACAGTCATCAATTTTTTCAACAAACTAACTAACTAACTAATGGTTCAAAAATATGCAGCACGTAACAAGAACTACTCATTTCCCCATCATCATTATTTTCGGGCTTATCATGATTCCAGATCTTTGAAGACTGCTGTACTTACTTGCTAGGTAAGCAGTACTTGAATGTGCCCTTATAATTTGCAACGACATTATATCACTTATGCAGGGTTGGTTGTATAGTTTTAATCGAAACACTGATTTCTGAAATAGCAGCAGGGAGAGGTGTTCCACTATATGACTATATTTACTACCACATTGTTTTGCCACTCAACTGTGACCTCTCTCATACTTTGGAGTGTACATCTTTTGGTGCAGACCGCTGTCTTGCATGCTAAAAACATGGCCTGCGTGCATGCATGCATGATATTTTTTGTACTCAAAATTGTTTATCACACCGGGAAAAAATGTGGTATTTTAAGAAAACATTATTAATATTGCTTTAGCTAGGGAGACTAGTAATATTTAACAAGTAACTAACTAAACGATATTTTATATGCCATGTTTTCAAGTGGTTTAAAAATAAAGTTTAGACTAGCTACGCTTTTTTTTTCAACATCCATTTAGATGCTTTTAAAATGATATGCGTGTTGTGTTGTGTTCCTTCTTTTAAGTAATGGAAGGTGTCAACTTGAAATGGAAAGAGTGAGGGATTTAGATTGTCAGAAAGCCACATTATTTCACCTTATTGTCGGCTCAAAATGCTTTACCTGAACTCATTTACTCTGGACAAGAATTCTTGTCAATGTCTACTGGATCTTTTAACTTGCTTAGTATGACAGAATCAAGTTACTCATGGGAGGATTTTTTTGCGAAAAACACTTTTTATTGGTTTACAAATGTAGCAAACATTTTTTTTTACCCTCCATGCTGGCGTTCCTGCTCCTTCAATGAATGGAAGTTTCATTGAATCCTAAATTACAATTTTAATCGAATCACTTGGAATGAAAACTATTAAAAAACATTTTGTATACGTCATCCTGATTTGTAACGTTATGGACGAATGAGCTGGACATTACAAAGGGCTCGCCGCTTTCATTGATTACATGGCTTATTACAAACTTGTATCCGTAAGTAAAGCAGCCAGGGTGGGTGGCTTGTTTAGCTTTTGCATTCTCCAAGTAACCTGCTATCCGTATTTTCACTCACTTACAGTTTGGTGCATTAGGGTAAAGCGTAATTATACTATATGACAAAAAGTATGGAATAAAAGACATCATCCAGCATATGTTGGACAGCAGTGTAGTTAGCAGTTATAGTTTTTATGCATATGCATAGAATCCGTGAGGGCGTCCAGCCCGAACGTGTATCTAAAAAATCAGAATGCGATACAAAATTCTACCATTCATCTTGTTTTAAATGAGTGCACAGAACTTGCGCTGCCTTTCAGATAGTCAGTTATTTTTGCCTATAATAATCCAGAATGCTAGTGGTCAGTCAAATTGCATTGACAAATTTCTTAATTCATTTTTAAAATTTCACATGAGTAAGTCCATGGGGGCCCGTCACACTTGTGTCAATGAAAATTAGCTAACACCACTCCTTGATAGAGCATTAAAAACTGATCAAAATACGCCATTTTGCAAAAAAATCTGTGGACCCCTTTCGGAGATATACACCCCAAAACCGAAAGGACCCTATCCGATAAGCTAGTAATTCTGGCCATTTTCGTATTCAAACAATGTGAATACATTTGGCCTTAGTAAATAGCTTGTTTTTTATGCAGTCGAATGCATGGTAACTAGTATGATACGAGTTAAATAATGTAAAAATAAATGTAGATTAGTGTTAACGTTGCCAGTAATAATTTTTATTCCAACATTAAGCAAAATATAACTTGTCAATTCCTTATGATCTCTTCTTGTCCAGTCGATCCCATTGGGTCACGATGATCCGTCGCATCCCGCGTTAGTCTTTGTCTTCACCTCCTTTTCACGTGTTTGTTTATGTCTCTAGAATTAGAATGAAGCAAGAAATATTATTGAGGGAATAGGTCTCATGTCATTCATCATTTGTCACACTTTTTATCTTTGATTTAACAGACAATTATTTTTATTATTAGCAGCTGTGTGTGGTTCTTCGCCCGAATATCCAGTCAACGGTTGTGGGCAAAAATAATTTGCATTTCCCCCATGGGCATTTGATTCCTGAGCAGTGGGGCTTGCATTTACGCTTGAATTTGCTGCTCCAAGTTCTGCAATGAGAATTGTTACATGACATTATAGTTAGTTTCATATAATTTTGAGCTCAGTCAGTCGCTTTGCCTATTGACGATTTTTGTCTTCGGTTTCTTGCATATTTATGAGTGCAAGACTGAGACATTACCACTTTCAGCATCTCAATAAGTTTTACGACGCTGAGGATTCTGCCTGACAGTAACAGCATCAGTTATTTCCATTTGCCGAAGTATTTCGTTAAATATAACCCAATTTTTCGTGCCTTATAAGCAAACCTGCTTTCTCCAGTTCCGATGTGCAGTCATACACACCAGATATCTGCCTGAACAAACAAAAGTGTAACTTAGCCCACAACACAATGGTGTCAAAATGTGTTTCCGGTTGCTATATTTTTCCGACCTGATGTTCCATGCAAATAGGACATTTCCAGTCATTTGGGGGATCATCATCTTTTTTGAGCGGGGGGTCGATACAGCCCAAATGGTAAACTGCAGGACAAGTTTAGCAGCAATTGAGCTCGCCTAATCTTTTAAAGACCCGACAATGGTCGGGTCAAAATATCAGCAAAATATCAGCTAACAAACTTAAAACAGTAATTCTAACATCAGGTCCACCATTGGCATACTCCACAGACGTCATCAGTTCAAATGTGTCATTCCAGTATGGCGAGCTCTCTAAGTAAGCTCCTAAAGTTGCTGCTCACGCCAAATTGTGAACAAAGTATAGAGTTGCTTGAAGTGTATATTGGACTTCAGTTGGACCCAAAACGGAACATGGGGACTTGAAAGACGGGTTAAGCGCGAAGAAGACATTGAATAATCTGAGTCGCTTTTCACATCATCCACTAAAAGCAAACAAAATCCGTCCACGTCCACCTCTTGAATACGTTTTTTTTGCCTGTTTTTCCCGGTATCTGGTCATAAAACCTAGGTAAAAAAATCTGTGTTTCTTCATTATAATTGTAATAATTAGCCTACAGGTTTCGGTCTACCATGACACTCATCGGAAAGAGGGCACTCTTTGACCTGTAGGCCCGCCCTCAGAATGGCGATTGTTAGGAAGGATTTTTTAACGAGGTACTTCTTAGCCTCGGCTCGTTGAGCT